>SMVB01344966.1_pt1 | contig 14492 bp, 15 predicted proteins | sample 2456461 | NCBI WGS metagenome assembly SMVB01 (sample SAMN11095934, study PRJNA526329) | marine sediment metagenome | biome: Marine sediment; feature: Surficial sediment; material: Deep marine sediment; isolation source: Hadal surficial sediment | place: Pacific Ocean | collected 2014-05 | depth... | reverse complement strand
GTGGTTTAACTTTTACTTTGTTCCCAACAATCTCAACGACTTCAATTCTGGACCCCTTGGTGATCTCAATGTCGTCCGAACAGACTGCCGACCACACCTCACCCCCTACTTTCACTGTTCCTGGCTTGAAGCCCCCCTCGATGCTCTTTACTACGATCCCGTTACGGCCTTCCAAGGCGTCAACGTTTGTGGCGACGTTTGCCTGGCCTCGGAACAGAACACTGTGCAACACCGTGCGTGAGAATACGAGCAGCAGGAACGAACTAACGAGGAAGGCGCCGATCTGAACCGCCGATGGCACCTGCAGCCAGGCCAACAAAGAAGCCAGGAGCGCCCCCACTGCGAACCAGAGGAGAAAGAATCCCGAAACCAAGATCTCTGCCGCCGCCAAGACGAGGCCCAGAATGAGCCAAACTTGCCATCTGCGAAACTGCTTGAACCAGCTTCCCACATCCCAACGTTGAGCGGCTCGATCCTTCGTGATCAGTTCAAGCCCGTACGTCCGCAGAAGCTGTTCCAGATCGTTACTCTGGGCGGCCGCCAGCTTGAGGGCCAACGCCTCCTGCGTGGTTAGCGTGAGCAGCTTGCCTTTCTCTATCACGCCGGGGATGACCACGTCTGGATCTACCATGGCTTCCGCTAGTGCGGTGGGATGATTTCGGCTCTCGGCCGTGGCCTTCATTTCTTTTCGGAAATAGCTGATCGTCTTTTCACCTAACGGTATTGGGCCCTCGGACGTGAATCGCACCGGGGTGGCTGCCCCGATCGTTGCGCCGGGTGTCATGACGATTTCATCCGCTGCCAGCGCGATCAGTGCACCAGCGGAGATCGCGCGCTTGTTGATGAACGCGATAGTGCGCAAGTCCACATTCAAAAGCGCATCTCGTATTTCGACGGCGGCATCGAGCCTACCGCCAAAGGTGTCGATCTCGACAATAACCACCTGTGCGGCGCCCGCTGCGGCGTTCTCCAGTCCCCTGCGCACCCGCCCGGCAAGTCGACTGTTGACATCACCCTCAACGACGATCAAGTGTGCTGTGGCGAATGCTTCTTGGTCCGCCGCCGAGGGTGCCTGTTCGGTGTCCGCTTTCCTTGTGGTGTCCTGCCGCGGCTCTGCCGAGGACGACGCCAGGGCAATGGTGCTTAACAGAAGACAGATGCATAGGGTTGGCTGTTTCATCCCGCGTTTTCCCCGTCACAGCCCTGCAAAACAAAACGGGCGTTTCTGGAATCCAAGCGATTCAACAGCGCAGGTGGACGCAAGGCGGTAGATGACGACAGCCGACCTGGGTCGCTGACCGACAAGCACAGAACCCAGACTGCAAGTTGCTGCATAAACCCCGCCCCACGACTGGTCTCAACCGCAAGCTGCGCCTAACCCCTTCGATTTGCAAGAGAGAGTACCGGGCATAAAGCCAGTAAGCTCCCACGGCATTGACAGATGTCGCACCGAACGCGATTGAACATCGACATCGAATTGCTAACAGGCGCCACTGAGACTGCAGAGGACCTCGCGCTGCGCGGCCATTGCGCGGTTGAGCGCCTTAAGCTCGCGCCACCCGATGCCTTGGTCAGCGTTGCGACTTGATACTGCCGAGGGCGTGTTTGTTACCGCGAATGGTGGCCGCGGCAACATCTTGTGCATGACCCCCACGCGGTTCGAGTTCTGCTTCGCCAACCAGACGCCAGAACAGATGAGTGCCTATTGCGGCGTATTGAACAAGCAGTAGTCCGGCGTCTAAAAAAGGGCTCCGCAGTGCGGGGCTTCAAGGTATTGCTGTGGGGTTAGGGTTTCGGCGCGCTAATCGTGATTCTCGAGTCCTTCGATCGTCTTCTCCAACTCTTCGGGCGACTCGTTGCGAATCTTCGCTGAAGACTTCGCCAGATCCTCGTTCGACTCGAGGCCGATGTAGTTGGGGTCCATCTCCTCGGCATAGGTCTCACCTGAGGCGTCGCGACACGGCGACAACCCGGCGCCTTCGCCGCATTCACGGACAACGCCGTGGTCGTAGGTGACGCGCTCCTCGTACACCTCGCCACCCGCACAGCCGGTGAGTACCGTAAGCGCGAAGATCAGGCACCCTGTGTTTCGCATGGAACATCCCGTAGATCGTCCGATGCGCCACGATATGGCCCATCGCGAAAAATGTCACGCAGCGGGGCCGAGGCCGGCTGGGTTCAGCGCTCGCGGCGCCCGCGGTTGGTCAGCACGATATCCGGTGGGCGACGACGCAACCGCGCCGGAACGACCCGCTCGCTCAGCAGCCCGTAGTCGAGCGCCTCGCGGACGGTCATCGACAGCTGATCGAAATCGCTGGCGGCGCGGAACCACAGCTCGCCCTGATGCTCCCACAACTCGTCGATTTCGTAGCGGGAACTCGCCACGGTAAACCTATGTCCCATCAACGAGCCGGCTTCCTCGACCAACCCACTGTTCTCAATTGCTTGCATAGCTTTGCATCATCGCCTCTGGTCTGGTTATCGATGCAAGGTTCACGCCTGAAACGAATATTTATATAACTATTAATGTGTTACGTGGATTACCTCGATCGATTGTACACATGACTTTACAGGTTCACGGCCAAGCCGCGAAAAACCGTCAGTATTGCTTACACTTGAAGCGATGTTGAAGGGGTAACCGAGTGAACACGGTGTTGATTGCGGGCGCCAGCGGGGTGGTGGGACGCGCCGCCCTGGAGACCTTTGCGGCTGCGCCGGGATGGCGCGCCATCGGACTGTCGCGTCGCACCCCCGACACCGAGTCAGGCGAACACGTCGCTGTGGATCTAACCGACGCTGACGCCTGCGCGCGAATCGTCTGCGCCTTCCCGGAAACCACCCATGTGGTCTACACCGCCCTCTATGAAAAACCCGGACTGATTCCCGGATGGCGCGAGCACGACCAGATGCAGACCAATCTCACCATGCTGCGCAATTTTCTGGAACCGCTCCAGGAAGCCGCCCGAGAGCTGTGCCACATCAGTGTGCTGCAGGGCACCAAGGCCTATGGCGCGCACGTCCGGCCGATGCGCGTGCCGGGCAAGGAGCGCGAACCTCGCGTCGAACACGATAACTTCTACTGGCTGCAGGAAGATTGGCTGAAAGCCCAACGGGCAGGCGCGGCATGGACGTACACAATCTGGCGGCCTCCGGTCATTCTGGGTCATGCCGTGGCTGCGCCCATGAATCTGATTCCGGTCATCGGCGCGTACGCCAGTCTTGCCAAGGCAACCGGCGAAACACCCGGTTGGCCGGGCGGTCCCGGCGTGCCGATGGATGCCGTGGATGCCGACCTGCTGGCCCGGGCGATGCTGTGGGCGACCGGCGCCGACGCCGCGGCCAACCAGACCTTCAACGTGAGCAACGGCGACGTATTGGTGTGGGAAAACCTGTGGCCGGCGGTGGCCCGCCACTTCGGCATACCCCCAGGAGAGCCCGCGCCGCGATCGGTGGCGGGTTATCTCGCGGGGCACGCGGATCGGTGGCGCGAACTGGCGGAGGCAAACCACCTGGCGGTGGCAGATCTGCACGCGCTGCTCGGCGACTCGCCTATCTATGCCGACGTGATCTGGAATACCGCCGGGAAGGCACCCCCACCGAGCACGCTGTTGAGCACGATCAAGCTACGCCAGGCGGGCTTCGACGAATGCCTCGACAGCGAGGATGTCATTCTCAACTGGCTGAGAAGACTACAAAACATGAACATCCTGCCGCACTAATCACCATATCGGATCGCAACGGTTGTGCCAGACTGCGTCTTTGTCCGATCCGATAGGCACCGGCCAGTGACAATGCAGCGCTCCACCGACATTGCTCCGAAGCACTACTTCCGCGCGGAACGGGTGTTCCTCAGCGACGGGGAGTACTACTTTGCGACCCGCGAAGGTGTCGATCAGGGGCCCTACGCCAATGCCTTCGACGCCGAAAAGGCGCTGGGATACTACGTCCGTACGCAACACACCATGCGGCGCGGCCGAAGCCGCTAGGCCGCCGGCGCGTTCTGCGTTTCGGGGTGGTATTCGGGCTCGCGCAGAATTTCGCCGTTCGCAATCCGGCCATTCAGTTCACCGTGCCGGCCTGGATCCAGAACCCGACCGGCTAGCAGCGCATGGTCCGCCGGGTAGCGGTAGCATCGAAACACAGCCGGGGTCGGACCGAAGGTGCTCGGCACGGTCCATGGGCTGATGTACTCCCAGACGATCTCGTGATCAGGCGACACCTCGAACAGCCGTCCGGTGGCGCCTTCGGTGATCAACGTATTGCCGTTTCCCAGACGTTGCGCGCCGCTGACCATGAAACTGTAGAACGCAACCAGCGGTTCCGCGTGGTAGGACCAGACGATCTCGTTTGATTCCGGGTTGATCTCTACGATCCGGGAGTACGTCGGACCGCGCGGGCGGTGACACCCATTGTCGAAGATCAGAATGTTGCCGTTGGCCAGCACCTGGGCGTTGTGTTGATGCGACAACTCCCCGCGTCCCCATTGCCAGGTGACCTCGCCCGTGTGCGCATCGATGATCCCGACCACGCTGGTCAATCGGAAACTGATCAGCCAGTCGTCGTTGGGCATCAGCGCCAGGCTGTTGGCGTGGGTCCACTCCTTGTGGCTTTCCAGCGGGCAGATCACGTGGTCTGCGAAATCCAGGTGCTCCCAGGAACGCCACTCGGACACGATTTCACCGTCGACAGATACCTCGCGGACGATGTCGGCCCACATCTGCTCTGGATCGTCGTCGTGGCTGTGGCCACCCCGGACCCGTCCATGCAGTTCCTGGGGCAATTTGTCCCAGGCGAGATAGAGGGTGTTGCCGTTGGCCAGGCGTACGTAATCGTGGTGCATCATCACGTCGCGATGCTCCCAGAGGACGTTGCTCTCCCAGTCCAGCTCAGCCAGCACGCCGGCAGAACCGCCGATCTTTTCGGCGCCGCCGGCGTCCTCGGGTGGCAGGCCCTGGATCAGCAAACGTCCGCTCTCGAGCACGTGCAGGTGTTGAATACCTTCCGGGTGATGCCACTGGTGGACGACCTGACCGTCGAGATCCAGCAGCGTTGCGTGATGTCCGCGAACTGAGCTGAACAGCGTGTAGCCGGGCGCGGCTTGGCTGGCGTCGAGATAAGTCAGTCCTATGGGCCGGTTGCGGGTCCAGGCCATCGATGCTCCGGGGGGTCTACTGCAGAGAACCTCGGAGCGTAGCGCAATCGGCGCGGCCTGACGACGCCGTTGCGTTTGCGGGGATCAGACGCGCTCGGGAAGCGTGTCTTTGAGACCCGGGTTCAAAGAAGTGTCCTTATTGGAGGCGCACGTAGACGCGCCCAGGGCACGAACGAAGCTCGAACGCGCCTTGCCTTCTCGAAGCCACAACCGGATCACCTTGCGTTCGAACGCCGTGGTGGCGAGTTCTTCCAGCCTGTCCTGCAGTTTCATTGCGATGTCCTTGTTTTCACGCGGGTCTTTCAACTAGGAGCAGCCTAAGAGCCACCCACGTGCGCATTTGTAGCAGGATCGAAGTGAACGGAACGTGAACGGCCTCGCAGACGACCCGGGCAGCAGGTGCAGATAATCAAATCGTTTACAACTTCGCTGTGGGGCAGACCATGCACGCGCAACGCGAAATCATCCGGGATTGGACCCGGGTTTCCGACTTCGAGGTGGCCGACGAGAACTTCCGCACCTACGAGTACCACGTTGTCGCGGATCTGGTGACCGAGCGGACCATCATGACGATCAAGATCTTCAACGAGGAAAACCGCACGGTCCGTTTGGATCCCGTCGACGTGGCCCAGGATCAGGAACCTCACGAATACGAGACCCTCGCCGGGCGCCGAGTGAAGCGGCTCTATGCGAACGGCTTGATCTGATTGCTTCGATCGAGCGCCCGGCTCAGCTCACCGGCGCCCACTCCAACGCCGCCGCCACGACCATCAGGACGAACGCGACGCGCAGCCACTCGGAACTCGCGGTTGCGCTAATCATCTGCTGCAACATGGAACGTCTCTCCCATCGGTTCATGGGGAAACAATACGTGGTGAATGGGCACGTCACCGGTCCCGGGGTGCCAACGGTCGGTCGACTCCGGATCTCCCGCGAAAAGGGGATTTGCGTATAATCGCCGCGCTGCACGGCCGCCCAGGTGTTGGAACTGGTAGACAAGCAGGATTTAGATTCCTGTGTCCTCGTGGCGTGAGGGTTCGACTCCCTCCCTGGGCACCACTTCACGCCAGGACACCCGCATGCTTGAACGACTCCTCCCCAAAACGATCGACAATCGCTTCCGCGGCCACAGAGTTGCGCTCTGGATGTTCTATCCCATCACGCTGATAACGATTGTGCGCAGTCTCATCCACGTATTCCGCAGCGACGGCGGGGCACAATCGATCGCCACGATACCCCTAGACGGCTTTACTGAGGCGGGGGCGGCCGCGGTCGTCGCGGTATTCGCGCAGTGGGGTTTATCCCAGCTCCTGATGGGTGGGCTCTATGCGCTGGTTTTGTTTCGTTACCGCGCCATGATTCCGCTGATGTACGTGCTGATTCTCATCGAGTACGCGGGCCGCCTGGCGGTCGGCGCGATGAAACCAATTGTCACGATCGATACCGCGCCGGGTGGACCAGGCAGCATCGTGGTGGTCGTCATGGCGATCACCTGCATCGTCCTGTGTTTGCGCGGGGAGGGTGGTTCGGTGAAACGCGAAACCGCCTGACGAGCCTCAGCGATTCGGCCCGCGGGTCATCGGGTAGGGCTGCCAGCGTTCCAGTTCGGTGCGCGGCAACACGGTCGGGTTGACGCAACTCATCGGCCAACGGCCACGCAACACCAAGGCCACCTCGCGGCCGACTCGACGCCGGGTTTCCGGGCGCATGCGAGTCGTGGCCGACGCCACGTGAGGGGTGATGATCACATTGGCCATACCGAGCAATGGGTTATCGGTGGCGGGGGGTTCGGTTTCCAGCACATCCAGACCCGCCGCGGCAATCTCCCCATTCGTCAGCGCGGCAATCAGCGCCGCCTCGTCGATGGTGGGGCCGCGCCCGGTGTTGATCACGACCACCTCGTTCTTCATGGCGGCGAATTCCGGCCCGCCGAGCATGTGCCGTGTCTCGTCATTCAACGGCGCGTGCATCGAGATGTAGTCCGAACGCTCCAGCAACTCTGCGAATGACACGGGCTCCACGCCTTCCGCCGAAATCGTCAGCTCGCTGATGTACGGGTCGTGCGCGATCACCCGCAGGCCGAATGCCAGCGCCCGCCGCGCCACGCATCGGGCGACGTTGCCGAAGGCGATCAGCCCGAGAGTCTGGCCCATCAGGCGCGGTACTTTGCTCAAGATCGGCCGGCCCTCGAACCAGCGGTCCGCCGCCGAGATCTGGTCCATCTCCTTGGTTCTGCGCACCGCTGCCAGCAACAACATCAAGGCGTGGTCCGCGACTTCCTCGGTGAACACGTCCGGCACGTTGGTCACCACGATACCCGCGTCCGTGGCCGCATCGACATCCACCATGTCGACCCCCACGCTGCCCACCCCGATGACGATGCAGCGTTCCAGCGCGTTGATGATCTGGCGATCGATGCGGATGCCCCAGGAAATGATCAAGGCGTCCGCGTCGCGCGCCCCGTCGATGAACTCCGCGGCGGTGTCGGCCTGCACCTCCACGAGTTCGGCCAGCGGCGCAAGCGCTTCGAGTTCCAGCACGTAGCGTTTCGCCACGCTTTCCGCTTTGGCGATCCGCGGCAGTTGGACGACGACTTTGTGTTTACCCATCGGTTCGATTACTCGAGAGGGGTTCCGTTGGCGCGGCTGAGTGCTGCAATGGCTTCATCGCGCAGGCCGCGCTTGAAGATTTTTCCGGACGCGATGCGCGGCAACTGCTCGGCTCGAATCCAGACATGCTCAGGCACTTTGAAACGGGCCAGATGTTCGGCCACATGGGCTCGAATCTCCTCACTGGCGACGGGTCGCCCCGGTTTGTGCATGACGACCGCGGCCAATGTTTCGCCCAGGCGTTCATCCGGCACCCCGAACACCGCACACTCGGATACCGCGGGATGTTCGTAGATGGCCGCCTCGACTTCCTGACAGCCGACGTTCTCACCGCCGCGAATGACGATGTCCTTGGCCCGATCGGTGATGAACACGAAGTCCTGTTCATCCATGTGACCAATGTCGCCGGTGCGCACCCAACCCTCAGTCAGGGTTTCAGCGGTCGCCTCCGGTTCGTTCCAGTAGCCCGTGAAGTTCATCGCACCCCGGATCCACAGCTCGCCGGACTCGCCGCGCGCGACCTCGTGGCCATCTTCGTCCACCACCTTGATGTCCACCACCGGTGGAATCGGCCGGCCGCAACTGCGCGGCCGTTCGAGGAAATCCGGGCCGGAGACGGCCGTGCCCAGCCCGTTGGTCTCGGTCATCCCCCAGCCGGTCCCGGCCACGCCCGCCGGCAGACGCGCATCGATCTGGCGAGCGTGCTCCGGCGCCATGGCAGCGCCACCACCGCCGGCACCTTGCAAGCTGCGCAGGTCGTAACTGTCGAAGTTCGGCGACTGGATCAGCTCCCAGGACATGGTCGGCACCCCGTTGAACTGGGTGATGCGTTCGTCCTGAATGATCTTCAGCGCCCGCTCGGGGTCCCACTTGTACATGCCCACCAACTTGCGCCCACTGCGAAACGAGGACATGAACTGCACGTTCAAACCGGCCACATGAAACATCGGCACCGTGAGGATCATCGCCGGCGCAAACTCCGGGTCCGGGTCGAGCAGCTCGGGATTGAGGTGCGCGGCGATCGCGGCGCCACACTCCCAACCCAACACCGCATGAATGATGCCTCGATGGGTGAGCTGCGCGCCCTTGGGGCGCGCCGTTGAACCCGACGTGTAGAGGATCGTGGCAAGCTCATCGGCGGCGATCGGCACCTGGGTCATCGGTGTCGCCTGCGTCATCTGCGTGGGTGGAGCAGCCAGGAAGTCCTGCCAGGATACGACGCCGGGAATGTCCGGCAACCTGGCGCGCAGGGTCACCAGGTCGATGCCGAGTTCCGTCTGCAGGGGCAGCAAGCGCTCGAGTCGTTCGCCGTCCACGAACACGAGGGCCGCCCCGCTGTCGGTGATGCCATAGGCCAGTTCCTCGGCGCTCCACCAGGCATTCAGGGCGACGGCAACACACCCAGCCGATGTGATGCCCATGTAGGCAAACAACCATTCCGGATAATTGCGAGCGGCAATGCCAATCCGATCGCCAGCAGCGCACCCGCGGGCGTCCAATGCGGCGGCGACCCGTGCCGCCATGTCCCACATCGCCGCAAACGTATAACGTTCATCCAGATAGACGAAGAAGTCCTTCTCCCCATGAACCAGGCTCGATTCGTACAGCGCACGAAGATTCTCCGGCGCCTGTTTGAACACCCTCGCCGCAACTCCGTTCACGGGTACTTCGGTCATCTCGTAGGGCTGGCCGGGCGCGGTAACCTCCACCGCCGCCGCTTTGATGTCGCGGATATCCATGGCTCTCCGGGAATGTCTCCTGGAAATGACTCCGGCAATGACTCCGGGAATATAAGGGATCTGGAGGTTGGAAATTCTGACACGCCATCGCGCGCCTGTCAGCCCGGGTCCGCGTTGACTCCCGCGGCCCGCCGTAGCAGGGTAAGCTCACAAAAACATGGAGCGGACGATGCGGGAGAATACGGCGCTACGCGCCTGGCGCGAAGGCAAAACGACCATCGGGGGTTGGCTGCAATTGGCCAATGCCCATTCGGCTGAGACGCTGGGCGCGCTCGGATTCGACTGGCTGTGCATCGACATGCAGCACGGCCTCATCGACTACCAGGACCTGACCTACATGCTGCCTGCGATCTCCACCGGAAGTTCCATTCCGCTGGTGCGGGTCCCGTGGAACGAACCCTACGAGATCATGAAGGCCCTCGATGCCGGCGCTTACGGCGTGATCGTGCCCATGGTCAACAACCGCGCCGAAGCCGAGCAGGCCATCCAGGCGTGCCGCTATCCACCCGACGGACTACGCTCCTTCGGCCCCATCCGCGCGGCCCAGTACGGCGGTGCCGGTTATGCCGACGAGGCCAATCAAGAGATCGCCTGCATCGCCATGATCGAGACCCGCGAGGCGCTCGACAATCTGGAGGAAATCATCAGCACGCCGGGGCTCGACGGGGTCTACATCGGTCCGTCCGATCTGGCGTTGGCCTTGGGCCTGCCGCCCACGGGTGCCTTCGATGATCCCGCCCACATCGCGGCAGTGGATCGAATATTCGAGACCTGCCGGGCGCACAATGTCGCCGTGGGCATCCACACCTCGGCCATGAAGTACACCCAGCGCTATGTGGAGCAGGGCTTCCAGTTCGTCACCCTCGGCGCGGACAGCGGCTGGATGTCGCGCAGCGCGTTCAAGGATCTTCGTGAAATCCGCGAGTCCACAGGCGCGGGTCTGGAATCGACCGGATATTGAAACGACTTTAACTATTCATAACAACTCATTGTAATTAAATAAATTAATGAACTTAGAGCAGATACAATTCGAGATCCGCGATGGCGTGGGCCTGATCACACTGAACCGGCCCGAGCGTATGAATGCGTGGACCTACCGGATGAGCGACGAGCTCACCCACATCATCGAACAGTGCAATAACGACCCGCAGGTGGGCGCGATGGTGCTGACCGGGGCGGGGCGGGGATTCTGTGCGGGCGCGGATATTCAGGACGCCTTCAACAGCCGCCTCGAAGGCGAGGCCACCGACACCGACCGGCGCAACCGCCGCGACTGGATCGAGCTGGTGCGCGGCGCCAAGCCGCTGATCGCCGCGGTCAACGGCGCCAGTATCGGCGTGGGCGCTACGATGATTCTGCCGTTCGACGTCATTTTCGCCTCCGAAAACGCACGCTTTTCCATGGGCTTCATCAAGATGGGACTCGTTCCCGAACTGGCCAGCTCCCACTTTCTGGTCCAGCGGATGGGCTTCGGCCGCGCCAGCGAGATGTGCCTCACCGGACGCTTGTACAGCGCGGCCCAAGCACACGAGATGGGTCTGGTCGATCATCTGGTGCAACCCGAGGAACTCATCGACGAGGCGCTGGCGCTGGGCCGCGAGATGGGCGCGAATCCGTCCCGGCAACTGCGCTGGGTCAAGGAACTGCTGACCCAGAACGGCTCGGAGACCGATCTCAACGCCGTCCAACGGCGCGAACTCGAACGGCTGAACGAGGCCTACGAGACGCCCGAGCACAAAGAAGCGGTCGCTGCGTTTCTCGAAAAGCGGACGCCGAACTTCCGCAACCCCGGTGCCTGATACGTTGCTGAGCGCTCCCTGGCTGCTGGTCAGCATCGGACTCGGCAGCACCGTCGCCGGAATGCTCCTGGCGCTGTGGCTGAGCAGACGCCGGGCCCGCAGCGCCTTTTCCGAAGGCATGACCCGTCAGGCCGAGAAAGACGGCATCGAGCGCGTGTTGCTCGAAGAACGCCTGGACGTCCGCGACCGGGAACTGGTTCGATCCGAGACTTCCCTGAAAACCGCGAACCTTCGCTATGCGGAGCTGGAAGACCGCGCCCGGGAACTGACCGCCGAACACGCCCGCGCGGCCTCCGAAGCGGAACAGTTTCGCGAGCGGCTGACCGCGGTGCAGGCGGAACTGGCGATTGCGCGCAGCGAACTGACCGGCGTCACCAGCCGGGAAACGGAGTTACGGACCCGCCTCGAAGAGACGCGCCGTGCGTTCGAGGAGAAGGAAGCCCTGTTCGCCGAAACGGGCACGGCGTTGAAGCAGGAATTCAAGCTGCTCGCCAACAAAATATTCGAGGAGCAAGGCGAATCCTTCGCGAAGCGCAACCAGTCGCAACTCGAAGGCGTGCTGTCACCGTTTCGCGAGCAAATTACCGAGTTCAAAGCCCGGGTGGAGCAGGTCTACCACACCGAGTCTAAAGATCGCGCGTCACTGCTTACCGAGGTGCGCAACCTGCAGCGCGCCAGCGAAAAGATCAACCAGGAAGCCGAGAACCTCACCAGGGCACTGAAGGGCGACAAGAAACTTCAAGGCAACTGGGGCGAACTGGTGCTGGAACGGGTGCTGGAACAATCCGGGTTACGGCGCGACCACGAGTACGAGGTGCAGGCCTCGTTGCGCAATGCCAAAGGCGAGGCACGGCGCCCGGACGTGATCATCCACCTGCCGGATGACAAGGACGTGGTGGTCGATTCCAAAGTCTCGCTGGTGGCCTACGAGGGCGCCCTGGCGACGGACGACGACGGGCTGCGCGAGCAACTGATCAAGCAGCACGTGCTGGATCTGCGTGCGCAGGTCAAACGCCTGGCCGAGCAGGACTACGACCGGCTGCAGGGCCTGCGTTCCCTGGATTTCGTGTTGCTGTTCATACCCATCGAGTCTGCGTTCACCCTGGCGATGGAAGAGGACCAGGCATTGTTCACCGAGGCCTTCAACCAGCGCATCGTGATCGTCAGCCCGACCACGCTGATGATGACCCTGCGTATCATCCACAACGTCTGGCGCTACGAAAAACAGAACCGCAATGCCCAGGAAATCGCCCAGCGGGCCGGCGCCCTGTACGACAAGCTGCGCGGCGTAATGGAGGAGATGAGCAAACTCGGCACGTCCCTGCGGGGCGCCGAATCCGCCTACCAGACCGCCATGAAACGACTCACCAGCGGACGCGGCAGCCTGGTGCGCCGGGTCGAGCAGTTCCGTGAGCTGGGCGCAAGCCCGCGCAAACAGTTCCCCAAGGAATTGCTCGACGCCTCTGCGGACGAATCCGAGCATGCGGCCGACCCGATCGTGGAATTGCCTGAGCCGGCGGTGGCCGATGAACCCAACGTAAAGGACGGATCGTCCTGAGATCCGCTACGCCTGAATGCCGCCCTTGGTGAGCCTGGACGGATCGAGCAGGCGTTCCAGCTCCTTGCGATCCAGGTCCGTCATCTCCTCGGCCACATCGAGCAGCGGCCGGCCTTCCGCGTAGGCGCGCTTGGCGATCTCAGCAGCTTTCTCATAACCGATAATGGGATTCAACGCCGTCACTAATATGGGGTTGCGCGACAGCAGTGCGGCGACGTTGTCCTCGCGCACCTCGAACCCGGCAATCGCCTTGTCCGCCAGCACGCGCGCGACATTGGCCAGCAGATCGATGCTCTGCAGAAGGTTGTAGGCGATCACCGGCAACATCACGTTCAACTGAAAATTGCCGGACTGTCCAGCCACAGTGATGGTCGCATCATTGCCGATCACCTGGGCCGCCACCATGGCCGCCGCCTCGGGGATCACCGGGTTGACCTTACCCGGCATGATGCTGCTGCCGGGCTGCAACGCCGGCAGCGCGATCTCACCGATTCCCGCCAACGGCCCGCTGTTCATCCAGCGCAGATCGTTGGCGATCTTCATCATCGAGACCGCGACCCCCTTCAATTGACCCGACAATTCCACGGCCGTGTCCTGGGCGCCCAGACTCTCGAAAAAGTCGGCGTTGGGTACCAGGGCGAGGCCCGTCAGTTCGGAGAGGACCGCGGCAATCCGGGCCGCGAACTCCGGGTGTGCATTGATCCCGGTACCCACCGCGGTTCCTCCCTGGGGCAATGCATGCAGGCGCGGCAGTGCCGCCTGAATGCGCGCGATGCCGCTGCGAATCTGGGCCGCCCAACCACCCAGTTCCTGGGCGAAGGTCACCGGCATAGCGTCCATCAGGTGGGTTCGTCCGGTCTTCGTGACGCCGGCGAGTGACTGGCCTTTACGTACGATGGTCGAGGCGAGATGCTCCAGTGAAGGAAGCAACTGATCCGCCACGCCGATCGCCGCCGAGAGCTGAATTGCCGTGGGAATCACGTCGTTGCTGCTCTGGCTCATGTTGACGTGATCGTTGGCACTGACGGGGGTGCCGCTGTCCCGGGTGGCCAGGGTCGCAAGCACCTCGTTGGCATTCATGTTGGTCGAGGTCCCAGACCCGGTCTGAAACACGTCGATGGGGAACTCTCCGGCAAAATCCCCGGCACGGATGGTCTCTGCGGCGCTCTGGATGGCATCGCCAAGCTCGCGGTCCAGCAACTGTAATTCCACGTTGACCCGCGCCGCCGCCTGTTTGATCAGACACACCGTGTCCACGAACCGTTTCGGCATGGTCAATCCAGAAATGGGAAAGTTCTCGACCGCCCGTTGGGTCTGCGCGGCATACAACGCGTTTGCCGGCACCTCGAGTTCGCCCATGCTGTCGTGTTCGGTGCGGGTGCGCGGGTCCGCCATGGCTGTCTTCGCTCCGTCGACACGTTGGCCTGAAGGTTACCAGCGCGGGAGGATCTGGCGCCACCTGGATCACAGCAATGCCCATTAGCGCGGCCGCCGCCGACGCCAGGCAAGCATTTCTGTCTACTTGGTCAAACTTCGACCGGGGCACTGTCACAGAACCCCTGGGATGAACTGGGTTTAATAGGCTGCGAACGGACACCCAAACGAACGAGAGGGATATGCGATGCTGGTGCTTAC
>SMVB01081736.1_pt1 | contig 14495 bp, 18 predicted proteins | sample 2456461 | NCBI WGS metagenome assembly SMVB01 (sample SAMN11095934, study PRJNA526329) | marine sediment metagenome | biome: Marine sediment; feature: Surficial sediment; material: Deep marine sediment; isolation source: Hadal surficial sediment | place: Pacific Ocean | collected 2014-05 | depth... | reverse complement strand
TCCATGCGCTCGCTCGTCAGCGGGCCAGTGTCTTCGATGCGCCCGTCGGAGTAGCTGTGGATGACGCCGCGCGGCGCGTAGCGCTCGAGAAACTCAGGATCGTCGCGCGGGTAGTAGTAGGTCTCCGGCTCTTCTTCTGCGTTGAGGTGATAGAGATTGCCGTAAAACTCGTCGAAGCCGTGGTTGGTCGGCAGGTGATCGTCCTGGTCGCCGAGGTGGTTCTTACCAAATTGGCCGCTCGTGTAGCCGTGCGGCGCAAGCAGCTCCGCGATCGTCGGCGTCTCTGCCGAGATGCCATGCGTCGAGCCCGGCATCCCGATCGTCAACAAGCCGGTACGAAACGGGTGCTGCCCGAGGATGAAGGCGGCACGCCCAGCGGTGCAGCTTTGCTGCGCGTACCAGTCAGTAAACAACGCCCCCTCGTTGGCGATGCGGTCGATGTTGGGCGTCTCGTAGCCCATCATCCCCTGGTTGTAGGCGCTGATGTTCCAGTAGCCGATGTCGTCGCCCCAGAGGACGAGAACATTCGGCGGCTGTTGCTGCGGCGCAGCCGGACTCGTCGGCGGTAACACCAACGCGGCGATGGCAATCACCAGCGCCGTGAGTGCGGTTATACGGCATCGTCGGGGCATGTGCTCTTCCTTCTGTTGGAGATTCGTTGGTTGCTAGCCGACGGGGATCGTGTAAGCGACGTTGACACGGAAGGAGTTCTTCACCGCCGGGCCCGGGTAGCCCTTGTAGATCAAACTCGTCTGGTACTCGCCATAGATGTTCCAGGAGCCCGCGTCCCGGACGATCACCTTGCCGAAGCGAACCCCGATGGGGAGGTAGACACTCTTGCTGTTCCAGTCGTAGAGACCAACCATGTCGCCATTGCCTACGTACAAGCCGGTGCTGCCGAAGCTAAAGTTCAGAAAGGGGGCGAGACCGAGCGGGTTGGTTGTGGAGTCGCCCGGCGGCAGGGCGGTAGGGTCGATGCCGCGCCACGATTGGGTTACCAACAGGCCGTAGAACCAGGGACCGGAGGAGTTCACGACAGCGACGGCGAACCCGTAGCCCCACTCGTCACGGGCCACCTTCTTGCTGCCCGGGACGGTCACCAGGGGGCCGGCGCCGAAACGGCCCGTACCCCAATCGAACTTGCGCGGGATGATGAGGGCAAAGATCTCGGTGTTGCCCATCCCGGATTGGCCCTGAGCGTTCTCGTAGTGCCTCAGCGTCACGCGGGGCAGGACCGTGAAGGTCTTGAACCCCAGGGGGGCGACGACGCGAAACTGGATGAAGTCGTTCGAGCCGGCGGCGCGGGTCTGCCCATCGTCGAGCGTGTCCTGGTGGTAGTCCGGCATGTTCTGGTACGAGAGCTGGAAGCTCCACTGCGACGCGGTGGAGTCGAGGGCCTTGGTCTGCGCGTTCTGGCCGGCCTGCTCAGTTGCCGCCGGGTCGTCCGAGACGCCCGTCGCCTGGTCGTCCGGGGCGCTTGCCGCCTGGTCGTCCGGGCCCTGTTTGGCGGCCGGGGAGGGAAAAGGGCTGGCCATCAGAGCCTGGGCGTATGCTGCGCCAGGGTCCGCGAGAAGGCATGCGGCGACCATGAAGGTTGCCCCTACCCAGGCCCGGGTGTCGATCCGAGCTTTCGTCGATTTCCACCCTGCCCTGACGTTGGACCCCGAGCCTTGTTGCGACGCTGTCGAGTTCATGAAGGGCGAGGATACGGATCTCGACGATGTCGCGGAAGTATCAGAACCGTACGTTACGTGGCCGATACGGTTACGTGACCCGCTGATACTTCAAGAGGGGCGAAGAGGGGGATAGGGTGGCGAGAATCATGAAGAGATCCTCTTGGTCGATCAGCGGCGTGTTCATCGAGGGTTTTCTGGTCCTCCTGCCGGTTCTGATCTCGTATCTGCTCATCGGCGGCTTCTTCGACCTCCTGATGTCGTTGACGCAGCCGTTCATCGACGTTCTCCCGCAGAGCGCCTTCCGCGATCGCTTCGGACACGATGCGGCGGCGGTCGGATTGTTTGTCGTCATCACGTTCGTGGCGGGACTGGCGTCACGCTCGGTGATTGGACGTCGCGTCGGCAGTTGGATCGAGCGCCGCGTATTGACGCGCTTCCCGCCCTACGTCGTGTTGCGCAGCTTCTCGCGCCGACTGTTCGGGGAAGACGTGCCCGACCAACTTCAGCCGGCCGTCGTGGAGGTCGCGCCGCAGAGCCACATGTTCGCCTTCGTGGTCGAGGAGGCGCCGGACAACCGCGTCGTCGTGTTCGTGCCGCTGGCGCCGACACCGGGCGTGGGGACGTTGCAGATCGTCGATCGAGGGCGCGTCACGTTGCTCAACGTCTCGTTCGGCGAGGCGATCGGCTGTTTGTTCAATTGGGGCGTGGGCACCGGGGCGCTGCTGGCCGCCCACAAACAATCCAAGGAGATCGATTCGTCGAAGGCAACCTCATGAGCGAGTTGAAGAACCTGGTGCCGTTCCGCCGCGATCACCCACCGGCGCAGGTTTTGCAGCGTTTTTCCAAAGCGCAACGCGCGGTGGAAGCGCTGTGGCGCACCAACCTCGAATTCCGCGAGATCTGCAGAGACTATCGCGAAGCGCAGGCGGTGCTGGATCGCGGCGACGTCACGCAGAACCGTACGAGAGACGAGCTCGGCGGGCTCACTGCGGAGCTGGAAGAAGAAATGGTCTCGCTTGTCGATCTCTATTTGAGCGGGGAATGACGGCAGCGTGTGCCCTTGGCGTAACGGCCCTATTGTTTGCTGCGTCGACGACCGCAGCGGCCCAGGAGCTCGAGCCACGCACCATCAGAAACACGCCGGTCGGCTTGAATGTCATCGCCTTCGCCTACGGCTATTCGGTCGGCAACGTGCTGCTCGATCCATCACTTCCCGTCGAGAACCTCAGCGCCAAGGTGCACATCGGCCTAGTGCGCTACACCCGGACCTTCAGCGTAGCTGGGAAATCAGCAAGCACCAGGGTCTTCCTTCCTTTTTCAGCGGGGCACTGGGAGGGCCTTCTCGACGGCGAGTTTCGCCAACGAGACGCCGGCGGCGTCGGCGACGCACGCTTCGCCGTCGACGTGAACCTGTATGGCGCGCCCGCCATGACGGCGCGCCAATTCGTCGATTATCGACAAACTACGATCGTCGGCGTGAGCTTCCTGCTTGCCGCCCCCACCGGCACGTACGACCACACTAAGCTCATCAATCTGGGATCGAATCGCTGGATGTTGCGGCCGCAGCTCGGAATCTCACGAGCAATCGGAAACTGGACGCTGGAAGGAATCGGTAGCGTTTGGTTCTTCAGCGACAACGACGATTTCTTCGCAGGTCTGACCTTGCAGCAAGCCCCTCTGTACGTCCTCAAGGGCGACGTGGCCTACACGTTTCGCCGTGGTATCTGGTTGGGGCTCGGCGTCGCGTACGCGCGCGGCGGCAGGACGACGATTGACGGCGCTGTGCGCCAGACGCTGCAAAACAACTTTCGCTTCGGCGGAACGTTCGCGTATGCCGTCGCGCCGCAGCACGGCGTCAGTTTCTCGGCGATCAGCGGCGCCACCACGCGGGTCGGCGCCGACTTCGACAGTTTTGTGTTTGCGTATCAGTATCTCTGGGGCGGCGGCTGATCGGGGAAGGTGGTACGGGCGCCATGCACGAACAGAGCCCTCACCTTGTCCCAGAACTCCCCCCCGAGAACGAGGAAGCTGGTCACGAACGAGACGTCGCCGAGCACGGCGAATAGCGGGCGATGGGCTCCGAAAACAAGGATGAAAGAAGAGAGATAGGGGTCCAACAGGCCCATCAAGAGCGGGACGACAAACATCACGAGGCCGACTCGGTAGCGCGTCAGACTGACCCGCTCCGGCGGCGCGTGCTTTCTGAGAAACCGGTAGAAAAGCCGTTCGAGACGGTGGAAACCGGCCTGTCCCATGATCGCGATGGCGACCAGCGTCATCACCTCCGAGATGCCGAAAACGAGCAATCCGGAGAGCAGGGCCTTCCACTCCGCCGGCAGGCTCGAGGTGGCAACGACGGGGATCAGCGCCGTGGAAGCCTGCCCCGTAACGAACACGAGGACACCGATCCGAAACCGCCAGTCGGCCCGTCCATTGGTCGTCGTGTTCATGATCGTTGCTGTCCTTCCTTCAATCGGCGTCCTGGTTGCCGAGTTGTCGGCCCAGCGCGGCCAATTCGTCTTCGCGCTCCAGCAGCTCAGGAGCTCGGCGTCCGCCAAGGGTCCACCTCCGATGCGAGGCGCCAGAGTACCGAGCGGTCGTGTTGTGGTGAAGTATCGGCGTCGTACGTTACGTGTGGCGGTACGGTACCGCGCGCGGCGGGGGCCGATACATCGAACCGCAGGGGTCGCCGCACATGGCGGCCCGACGCTCGATCACGTCGGGGCTATTACGCGATAGGCTGGACGCCGTTGCGGACCTGACAAAGGAGGGTGCAGATGCCCCGTGGTGTGCTGTTCGTCTTGATCGCCGCAGTGGCCGGCGGCGCCTGGTCGGTGCTCGTCGCCCGAGCTGCCCGCACAATGGATCCCCTGCTGGGACCTGCGATCGCGGAAGGCACGGGGGCGTTGATCGCTCTGCTCTTCATCGCCAACCGGCTGCGGGAAACGACGCTCGACTACTCGGCGCGCGGTGTCACACTGCTGCTGTTCGCCGGCGTCTGCGTGTTCTCCGTCGACTACTTCAACCTGCGCGCTTACGCGACGCGCCTGCCGGTGAGCGTCGGGGCGCCCATCTTCATGGGCGGCACGATCGTGATCGCCACCACGATCGGGTTCCTGCTTGGCGACGAGGTCTCCCCGAAAAAGATCCTCGGGATCCTACTCGTCGTCTCCGGGGCCGTTCTCTTGGTCAGCCTTCCCGAGTAGGCCGGATTCCGCCTCGTCGATCGAGGCGAGCGCCGTCCTCTCGACCACCTCTCAACCCCCGACCTCGAGGCCGGCCCGCCGCAAGCCATCGAGCACGAGGTCGACGTTGTCGTCGGCATAGAGCAGCCGGGAGATCATCTCGCGGCCTTTGTCGCGAAACTCGGGCTGCACCGCGAGAAGATCCTGAACGTGTCGCTCGGCCTCTTCCGTGCGGCCGACGTGGCCGAGCGCCGCGGCGCGTGCCAGTGGGCCCCACATGAGGCCCGGACCCAGGAACGACCGCGCCTCGACAAGCGCCTCTTCCCATTCGCCCCGGCGACCGCAGTCCATGAAGGGAACCAGGTGGTACCAAGACGGGTGCTGCGGGTTGAGACAGATCGCCTGCGTCACCATCTCCACCGCCTGCTCCCACTCTTGCAGCCCGACGAGAAAAAGCCCGAAGCTGGCCTGGTACATCGCCTTATTCGGATTGATGGATTTCGCCGCCTCGAACTCCTCCTTGAATTCTTCGAATCGTCGCCGGGCGTAGTGAACTTGCCCCAACGCCCAGCGCGCGTCACCGCAGTGGGGCTCCAGTTCGACGGCGTCTCGAGCCAGCGACTCGGCCCGTTCGAGCCCGCCGTCGAACCTCCCGACCGCCGACAGCCAGTCGCTGAAATAGATGTCCGACAGCAGCGCTTTCGTCAGCGCGTAGCCCGGATCGACTGCCACTGCTCTTTCTAGTGCACGATGCGCTTCCTCGAAGGCCCCTTCGGTCAGAACCATGCCCCAGTGGAAGCCCTTCAAGGCGGCCTCGTATGTGCTCAGGTTGTCCGGGTGGGTCGTGCGCGTCCGCTCCGACACCCGACGAACAATCACCCCGGCGGCATCGCCGACAGTGCCCGCCACTGTCCGCGCGATCTCATCCTGTACGGCGAAGAATTGATCCACGGAAACCTCACGGTTGTAGCGCTCCGCCCAAAGCACCTCTGTCGTCTCGACATCCACGAGACTGACGTTGACCCGCAGCCTGTCCCCGATCTTTTGAACGGTCCCAGCGAGGGCGAAGTTGGCGCCATACGCACCCCCGATCTCGTGTGGGGATGCACCGGCGACGGGCACAAACGGACCGAGTACCTGGATCTCGGCGAAACGGGTGAGGTTGAGGATGATTTCCTGGGTCAAGCCGCTGGCCAGGAACGCTTCCCCGTCGTCGGCTCCGTAGCCTTCGAACGGGACAACCGCGACGCTCGACCCGCCGGATGAGGCGCCGACCGCCAAGGCGACATGACCTCCGCTGGGTTCCGGCTCCACGTTCTCTTCGCGGGCCGGTTCAGCCGTTGTGTCGCGCTCCCGGAAGACAGGAACGTAGGTCCCCTTGGGGATGTCGATGAGTATCAGATCTCTCGCCCCTTCTTCTTCGTAGTAATGCGACAGCGTGCGGCGCAACCGCCGCGCCACGATGCGGACGTAGGGATCAAGCTGTGGGTCGAAGTCGGGCTCGCGGCCAAAGCAGTTGACGGCGATGGAGTACGCCTTGATTGCATCGGCGCGGCCCGCCAGCGTCTCCTCGACCACGAAGCGCAAGAACTGGCGGGTTCTCTCCGAAGCGCGGAACTTCGAGCTGGTGATGATCCGCTCGAGCTCTTCGCGGACCGAATCAGCCTCGACGCAGCTTTTCTCGGCGGCGAACCGATCGCTGGATGGTTTGGTAGCGTTCATGGTGGGCAGATAGCGAGATCCGATTGGCGTCATCGATGTGGCTACATCGGCGTCGATATTATCCGCGATCCACCGCGCTTGACGCCAACAGTGAAACTAAGGAAAACCCCTTACTTACTGCGGATCAGCGACCGACGCCACATCGCATTTCTTTCGTGATGTTTGTCTGCCGGTCATGCTCGTGGGCTCGCCCGGGCATCTCAACGGGTAGCTACTGCGCGCGCGCCCGCGGCATTGCCGATGACGACCACAGCATCCTTCCATGCGCCGCGTCGTGGTTGACGAACGGCGTTTCTAGTAGGAGGGTGACACCCATGAGTCTCGCCAACCGGCACCAAGGAACGACTCGAGGGCGGTCCTGCTGATTGCGCTTGTGTCAGCCACGCTTGCGTCCGACTGTGACAGCACAACCCCGAGCTCCACGCCGACCACGCCGTCGACTCAGGTCGTCTCGATCGCGATCATTGGAAACTCGGCGCTTTCCGTCGGCGGCAACGTCACGATCACCGCGACCTATCAGGGCCAAGCGGGCACGCAGACGGTGGCGGTCGCGGTGGCGGTGTTTGGCCCCCTCGCGGGGACTTCGACCTGGGTGGGCACCTGGACGGATGCGAGGTACGACGTGTCGGGGAGCCTCAGGACAACATTGACCGTGAACGGGTCGATGGTCACGGGCACCGGTGTGATCGACCTGACCAGCCTCGGGCTCGGCGAGGAGCCGGGCACCGGCACGGGAACGATCACGAACGGCACGCTTAACTTCACGTTCTCAGCGAGCACCGTCGGCGACGGCTCCGGCACGATGCAAAGCGCCGGCGGTGGTGACGTTGCGGATCGGAGAGCCCAACACGTTGTGGAAAGGGCCCCTGCCGCTCATGCTCGGCGTCGTCGGCGAGGTCGTCTATCTCCTCCCGTTCACACTGCTTCTGGTGTGGATCCTCGACCCGTTGACCGGCGCCACTCCGGGCAAGCGATTGCTCCGTCTCCGCGTCCGAGACGCAGAAGGCCAGCCCATCTCCCTGCAGAGACGCTGGTACCGTACGGCGGTTCAAACGTTCGGCCTCTGGGGCCTGACCCTGGCACTGCTCGCCGACCGCTGGGAAATTGCCGCGCTCGCGGCGCTCGGCGGCGGAGCGGTGCTGGCGGGTAGTCTCGTCGCGATGGGGCCGAAGTCGCTGGCCCTCCACGACCGCCTGAGTCGAACAAGCGCATGGCGCACAGGCCCACGCCCGGGGATCTGATCCAGAGTGCGGAGCGACGACGTACCTTGTCGTGAAGTGTTCTGAAAGCGATGTCACTGTCATTACATATGTATTGACAACCTCGGGACGTCGACGTACCGTTGCCCGCATGCCTACCCGTTCCGCACACCTCCAGATCCGCGTGACACCGGACGAAAAAAGATCCTTGAAACGACTCGCTCGGTCGGCCGGCCAGGATCTCTCCAGCTACGTGCTGACCCGTGCCCTGCCGTCGAACCGGCTCCGGTTCGAGGAGATTCTCCGGTCCGCCGTCGGGGACGAGGAAGACCGCCGCTTCGCCCTCGCCGAGCTCAACGACTTTCTCACCGCCCTGGCGCCGGTGGAACTCGCCGCGGCCGTCGAAGACGCGGACCTCACCCTCCTCTCCCCCTTCGTGAGCAACTACGTGGCAGCGATGGTCGAGCAAGCGGCGCATCTGAAAAGCGTCTCTCCACCGATGTGGGTACGCCGCGTCGCTCCTCTCGACCTTCCGCACTTCGCCACGGAGCTCAAGAGCCTTCGGTTGCACCTTCTGGGTGCCTCGCCGGTTCCGTTCAAGCGGCGCAACATCTTCGTGGACGCCGCGCTGGGCGCCCGGGTCTGACGCCGTGGATGCCTTCCGGTGATGGCCGCGAACCGGCTGACACGGGCCGACATCCACCGCTTACTCGAGCTGCTCGACGGCGAGCTGGCGAGGCAGGAAACCGCGGGGGAGGTCTACCTTGTGGGCGGCGCGGTGATGTGCCTCGCCCTCGACGCACGCCCCGCGACGCGCGACGTGGACGCGTTTTTTCGACCCACGAAGCTGATCCGGGAGGCGGCTGCTCGCGTTGCCGACACGGCCGGCGTCCCTCATGGCTGGCTGAACGACGCGGTCAAGGCCTTTCTCAGCCCCCACGGCGACTTCGACCCGTACCTCGAGCTGACCCACCTGCGCGTCTTCGTCGCCCGACCTGAGTACCTGCTGGCAATGAAGTGCGTCTCGATGCGCCTTGGCGAGGAGTTTCGGGATCTCGACGACGTGCGCTTTCTCTTGCGCTACCTGAACGTCTCCAGCGCCGAGGAAGCGCTCGGTATCGTCACCCGGTATTTCGATGAAGACCAGCTCCTCCCAAAGACCGGTCTCGCCCTGCAGGAGTTGTTCTCGAGTTGACCGCTCTATCTTGGCGTCCGCGACTCGACGTAGGTGATCTCCAGGGCGTCCTCTCGGCGTGCCCGTGAGCGACACCTGAAGCATCGGGGCACTCCGCTTGCCCCGGTTACACCCCCAAACCCCTGGGCGCGGATCGGCCGTGGGCGTAGAGGTTTGAGCGCTCACGGGCGGTGCCTACGAACCGCCAGACACCCGCCGGGAAAGCGGATTTTGAAGAGCTCCCAGGTCGGACCACATACAGACGCCGCATCGTTTCGGCGAACCCTCCAGGAGAAGCTTGCAGGCCGGTGCACGAAAATTCGGCGGTACTCGCTGCGCGCTTTTCGCCAGAGATCTCGACACCGATCACTCGACGCCGTCCCGGATCCTGCGCGGCCACCGAACGCTGACCGGGGAATCTGACCCCGAGAAGCAAAAGAAAGAGGACTCCCATGGGTAACCCCGTTCTCCGCTGGCAGATCATCACCAAAGATCCCGAGAGCCACTCCGGCCTCTACCACGACATCTTCGGCAAGGCCAACCTGGGATCGGCGACGGGCGTCCTGCGGGAGCCACCCATTTGGTGGGCAATGGTGATATCGCAGTTTGGGCTGGCGGCGGTCGTCACCTACGTGTTCCTCCATGCCGGTGTCGCAACAGCGTCTGATGGGCTCCAGACGGGCGCCGTCTTCGGCCTGTTGCTCGGCCATCGCGATTTCGTTCGATCTCTACGCCGTGACGAACTAGTCGAACATGACGGTGGCGTTCGTCGAGCCCATCGTCTCGACGGCGCGATTCTCGCTCGCCGGTGCGGTGATCGGGTGGACGCTCGGGCTGGGTAGCGGATAGATTCTCGCCGTCCCCATTCGCAGAAAGGACGGCGGAATCAATGATGGACAAGAAACTCGGGCCCCACAGGGTCCTCGAAAGACCCGGCACGGGCACACATCGCGCGTTGGCGTGGCTCGTCATTCTGGCCGCGCTAGCGGCGGTTACGCAGGTTGCAGCGGCCCAAAACTGGCCGCAGTGGCGCGGGCCGAACCGCGACGGCGCGGTAATGGCTTTTGACGAGCCTGCCTCGTGGCCGTCCATATTGACCAAACAGTGGCAAGTAGAGGTCGGGTTGGGCTATGCCACACCGCTCTTGGTCGGCGACCGGATTTTTATGTACACGCGACAAGATGGTGACGAGGTCATGCTGGCGCTTGATGCGAATTCCGGCGACATCATCTGGCGCAGCGCGTATCCGGCCCCGTTTCGCATGAACCCGGCGGCCACGTCGCGCCACGGGGCGGGACCGAAGTCGACACCTGTATTCGCCGATGGTCGAATATTCACGATGGGCATGAGCGGCATCGTCACCGCCTTCGATGCCGAGGCGGGCCGGCAGCTTTGGCAGAAACCTGCTCCGCCGGTGCAACCGCTCTACCATACGGCAACATCTCCTCTCGTCGACGGCGCTCTGGTGATCGTGCACGTCGGCGGCCACGACGATGGGGCGCTCACGGCCTTCGATGTGGCGACAGGTGACGTCCGCTGGAGCTGGAACGGAGACGGCCCGGCGTACGGTTCACCCGTCGTGTTCGAGCTCGAGGGAGCCCGGCAGGTCGTGACGTTCACGCAGGAAAACCTCATCGGCATCGCGGTGGAAACGGGCGAGCTCTTGTGGCGTCGCCCGTACACGACGCCGTCCACGACGACCTCCCAGACCCCGATCCTCTACGGCGACACGCTGATCGAGGCCGGGCGCGCCAACGGCATCACGGCGTTTCGTGTCATACGGCAGGGCGACGAGTGGACGACGGAGAACGTCTGGCACACCGATGATGTGTCGTTGCACATGACCAATGGCGTCGCCATCGACGGCGTGTTGTTTGGGCTTTCGCACTTGAACCGGGGACAGTACTTCGGCCTCAACCTCGATACCGGACGGGTCCTGTGGATGAGCGACCCGCGACAGGCCGACAATGCGGCCATCGTCCGCGCGGGCGACACGATTTTTTCGATCGAGGATGACGCCGAGCTCGTCATTGTCCGCAACAGCCGCACCGGCTTCGAACCGCTCGTGCGCTATCAAGTGGCCACCAGCGCAACTTGGGCGCAGCCCGCGATTTCGGGCAACCGCCTGTTCGTCAAGGACGTTTCCTCGCTGACGCTCTGGACCTTTTGATCGCGCCGCCAATGCCATCCTGCCAACTCCGGATCGGCGCCAGGTGGGCGGCTAGGTGGGTTCGACGACCTCGAGATCGCGAACCCGCGCGAAATGGTCAACGTTGCGGGTGAGGAGAGGAGCGCCCGCCACCAGAGAAACCCCCGCGATGAGACAGTCGGCCATGCTGATGGTCTGTCCCTCCTTCTCGAGATCGCGGCGAACCGACGCCGCCTTGTCAGACGACGCGGCGTCGACAACCAGCGCGGGCACGGATCCCAGAAGATCCCGCACCACCTTTTTCTGCTTCGCCGTGCGCGCTCCGACAAGCAGCTCGAAGCGGGAGATCACGGTGGTGCGGAGGTTGCCGCGGCCGAGCTCGCGGCCAACAGCCGAAGCCGACGGCTCGTGCCCCGCCAGAAAATCGATCAGCACATCGGTGTCGGCAATGATCATCGCCACGTTTCTCGCAACGTACGGGCACGTTCACGCAGCTCGTCCGATTGCTCGGCCGACAAGGAGCCGCGGGCGGCCAGCGCCCTCTGTTTCGCTTGCTCACCGGCCTGCAGCGACTCCAAGTACAGCTCGAGGGCTTCTCCGATCAGGTCGGAGAAACCCTTCTTGCCGCGCCGGGCCGCCAGCTCGAGCAACTTGGCCCGGTGTTCGTCTTTGATCTCCACGGTCGTTCGCACGGTGGGTGCCTCATCCCTCTTGGCCGGCCCCGACGGTCGAGAATCCGGCGCACAAGTGGGCAGGCCCGCAAAAAGCAGCGTGCCCTACGAGCGCAAGTTTACTACATGCATGTGCATGCACATCTAGGCTAGGGCAGGCGGATCTCCTCGACCATGCGCTGCACCTCTTCGGGCGGCGGCGCCGTGAACCGGCTGACGATCACGGTCAGAGCGAAGTTCAGCAACATGCCCACCGCGCCGATGCCCTCCGGGCTGATCCCCAGGAGCCACTCATCGGCGCCCGCCTCCGGCCGAATAAAACGAAAGTAGTAGATGTAGCCGGCGGTGAACAGAATCCCGCCGATCATGCCGGTGATCGCCCCTTCCTTCGTGGTTCGTTTCGAGAACACGCCGAGGACGAGAATCGGGAAAAAGCTGGAGGCGGCAAGGCCGAAGGCGAACGCCACGACCTGGGCGACGAAACCGGGCGGATAGATGCCGAAGTAGCCCGCGACGATGACCGAGCCGCCGGCCGCGACCCGTGCCAGCAGCAACTCATGACGCTCGGTCAGGTCGGGGAGCAGGAACGACTTACCGAGGTCGTGAGAGAAGGTCGACGCGATCACCAGCAGGAGACCGGCTGCCGTCGACAGCGCCGCCGCCAGCCCGCCGGCCGCGACCAGGGCGACGACCCAGGCCGGGAGACGCGCGATCTCCGGGTTGGCGAGCACCATGATGTCGCGATCGACGGTGAGCTCGTTGGTCGCCGGGTCGCCGCTGTAGAGGATGAGGCCGTCACCGTTCTTGTCGTCGAACGAGATCAGACCGGTCGTCTCCCAGTTGTTGAACCACTCGGGCGCCTCGGCGTAGGGCACGCCGTTCAGCGTTTCGATCATGTTGACCCGCGCGAAGGTCGCCACCGCCGGCGCCGTCGTGTAGAGAATGGCGATGAAGACGATGGCCCACAGGGCGCTCCAACGGGCGGCACGCGGGTTGGGAACGGTGTAGAAGCGAATCAGGACGTGGGGCAGGCCGGCGGTGCCCGCCATCAGCGCCAGGGTGATGGCGAACACATCGATCATTGCCTTCTTGCCGGGGACGAAGGCGGCGGTGTACTCCGGGAAGCCGAGCTCGCGATGCAGGATGTCGATGGTCTCGAGCAGGTAGAGCCCGGCGTTCGGGCCGTCGATGACCCGGGCGCCGAAGCCGAGCTGCGGGATGGGGTTGCCGGTCATCTGATACGAGACCGCGATCGCCGGGATCAGGTAGGCGATGATGAGGACCCAGTATTGCGCCACCTGGGTGTAGGTGATGCCGCGCATGCCGCCGAGGGTGGCGTAGATGAAGACCAGCGCCATGCCGATGAAGACGCCGGTGTTGACGTCGACCTCGAGAAAGCGCGAAAAGACGATGCCGACGCCGCGCATCTGGCCGGCGATGTAGGTGAACGAGACGAAGAGCGTGCAACCCGCCGCGACGACGCGCGCCGTCTGCGAGTAGTACCGATCGCCGACGAACTCCGAGGTCGTGAACTTGCCGCACTTGCGCAGGTAGGGGGCCAGGAGCAGCGCGAGGAGGACGTAGCCCCCGGTCCACCCCATCAGATAGATGGTGCCGGTGTAGCCCATGAACGAGATGAGCCCGGCCATCGAGATAAAGGACGCGGCGCTCATCCAGTCGGCGGCCGTCGCCATGCCGTTGGCGATCGGCGGTACGCCGCGGCCGGCGACGTAGAACCCGCTGGTGGTGTTGACGCGGGTGGCGAACGCGATGCCGATATAGAGCGCGAAGGTGCCCCCGACGACGATGAAGGTCCAGGTCTGGACGCTCATCACACCCCCGCCTCAAAGGTCCGGGTCGGAACCCTCATCGCGCCCCGGGCTCAGTCGACGCCATGCTTCTTGTCGAGTTGGTCCATGCGCCGGGCGTAGATCAGGATCAAGACGACGAAGACGTAGATCGATCCCTGCTGGGCAAACCAGAAGCCGAGGGGGAAGCCGCCCAGCTTGAATCGGTTGAGGGGCTCGACGAAGAGGATCCCCAGCCCGTACGAGGCCACGAACCAGACGGCCAGGAGCTTGGCCATGAGGCGGAGGTTGGCGCGCCAGTAGGCGGCGGTGTCACGCTTGTTCGTGCTCACGCCGTTTCCCCTCCTCCAGGCGATGGCGTCGAATATCCGGACGTGGCGGCGCCCCAATGTAGCAGCTTTGCGGGGTTCCTCAGTTCACCGCGTAGGGTTCGCTGAGCTCGAAGTCGGCGATCCGCGCATCAAACGACTCGCCGCCTTGGGCCGCCATCTGGTAGGTCCCGCGCATGTAACCAAAGGCGGTCGCCAAGGGGCACCCGGAGGTGTACTGGAAGGATTGGCCCGGCTCCAGGATCGGCTGCTCGCCGACGACGCCGGGACCTTTGACCTCTTCGACGTGGCCGTCGCCGTCGGTGATGATCCAGTGGCGGCTGATCAGGCGCACGGTCTCCACGCCCTGATTGCTGATCGTCACGGTGTAGAGGAAAAACCAGCGGTTCTCTCCCGGAGTCGATCGCTCCGGGTCAAACACCGATTCCACATGAACGTGCACGCCACGGGTCGTCGCCTCGGAAGAGCCCATCGGGCCATCTTGGTGCAACGCGGCCTCAACTTCAACATCCTGGTGCTGCCGTGGAGTGGTGGATCAGCATCCTCCCGCTGTCATGGAGTGGCAGATCACGATCCTCGCGC
>SMVB01442625.1_pt1 | contig 14496 bp, 9 predicted proteins | sample 2456461 | NCBI WGS metagenome assembly SMVB01 (sample SAMN11095934, study PRJNA526329) | marine sediment metagenome | biome: Marine sediment; feature: Surficial sediment; material: Deep marine sediment; isolation source: Hadal surficial sediment | place: Pacific Ocean | collected 2014-05 | depth 0-1... | reverse complement strand
TTAGTTCTGCTTTTGAAGATGCAGAACTTCATGTGGAACGTAATGGTAATCCAAAAATCATATTTACAGATTTGTCTATTAAATTAACCCGACTCATTCATATGAAGGAGTTGGTATAAATTATTTTTATTATAAATTAAAACTTAATAAATGATACTTATTAATATAGACCTCTATATATTGCTATTTTAGGCCTTTAAATCTTTTGTAAACTAAATATACTTTCCTGTGGTTTAAACTTCCTTAAAACAGCTCTAACAGGTTTATTTCACCTTTTTATAACAATAAATCAGAGAAGAATATTCTTTAGTTCTCCATGCTGATATATTTGACCATAAGCCAATAAAAAAAGCCTTGAAAAAAAAGGAACTTCCTGTTTTATTTTTTTCTGAAAGTAAACTCACATAAAAAGAATCAAAAACTAAAGGGTTGATTTTTTTTAATTTTAATTTTTCAGAAAATAAAATTCTCATTGACTTTCTTGAAAAATGCCATAAATGTCTTGGAACGTCATAAGCCGCCCAATATTTTTTATAATGTTTAGCATCATAGGATTTAAAATTCGGAACAGCAATTATTAATATTCCTTCAGTGATTAGTAATCTTTCAATTGATTGAATCGTTTCCTTAAGATCGGGAAGATGTTCCAGAACATGCCATAAAGTAATCACATGGTATGAGTTTCCTTTTATTTCTTCTAATGTTTTTGTTAATTCAATCCCTTTAGCAGATGCCAATATTCTGGCTTTATTGTTGGGTTCTACTCCATTAACTTTCCAACCTTTTTTTTTAGCTGATAATAAGAATTCACCCGTACCGGCCCCAATATCCAATAATTTCCCTGGTCCAAAATTTAAGGTTGTTATAAGGGTTGTTTTTTTTCGAAGTGCTCGTTTTTTTACCCATTGGTATAGATTTGCCACAAATCCTTCATGGCTATCTGTGTGTGAAATATAAGCTGTGCTATTATAATAATTACGAAGATTGTCTTTATGAGGTTGCGGATCTGTTTGCAGCATTTCATTTTCATGATCATATAACAAACTAAATTCTTCCCCACTAACTAAATAATCTTTAGTAGTTAAAAAATGTGATTTCAAATGGTTTTTCACGGCTATATTTAAAATGCTCCACGGGAAACAAACTAACGCCCCATATAAACTAACATTACTGAAATATCGTTTGGTGACACACCACTTATTCTTGATGCTTGAGAAATAGTTACAGGTTTTATTGCTTTAAGTTTTTCAAGTGCCTCATAAGAAAGAGATCTTAATTTTGAGTAATCGAAATTATTTGGAATTTTGATCCCCTCCAATCGATTTAATTTATCGGCATTTGATTTTTCTTTTTCGATATAACCCGAGTATTTTATTTGTATCTCTGTTTGTTGTATTACTTCATCATCCAATTCATTTTTTATTATAAACCCTTCAACAGAATCAATTTTTCTCATATCATCCATGGTAATGTTTGGCCTCGAAAATGGTTTATATAGCTTATTGCTTTGCTTTACTAAAGCAGAGTTTTTCGATTCTAATATCGGATTTATAACTTGAGGGCTTACGCTGGTATCCTTAAAAAATTGAATAAAAGCATTAGACTTTTTTAATTTCTCTTCCATATTTTGCATGCGCTTGTCGCTTGCTAACCCAATTTCATGTGATTTTGGGGTTAATCTAAAATCGGCATTGTCTTGACGTAATAAGGTTCTATACTCTGCACGAGAAGTAAACATTCTATAGGGTTCTTCGGTGCCTTTAGTAATAAGGTCGTCAATTAGAACACCTATATATGCCTCATTTCTTTTAAGTATAAATTCGTCTTTTTCATTAATTTTTAAATGGGCGTTAATCCCTGCCATAAGTCCCTGTGAAGCCGCTTCTTCATAACCGGTAGTTCCGTTTATTTGCCCGGCAAAATACAATCCCGAAACCATCTTAGTTTCAAGTGTGTGTTTTAACTGAGTAGGGGGGAAAAAATCATATTCTATAGCATAACCCGGTCTAAAAAACTTTACATTTTCAAAACCAACCACTTTTCTTAATGCATTATATTGAACTTCTTCAGGTAATGATGTTGAAAATCCATTAATATAATACTCGATAGTATTCCAACCCTCGGGTTCTACAAATAATTGATGTCGCTCTTTATCTGCAAATCTGTTTATTTTATCTTCAATTGAAGGGCAATATCTTGGCCCAACACTGTTTATAGACCCATTAAACATGGGGGATCTGTCAAATCCTGTGCGTAATATATCATGTACTATATCGCTTGTATACGACATGTAACATAATCGTTGCTTTGTAAGGGGTTTGGTTTCTTCTGAGAAGGAAAATTTTTCAGGTTTTTCATCGCCTGGTTGTTTAACCATTTTAGTTAGATCCAATGACCGCCCATCTACTCTTGGCGGTGTACCTGTTTTCATTCTTCCTGCATTAAACCCTAAATCTACTAGTTCTTTTGTTATTCCGGTTGAAGCTTTTTCACCTGCTCGCCCTCCGCCAAATTGTTTCTCTCCTATATGAATTAATCCATTTAAAAAAGTTCCGTTGGTGAGAATTACACTTTTAGATCTAATTTTTAATCCTAAAGAGGTTTTGACACCAACTATTCTATCATTTTCAACTATAAGTCCAGAAACCATTTCTTGATAAAAATCAAGATTTTGTGTCTTTTCAAGCATCTGTCTCCAGGTTTCTGAAAACCGCATACGATCACTTTGTACTCTAGGGCTCCACATGGCTGGTCCTTTCGACTTATTAAGCATCTTAAATTGAATAGCTGTTTTGTCCGATACTATTCCACTATATCCTCCAATAGCGTCGATTTCGCGAATTATCTGCCCCTTTGCAATTCCACCCATGGCGGGATTACATGACATTTGTGCAATATTTTGCAAATTCATTGTTATAAGCAGCGTTTTGGAACCTAGATTAGCAGCGGAAGATGCTGCTTCAGAGCCCGCATGTCCAGCTCCAACAACAATTACATCATATTCGTTTGGAAACATACTTCAATAAAATTGTTTCACGTGGAACATATCCATTTGTTTGGTGTCCACGTTTAAAATTAAGGGTGCAAATATAGGATAAATTACTCAAAATTATTTAGTTATTATTATAATATTCTGATAATCAGGTAATTATATTTGAGCGAGTCTTCCTAATACTTCTTCTTCTTTGTTACGCATTGATTTTGTTTCAGCATCAGACTTGTCATTATAACCGCAAAAATGAAGAATGCCGTGAATCATAACACGATGTAATTCGTCTTTAAAATTGGTTTTATAGATCTTTGCATTCTCTCGTACTCGTTCCACCGAAATATAAATCTCACCATTAATTTGTTTCCCTATCCTGTTGTCAAAACTTATTATGTCTGTCAGGGTGTCATGATTTAAAAATTCTAAATTAATTTTATTGAGGTATTCATCGTCACAAAAAATATAAGTTATCTCCCCTTCTGCAAATCCTTCAGAAGAAATTGTTTCTGAAATCCATTCTGAAATAATATTTTTATTTTCAAGTTGATTAATTGTACTGAAGACGGAATTAAAATCAATCATCTTTCTTTTTAAAATAATCCTGTACTTTTTGTTTGTATTCCTGACGTAAGGGTAGTGCTTCCCTATTAAGAATTTCGGTCGTATTAAAATATTTTTTTATATCCTCAGGCTTTATTCTTAACGGGTTTTCATAATTTGTTCTATTTGTTTTAGACTCTCTCCTGGTTTCTTTTCCCTGCTCAAAGTTAGCGTCATCAAGTTTAAGTAATTCATACTTTAAATTCAGCATCTTTTCCAGAGTTCGCTGATTAAAACCTTTATCAAGTAATTGTTGCTCTATATCCTCCATTTGACGTAGTAAATTTCCAGCGTTTCCTTTTTTACCTAATTTACTTAGTTTGTCTTGTAATTGCTGACGGAGCATCTGTTGTTGTTTGTAAATCTCATAGAGCTCGCCATTAAGGTCTTCATTATCTCCATTGCCATTTCCATTATCACCATTTTGATTTCCGCTTTTTCCATTGTTGCCTTTTCCTTCTCCCTGACCTTCTCCCTTGCCATTCCCTTCTTCTCCTTCTTCACCCTCTCCTTTCCCTTTTTGACTTCCCTTTTTCATGCCCTCTTTCATTTTATTATTTAGGCTTTCCTGTTTCTGAATAATGTCGCCTAGTTGAAACCCCTCCCCTTGGCCCTGACCCTTGCCCTGGCCTTTTCCTTTTCCTAATCCAACCCCCATCCCTATTTGACTTTGCATATTATTTAATAAATCACTTAATAAAACGGCTAGATCGTTTGCTCCGGTGATGGTATATTGTTGACTGGAGATTCCATAGGGTAACTGATTTTCTGCAAGGCGCTCTAAACTTTTGTTAATGTTGTATTCTACGTTTGTAAGAGATTCATTTATTTTCCCGCTTATTAAGGGTTGTCGTAATGATAGAGCAAAGAGACTGTCGTCAATATGTTGGAAATTTTTCTTTAAATCGTTTTGAATATTTAATTTTTTACCAAAAACAGGATTTCCATAATCAATCCTTTTAAAATCGTTCATTAAATCTTCTTGTTCAAATGAGAATATTACCAAATTATCTAGTATTTGTCTAAGCATATCTATGTCCTCTTCAATGGTCTCCATCATACCAGCCATCATTTGTGCTTGCATTTGCTGGCTCATTTGCTTCATTTTTTTGGCTGCCTTTTTTTGGTTCTGTGAGGCGCCAATTTTGTTTTGTTGTTCAAGCTTTTCGGTTGCCTTTTGTTGCTCTTCCTGAACCTCTTTCTCTCCTTTTTTATCTTGAGGTAGGTCCATCGGTTCTTTTAAGGCTTTGTTTTCTTCTTGCAATTCTTTCATTTGCTTTAAATACTCCTCAAACTTTTCATTAAGTTTTTCCTGTTCTTCCTTGGTGTTTTCCTCATCGGGAGCATTGGCAAGTTTTTCTTGTTCTTCTGAAAGTTTATAAAGTTCCTCCGAAAGTTTTTCAGCTTTTTTAGTTACATAATATCGCTTGGTTAACTCTAAAAGTTGTTCCAGATTTTTCTCTTGATTTTTATTTTGCTTTGCTAACTTTTCAAGTTTATCGGTAAGCTCTTCTTTCTGAATTTTATCTAAAAGTCTTTCTAACTCTTCAAGAAGTTTTTCATTTTCTTTTAATCTTTCTTCATGCTCCTCAAAGCGTTTTTTAAGTTGTTCCTTGAAGGGATCATTTTCATTGTTCCTTGGTTGAAAATTTTCAAGGTTTTCCTTTAGTTCCTTTGAAAATTTCTTCATCATCTCTTCCTGTTGTTGTTGTCTTTTTATAAAATTCTCCAGTTTCTTTTTATCGTTCCAGTTTAATTCCTTTTTTTCCTTCTGTAATTTTGAAATCTCCTTTAAAGTCAGTTCTTGTTTCTTGAGATTTTTTAAAGATTTATCCAATCCTTTGATGGTTTTCTCCTGATTTTTCAACTGTTCATTTTCTTTTTCATCTTTAGTGAATTTTCTATAAGAATAGATCGCCGATTTACTGGATTTAAAATTATGAATGGCATCATTATCAAATATTTCAAAATAGTATTCGTAGGTAGTTCCTTCTGACAAAGGAATTCTTCCGGGAAACGTGTAAACAAATTGATCGAAATTTGATTTATTAAGAGGCAATTCTTCGATTTGTTTTTTTTGTTCTTCGCTAAAGGGAAAATATACTAATTGAAGTTTGGTTAAACCATAGTCGTCGGTTACTCTGCCTAGAAAATATATTAATTGGCTGTCGGTGCTGTCTTGTTTTGACTGAATATTAATTTCGGGATATTCATCTTTTATTACACTTAGAGTAAACGATATGTTTTCGTAATCCTTTAAATTCTCATTTGATGTGGTAATTGCATAATCCAACTTTCTGTAAATTCTTTTTTTTAATAAAAATTCATTTCTGTCTCGAATAAAAATATAGGCGGTGTCCTTTGTTTTAAGGGTAACAATATTGGTGTTTTTTGTTCTAATGTCCCAGGTTACACGTGTGCCTTCAGGAATTGTAGCATTTCCCGTGCTTTTTAAAATTTCATCTTTTTTCCCTGTATAGGTAGGATAATCAAGTATCATTTCAAAAGCTAATAAAGAAGGGGTTTTAATTACATCAAGAGAATATTCTCTCGAAGTCACATTATTTGCGTTCAATTTAAAATTTATAGTCTCTTGGGGTTGTAAAAAGATGTATTTAAATAGGCCTGGGGCTATTTGCTGTAAATAATAGGTTTCGTTGTTGTATGTGATATTAGCATTTTCGGGTATCACCTCTCCTTCAGTACGAATTTTCAAGGTGTAACTTTTGTTTTCAATTGCTTTTAGGGAATTGTTCAAAACTTGAAAAGAAAAGGGTGCTGGAGCTTCATAAGCAGTATCGTAATTTACTACTCGTTTATAACTATTGGAAAAAATATCCTTATCGCCTAAAACACTAAAAAGTAAATAAACAATAATTGGAAGAGCCGCATATTTTAAATATTTAACGTTTTTACTAAAGTTCACCGCTCCTTTAAACGGAATAGGCTGCAATTCTGAAGATTTTTGATCAATACTAGCTATTAATAATTCCGATTCCCGTTGATTTTGATTTAACTGAATAACATTCAATAATTTGTCACTTACTTGTGGGAAGTGATTCCCAATGAGTTTTGAGGCCTCTTCATGGCCTATTCCTTTTTGTAAATTAAAAAGTTTTGATAGGGGGTGGGCGATAAGCCTAAGAAAAAGAATGGTCTCTACTATTACAAATAGCCAAAACAATATAGTGCGTCCCAGTATATTAAGCCACAAAAAATATTCCACCAAAAGTGTAATTAGGAAATACAATAATCCGGTAGCAAAAAAAAGAATAGCTCCCTTAATTAACTCATTGGTATAATATTTTTTAATAAATTGTTCCAGCTTTTGCTGGATGACACTAAAACTACTCATTATGGGTTATATACAACATTCAGAACATCTAAAATACTATAATATTTCAAAATATCATGTTAATCTTTTAATAACAAAAATTGCTCCAAGTTTTATTAATTTCATGATTCTGAATTCATAATTGATATAGTATCTTTACATTCTTAAGTGTAATATAAAAAATAATGTCTAAAAAAGTGCGTGTTCGTTTTGCGCCTAGTCCTACGGGACCTTTACATATAGGGGGTGTAAGAACCGCATTGTATAATTATTTGTTTGCTAAGAAACACGATGGTGATTTTGTGTTGCGTATTGAAGATACCGACCAATCACGTTTCGTTGAAGGTGCAGAAAAGTATATTATTGATTCCTTAAACTGGCTTAGTATTCCCTTTGATGAAGGGCCCGGAAAAGACGGTGGATTTGGTCCTTATCGTCAAAGTGAACGAAAACATTTATATAAAGAATATGCTGAGGAGCTTATCGCTTCTGGGAATGCCTATTATGCCTTTGATACAACAGAGGAGTTAAATGAACATCGAAAATATCACGAATCTAAGGGGAAAACCTTTATTTATAATTGGCATAATAGATTAAAACTTATCAACTCGCTGTCTCTTACTTCAGAAGAGACACAGGCTAAATTCGATCGTAGTGAAAATTTTGTGATCCGATTTAAATCTCCACAGGACGAAACGTTGCATTTAAAAGATATCATTCGGGGCGATATTGAAATAGATTCGAACACTCTTGACGATAAAGTTCTATTTAAAAGCGATGGCATGCCAACCTACCATCTTGCAAATATTGTAGACGATCACCTTATGGAAATTACTCACGTTATTCGTGGAGAGGAATGGTTGCCTTCTTTGGCTTTGCATATTTTATTATATCGCGCTTTTAATTGGGAGGTTCCTCAATTTGCACATTTACCGCTTATTATGAAACCTGTGGGTAAAGGAAAACTAAGTAAGCGTGATGGGGAAGATGGCCATTTCCCGGTATTACCCTTAGAATGGAAAACCGAAAATGGAGCTGTTTTATCAGGTTACCGTGAGGATGGTTATTTACCTGAAGCTGTAGTAAACATGTTGGCTCTCTTGGGGTGGAACTTAGGAACGAATCAAGAAATATTTAATTTAAAGGACCTGGTAGAGGATTTCGACTTAGAACGTGTTCATAAAGCAGGTGCTAAGTTCGATCCCGAAAAGACTAAATGGTTTCAACATCACTATTTACAGAAGTTAAATGATTCTGTTTTAGCTGAACAATTTTCTAAAATACTCAATAAAAAAGGTGTAAACACAACTCTTGACATCACAACAGTAGTTTCTTTGCTTAAAGAACGAATTGTTTTTGTTACTGATTTATGGGAACAGGGGAAATACTTTTTTGTAGCCCCAGAAAGTTATGATGAAAAAGCTTCAAAAAAAGCATTTAAAACCGAAACCCCTGAAATATTAAAAAACATTGTTAAATTATTAAAAGAAACAGATGACTATTCATCAAAGAGCCTAGATACAACAATAAAGGGATGGATCACATCTCAGGAAATTGGTTTTGGAAAAGTAATGATGCCGTTACGTCTTTCTCTTGTGGGCGAAATGAAAGGTCCTGATGTGTTTGATATCATATCGGTTTTAGGTAAAAAAGAGTCGGTGATGCGTATCGAAAGGACTATAGCCTATTTGACTTAAAAATACATAACCGCTAATAATACAATTGTTGTGCTGTTTCCTTTAAAATTAGAGTTTTCAAGATTTTTATCATTCAGTTTGTTAAGCATATTAGTAACACCATATTGGTATTGTGCGCTAATTCTGAAATTTTCCAGGCCTGCGGTGATCCCACCCGTTAGGTGAAAATTTATTTTTGATATATCTTGAATCTCTTCTGCTTTTAACTCATTATAACCATCTAGAATATACTCTTCAAATTTATTTGAATCTAATTTCATTTTTCCGTTAATGTTTAAAATTGGCCCTGCCTCTATGCTTAAATGATGTCTAACTATATTATAGCTTCCTATAAAAGTAACTTGTGCTCCCTGAATTGTATAATCAATATCCTGTGTTTCTGAAGAATTTTCCGGGTTTCTCCCTAAAATTTCAATTTTGTTGTTAAGAAAATTTATTCCATAAATTAAATCAAATTTATTGTAAAAAGAACCTCGAGTTGTAAACCCAAATATGAATCCTGTGCCTTGCTTTGTGTTTAAATCTGAAGTGGAAATATCAAATAATGTAAATCCGCCCTGAAAGCCAAGACGGTTGTAGTATTGATAATTACGTTGCGCTGCGGAATGTTGAAAAAGAAATAATGAAAAAGTAACAAATAAAAGGATCTTGAGACTCATAGGTTAGGTTGATCTTTAATTGGGCTAATGTAATTTAATTTTGGTAACTTCAAAAACGTAACAATTAATTAAAAATTATATAAGTATGGGATGGTTTATTTTTTTAATACCGGGTTTTATTTTCGGAATTATTCTTTTATTTTCGATTTTTTTTATTGTAAAACAGCAAACTGCTGCAATTATAGAGACTTTTGGTAAGTTTTCCAGTATTCGAAATGCAGGACTTCACCTTAAAATTCCTTTAGTTCAAAGAATCGTAGCTAGAATGAATTTAAAAATTCAGCAATTAGATGTTCTGGTAGAAACAAAAACGAAAGACGATGTATTTGTAAAACTTAAGATTTCTGTACAGTTTCAGATAAGAAAAGACAAAGTATCCGATGCCCTATACAAGCTTCAAAACCCACACGATCAAATTACTTCTTACGTGTTTGATGTAGTTCGTGCCGAAGTTCCTAAAATGAAGCTGGATGAGGTTTTTATTCGTAAAGATAATATTGCAATTGCCGTAAAAGGAGAACTTAACGAGGCTATGATCAATTATGGTTATGATATTATAAAAACATTAGTAACCGATATTGATCCTGATATTCAGGTAAAAGAGGCTATGAACCGTATTAATGCCGCTGAACGTGAAAAAGTAGCGGCAGAATATGAAGCGGAGGCAGAAAGAATTAAAATTGTTGCCAAAGCTCGTGCGGAAGCGGAAAGTAAGCGTCTTCAGGGTCAGGGAATAGCAGATCAAAGACGTGAGATTGCCAGGGGACTGGAAGAAAGTGTGGATGTATTAAATAATGTTGGTATTAACTCACAAGAAGCTTCTGCGCTTATTGTTGTAACTCAACATTATGATACCTTACAGTCTCTTGGGGAAAAGACTAATTCAAATTTAATTTTATTGCCAAATGCTCCTCAGGCTGGTAGTGATATGCTTAATAATATGATTGCTTCGTTTGTTGCTAGTAACCAAATAGGTGAACAAATGAAAAAGGATAATGAAGCAAAAGGACTAACAAACAAAAAGAAACGTCCCCCAAGTGACGATGTGAAGTTTTAGTTATTAAGGAAAGAGATTCCTAAAAGATCTAATAAGGTGTAATAAATAGAATCGGTGGTCATCTCCTGATTTTTTATCGCTTTTAATTGAGCCATTTTGTTCGGGTATTTTTCTTGATATTTTTTTGAAAGCCATATAAAATATGCGGGGTTTATTGCTGCTTTGCCGCTTTGTGCATGTAACCATTTGCCATTTTCACCTAAATGTTCTCCGTGATCTGAAACATATATTAAAACAGTAGGATCTTTTTCTTTTTTTAGTTTTTCAATAAGGGTAAATAAAAAATAATCAAGGTATAAAATGGTATTGTCGTAAGAATTTACAATTTGCTCTTTAGTGAGAGATGGTATGTATTTACTGTCTATGACTGGTGTATATTTTCGATGTTCTTTTGTGTAGCGGTTTTCATACCACCAGTGACTTCCTATCATATGTAGTGTAATAAGTTGGCGTTTATTAACTGGTAATATAGAATCAAGAGGTAAAAACATTGCTTCGTCCAGCTCCTTATCGAAACTAAATTCAGACTTGTATTTATCAATCAATATTATATTGTTGTTGGTTTTCACAATGGGATAAAAAGATTTTTCTAAGGTTTGATTTCCTATCCAGGTTGTTTTAAATTTTGCTTTAATAGCTACTGAATAAATAGAAGTGTAAATGCCTTCTTCCGATTCTATTGACTGATCGGTCAATATTTGTGGAACGCTAGCTCCCGTATAAGTGTTATCTGTATACAATTTATTAAAACTAATAATGTTGTTTTCGGATGTTAAAAGTGGAGTTGTATTTCTTTCATATCCATTTAATCCTATGTGATCAGCCCGAACGGTTTCTCCTAAAACAAAAATCATCTTTAATGGATCTTCTGAAAACTCAAGTTCGGGAATCGTTGTCTTTAATTTTAAATTTGGTTTTTCAAAATATTCCATGAAACCATTTGCTAAATTATATGGCAATCTGTTTTTAAGGCTTCCTGGGCGTTTTTGTTCTAACACAAAAAACAATGAAACACATAATAATGCGGGAATCACTAGTATTTTAAACCCTTTGGAAGATTGAAGTTTTTGATGTCTCTTTAATAAAAAAGATAAAGCCAGAATCGCTGCGACAAGAAATAAAATATAGGGTAATGTTATAACATCGATTGCAATATCGGCTTTCGTTTCCAATACTGATTGAATAAGGGGCATAGTAACTGAAAGATCTTGAGAATAGGCCCAAAACGAAAAGCCGCAATACAAAAGAAATAATATCGAAAATAAAATACGGAACAGCCATTTATTCAGGCTTAAAAAATAAAGTATCCCACCAACTGTTAATTGCAAAACAAAGAGATGTAAAAGATAAATGCTTGTGTCTTTAAATCCTTCTAAAGGAATGTGATAATACGATGCGCCTGTAATAAAAATTACTACAATTACATTCAATAATAAATGAAATATAATAACCGGTTTAAGGCTTCTTAACTTTTCCATCTAATAGGGGAGCGTATTTATTAACCAACCAAATAACGGGAATTACCATTAGTATCTGAAGTATAGTCAATAATAATTTTTCTGTTTCATTAAACTCATAAACGGCAATTCCGGCAGTAATAAGCAGTGCAAATTTTATGAGAGTAAGTGCGCGAATATGTGTGGCTAATATAACTATAGTGTGTTTTCCAATATAAGAGAAAAATTTAAAAACAGGTATGAGTTTAAATAAAAATAGATATGCTATTGACCCTGTCAAACCACTGATAAAAAAAAGTAATTCGTTTCCATATATAGAACGGTACATATCTATTTTTAGCGGATTGTAATAAAATGTAGCAAGATGTACTATCAAAAAAAATACCCCCCATAAAATTGTTGTTTTTTTTGAAAGATTTACAAGCCAATTTTTTATAATGTGCCCAAATGCATAGAACCCTAATGCTACTAGTGCTACATCAATACTCCAGGGTAAATGTATTCCTGTTGTTCTTGGCCAAATAAATCCTCCGATAACACATATGGTCAATACAATGTTTGAAATGTTTTTATTTTGAATTTTTTTTATTGCTGAAAAAAACAGGAAGACCAAAAAAATACACGGCAAAAACCACATTGGTATCCCCCAGTCCATGTAGGACTGACCTCCTTGAGCATAAAAAACGCCTAAGAAATTATCTAATGGAGATAAATCTAACAGGCTGCTTTTTCCGTAATTTCTGCCTATAAATAACCAAAAAAAGTACAAAATAAACGCCCAGATAAAATAAGGTACAATTATCATTTTCACGCGTCTCTTTATTACGGAAAAATTGACTTTTACAGGATGAAACACCCCCGATATAAAGAAGAAAAGAGCTATGTGAAAACTGTAGATATAGGGCTCAAAATGTGGAAAATTATGCCCATACACAACTAAAAAGATCGATAATCCTTTGGCTTGATCTACCCAATCTAATCTTTTTCCCATTTCAAGAGATATTGCCCCAGGAATCTCGTAGTGGAACCGTTCTATTAAAAATAATCGTGTCTGCTGTACTGTCGGTGTCCACTACAAAATATCCCAAGCGTTGAAACTGAAACTTATCTCCTATCTTGGCTTCTTTCAGGCTTGGCTCGGCATATCCGGTAATGGTTTTTAATGAATTTGGATTAATAAAATCCATGAAATCTTTTTCTTTGTATGAGTCTGGTGATGGTTCGGTGAATAGCCGATCGTACAATCGCACCTCTACAGGCACTGCTTGTTCGATTGAAACCCAATGTAATGTTCCTTTTACCTTGCGCATAGATTCTTCGGTGCCACTACCGCTTTTACTGTCTGGATCGTAAGTACAAAGGATTTCCGTAATATTTCCATCGATATCTTTTTTACAATTTTCAGCTTTAATAATATACGCGTTTTTTAACCTAACTTCTTTTCCTAATTTAAGTCTGAAATACTTTCGGTTAGCTTCTTCTCTAAAGTCTGCTTTTTCAATGTATAATTCTCTGGAAAAAGGGATTTTTCTTGTTCCTGCGTTTTTGTCTTCAGGATTATTTTCAGCTTCTAATAGTTCGGATTTTCCTTTAGGGTAATTTGTGATAATTATTTTTACCGGGTCTAAAACTACCATTACTCTTGGTGATTTTTTATTTAAATCTTCTCTGATACAAAACTCAAGGCGAGAAACATCTATAAGATTTTCACGTTTACCCACGCCTATGCTTTTTGCAAAATTTCGAATAGATTCAGGCGTATAACCCCTCCTTCTCAAGCCTGAAATTGTAGGCATCCGTGGGTCGTCCCAGCCGTTTACAATGTCATTTTCTACTAGCTTTGCTAATTTCCGCTTGCTCACAACCGTATGGCTTAAGTTTCTTCGGGCAAATTCTCGTTGTTTTGGACGAAGTTTATTTTTTTCATGTACTTGGTCCAAGAACCAATCGTAAAGTTCCCTGTGGGGTAAAAACTCTAGCGTACAAAAGGAATGTGAAACCTGTTCTACATAATCGCTTTCACCATGTGTCCAATCATACATTGGGAATATTTTCCAATCGGTTCCGGTATGATGGTGTTCTTTATATAAAACCCGATACATTACAGGGTCTCGCATCAACATATTAGGAGAGCTCATGTTTATCTTTGCTCTTAACACAAGTTTCCCTTCATCAACTTCGCCGTTTTTCATTTTATTGAAAAGGTCTAAATTCTCTTCAATAGATCGGTTTCTAAAAGGGCTGGGTTTACCAATCGTATTTGGAGTTCCCTTTTGATCAGCAATTTCTTCTGAAGATTGGGAGTCTACATAAGCTTTTCCGTTTTTGATTAATTGAACGGCCCAATCATATAGTTGTTGAAAATAATCTGACGCATAACGCTCTGTGTCCCATTTATATCCTAACCAGGTGATGTCATTTTTGATAGCATCTACATATTCTTGTTCTTCTTTCGCAGGATTGGTATCATCAAACCGGAGATTAACCGGAGCGTTATACTTTTCGCCCAGACCAAAGTTTAAATAAATCGCCGAGGCGTGCCCTATATGAAGGTATCCATTGGGTTCTGGAGGAAAACGAAAACGTAAATCTTCTTGTTTATGCGTTTTCTTTAAATCTTCTTCGATTATATGTTCTAAAAAATTAAGTGGTTCTTTGTCTTCTGCCATAGAAAAATTCATAAAGCGCAAAGGTATCAAAATA
>SMVB01417107.1_pt1 | contig 14496 bp, 8 predicted proteins | sample 2456461 | NCBI WGS metagenome assembly SMVB01 (sample SAMN11095934, study PRJNA526329) | marine sediment metagenome | biome: Marine sediment; feature: Surficial sediment; material: Deep marine sediment; isolation source: Hadal surficial sediment | place: Pacific Ocean | collected 2014-05 | depth 0-1... | reverse complement strand
TATGACATTATTTTCGCGACGCTCTTTACCTACAATGACGATGGCTCACCTACCTGGTACTTCGCTTCTGACTGCCGGGTGACGGCAAATGAATGCAGTGGTGAGTTGTATCGGGCGACCGGGGGAGCTGAAATAACAGAGCCTTGGGGCGATACAGAGATAGAAGTCGAGGACGTTGGTTTTATCAGTTTCACCTTTGCTAACGATGGCGTCGGCCGCATGACGTTTACATTGAATGGTCAAAGTGGTGCAAAAGATATTACTCGTCAGGAGTGGGGTACCCTGTCTCCCGATGCACCCAAGACAGCATTGTGGTGGGATGAGAACGAATCCGGTTGGGGAGTCACCTTGATCCAGCAGACTGATGTTGCGTTCGCGACAATATTTTCCTATGACAAAAGTGGTGAGCCCACATGGCATTTTACATCCAGTTGCATTGTTTCCGGTGATACTTGTAGTGGACAGCTTTTTTTTAACACCGGTGGCACGCCATTGACCCAGGTCTGGGATGGAACAAACCTTGATCGAGAAGAAGTTGGCAATATCGAGTTCAATTTTTCCGATTCGGATAATGGGTCCATTGATTTCACAATAGGCAACTCGGTTGCAGACAAAATAGTGAGCAGGCAAGTCTGGGCCACCGGTCCGCGCACAACTGTCCCGGATGGATGGCAGAAAGGGCAGTTCTCACCGACGATCCAGTTTGAATCCAGTTGTGCCAGTCCGCGTGACGGGATCGACCCCGGCACCCTGCTGCCTTACACGGATGTGCAGGGGCAGGCACTTGATGAGAGGAACTGGCTGCGATCCTGGAGCCATGATCTATATCTATGGTATGACGAGATCATTGACCAGAACCCCGAGAATTTTCAAACCCTTGCCTACTTCGACCAACTGAAGACCCACGCGATTACGCCTACTGGTAATCTAAAGGACAAGTTCCACTTCACTTTTGATACAGAGGCATACAGGGTACTTACCCAGTCCGGAGTCGCGGTCGGCTATGGTGCAACCTTTGGCATTATTCAGGCGTCACCACCCAGGGAAATTGTTGTTGCTTTTACAGAACCAGACTCACCCGCAACGAGCGCACCTGCGAACCTTATTCGTGGTGCCAGACTGGTGCAACTGGATGGTATTGATGTATTGAATGGGGATGATCCTGATGGTTTAAATGCGGCTCTTTTCCCCAAAGAGGCAGGTGAGATACATGAGTTTGTTGTCCAGGACCCTGGTTCCAGCACCACCAGGGCTTTTAGCATGACAGCGCAGGAAGTCACGTCGGTGCCCGTACAGAATGTCACGATTCTTGAGACGCAGACTGGCAATGTGGGTTATATGCAGTTCAATGACTTTATCAGGCCAGCGGAACAACAGCTTATCGATGCCATGAATCAGTTTAATGCAGCTGGTATCACCGACCTGGTGCTGGACCTTCGTTACAACGGGGGTGGCTTGCTGGCGATCGCCAGCGAGCTTGCCTATATGATCGCCGGTCCGGTTGCGACGACCGGGCGCACCTTTGAGCAGCTGGAGTTTAACGAGAAGCATCCCTTTTTCGATCCTGTCACCGGCCTGCCACTGGATCCCATCCCGTTCATAGACACTGCGGTAGGTTTTTCGGCAATGACGGGTTTGCCGTTACCGGTGCTGAATCTCCAGCGTGTCTTTGTGCTGACGGGTCCAGGTACCTGTTCCGCCAGTGAATCGGTTATCAACGGTTTACGTGGAGTGGATGTAGAGGTGATTCAGATAGGATCAACGACCTGTGGTAAACCTTATGGCTTCTATCCTACCGATAACTGTGGCACGACGTATTTCTCAGTTCAGTTCAGGGGAATCAATGATAAGGGCTTTGGTGACTTTACCGATGGCTTCTCCCCAGAAAATACGGCTTTAAGTGAGGGGACTCCGATTCCGGGCTGTTCGGTGGCTGATGACTTTACTCATCTTCTGGGAGATTCCGAGGAAGGAAAGATGTCAGCAGCGCTGCAATATCGCGTTGACGGGAGCTGCCCTGCTGCCAGCGGATTTGGCCCGACCCGGTTGGTCAGCGGTCTGCCCGATCTCTCTGCGACGGAAGCCACGATCAGGAAATCTCCACTGCAGGAAAATCGAATCCTGTCGCCTGAGCTGTTTCTCAGATTGCCTTTCCATCCAGGCAAGCCCCTGGGGCATGGGCAACCTCTTCATTAGCCACTCAGTCATGTCTTACAGCAAATACAGCTATTTCCTGATGCAATCCCGCTCTGAATTGGACAAGATAAGCTCTGGAGTCAAGCCAGGATCCAAGACCTGACCCCAAGACCTGACCCCAAGACCTGACCCCAAGACCTGACCCTAACTAAACTATATTTAAAAAAACCTTTGGTAGTTTTGGGATTTTATGGAATAATACTGTATATATTAACAGTGGACAAAAAGCCAGTGCTGAAGTGCCAGGATGATAATAGTTGGCAGTTGGCATCACTTGACTCACTTGGCATAGGCAAGCACCAATAAAAGGAAGCATCATGGCAAATATCGATAGCAACAAAGAAAAAGCGCTCGCAGCAGCCCTCTCTCAGATTGAACGTCAGTTCGGTAAAGGCGCCATGATGAGGCTTGGGGATTCCCCGCATGAGAAGATCCCATCGATATCAACAGGCTCACTGGGTCTTGATATCGCACTGGGTATTGGTGGTCTGCCAAGAGGCCGAATTACTGAGATCTATGGACCTGAAGCATCGGGTAAAACCACATTGACCCTGCAGGTGATTGCAGAGGCTCAGAAAGCCGGTGGTACTTGTGCGTTTATTGATGCCGAACATGCACTCGACCCCTTGTATGCCCGGAATCTGGGCGTGGACATTGACAATCTGCTCGTTTCCCAGCCGGATACAGGGGAGCAAGCCCTGGAAATATGCGACATGATCGTCCGCTCCGGTGCAGTGGATGTTGTCGTTATCGACTCTGTGGCAGCACTGACCCCAAAAGCTGAAATTGAAGGGGAGATGGGTGACCACCACGTCGGATTACAGGCAAGGCTGATGAGCCAGGCTCTCCGGAAAATGGCTGGCAACATCAAGAACTCCAATACACTGGTTGTATTTATCAACCAGATTCGGATAAAAATTGGCGTTATGTTTGGCAGCCCTGAAACCACGACTGGCGGCAACGCACTGAAGTTCTATTCATCTGTTCGACTGGATATCCGCCGAATTGGTGCAATCAAAGATGGTGATGAGATCATCGGTAATGAAACCCGGGTGAAAGTCATCAAGAACAAGGTTGCCCCTCCCTTCAAACAAGCAGAATTCCAGATTCTCTACGGCTCGGGTATTTACCGCCTGAGTGAGGTCATTGATCTGGGTGTTCAAATTGGCATCGTGGATAAAGCTGGGGCCTGGTACAGCTACAAGAATGAACGAATTGGTCAAGGCAAGAAGAATGCCGCTGAATACCTCAGTGAGAACCCCCATCTCGCTGAAGAAATTGAAAAGTTAATCCGTGAAGAGCTGCTGGGTGACGGGGACGACAACGAGGAGGGTGAATCTGAGGATAATGTGACACCTATTACCAGCGCCGAATCATAGTGGCTGAATGGTCTGCCGGTGTGGATGCCTTCACGCATGGGGCTGATTGCGATAACGGACCAGGTGCTTTGGATGTCCGGCGGGCAGCGATGGATCTGCTCGCGAGACGGGAGCATGGAAGCAATGAACTTATTCATCAGTTGAAGAAACGTTTTTCATCCATTCCGGAATTGATTGAAGAAGAAGTGGAGAAACTTAAAGCAGAGGGCCTTCAAAGCGATTCAAGATTGGTTGAAGCGTTCATTCGAGCCAGGGTCAATAGAGGACAGGGACCCAACAAAATAAAGGCAGAGCTGTGGGCCAAGGGGGTTGATGAAACGATCGTTGCTGCTGCACTAGACGAAATCGACTGGTTTCAACTGATCAATGAGGTCGCGAGTAAGCGATACGGAGACACCCCGCCCGCCGATATAAAAGAACGAGCCAAGCGTGGAAGGTTTCTCCTCCAGCGTGGCTTCTCTTTCGACCATATCCGCTCCCTGGACCACAACTAACGCATACCCCGTCATACTGGCTCGCGCCGAGCCTGTGCCTCTATCCACGCCGCGTTACCTGCAATTTTAATTCCCGCATGTCTCCCTGCAAACCCTTTCAGGCTGGTCTACCACTCAGTTTTTCTGTATCTTTACCGGTCTTTCGTTTTCCTTAACCTTTAAAGGTGAAGTTATCAATGAACGCCTCCGAATTGCGAACAGCATTTCTGGACTTTTTTGCCAGCAAAGATCACCAGATAGTGGATTCATCATCCCTCGTGCCTGGGAATGACCCGACTCTGTTATTTACAAATGCCGGTATGGTCCAGTTCAAAGATGCGCTGGCGCTGAGGGAAAATCGCGGATACACAAGAGCGGCCAGTTGCCAGCGATGTGTACGCGCCGGAGGTAAACACAATGACCTTGATAACGTTGGCTACACAGCACGTCATCACACATTTTTTGAAATGCTTGGTAACTTCAGCTTTGGAGACTATTTCAAGGAAGACGCGATAGCTTATGCCTGGGAGTTCTTGACAGAAGTCTTGAAGGTACCACCTGAGCGACTGTGGGTCACTGTCCACGAAAATGATGACGAGGCGGAAGCAATCTGGATTGATAAGATTGGATTTGATCCAGAGCGAATTACTCGCCTGGGTGATGAAGATAATTTTTGGGCGATGGGTGATACCGGGCCATGTGGACCCTGTTCTGAAATATTTTATGATCACGGTCCGGATGTGCCCGGCGGTCCACCTGGAACCAAAGACGGGGACCTTGACCGTTACATTGAGATCTGGAATCTCGTTTTTCCCCAGTACGAAAGAAGTGCTGACGGTACCCTGACCCCTTTGCCCAAACCGGGTGTGGATACCGGCATGGGGCTGGAGCGCCTGGCTGCGATACTTCAGGGTGTACATAGCAACTATGAGATTGATTTATTCAAGGGACTCATCAGCCGTGCAGCGGAACTGCTCAAAGTCACAGATCTGGAAAACCCTTCGCTGCGAGTGATAGCAGATCATATTCGGTCTACCGCATTTCTGATTGCTGATGGTGTCGTGCCATCCAACGAGGGCAGGGGATATGTTATGCGGCGGATAATACGCCGTGCCCTGCGCCACGGCCATAAGTTGCAATCAACCGGTCCCTTCTTCTATAAACTTGTGGCCAGGCTGGTTGAACAGATGGGTGATGCTTATCCGATAATTGAAAGCACAAAATCGCAGATTGAAAGGATTCTTCTAAAAGAAGAGGAACAATTCGAACTGACCCTGGATCAGGGGATGAAGATTCTGGAAGGTGCGATTAAACAGCTAGCTGGTACTGAGATCCCGGGTGATGTGGTGTTTAAACTTTACGATACCTACGGGTTCCCGGTTGATTTGACGGCGGACATTGCGCGGGAGAGGAGCCTCACACTTGATATGGCTGGTTTCGATATAGAAATGGATGCCCAGCGTGAAAGGGCCAGGGCAGCCAGTAAATTTGGTGGTGCAGATCTGACGACTTTTGAGCTCGGTTATGAGACTGAATTTGTTGGCTACGAATCTTTACGGGCAAAAAGTGAAGTCATTGCCATCTTTGAAGGTGATTCACGCGTATCATCGGCAGCAGATGGCCGGGAAATTATCGTCGTCTTGGATAAAACACCATTTTATGCCGAATCCGGAGGGCAAGTTGGAGATACAGGTAAGCTGGTAGCAAATGGGATGTGCGTCGAAATTGTTGATACTGTGAAGGAAGGCAATACGTATCTGCACAAGGGCAAGCTACTCGAAGGCGCAATTGTAGTGGGTAATCGCATAACTGCAGAAGTCGATAAGACATTACGCGAAGCGACGTTATTAAACCACTCAGCGACCCATCTGCTGCACGCGGCACTTCGAGAAGTGCTGGGTGACCACGTAAATCAACGGGGCTCTCTGGTTGACCCTGATCGTTTGCGGTTCGATTTTTCTCATTTTGAAAGGGTAACCCTGGAAGAACTGAGAACCATAGAGCGAATCGTTAATGAACAAATAAGAATGAACAGCGAAATCCAGACAGAAATCATGGCAATTGATGAAGCCAGGGACAAGGGCGCTATGGCCCTGTTTGATGAGAAGTATTCTGAGCAGGTTCGCGTGCTAACCATGGGGGACGGATATTCTGTAGAGCTTTGTGGCGGAACTCACGCAAAGCGCACCGGGGATATCGGCTTCATCCGTATCGTTTCCGAGCAGGGAATAGCTTCCGGTGTAAGAAGGATTGAGGCGATTTCCGGCTTAGCGGCACTTAGCTCGATTGAATCGATGGAAGATGCCATCGCACAATCAACAGAAATTCTGAAAGCGGATAAGACCAACTACCTTGACAGGTTGAAAGCGCTGGTGGAACAGAATAAGAAGCTAGAGAAGGAAGTGGCTAAACTGAATATGAAACTGGCCAGCGGTGATAGTCGTGACCTTGCCGATTCGGCGATCGATCTTGGTGGTACCCAACTGGTTGTTAACCAGATCGATGGAGCAAACCCCAGGATGCTTCCAGATGCGCTTGACAGGATCAAGTCCAAACTCGGTTCGGCTATTGTCGTTCTCGCCAGCGTAAATGATGGCAAAGTGGCATTGGTTGCCGGTGTCACTAAAGATCTGGTCGATAAAGTTAATGCCGGAGAGCTTGTAAACCATGTTGCCAAACAGGTTGGCGGCAAGGGCGGTGGACGACCCGACATGGCTCGTGCCGGTGGCACTGATGCAGAATCACTACCGGCTGCACTGGAGAGTGTTCTGGATTACGTAAAAGGCAAACTTTAGGTCATGTCATTGTTTGTTCAAAAGTATGGCGGGACATCCGTTGCCTCCATTGATCATATTGAAAATGTGGCTTCTCGAATCATCAAAACCAGGAGTGATGGCCATGATGTGGTCGTCGTGGTTTCAGCCATGGGTGATGAGACAGATCGCCTGGAATCACTTGTGCGGGAGGTTGATTACTCTGAACCGGAGGCCAGGCGCGAAATTGATGTACTTTTATCAACCGGTGAACAGGTAACGATATCACTGTTGGCGATGGTTCTGATGAAACTCGGTTGTAAGGCTAAATCATATACTGGTGCACAAATAAGGATATTAACCGACTCAGCATTCACCAGGGCCAGGATACTTGAAGTTGATACCGCGGATATCCAGTCCGACCTAAAAGCAGGGGTTGTACCTGTGATTGCGGGTTTTCAAGGTGTCAATGGTGATGGTGATATCACCACATTTGGGCGCGGCGGTTCTGATACCACTGCAGTCGCGTTGGCCGCTGTATTAAATGCAGAAGAGTGCCAGATATACACGGATGTGACTGGCGTATTTACCACAGACCCAAGAATGGTCGAAGGAGCCAGGTGTCTTGATCAGATCACGTTTGAAGAAATGCTTGAACTGGCAAGCCTGGGCTCGAAAGTGCTTCATTCAAGAGCAGTTGAGTTCGCCAGCAAGTACCAGGTCCCGTTACGGGTACTTTCAAGTTTTGATGATTCGCCTGGCACACTAATAACCAATGAGGATGAGTCCGATATGGAACAACCAATAATTTCGGGAATAGCATCGACCAGGGATGAGGCAAAATTGACCGTCGTTGGTGTCAAGGATATCCCCGGTATCGCTTCTAAAATACTTGGACCAGTTAGTGATGCAAATATCGAAGTAGACATGATAGTCCAGAACGTCGCCGCCGACATGACTGCCGACTTTACATTCACGGTTCGTCGAGGAGACTACGATGAGGCCAGGAAAATATTAAAAAAAGTTGCGAAAGATATTGATGCGCGCGAGGTGTCGGGAGACAATAAAATAGCGAAAGTGTCCATGGTGGGTGTGGGAATGCGATCCCATGCTGGCGTGGCAACTAAAATGTTCCGCGTGCTTGCGGATGAGTCTATCAATATATTGATGATTTCAACTTCAGAAATCAAAATATCTGTAGTGATAGAAGAGAAGTACCTTGAATTGGCCGTAAGGGCGTTGCACTCAGCCTTCGAACTGTCGACGGAGTAATGGCAGGTCAATCCAACGACTCTATTGTGGTGATGGATTCAAGGTGGGCTGGTTGAGGTTAGGACAGCAGGTTTGTTCTATGGAAAGAAAATATCGTTTAAGGAGAGTTTGATGTTGATATTAACCCGGCGAGTGGGTGAGACACTTATGATCGGGGATGATGTTACCGTTACCGTACTTGGGGTGAAAGGAAACCAGGTTCGAATTGGCGTTAGCGCACCCAAAGAAGTCGCAGTTCATCGTGAAGAAATCTATCAACGTATTCAATCGGAAGCGGCCGGAGATAAAGGCGGTACCAGCGACTAAGAAACAGAGCTAAAGAAAATACACGGGCTCAGGCTCGCTCCAGCCAGCATTTCGGATTAGTAGGTTACCTGCCTCAATAAATTGAAATAGCCTCGCGGAAAATCCACACCCTCATAGTATCCCTTTTGAAGCAATATCTGATGTAGCCGTTCAAGCCTGTAAATTGGCACCGAAGCAAACAGATGGTGTTCAAGGTGGAAATTTACTTGATGTGGCGCGACGATCAATCGCTCAAGTCGATTGATATACATTGTCCTTGTGTTAAGGCGTGCGTCTGTACTGAACATGTCCGGCACGGCGGCGTGTTCTGCTATCTGCCTGATTCGTGTAACGAGCATATGGCTGGTCATAAAGGCGATAACCCAAAGTAGATAGAGCCAGGAGTATCCGAGTAACGTAACGAGTACCAACAGGCCAGCATTTACCAGAAGGCTGCGGATGACGGTTTGTCGTATTTCAGGTTTTAGGCTGTTCAGGCTTCGTATTGACCGGCCGATTGATTTTATTCTTCGCCAGCCAATCTGACCGGTAAGATCTCTTTTAATTTTCCTTTTCAGGCTCGCCGTTGGAACAGGATAGCTGCGATAATTTTGAAGGTCAGGGTCCTTTTCTGTTCCGGCGGTCTGGTGATGCTTCAGGTGGCCTTTAATGTAGGTATTTTTGTCGGAAAAAACCCAGTAGCCAGATAGCCAATTACCACAAAAATCATTAACTGCCTGCGAGGCAAACAACGTTCTGTGGCCTGTTTCGTGGACAATGATGCCAAGGCCCAGCTGCCGGCTGCCAATAACAATCATCGCGGTCAGAATGACGATTGGGTTGGGGTAATTTGCGGCGAGGAAAAACGCTCCAGCTATTACAACCCAGTCAAAGAGGATAATCGAAGCGCCAAGCCAGTTGCTTTTGCGGGTGACTTCAGCAAATTCTTCTTCGGTTAAAATGTCTCTGATGGTCATATTCAAGGTTTTGAACGCTGAGTATTGGTGATGATATTACTACAATCGAGTTCGAATTTCCCGACGGCTAGAAATGAACCCGCGCACCAAAAGAGACGGTTGTATCCTTGTTAGGGCGTGCGCCATAGGGATGACGCCCCATGATGTCTTCAGCACCGGTCAAATTTTCGATCTTGGCGAATAGTGAGACAGAGTCATTGATATCGAAATTCGCGGATAGATCCAGTGTCAGGGAGCGCTCGACGGTCTCAAAAACATTGCAGGATGCCCGGACACAGACTTCATCGACGTAACTCGCATTGAGATAAGCCGCCCAGCGATTCTTCTCCAGGCCGATGCTCAGATTAAACTGGTGTTCGGGAATGTAAGGTATAGGATCGCCCTTGCTCACATCGCCGAAGAAGTCTGTGTCTGAGACATCTGAGTCAAACTCGCTATGGATATAGGTGTAGTTAAAATTAAGCGGAATGGTCATACCGCCGCGTTCGAATAAATTTGTCGCGAACATGAGTTCAACGCCTTGAACAGTAGCGGCATCGCCATTAAATGCATCCCCGATTGTGCAGTCAGATCCCGAAGATGAAGTACATTCTCCAAGCAGGTTGTCATAATCACTCAAGAAGTAAATGATCTCTCCACTTATTTTGTCGTTGTTATAGCGGAAACCCAGTTCGTAATTAATTGCAACTTCTTCCTCTACATTGGGGGAGTTGCTAGGTGCTGTAAAACCTTTGTGAACACCAGTTACCAGTGTAAGCTGATCATTGATCGAATAAAGAGCACCGAGCCCCGGTAGCCAGACCTCGGTGTGATTCTTTCTACTATCACGAATATTAGCATCTGCTCTTGAGGCAGGATTATCTGTCCGGCCTACTCTTGTTTCCCAGCGAGTGCGTTTCTGGTCAATATTCTCGTATCGAATTCCGGGGGTAAACACCCAGGCACCAAACTCGATTCGGTCCTGAATGTAAGCTGAAAACGCTTGTGCTTCCTGAATTCGATTTCCAGCATTACCCAGGTTGCCGATATCATCGAGAACAAGCTGACCTTCAACCTGGTGATAACTGCTGTTTCGCTGCAATCGGTCCTCTTCATCCTCATGCAATCGTAGCCCGAGATGCGTATCGTGGGTTGTGTCGCCAATCATTGCTTGCCAATTGACGTTGAACTGGATGCCACGAGAGAAATACTCTCTTGCGTTCGATCGAATCTGAATACTGCCAACTTCTGTATCAGCATCACCATTAAGAATCTGTTGGAGTCTCATCGGTGAATTACCGTTGAGTTCCGAATTCGTATTGATGGCCTGAATGACATTGAACCAGCTGGTTTTAGACATTTCATCAGCCGAAGGACTACCATCAAAATCGATTCCTTCTGTTTTGAACCAATCACGTTCATGTTCATTGCTATAAGCAGTGGCGGTGATGCTCAACGAATCCGATACTTCGAACTGATATCGCAATATCTGTTGCTCATGCTCTGTGTGGATATTATCCAGCGAAGACATGCCATAGCGTCGAAACGCATCTTGTTTAAAGTCTGCATCGGTGAGACCCAGGTAACTTTGCTCTGAGTCCTGACGGGCAACCTGTAGTTTTAGGTCAATCTTATGACGCGATGCCAACGGCGCGTAGCTTAATTTAAGGGTGTAATCCTCAACATCCAACCCGGTATCGCCATTGCTTCGATCGATGTTCTGGAATCCATCAGATTGCCATTGATGAGTCTCTAACAAAAATCCCAGACCAGATTCAGTTCGTCCACCATAGGTTGCATGCATTCGATAGGTTGCATCCTGACCTGCTGAAAAAAGCACGTTTCCCTGGTAGGAGGCAGGGATGGGAGTTGAGATCATATTCATCGCACCACCAATGGTGTAAGGGCCCTGGGTGATTGCAGCTGGACCTTTTAGTACTTCGATGGCGTGCATTCTGCCAGCAGTTGGAAAGTAGTAGGCAGATGGAGCAGAGTAAGGCGCGGGTGCGATCAGAATATTGTCTTCAAGAAGCGTGATGCGGCCACTTCTCTCGGTTGCGACACCACGGATGCTGATATTTGGGCGTAAGCCGTAACCATCTTCAACCTGAATAGAAACACCCGGAACCTGCCGCAGGACTCGCTGAATATCTGTATAGGCAAGCTTTTGCAGCTGCTCCTGGCCTAAATATTGTGCGGCACCGGTGATCTGCTTTTCAGTGTTTGTTTCACCGACTATGGTGATTTCTTCCAGCCACTCCTGGCTGAGGCCGTCTGCAAAAACTGTTATGGCGAATAGGCCCGAAGCGGCAAGTATGGGGGCTGATAAGACTTTCTTTAACTGCATTAAACCAGGGGTTGATGGTGAGAATTCGCCAAAAGATACTCTAAATGCGAATCATTATCAATAACAAATGAGAAACATTCGCATTAAGAGGGACTTAGATCAGATTTTTGGCTATCCAGGCTCAGATTCTGCTCCAATTCCAGCCCTGAGGAGGCCTCTGAACGCTTTTTTGGCTGAGCTGTTGCCCTGAACCACCGCATAAACCTCTTCGGCAATGGGCATTTCCACCCCGTATTGTTGCGCCAGTTTAATCACCGCAGGAGCACTCTTTACCCCCTCTGCGACCATGTACATATCTTCAATGACCTCTTTAATAGAACGACCCTTACCCAGTTCAAAACCGACAGATCGATTTCGACTTTGGGGGCTGGTACAGGTGGCTACCAGGTCCCCCATACCTGTTAAGCCTGAGAAGGTCTGCACCTCCCCACCCATGGCCACGCCAAGGCGAGAGATTTCAGCCAGGCCTCGGGTTATGACTGCCGAACGCGTATTGTCGCCAGCACCCTGTCCGTCACCCATACCGGCCGCAATCGCAATGATATTCTTGAGTACACCACCTAGCTCGCAGCCAATGACATCGTGATTGGTATACACCCGGAACAAACCACTGTGAAATAATTTTTGCAACGTTTTCACGATGACCTGGTCTTCCATGGCCATCACACTGGCGGCAGCATATCCGGACATGATTTCACGGGCGAGATTAGGACCCGTCAGAATTCCTCTTGGGTGTTCCGGCAGCACATCGTTAATAATTTCCGTCATCCTTAGACCTGTAGACAGTTCGAGTCCCTTGCTAAGGCTGACGATCGGGACCCAGGGACGGATATAGTTTTTGATTTCAGTGAGCACGTCGCGAAAATTCTGGGAAGGAATCCCGACGATGATGACATCCATGTTTGTCACCGCCTCTTCCAGATCGTTGGTCGCGATAAGGCGTGATGGTAATTTCGCGTCGGGCAGGTATTTTATATTCGTATGATCTTCATTGATCTCGCGAACAGTTGCCGCATCTCTTGCCCAGAGTTTGATCGGTGCATTACGGGCAACCAGTGAAGCCACGGTTGTTCCCCAACTTCCCCCCCCTAGTAGCCCTACTTTCAAGTCCATATATTCAATTCCACGGTTAGCTATTTTTTTGGCGAAAGTGTTATCTTACACTGAGGAAACCTATGATTAAGAGGATATTTTCGTCAGGGCAAGGAAGATGTGCACTCAGGGAATTTGTTAACATGCTGTAAGTTAACGAATTTCCGAGTACGAATCTGACGCGGTCATGGCGGAAATAATCCTTAATCAGAAGTTCCCCTGCATCAACCAAAAAAAGTGAGTTTTTAATGGCAGAGAAACACTATGACTGGACAAAATATCATGCAGATATCCGCCCAGATAAAACTGCAATTCTGGATCTGGATACTGGCAGGGAGATCTCTTACAAAGAATTAGACGATCGTGCTTCAAGGCTTGCGGGCTGGTTGCAATCCAACAATATTAATAAGGGGGATCGGCTTGCGGTACTGATGCCGAATTGCCCTGAGTTTTTTGAAGTACAGTTCGCATGTTCGAAAGCGGGTGTTGTCTGTCTCCCGCTGAATTGGCGGCTAACTGCCAGTGAACTTGAATACATCCTGAAAGATTCTACACCGTCAATCATGGTTCATGACTCATCCTTTTCAGATATGGCTTCAACGTTGAAACAGACTTGTGATATAGGCGTCTTACTTGAGGTTGACAACGAAAATCAAAATACCAGTTACGAGCAAGCCATTGGGCAAAGTGATGGTTATGAGCCCGTGGAGACGACCCACGATGATGTCAGCATGATAATGTATACATCCGGAACCACGGGTCACCCGAAGGGAGCACTGATTACTCATGGCATGGTCTTTTATAATTGTGTAAACCTGGGTATTCCAACTTGTATTAGCGCGAAAACGGTTCAGCTCGTTGTTTTACCTCTGTTCCATACGGGAGGATTGAATTGTTATGCCAATCCAATTCTTCACGCGGGTGGACGCATTCTGCTGATGCGTGATTTTGAGCCAGGTAGGGCGCTGGAAGTAATAGGTAACCCGGACCTTGGCGTGACGCACTTTTTTGCAGTGCCTGCGCCATACCAGTTCATGATGCAGCATCCCAATTTCGATTCCACGGACCTGACCCGGCTTGAAATTGCAGGCGTCGGCGGTGCACCCTGCGCCGAAGCGATTCTGTCTGCCTGGATTGGCAGGGGTGTTTCCCTGGTCCAGGGCTGGGGTATGACCGAGACGAGTCCCGGTGGTATTGCCCTGGATGCAGATGATGCGCTCCGCAAAATAGGCTCGTCCGGTAAAGCGCTGCTACACACTGAAATAAAGATAGTCGATGACAAGGGCGATGAGTGTCCCCACGGAGAAGTGGGTGAGCTGCTGATAAAAGGCCCCAATATTACTCCCGGATACTGGAACAACCCGGAGGCGACTAAAAAATCATTTACTGATGGCTGGCTGCTGACGGGAGACGCCGCTCGTTGTGATGATGAGGGTTTCGTCTACATCGTTGATAGATGGAAGGATATGTACATCTCAGGCGGTGAGAATGTTTATCCCGCTGAGGTCGAGAATGTCATTTATCAATTGCCGCAGATTGCGGAGGCCGCGATAATTGGCATTCCCAGCGATAAATGGGGCGAATCAGGCAAGGCAATTCTGGTTCTGAAACCGGGAGAATCCCTTGAGGAAGATGTTGTCATCGGCCACTGTCTGAAGCACCTTGCAAAATTTAAAGTACCCCAGAGTGTTGAATTTATTGAAGCACTACCGAGGAATGCGACGGGTAAAGTATTGAAACGGG
>SMVB01433310.1_pt1 | contig 14499 bp, 11 predicted proteins | sample 2456461 | NCBI WGS metagenome assembly SMVB01 (sample SAMN11095934, study PRJNA526329) | marine sediment metagenome | biome: Marine sediment; feature: Surficial sediment; material: Deep marine sediment; isolation source: Hadal surficial sediment | place: Pacific Ocean | collected 2014-05 | depth... | reverse complement strand
TAGGGGCCTTGTAATCCCTGAAAATTACCGCACAATCCCCGGGCAAGTTTTTGATCACCCCGGCAGGGTTTGGACAGCGCTTTGCGTCGGTCATGAAAAATGCGCCGGGAAGGAAATTTCTGGTCCTGCGATGCTGGATTGAAAGTGTCATATCTCTTTTTAAAAGAAACAGGTTTTCAAAGAAACACTGAAAAGCCTAAAAGGGAAAAGAAAAATAATTGTTGGATGGTATCAATGGCAGGTTCTATTAAAAAAAATCTGGAAACAATTCAGGAAAAACTTTCGTTCGCAGCGTTAGCCGCCGGCCAGGAGACCCCACCCGAATTGATTGCTGTCAGCAAAGGTCACGGCCACGACTTAGCTAGGGAAGCGCTTACCGCCGGGCACAAAATTTTTGGCGAGAACCGGGTCCAGGAAGCGGCCTCGAAATGGCCCGGCCTGAAAGAAAAAAACTATGATATTGAATTGCACCTGATAGGCCCCCTCCAAACCAACAAGGTCAAAGCGGCGATAGAATTGTTCGATGTTATCCAAACGCTGGACCGGCCAAAACTGGCCCGTGCGCTTAAAAAGGAAATGGCGGCCTCGGGCAAGAAGGTGAGACTTTTCGTTCAGGTAAACACCGGCGAAGAGCCGCAAAAAGCGGGAGTTTCCCCGGCTGATTTGCCAGCTTTTCTTGAGGAATGCCAGGCCCTTGGTCTGGAGATTGAAGGCCTGATGTGCATTCCCCCGGTGGCCGAAGAAGCAGCCATGCATTTTGCCCTTTTGAAAAAACTGGGCGCCCGCCACGGCCTTAAAAAACTAAGCATGGGGATGAGCCAGGATTATGAAAAAGCCGCCGCCCTTGGCGCCACCCATGTCAGGGTTGGTACGGCTATCTTTGGCCCCCGCTCCTAGGGCCTATGGTTATGGTGGATCCTGATCAGGGTCTCTTGGCTCAGGGCTTTCAAAATTTCCAGGAAATCTTTCTCTTCAAGCGCTACGCATCCCTCGGTTGGGGAAAAATTCTCTTTGGCGATATGAAAGAAAATTGCGCTGCCCTTCCCCGGAACCGCCGGCCGATCGTTATGGCTGATGGTCAGGATTAAATCGTAAACATGATCATCGTGCCAAAGGGTTTCACACCGGGCAGCATGTGGCAGGGCAACCAAGCGGTTATAATCCGGGCTTGCTGGATCATCACACCAGCCGCTTTTGGGTGTAAGCGGCGCTTGGCATAAGGGGCAGTCGATATTTGTTATTCGGTCGGGCCGGAACAACAGCCGTTTTGGAAAGAAGAGCCCTGAAGGGGTTGAATGATCACCCTCGGACTTAAGTGATCCCGGCCTGATACCAGCTTTACCGAGGGCGCAGGGGTAGGATTTGCCGCGGAATTGAACCAACCCGCCCGGCTCTGGGCCAGGGTTTGGAAAAACCCGTAAAATGTGTTCAGTATTTTTCACCGGCAACTCCCATCAGGGTGCAAAAGTTTCCCTTCCTCCGAAAGAGCTTCATATTTTACGCCGCCGGTGTTAAATCTTTTCCCCTGGCCACCAGTTAGGCATCAAATAAAATAAAGAACAAGGCTTCATGAGCGCACCAAAAAAAATACTTATTGTCGATGATGACAAGGATTTGCGGGAATCCCTAAAAGAACAATTCTGGCTCCATGAAGAATACCCTGCCGATTTGGCCAGCACCGGGACAGAAGGCCTCAAGCTTCTGGAGGCCAATAAATATGATGTCATAATCCTGGATGTCGGCTTGCCGGATATTGATGGCCGTGAGGTCTGTAAAAAAATCAGGCGCATGGGTATAAAGGTCCCGATTTTAATGCTGACCGGCGCGGACACTGAAGCTGATACAATTCTTGGTCTGGATTCAGGCGCCAATGATTATATCACCAAGCCATTTCGTTTCGGCATACTGTTGGCCCGCATTCGTGCCCATTTGCGCCAACACGACCAAAGTGAAGATGCGACCTTTACTATTGGGCCTTATACATTTCAACCGGGTGCAAAGCTTTTGATCAAGCTCGAGACCGATTATAAAATCCGTTTGACGGAAAAAGAAACGTCTATTTTGAAGCACCTTCTCAAAGCCAAGGAGAAACCTGTGGGCCGGGAAGAACTTTTGAACGAAGTCTGGGGATATAACGCCGCGGTAACAACCCACACCCTGGAAACCCATGTTTACCGGTTGCGCCAAAAAATTGAGGAACACCCATCGCAAGCAAAACTTCTTTTAACCGAGCCGGGGGGCTACCGGCTGGCGGCTGGGGGTTAGCGCCTTTAGCGCCTTTAGCGTCTTTAGCGTCTGCGGCGACGCTCAAAACGCTGGGTACGCGGGTCATCAAATTCCCATAGTTCATCATCAAGGGGGATATTCATTTCGCGCTCCCCTAGGTTAATAGTGGTCAAAGCTCCCTGGGCATCAACCACTTCCCAGCCAATAAGCTTTAAAGGGGCATCATCTATTCTATTGTCCCTGGAAAAAATCATCGTCAATGTACCCTGCTCAGGTTTGGCCGGGTCGGTTGTGCTGACGGCTACCAGGGTGGTGGTATCAACTGATGGTAGGGTATAAAGCATGGCATTTTCGCCCAAGGAAATTTCAGCCTCTAACAAACGAGCCAACGGAGTTTCATTAACCGGCCAACGGGTTATCTGGTCAATTTCATAATCAATAAAGCTGACGATGTTGCCATTACTGACAATCAGGACCGGGTTGTCACCGGAATATTCAAATCGAACCCTGCCAGGCCGTTGCAAATAAAACGTGCCACTGGAAAGACTGCTGTCCGGGGCAATCTGGACAAATTCGGCGCGCATGGTCTGGATACTGTTGAGGTAATATTCTATTTGTGGCAGAGAGATCGCGCTCGACGGCTCAAGCGCAACATCGATAGTCTCAAGCGGCGGAGGCGCCAGGTCTTCCTGGGACATTCCTGTTTGCGGGCCTGCCAAAGCCAAAAAAAGGCAGGATATCAGGCTGGGGATGAATAAGTGCTGTCGCTTCATAATTGTCTCATAACTTTTTTTCAGGTTCAGAATAAGGCAGGTCAGGTGAATTTCCGGTGAATGGGGCCTTAATCTTCAGGCAACAAAACCTCACGACGGCCCTTGTGGTTTGGCGCACTGACAATACCCTGGTCTTCCATCCGCTCAATCAATGTTGCTGCCCGGTTATAGCCAATGGAAAGCCGTCGCTGAATATAGCTGGTTGAGGCCTTGCGATCGCGCCGGATAATTTCTACCGCTTGTTGATAAAGGTCATCCCCACCTTTGGTGCTGCCGGGGATAAAGGGCGAATCAAATCCGCCAACCGGCTCTTCGGTGACATCATATAAATAATCCGGCCGGCCCTGGCGCTTTAAAACCGATACCACTTTCTCGACCTCCTGATCACTGACAAAGGGCCCGTGAACCCGTTTGATGCGCCCGCTACCAGACATGAAAAGCATATCCCCCTGGCCCAGCAGTTGCTCTGCGCCTTGCTCGCCCAGGATTGTCCGGCTGTCTATTTTTGATGTCACCTGGAAAGCGATGCGGGTCGGGAAATTGGCTTTTATAGTGCCTGTGATAACATCAACCGAGGGCCGTTGGGTTGCCATAATCAGGTGGATGCCGGCGGCCCGGGCCATTTGTGCCAGGCGTTGGACGATGGCTTCAACATCCTTGCCGGCAACCAGCATCAGATCGGCCATTTCATCGATGACAATAACAATCAAGGGGAACGGTTTTAAATCAAACTCCTGCATTTCATACAGGGGATCACCGGTTTCCTTGTCAAACCCGGTTTGCACCTGGCGCTTGATAGTTTTGCCCTTTTTAATCGCTTCATTGACGGCCCGGTTATAGGCACTGAGGCTTCTGACGCCCAGTTTTGACATGGCGCGATAGCGCTCTTCCATTTCCCTGACCGCCCATTTCAGAGCGACTACCGCCTTTTTAGCCTCGGTCACCACCGGGGTTAGAAGGTGGGGAATCCCGTCATAAACCGACAGCTCGAGCATTTTGGGGTCGACCATGATAAATTTGCATTCATTCGGGGTAAGCCTGTAAAGCAGCGACAGGATCATGACATTCAGCCCCACCGACTTGCCCGCCCCGGTAGTTCCGGCCACCAGCAGATGGGGCATTTTTGACAGGTCGACGATCACCGGGCTGCCGCTTATGTTCATGCCCAGGGCAAGTGCTAAAGGTGATTTGTTGCTTTCAAAATCGGCCGAGGCAAGCAGCTCACGCAAATAAACCGTCTTCCTGTTTAGATTGGGCAATTCAATACCGATAACATTACGCCCGGGCACAATCGCAATACGGGCTGAAATGGCGCTCATCGAACGGGCGATGTCATCGGCCAGGCTGATCACCCGGGCTGATTTGGTTCCCGGCGCGGGCTCAAGCTCGTAAAGGGTTACCACTGGCCCGGGCCAGACCTTGATGATTTCCCCCTGGATGCCGAAATCTTCAAGAACGCTTTCCAAAAGCCGGGCGTTTTGTTCAAGCGCGGTTTTGTCGACCCTTTCCATAGTGCTCTTGGCGGGGGCCGGGGCCAACAGATCCAACGTTGGCAGAACGAAATTTTTACGCTCGCCAAAGTCCATGTCGCTTTGGCGTTCGCGAACCCGGCGTTCACCAAGTTTTGGCTTCGCCGGGGTTTGGATTTCTTTATGTCGTTGGGAAATGTTTCCGATGACGGGGTCGCGCCGTTTCCCGCTTTTCCGGGTTAGGGAGGGGTCTTTTTTTGAGAAAACAAGAGTGTAAAGTTTTGTAACAAAATTGATGATCCCACGAAGGGTTTCAATAAACCCGGTTTTGGCGCCACGGCCAAGCGCCCACCATTCCCCGCGATCAAGGCCAAGGGAGTAGACCAAAGGGGCCAGGCCCAGCAACGCCCAAACCAGAAAAACCCAGAAATATCCCGGAAAAATAAAATCCGGGGCATAGGTATATAGACCACTCAGGCGATTTGTAACGGCATCCCCTAAGAGGCCCCCTGCGCCGGGACTGTAGGCCGAAAGTGCAAGGGCCCAGATTGTTACCGAAACCGGCACGGTGCCAAGGCACCCCCAGAAATTTTTTAAACCCTTTAGAACCCCGATACGCCACGCCCAGGTCGCCAACGGCAAAATAAAAGCCAGGCTGGCATAACGCAGTGTTTGCATCAAAATATCGGCGGCATAGGCGCCGGGGTATCCCAGCCAGTTTTCCGGTGCCGCGGCCCCACCAGAAATAGGCCCGGGGTCTTTGGGGTGATAATCAAAAAGCGCCAAAACCAGCAATATAAAGAGCAAGAACAACCCGCCACCAATCAGCCGGTGGTTCATCCGCACCAGCGATGCCTTTGCTTTTTCCGGCAAAAGGGGTGATTTTTTAGGGGTTTGAATGCGTCTTGCCACGGGGTCCTCTTTTAAATTCCAATCGCGACCTCAGGTTAATCGAAACGCCAGACTAAATGAAAGAGATTTCGCTGCCAACGATTAAGATTACTGACGCGGTCAACGAAAATTTCCTAAGGGGGTGTACGGCCCCGCCCTTTAGGCGATATGTAAGGGCCATGGCCAAAAGAAACCAAAAAGAAAACACATATGATGTTGTCATTTCTGGCGGCGGCATGGTGGGCATGACCCTTGGCTGCGGTTTGGCAGCCTGCGGCATAAAAGCTGCTGTGGTTGATCGGGAAAAACCCGCGGTTCAAATGGCCCCCACCTTTGATGGCCGCTCAACCGCGATTGCCTTTGCCAGTTACCGCATGCTTGAGGCCATCGGCTTTTGGAAGCATGTGGAAAAATACGCGCAAGCAATGGAAGATATTCACGTTTCAGATAAAGGTTCGGTATTTTTTGTTCATTTCGCCGCCCAAGAAAGTGGCAACCACCCGATGGGGTTCATGGTGGAAAACCGTTACATTCGAATGGCCTTGGCGAAGCGCGCCAAAGAGCTGAAAGCCCTGACCCTGATAGCCCCGGACAGTATCGACACCCACACAAAAAGCCCGGCAGGGGTTTCCATGACCCTGAAAAGCGGCAAAAAATTAAAGGCCCCGCTTCTGGTTTCGGCAGAGGGGCGCAACAGCCCCTTGCGTGAGGCGGCCGGCATTCATTTGAACAAATGGTCTTATAAACAAACCGGGATTGTCGCCACCATCAAACACACACTTCCCCATTTGGGCATCGCCCATGAGAAGTTTTTCCCGGAAGGGCCGTTCGCAATCCTGCCCTTGACCGGCAACCGGTCATCTTTGGTGTGGAGTACACGGGAAGATTACGCGCCGGTGATTCTGGATCTTTCCGACCGTGCCTTTGAGGCCGAAGTCGCTAAAAAAGTTGGTGGTTTTTTGGGCGAGGTCAAGGTTATCGGCCCGAGGTGGAGCTTTCCTTTAAGCTTTATGATGGCAGAGCGCGCCACCGATGAACGTCTGGCACTGGTTGGGGATGCCGGGCACGCAATTCACCCGATCGCCGGACAGGGCTTGAATATGGGGTTTAGGGATGTCGCCGCCCTGATAGAGATCTTGGTGACGGCCAAGGCGAATGGTGAAGATTTGGGATCGGCGATGGTGCTTGAGCGCTATGACCGCTGGCGGCGAACCGATAATGTGACTCTGGGGGCAGCAACCGATGCCCTGACCAGGTTATTTTCAAATAATTTCCCGCCGGTTCGCCTGTTGCGGGATGTCGGGCTGGGTTTGGTACAAAAATCACCACCGGCGAAAAAGTTTTTTGTCAGCCATGCCCGGGGAACGCTGGGAAACCTGCCATCGCTGTTAAGGGGTGAGTTGCCCCATGCGTAGGTTATTTGCCTAATTTCCGGGCTTCATCGACCAACATAATCGGAATGCCATCGCGAATAGGAAACGCCAACCCGGCCTTTTTGGAAATCAGCTCTTGGGCCTTCCTATCATAAACCAGCGGCGTTTTGGTTAGCGGGCACACCAGAACTTCCAAAAGTTTAGGGTCAACCTCTGTCATGTTTGTTGCGCTCCCTTAAGAAAATAAAATCGACGATAATTTACGCCGGTTCTCGATGGTAAACGGATCGCCCGCGCCAGCGGCGGCGAACATTTTGATCAAAAGCTTGCGCGCGGCATTGTCATCCCATTCACGGTCGCGGGCAATAATGGCCAGCAACGCTTCGGCGGCCTCTTCTTTCTTATCGGTGGCAAAAAGCGCCCTGGCCAGGTCATATTGCGCCTGATTGTCATCCGGGTTTTTGTTGGCGGCCGCCCTTAGGGCATCAAGGTTGCTATCCGCACCTTCCTCGCCGGCCAAATCAAGCGCGGCAAAGGCGGGCACCAGGCCGGGGTGGGATTTTTTATCTTCAGCAATGGTTTCCAACAGCTCCCTGGCCTGCTGCAAGTGCCCGGCTTTTATATAAGCCCGCGCCAGCCCGCCGATGGCATCCAGGTTTTCAGGCTCGTCCTGGGCAATCTGGGCGTAAAGCTCCAGCGCCGGGGCGACTTCGCCGGCCTCCAATAATTCCTTGGCTTTTTGCAGGATTTCACCATTATCCGGGGCCCCAAAATTTCCGCCAATTTTGACAATAAAGGTCTTGATTTCACTTTCAGATAAAACGCCGGCAAAACCATCGACCGGTTGGCCATCCTTAAAGGCCATGACGGTTGGCAATGACTCGACGTGAAGCTGTGCCGCCAGATCCTTGTTATCATCAACGTTGACCTTGACCAGCTTGACCGACCCACCGGCCTGGTTCACCACCTTTTCCAGCAACGGGGTTAGTGTTTTGCACGGCTCACACCAGTCAGCCCAGAAATCGACCAGAACCGGCTGGGACCGTGATTCTTCAATCACATCCGCCATAAAGCTGGACATATCGCTGGATTTGATCAGGCCATCTGGAGCTTTTCCATCGGCGTTGCCAATACTAGTAGTCATGGAGTAATCCCTTCAAAATTCACTGCACCATAATACCTAATTTAAAAAAGAGCCATGTTTTTGAAATATTTACAGAAACCTGTTGCAATAGGGGACTTGTTTCGTATATTCCGGCGTCTGAACAGGGATGAATATATCCCCTGCCTCAAAGCGGGTGTAGCTCAGGGGTAGAGCGAAACGTTGCCAACGTTTAGGTCGTGAGTTCGAATCTCATCACCCGCTCCATTAAAAAGAGCCATCCTTTAAGGGTGGCTTTTTTGGTATTCAGTTTTTTAAAACTTATTCGACCACTTCATCGGCTTCGGGAGCTATTTCCTCTTCAGTCTCTTCCGCTTCCATGTCGACCGGGATCATAAAGTGCGGGGCTGGGAAATCCATCACCCAGGTTTTGCCGTCGCCTGGGTCGGTATTAAACCCTTTAAGGGTTTCTTCATTGGGGACAAGAACCATCAAATGCGGGTAATCCCCGGCCAGCATATATGAAAAGCCTGTGGTGGTGGCGCGCCAGTCGCCATCGATTTTTTCCCCAACCATAGTCGCGCTCCAGGTCGGGTCGGCGCAAATCGGGCCCGAATCGACATTAGTGCCAAAGTACGGAAAGCAGGTCCAATAATCACTGCCTTCGCGCAACACCGTACCGTCGGGCAACATGATAGTGGCTTTACTGGCGATGGCTTCCGGTCCGGCAGACATGGCTTTGGCAATCAGGTCTTCATCGGCCAGCACGGCTGGGCAAATCAAAAACGCCCCTGCGACCATTGGTAATAATAATTTTTTCATGAGAAATCCTTCCTGAGCCGCGAGGATACCAGAATGCGTATAGTGGGGCAAATTTACCGACCGGTTTTGACCGTTAGCCCGTTAAATGAAAGTCAAAACTTGAAAAGGACACCGCATGAAATTCCATCTGCTTTGGACGGCGACGGCTATACTTCTTATTTTCACAGTTGGGGCCTGTGCGTCAAAACGTCAGTTTCAAGAGCCAACCCCTGAAATGCGCGAGCAAATGCGTGCCGAAATGCAGAAAACCATCAATGCCCGCGATACCAACCAGGATGGCCTCCTAACCTGTGAAGATATTGCCCTGAACCGTGAAATACTTTTCAAAACCGTAGATGAAAATGAAACTTTGAGCCTTGATAATGAGGAATATTATAATCTTCACTGGCACGACAAGCTTTATATCTTTTTACAATTGAAAGATGACGACCTGAACCGGGATGGGGTGGTTACCCTGGAAGAATTTCAAGAACGGCCGGACCCTTTTTTCTTTTCTGCCGATAAAGACCAGGACTGCATTCTTTCCCCGCAAGAGCTTAGGGCCGGGATGCGGTCAATGATGGCGGAGGAAAGATCCAGGCCCAGAGGAGGGCGGCGTCCCGGCGGGGGAAACCGCAGCCGGGCGGATGCCGAATAACGACGGGATTAATAAAGCCCTTCAAGATCATCACCGTAAACCTCTTTAAGGACATGGCGGCGGATTTTCAGGGTCGGGGTCATTTGCTCGTTCTCAACCGAAAAAGGCTCTTTGGCCAGGGTAAAGCGGCGCACACGTTCGATGTTCGACAGCCTGGAATTGACCCGGGTGACCGCCTCTCCCACCGCCTTCAGGAGGTCCTTATCTCCCTGCAGGGCCTCAAGGGTTGTTGCTTTGCCTTCACTTTTCGCCCACCTGGCAAGCCAGTCAGGATCTGGCGTGATCAGACCGACAAGGTAGGGGTGGGCATTGCCATAAACCATGGCTTGGGCGATTTCATGCTCGAGCGTAAGAAAACCCTCGATACGTTGGGGTGAAACATTGTCACCTTTATCAAAAACAATGATATCTTTTTTACGGTCGGTGATCCTAAGATCGCCATCGCTATCAATCTCACCGATATCCCCGGTATAGAACCAGCCATCCTTGATAACCTTGTCGGTGGCGTCCACGTCCAGCCAGTACCCCGTCATCACCAGTTCGCCGCGCACCAGAATTTCACCATCGTCGGCGATTTTAACCTCGGTGTTCTTAACCGGTGGGCCAACCGAGCCGATTTTATTGTTGGGCGGACGGGTAACGCTGATCAGGGGTCCGGTTTCGGTGAGGCCATAGCCCTGTAGAAGTCTTATGCCCAAAGCGGCAAAAAAGGTGCCCACCTCAAGATTAAGCGCGGCGCCACCAGAAACATACGCTTGCATTTTGCCGCCAAAACGCTTTTGAACCTTTTTCCGGACCAAAAGATCAAGGCATTTGTTTTCAACCCGCTCGAGCAGGGTCAACGAAGCCGGGTTCTTGAATTTTTTAACCCCAAGCTCAAGAGTGCGCTGGAAAAGTTTTTGCTTTTTGCCGCCTTCTTTTTCAAGGGCGATTTCAATCCGGCCTTTGATCATCTCAAACAGGCGTGGCACCACAAGCATTGCGGTGGGTTTTACCTCAATCATGTTGGCGCCGAGTTTTTCCAGCGATTCTGCATAATAAATCTGACACCCAATGATAATCGGCAGGAACAGGCCGCCGGTATGTTCATAGGCATGTGAGAGCGGCAAAAACGATAGAAATTTTTTAAGGTTAAACTTAAACGCCTGCATAACATCCAGCGCGCCTTCGCAATTATGAAGGATGGACCCGTGAGATAAAACCACCCCCTTGGGCGCACCGCCGGTGCCGGAAGTAAAGATAATACACGCAGGATCAGTGCGCTTGTAAATGGCCAAGCCTTCTATAAGCGCCGCCACATCCCCTTTCTGGGTGCCAAGCACATCCTGCCAATTCAAAATATCCAAATTCAGGTGTTGGGTGATTTTATAAGGTTCCATTAAAATGGCGGTTTTCAAGCAATCAAGCTGGTGGGCCGCCGGCAACACGGTCTTTGTCAGATTGGTTTTCGAAACGATGATGGCCTTTGAACCACTGTTTTCCAGGGCATGCAAATGGTCGCGGGTGGTGTAGGTGGTGTAAAGTGGAACAGTGATCGCCCCCAGCGCCATAATCGCTATGTCGGCGATCACCCACTCGGGCCGGTTTTCGCTCAAAATTGCCACCCGGTCGCCGGTCTTTATCCCGAGTGCTGTCAGGCCCTCAGCCAGCCGGGCGATTCTTTTAGCGACCTCATTCCAACTTAAATGGTGCCAGTTGCCATCCCTTTTGGCTGACAAGAAGGGCTCTTCACCATGACGCCTGGCCTGGTCGAAAAACATCGCCGGCAAAGAGGTCCAGGTCTTGGTTTGACTGTCCATGGCCATAGGTCATTTCATCCCAAATTTGATTCATATTTCTGTGCTAATTTAATTTCAACAGAGATGATACCCCAAGGGGGTTCTCGGGCAACATAAAAACACCAAACTTTAAGAGATTTCCTTGCGGTTTGAGCTTAAGTATGTCAGGGAAAGCAAAATAGGAACCCACCGGATTTGGGAGCCTGGGTTTTAGGAAATGAATCAAATAAAGGCCAAAGAAAGCGTTCTTGATTTCATCAAGAAGCATGCCACCGCCAAGGCGATCAGAGGACTAACTGCGGCCCGTCGGGCAGACCTAAATCGGTTCATTTCTGCTTTTTTTGCGCCCTCTTCGCTTGACGATCTTAAGGAATCAGACCCCAAACGGTTGTTTGCCATCGCCTGTTCTACCTGGCGTCTGGCAGATAAACGCCCGCCCGATACGCCACTGGTCAGGGTGTTCAATCCCGACCCCCGCAAGGATGGTTGGAAAACCTCACACACGGTTATCCAGATTATTAATGATGATATGCCGTTTTTGGTTGATTCCATAATCGGCGGTCTTTCCAATACTTTTGGTCTGCGCATCCATGTTATGCACCACCCGGTTTTGCACGTGAAAAGAAATGATTCCGGACAACGAATTAAAACCAGCGAAGAAAACTCCTCCAGAAAAACTTCAAACTCGAACGGAATACGCGAATCCTATATTTATGTAGAGGTCGACGCCCAGACTGACGCCAAGGAATTGAAAAAACTTGAAGACCATCTTTTTAAAATTCTTGACGATATCAAACATGCGGTTGATGGCTGGAAACCAATTTTAGCCAAGGCTGATGAGGCCCTGGAGGAGTTAGACAAATACTCCCACGGTAAAAACAAGGCCCTGTTTCAGGAAGCCAAGGCATTCATAGACTGGCTGGTGGATGACAATTTTACATTTCTCGGCTACCGCGAATACGACTTCCACGGTACCGGCAAAAAAAGAACCCTCAGGCAGAATAAAAAATCCGGCCTCGGGATTTTGACCGACCCCAACCGCCACGTCATGCGTGGAACCCGCGGGCAGACCTCGGAATCCAACGAAATAAGCGATTTTCTCAAAACCGACCGGCCACTCCTGATCACCAAGGCCAACACCCGGACAACCGTTCACCGGCCGGTCCATATGGATTATATCAGCGTCAAAAAATTTGACAAATCGGGAAAGCCGTCAGGTGAGCGCCAATTTGTTGGCTTGTTTACCTCAAAGTCGTATCTGGAAAGCCCGCGCAGAATTCCGGTTTTGCGTAAAAAGGTCGCCAACATCCAAAAACGGGCACCACACAGCTCGACCAGCCATGCCGGCAAGGCCATCACCCATATTTTGGAAACGTTCCCCCGCGATGAGCTGTTCCTGGTAAAGGAACGCCACCTTTTGAAAACCACGCTTGGCATTCTTCACTTGCTTGATCGCCCACGCCCGCGGGCTTTCATTCGCGAAGATCCTTATGAGCGCTATGTTTCAGCGATCGTTTATGTCCCCCGGGAAAATTATCATTCAGCCCTGCGCCAGAAAATCGAAAAAATTATATGCGATGCGTATCATGGCGAAGTTTCGGTTTATTATGCCTTGTTGAGCGAAGACGTTCTGGCGCGCTGGCATTTTATTATCCGCACAAAACCCGGCCAGGTGCCAAAGGTTGATCACGCTGAACTTAACGCCCTTTTGGAACTATCGGCCAAGCCCTGGACCGAGGGGTTGCGTGAAGAGCTGGTTAAGGCTTTCGATGAAGCGAAAGGGCTGGAGCTTTATGACAAGTATCGCCTGATATTTTCCGAAGCGTATAAAGAGGCTTTTAGCCCGCGCCAGGCCATAACCGATATCCAGCATTTCCAGGGGTTTGATCTCAATCAGGATGTTAGTTTCGAAGCCTTCCGCGAGGAGGGTGACCCCGAATACGTTGTACGCCTGAATATTTATCACCCTTCCCGGTTGATCGCGCTTTCCGAATGTTTGCCGATGCTTGAAAACCTTGGGGTCAAGGTGATCGGGGAAAATTCCTATGAGTTGATGACCAGGGACCGCGGCTGGATTCACGCCTTTTATATGGAAACCCCGAATCATGGCCATGTCAATATTGCCAAGACCGAAGTTTTAATTGAGCCGCTATTGGAATGGGTCTGGAAAGGCGAGGTTGAAAACGACAGTTTTAACGCCCTTGCCATTCATGCCGGGCTGGCCGGTCATGACATCGTGATCTTGCGCGCCTATGCGAAATTCCTGAGACAGCTGGGAGTGCCGTTTTCACAAAACCTGTTTGAAACCACTCTTTTTGAGACCCCGCGATTGGCCCGGCGGCTGGTCAAATTATTTTATGTCATGTTTCAACCGGGCCAGGGCAAGAAAGAAGAGCGTTTGAAAAAGGCCAACGCCATCGTCCGCGAAATCAATACCAATCTCAACCGCATCAAAAGCCTCGACCAGGACCGGATTATCAGGGCCTACCTGAACGCAATCCTGGCCACCGTCCGGACCAATTTCTTCACCGATGAATCACTGGCCTGCACACTGCCCAAAACTTCGAAAGAGGCAGAGGTCCCGGTACCTGCCCTGGCTTTTAAAATACGTTCATCACAGCTTGAAGACGCTCCTAAGCCTAAGCCATTTATGGAAATTTTTGTTTATTCCCCGCGGGTTGAAGGGGTTCACTTGCGGGGTGGCCCGGTGGCCCGTGGCGGCTTGCGCTGGTCCGACCGGCGTGAGGATTTCAGAACCGAAGTCCTGGGGTTAATGAAAGCGCAGCAAGTAAAAAACGCTGTGATTGTTCCTGTTGGCGCCAAAGGCGGGTTTTACCCGAAACTCATGCCAGCCCAGGGAACCCGGGATGAAATCCTTCGGGAAGGGCTTTCGTGCTACAGGATTTTCGTCCGTTCGCTGCTTTCAGTTACCGATAACCTGAAGGGCAAAAAGGTTATCCCGCCCAAGGGGGTTTTTCGCTGGGACGATGACGATCCGTATTTGGTGGTGGCCGCCGACAAGGGCACCGCCGCTTTTTCCGATGAGGCAAACGAGATTGCAAAATCTGTCGGGTTTTGGCTTGATGATGCCTTCGCTTCCGGTGGCTCCAATGGCTACGACCATAAAAAAATGGGAATTACCGCCCGGGGTGCAGGGGTTTCTATTGCCAGTCATTTGCAGGAACTGGGTATCAATATCGGCAAAGAACCGGTCACGGTGATCGGCGTCGGCGATATGTCAGGCGATGTATTTGGCAACGGCATGCTGCTTTCCAAAAACTTGAAGCTTATCGCTGCCTTTGACCACCGCCATATCTTTTTTGACCCCGATCCGGATCCGGCCAAAAGTTTTGTAGAGCGCCAGCGGCTGTTTGATAAGCCACGCTCAAACTGGACCGATTATAACCCCAAAATAATCTCTGAAGGCG
>SMVB01200619.1_pt1 | contig 14500 bp, 17 predicted proteins | sample 2456461 | NCBI WGS metagenome assembly SMVB01 (sample SAMN11095934, study PRJNA526329) | marine sediment metagenome | biome: Marine sediment; feature: Surficial sediment; material: Deep marine sediment; isolation source: Hadal surficial sediment | place: Pacific Ocean | collected 2014-05 | depth... | reverse complement strand
GACGGACGTACTTCTTGTAGCGCCGGTCCTGGACCAGACGCTCTACGCGCACGACGACGGTTTTATCCATCTTGTCACTCACGACCATCCCAACCAGGGTTCGCCGACTTCCTCGTTTTTTCACTTCACTGCCTCGCGTTTCTCGCCCAGTACAGACTCTATTCTGGCTACATTGCGACGAAGGGTTCTCAACATCGCAGTGTTCTCGAGTTGACCCGTTGCGTGTTTTACCTTGGCGCTGAATAGTTCGTCTCGCGTTTCGCGGGACTTTTGTTCGAGTTCTTCGATTCCCAGCTCTTTCAGTTCAGAGCCCGTCATGCCACTTCCTCTCGCTCGACGAATTTGGTCGCAACGCTCAACTTGTGCGCCGCCAACCTCATCGCTTCCTTCGCGGTTTCGGCGTCGACACCCTCCATTTCATAGAGCATGCGACCGCGCTTGACGGGTGCGACCCAATCGTCCAGCGCTCCCTTGCCTTTGCCCATGCGGGTTTCGGCTGGTTTCGATGTTCGCGGCTTGTCCGGAAAGATTCGAATCCAGATCTTGCCACCGCGCTTCACGTGACGGGTCATCGCAATACGCGCAGCCTCGATCTGCCGCGCAGTGACGAAACCGGAACTGGTCGCCTGGAGCCCGTAGTCCCCAAAGGACAGCTTGTTCCCGCGATGCGCCGCACCGCGGTTGCGTCCCTTGAATACTTTCCTGTGTTTGACTTTCTTCGGCTGCAACATGACTTACCTCGCCAACTCGCCCTGGTAGCGCTCGGAGAGCGGGCCCTTTTTCAGTTCTTTGTCGCCAACGTCCCTCTTGAAAATCCAACACTTCACACCGATCATGCCGTAGGTCGTGCGGGCTTCTGCGAAGCCGTATTCGATCTCGGCCCGCAGGGTGTGGAGCGGCACTCGTCCGTCGTGATACCATTCTCGGCGACCCATCTCGGCGCCGCCCAGACGACCCGAGCACTGAATGCGAACGCCCTGGGCCCCGAACTTCATGGTGGAAATCATCGCCTTCTTCATTGCGCGCCGGAACGCGACCCGGCGCTCGAGTTGCAGGGCGATCGCCTCCGCGACCAGCTGGGCGTCGAGTTCGGCCTTTCGAATCTCGCGAACATTGATGAAGATGTCGCAGTCGGTGAACTGCTTGAGCTCGACCCGAAGCACGTCCACTTCTGCACCACGCTTTCCGATCAAAATGCCGGGGCGTGCGGTGTGAATGTTGACCACCATCTTCTCGCCGGTGCGATCGATGACGATCTTCGAAATGCCCGCGTGAAACAGCTTTTTCTTGATGAACTTGCGAACCGCAAGATCCTCATGAAGCTGTCGTGCGTAGTGCTTGTCGGCATACCAGTTCGACTGCCACCCGTATAGGGTGCCAAGCCTGAAGCCATATGGATGGACTTTCTGACCCACGTCCGCTCCTCGTTTCTCGTTCTCCGACAAAGCCTCTGGTGCTCGTCGGGAGAGCTTTGCGCCGCGTCCCCAAGTTTTGCGTGGACACGTTGCAGTGTTTACTTTCGTTTAGCGCTCACTCAACACAACTCGGATATGGCTCGTCCGCTTCTGTAGCCAACTTGCCCGTCCCTGGGCTCGCGCTCGAATTCGCCACATCGAAGGACCTTCATCCACAGTGATGTGGCTGACTTTCAGTCGATCTACATCAAACCCCGCGTTGTGCGTGTCGTTCTGATCCTCTGCATTGGCAATCGCCGACTGCAGGAGTTTTCGGAGCGGTCCCGCGAACTTCTTTTGCGAAACCGCAAGGATGTTCAACGCGTCTTCGACCCCTTTGTTCCGTATCTCATCGACAACGAGCCGCGCCTTTTGCGCGCTGATTCGAAAGCCGATGAGCGATGCCTTGACTTCCATATCAGCGTCTCACCTTCCGGTCAGAGGCGTGCCCGGTGAACTTCCGCGTCGGCGCAAACTCGCCCAGGCGGTGACCCACCATGTTTTCGGTGATGAACACCGGCATGAAGAGTTTCCCGTTGTGGACGTGAAAGGTCAGTCCGACGAACTCGGGGGTTATCATCGATCTCCGCGACCAGGTGCGGATCACCTGCTTCGAGCCACTGGCCAGCAGCCGGTCGACCTTCCTCTGGAGACTGGAATCGATGAACGGTCCTTTTCTCAGCGATCGAGCCATTTATTTCTTTCCTCTCCGCTTCACGATGTACTTGTCCGAGCGGGTATTGCTGCGGGTCTTGTGGCCCTTCGTGGGCTTGCCCCACGGTGTACAGGGATGCCGACCTCCGGAGGAGCGCCCCTCGCCACCTCCCATGGGGTGGTCGACCGGATTCATGGCCACACCCCGAACGTTCGAGCGCTTGCCCTTCCAGCGCGAGCGACCTGCCTTGCCAATTCGCTGATTCTCGTGCTCGAGATTTCCAACCTGGCCGATCGTGGCCCGGCAGTCGACGTGAATCATGCGCATCTCGCGGCTGGGCAGGCGAAGCGTCGCGTAGCGACCCTCGCGAGCCATGAGCTGCGCCCCGGCGCCGGCGGAGCGAACCAGTTGAGCACCCTTGCCCGGCTTCATCTCGATCGAGTGAATGATCGTGCCCAGGGGAATCTCGGCAAGCGGCAACGAGTTACCTGGATTGATTTCGACACCGGATCCGGACACGACCTGGTCGCCGACCTTGAGATCGTTGGGACACAAGATGTAGCGCTTGTCGCCATCCGCGTAGTAGAGCAGCGCGATATTGGCGCTGCGGTTGGGGTCGTATTCGATTCCCGTAACCTTGGCCGGGACATTGAGCTTGTCCCGCTTGAAATCGATCTTGCGGTATCGCCGTTTGTGACCGCCGCCGCGATGCCACGCGGTGATTCGACCGTTGACGTTGCGACCGCCACTCTTGGTGACCCGACCACCAACTTGAGCCTTCTCCGGCCCTTTGCTGGTGACTTCTGCAAAGTCGGAAACACTCATGTTGCGGCGCCCCGGAGAGGTGGGCTTGTAGACTTTGACCGGCATGGTTCTTCTTACACTCCCTCGAAGAATTCGATGCTGTGTCCATCGGCGAGTTTCACGATGGCCTTCTTCCACTCGGTCTTATGACCGATCTTGCGTCCCACTCGCTTGGTCTTGCGCGGTTGCCGCATGGTGCGAACCTCCGTCACCTCGACCTTGAACAACTCCTCGACCGCGCGCCGAATATCGTGCTTGGTGGCAGCGGGATTGACCGCGAACGTCGCAAGATTGTGTTCTTCGCGCCCGATCGTGCTCTTCTCGGTGACGAGGGGTCGGCGGATGACATGGTAAACGTTCACGCCTTTGCCTCCTTCTCTACCAGCCGAGTTTCGATCGCCGCGACAGCGTTCTTGGTCATGAGCAAGTTCTTGTGTCGCAGTACGTCGTAGACGTTCAAGCCTTCTGCGCGGATCACATCGACCCCTGGAAGATTGCGCGCCGACGCTTCGACGGTGGGGTTGGGTGCGTCCAATACGATCAGCAGGGTGCCCCCGTTGACCCCGAGGCCCGTGAGGATCTCGACCATCCGCTTCGTGCTGAAGCCGTCGACCTCGAGGGATTCGACCACGTGGATCTGCTCTTGGGTGAGCTTCCAGGAAAGCGCGCTGCGGAGCGCGGCGCGGCGAGTCTTCTTGTTGAGCTTGTGGGCGTAGCTGCGCGGCACCGGTCCAAAGGTGATGCCACCGCCTGCCCACTGGGATGCTCGAGTCGTACCTGCGCGCGCGCGGCCGGTGCCCTTCTGTCGATGCGGTTTGGCGCCACCACCGGAGACCAACGCTCGATTCTTCGTGCTGTGGGTGCCGGCGCGGCGAGCAGCCAACTGTCTGCGCACCTCGGCCTGCACAAGGTACGGTCGAATTACCGCTTCGAACACCGCGGGATTGAGATCCACGGCGCCGGCGCTCTTGTTGTCGACGTTTTTTACATCCAAGGAGGCCATGACTAGAGTTTGATCTCCACATCCACACCGGCAGCGAGTTCGAGCTTCATCAAGGCGTCCACGGTTTGTGGCGTGGGATCGAGAATATCGATCAGGCGCTTGTGAGTGCGAATCTCGAACTGCTCGCGGGACTTCTTGTCGATGTGAGGGCTGCGCAAAACGCAGAACTTGTTGATCGAAGTGGGTAGTGGGATCGGTCCCGCCACGTTGGCGCCCGTGCGAAGGGCGGTGTCGACGATTTCGCTGGCGCTCTGATCGAGCAGACGGTAATCGTATGCCTTCATTCGAATGCGAATTTTCTGAGTGCTGTTGTTTGCCATACGATTCCTCGTCTTTCCCTATTGCCTACTGTTACCGGCCCGAATCCGCAGCAGCTGGTCTGCTGCAGGAGGGCTCTCTACTGCCTACTACTCGATCACCTCGGAGACCACGCCGGAACCCACCGTGCGGCCACCCTCGCGGATTGCGAAGCGCAATTCCTTGTCCATCGCGATCGGGGTGATCAACTCGACCACCATCTCCACGTTGTCACCGGGCATCACCATCTCGGTACCGTCCGGCAACGTCGCAATACCCGTCACGTCCGTCGTGCGGAAATAGAACTGCGGGCGATAACCGTTGAAAAACGGCGTGTGACGACCGCCTTCGTCCTTTGTCAAAATGTACGCCTGGGCCCGGAACTTCGTATGAGGCGTGATCGAACCCGGCTTCGCCAGCACCTGCCCGCGCTCCACTTCGTCCTTGCCCGTGCCACGCAGCAGACATCCCACGTTGTCACCCGCCTGACCTTCGTCCAGGATCTTCCGGAACATCTCGACACCCGTCACCGTCGTCTTCGTCGTGTCCCGGATCCCGATGATCGCAACCTCGTCACCCGTGTGAACGATTCCCTGCTCGATCCGGCCCGTCACCACCGTGCCCCGACCCGTGATCGAGAACACGTCTTCGATCGGCATCAAAAAGTCTCGGTCCAGAGCCCGCTCCGGTGTCGGAATCGCCGTGTCCAGGGCGTCCATCAGTTCGTCGATGCACTTGTTCGCGGCATCGTCCGATGGATTTTCTCCCGCGGCCAAAGCGGATCCCATGATGATCGGAATGTCGTCGCCGGGAAACTCGTAGCTCGAAAGAAGCTCACGAACTTCCATCTCGACCAGTTCCAGCAACTCGTCGTCGTCTACCTGGTCGACCTTGTTCATGAACACCACCAGGTGAGGAACGTTCACCTGGCGAGCCAGCAGAACGTGCTCCCGGGTCTGGGGCATCGGGCCGTCGGCCGCCGAAACCACCAAAATCGCACCGTCCATCTGCGCCGCACCCGTGATCATGTTCTTCACGTAATCTGCGTGGCCCGGGCAGTCGACGTGCGCGTAGTGACGCGCCTCCGTCTCGTATTCTACGTGGGCCGTCGCGATCGTGATCCCGCGCTCGCGCTCTTCCGGTGCCTTGTCGATGCTCGCAAAGTCAACCTGTACGGCCAGATTCTTGGTCGCCTGACGCGCCGTGATCGCGGCCGTCAGCGTCGTCTTCCCGTGGTCTACGTGACCGATGGTGCCGACGTTTACATGCGGCTTCGTCCGCTCAAACTTCTCTTTGGCCATGACTGATTCGTCCTTGTTTTCCCTGACTCGCCGTTTGTCTCGCCATCGATCTGGAGCTCACGAGCGGGGTTGAACCGCTGACCTCGTCCTTACCAAGGACGCGCTCTACCACCTGAGCTACGTGAGCGTTTGCTGTTCAAATTCCCTGCTTGTCTCTTTATCGCTTGTCGCTGTGCTGTATTCCAACCTGCCGCCAACTCGCTTGTGCCTGGAGCGGGAAACGGGATTCGAACCCGCGACCCCGAGCTTGGAAGGCTCGTGCTCTAGCCAGCTGAGCTATTCCCGCCGAAATCCTTCGTTGGCTTCTTGATTCCTTCTCGCATACTCCGACTACTTTGATGTTGCGTTCGATGTTGCGTTGCCGTGTCGATCGATTGATCGATCGATCGGTGATCCAATTTCATCTCGACTCACGGTGCTTGCGAATCCACGGTGGAGAGGGGAGGATTCGAACCTCCGTAGGCCTGAGGCCAGCAGATTTACAGTCTGCCCCGTTTAGCCACTTCGGTACCTCTCCGCTCGGGTCCCGTTACTGCCTGGGATCGATTCACAAATGTGAGTTTGTAGGTGCCCCCCGACAATCTGAACAAAAGCGTAAAGCTACCCCTCGCCCTCCACGTCCCCTTCCAATCATTCGCGCATTCACGCGCACAGTTACGTGGCGGTACTGCGCTTGCCGGAAGTTGGATCGTTCGAACTCTGGATAGTCTCGTATTCTGAATTTAGTTCGTGCTTGCCGGATCTCGTGCCGGCCAGTTGTGCTCAGGACTTCAAGGACTCACGCCGCCCGACGTTTGACCTCACCCCCTCGCATCGCCCAATCGTCTCGTGTCTCGCCCCGTACTGCTCTTGCCCGGATCTTGCTTTCGATGTTTCGTTTGAACAACTTTCGAGCTTCGCGCCAACGCATACAATGCCAGCCCGACCGACGATTTGAATGTCCAAATCCCTCGTTCGGAGCTGGCGAGGGGACTCGAACCCTTAACCTTCGGATTACAAATCCGATGCTCTACCAGTTGAGCTACGCCAGCGCGGAGTCGCGCCCGCGGGACTATACCCAACCGACACCCTCCAGCAACGGTTTGGATGCAATTTCCTGCGCTGTGGAGCGAAGTTAGAGAACTGGTCCGCACCCGTGGAGCAACCTGGTTTCGGTGTTTCTTCCGGCACGAGAACACGTTCACCCGATGTCATGGGAATAGCAAACGCGGGGGTTTACCCCTATCTCAATCGCGATCCGAACGGGTGCCAGGCTGGACTAGAGATTGGGTTCCGGCGCGTCTCAGGAGTTCGAACAGCAACACCGCACCGGCAGCAGCGACATTGAGCGATGCGACCTGGCCCTGCATATCGATGCGAACCGGGTGATCCACCAGCTTCTGAACCTCGGGCCGCAAGCCCTTCCCCTCGGCCCCGAGCACCACCGCCAAATCGCCCCGCAGCAAGCGTTCGGGCACCTCGTACAGCGACTCAGAGGCAGAGACGTCGGCGCCGACAACCCAAAAGCCGTTTTTTTTCAAGTACTTGATCGATCTAGCGAGATTGGTGACTCGAGCCACAGGCAACCACTCGATCGCACCCGCACTGGCCCGAGCCAGCGCCGGGCTGAGCGGTGGAGCTCTTCTTTTACTCAACACCATGCCCTTGACGCCGGAGCCTTCGGCGACTCGGGCCAGCGCACCCACGTTCTGCGGGTCCTCGACGCCATCCAAAATCACCAGGCGGCGAGGTTCGTCGCTGGGTGCGATCAGATCTTCGATTGCGAGTTCCGGCAACGGGCCAACCTCGAGTCCGACCCCCTGGGGATTCCCGACTTCGGTTCGCTCGACCAGATCGAGGTCGAGGTTTCGTATCGGAAGCCCTCGCTCTTTGGCTGCGCGAATGAGATCCCGAACCTCGGGACGACGCTCTGCCCCGGGCTTCACCAACAGCGCGAATACCCGGCGACGTCCGGCGCGCAACGCCTCCACACAACTATGCACGCCCAGGAGCAGTTCCAGGGAGCTTGCGGACTGGCGGTTGCGGGTGGGGCGTCGTGGCTGCGACGGCTTTTTCACGGTCTTTGCCCGATCCCAAAGAGGAAAGCACCGCGCGCGCGCCGCGGGGTTCAGAGATCGAGCTTAGCGCGCAACTCCTCGACGGCATCGAGATAGATTTCCGGGTCTTCGATCCGGGGATGATTCCGCAATTCGAATTCCAGGTAGGTGACGATTTCGCCGAGGGCGTCGCGCACGCAGCGCTCGCGATCCCCGGGAATCTTGAAGGCGCGCTTTTCGATTTCCGCAGGATCCAGTCCACCCGCGAATCCCAGCTGCACTCCCGCAAGCAATTCGGGATAGCGCGCCGCCGTATCCTCGAGCAGAACGGACATGCGCTCGAAAACGGCGTCGGGGCCGTCCGCCGCCACCAGCGGAGTAGCGAGTTCGGAGGTCAGATGCAGCAGCGCCTTGATCAAGTCGCCGAGGGACGACTGACTTTCTGAGTGGTGTTCGCCCGCGGTGCGCGGACCTTCGGCTTCGCGTTTGATCGTGACCGTGCCCGCGAGCCGGAGCATCTGGATGATGCGCGCGCCCGAAAGCGGGTCGAGGCCCGCGGCGCGGCACGCCGGGGTGAACTTGGGCTGGGCCCTCAGCGCGTCGCAGAGCAAGTGCGCATTGCCAGACAACCCCTCGGCGCCGTTCCCCTTGACTTCGAGGGTGATTCCCGGATCTTCGAGTGCCGCGAGAAATCGCATCAGCTCATCCCGGCGACGAAGCCCCTGAGAGATCAATTTGCGCGTGGGCAGAGAGAGTCGAACGACGTTGTCCGGTTGTACGTCGCCTTCCCAGAAGTAGACATTGCCTTCGGAGTAGGCGAACAACGAGCGGACGATCTCTTCGACCTGGAGTTTGACGCCGTCCCAGAGTTCGCGGGGCGTAAGTACTCCGCGTTCGACCAAGATCTTTCCGAGCCGGGAGTTTGGATCCCAGCGTTTTTCGGCGTCGCGCAGTTGATCCATGCTGAGGATTCCACCGCGAAACAAGCACTCGCCAAGCCGGTCGACGCCCTGGTTGGAGGACGCGAACACAATCTCTCCTCGGTGCAGGAAGACCGCCTTTTCATGCTCGGCAAATCCGAAGAGCAGAAATCCGGACTTGTTCGAGCGGTGAAGCATGCTGAGGATGTCGGCGAGGGGAAACGATTGAACGCTTGCGCTGAGTACGAGATCGCGGTCCCAGGGCACAGCGAAACCCGATGTCGCGGTAACCCGCTCCAACAGCAGGGTCCTCGAATCGCCGTGCAAGATTCGCAGTGAATCGTTGTCTTCGAGACCGAGTTGTCCCCTCAGCTCGTCGTTCAGACAAAGCGATCCGCGAAAGTGATCGGCTGGCGCGCCACTCACTGGTTCTTCCGCCCGGTTCCACAACGCATTTGTACGACTGTCCTCACTCTGCGTGCTCATCGTCGCGCTGGTGTAAAGCCTTGAGAGCTCGACAGGCGTGGTGGTTTCCGAGCTGACGAAACGGTTCGGGTATTCTCATGACCGATGAAATCGGCCCTTTGGGTTGTCTCCCCGCAAAATTCCCATATTGCTAAAAGCACCTCCATTTTGGCCGGCTGACCGCAATCGCGTTCTCCGGTGCTTTCGCCCCGCGGAAAGGTTCGACCCAAAACCCGGCGCGGCCCCCTAGGTCCGTGCAATTTGCTTGAACCCCAGCGTCCCAAACGGGTATAATTGAGTCCTCATGCGACCGCCTGGAAGCTTTAAATTGATCGGGTATCACGGAGGCCGACGCGGCCGTTCGGCCGGCGACTCCGCAGGTCTCGATCCCTACCCACTGGGGATGGGACGGGAGATGAGGATCGTCGAGTCCCTGCGCAACCAGATCCTCGAAGGCGGAGACGATCAGTTTCTTCGCATTCGGCGCGTGTTCGATGGGCCCCGCGAGATCTATCGCATCGAAATCGAAGTTCCTCGGCTCTGCTACCAACGCACTACGCTCTTGGACGGAGACGCCCTCGAAGAACTCCTGGCCCACAAAGAAGTGCGCGACCTGGTCGACGCGGGCCTACCCTAGGAGTCTGCGCGGCAGATTCCTAGCGGCCCATTCAAGAACGCTTCGTCGACGTCGCATGCGTGGGACCGCTGCTCCTCAGACGGGTTCGTTCTCGATACGCGTCATCCAATGATGTGCGTCGAATGCATCGTCGCCCAGCAGGTGGCGCCATAGTTTGATGCGATTGATGTACTCGAGGCGACCTGTATCAAATTCGAACCACGGCTGCGGTTGACACGGGACCCGCTGCAGATCGTTTGGATCGTATGGCTTTCCAAAGTCGAAAATCACCCGGGCTTGCGCCATCTCGGGAGTGAGATCCCTCGTATTCCACAGCCTCACCTGGCGAACGGTTGGATTCATGCGGATCTTGAGCATGAAGCGCGTGCCGCCCATCTCGGGGGTTACGTCGTGAGGGTAGTAGAACATCTGAATGTCGAACGCAGTCCGCAGATCAATCGTCGAATCCTGGTGAGTGTGCTGGGCCAGAACCGGGATGCCCTTCGACTCGAAGACACTCGCGGGCGGGTTGAAGTGCGTGCCCTGATGATCGAAGAGGCAGTCCGTACCGACGAGGCTTTGTATCACCGCCGCGACCTTGGGCGGGCGCAAGATCTCGGCCATGACCGAGCCGCGATCGGTCTCGGAAAGCGGCGTTCCAGCCGGTCCGCCCACAGGCGGCCCCTGTTCGGCTTCCTTCATGAAGCGCTCGTTGAGCGGCTCTGGAACGAGCAAATCGAAGCGCAAGAATTCCTGGGAAACGAAGCGCGCGACTTCGAGGGTGTTGAGCCTCAGATCGGGTTCTTCGGCTGCGGACGAGGTCACGAGCACTCCACAAACTGTTCGAAGGCGAACTCGTACTTCAGGTAGGAGGTCGTGTATTCCGCCCCCCCCGGCTCGGGCCGCAACGGCGCGAACTGGAAGAGCCGCCAACCGTCGCGCAACGCAGCGAGGCCGCTCTCGTACGGGGGCTCGCTGCTGTCCCCCGACATGTGTGTCTGCTCACCGCTGCCGTCGTACTGCGCCCAGGCGACGACCTTCGAATCGAGCGCGGAATCAGTCAGGTAGGAGGATCAACACTTTCTGTCGCTTCGCCATGGCGAACAAGTGTGGCAGATCGCTCTCGCGTGGGTCAATGGTGGGTTCGAGCGCGATGCATTGGTGCCCGGGGCAGGAGTCGAACCTGCACGGCCTAGGGCCAGACGATTTTAAGTCGTCCGCGTTTACCATTTCGCCACCCGGGCACATCTTGCGGAATGATGACCCAGTCTAGGAGTCTGTGGAGCAGATGGCGAACGCGTCCAGGCGGGCAGATCGGTACCCAGTGATTCGACTCGATCTCGGCTTGATCTCGATTAGGAAGAACGTCGCTCTCGTTGCGAGAACGCGCCGAGATAGATCATGCCGAGTCCGAGCAACAAGGCCGAGCCGGGCTCGGGAACGACGTCGACACCGCCCACCTCAGTCTGGCCGCCCGAACCTGATTTCCACTCGTGAAAGTCGAAACTGGAACCCGGGTGATACTTGAAATACTCGGCCAGGCGCGAACCGCCCCCGAGCAGCGCCAGGACAATGCGTTGAATCCCATCTCTGTGCAGCCGCGAACGGCTGTGCGAACGATCGTGCGACTTACCGTGACGGTCGTCCCATGCCCAGAGACCTACGGACCGGTGAGGGTCGCGAGAGGAAATCCCGAGCGTAGATAGAACCAATTTACCGTGGCGCGACGCCGAGGAGTGGCTGAGGGCGATGTGATCGTCGTGAGCATCCGCGCGCCGGCCGAATTTCGCGAAGCCACTTGGAGTCGACTTGAATCCATGCTCCGCAAGAGCACGCGACCCGACCCCTGTGACAACCGTCCCGGTCGAAAGCGCGCTCGCACTTGCGGCCGGCAAGAGCGTCGCGAGCAACACGGCTCCAACTGCCGCCCCAACCGCGAACGCAGTCCGCAGCCGCGCGACATTTCGAAAGCAGATCCTTCGACTCAGCATCCAACGCGCTCCACAGTGGGTATGGAGTTGCGTGGTATGAAGAACGCGTTTGTGGCTGAAAAATCGCCGACAAAGCCCCGAAAATGCGACCGAGTTGCCGGTTCATGGGGAAATCTCTCAACAGAACTGCCGAGTTACTCGCGAACATGCAAATTTGGATCGGGCGCGGTCTCGGTTCAGTTTTCGCCCGAAGCAGGTGAATTCGCAGCCGATTCGCGATCGCGAATCACGCATGCAAATAGCTCGAGCAACTGCGCAACCGACGCATCCCAGGAAAACCGCCGGATGTGTTCTTTCCCCCGACGCACCAGATCTTCGGCCACGATGGGGTCGAGGGCAGCTTCAATTGCAGCCGCAAGGGCACCGACGTCGTCGTGTGGGGCGAAGCGGGCGGCCTCTCCGGCGACTTCGCGAAACGACTCGATGTCTGCTGCCACCAGCGGCGTTCCCGCGGCCATGGCTTCGAGCAAGGGATGTCCGAACGTCTCCAAAAACGACGGAAACACGAATAGAACCGCGCCTCTGTAGTAGGACATCACGTCTTCGTACGAAACGCTGCCCAGAATATGAATCTGGGCCGCGAGTTCGCCGGCGGCTTCTCGCGCGGTATCCATTTCGGCGCGATAGGCGAGATCGTAGTCATCGCCAATGATGATGAGATCCGGCGCGCGCGCAGGGCCGATCCGATTCGCTACCTCGACGTAGGCCTGAATCAGCCGCACATAGTTCTTGTAGTAGTAGATGGAGCTGACCGAGAGCATGTATGGCCGGGGATGCCCTCGGAACGGCTCGGCGGCCGACCAAAGATCAGCATCGATCCCGTGATGAATCACCGCACGGCGTGCCTCCGGCAGGGACAGCGAATCGCCGATCCAACTCGCAGAAGCGTGGCTCACGAACATGATGCGGTCGCAGCGCCAGGCCGCGAGTCGCGCGAGGCACCAGAGCGCATTGAAGCGAAGCCAATCGCGCAAACCGGGTGCAGTCGTTTTGCGAGTGAAGACATTGGCGTTGCGAAAACCGGCGATCGAGGCACATGGCATGTTCGGGGGAGCGATCTCGCTGACCGAAAAGTAGACGTCGGCTCCCCAATCCTTCGCGAGACTCGGCATGACGAAAAAGACGTGAAGCAGTCGTGCACCGATTCCGACACTCGGCAGCGAAGTGATTTCGAGGTTGGATTCCCTCTCGGCGTGCGGCGTCAACACTTCGACCAGACGTTGGTTGCGGAGCAGCAGGCGAAATTTGGCCCCGGGCGCGAGGGCACACAGGCGCGGGATCACGTTCACGAGATAGGTGTAGCCGCCGCCGATGCTCGCGCCGGTGGCATCGATCAATACGCGTTTCTCGAAAAGCGCCACCTAGCGAACCCTCAATTCAAGTACTCGCGCAGAACGATCAGCGCCCAGAGTCGCGACCAACTGATACGGCCCGAGTCAAAATCGCGCTTAACCGCCAAGAGACCCGCAGGATCGAGCAGCGGATGTTCGGGCAAGCGCGTGTCGAGCGAACCCTTTCGCAGCCACTGATCGATCGGCAAGGTGAAGCCCTGCTTCTTTCGCGCCCAGAGCGCGTCCGGTAGCGCGGGACGTGGACTGTTTCGCAGATAAAATTTGGCCGGCCCACGGCGACGCAGTGCCGCCGGCACCCGGACGGCCGCTCGCAGCAGTTCGCGATCGACCAGCGGCACCCTGACTTCGAGCGAGTGCCGCATCGCGGTGGCATCGGTGTCACGCAACAACTGACACTGCATGTATTGGCGCAGTTCGAGAACCGAGACGCGCTCGTCCTCGGGCAGGTCGCCCGGGCGAACGCGATCGTTCAATTCGCGCTGGGGATCGCAGGCCGCGACCGCGTCGGAAGCCTCAGGTGACATGAGCGCGCGCACCTCCTGGGGCGAGAAGAGGCCGCGATTGGCAAAGTATGCCCCGGCAGTATCGTCGCCATATTCGAGCACCCGCGCGCTCTTTGCCTGAAGGCGCGAGCGCGGAGCCCTGCCGGCCAGTTTCGCCATCATGCGCATGGCCTGGGCACCGCCGGGCAGTGAACCCATGCGACGGTGCAGGCTTTCGACCGCCGGAACCGATTGAAAAGTGCCGTAGCCGCCGAAGAGTTCGTCTCCTCCGATCCCCGAGACCGCCACTTTGAGACCCGTCTGCGCAGTCGCTTGGGATACCAGATACGTGTTGATGCCGTCGATCGAAGGCTGATCCAACGAGCGAATCGCGTCCGGGATCCGCTCGCACATGATTTCGACGGTGGTCGGAATTTCGTGGTGGTCCGTGGCGTAGAGTTCCGCGGCCTGTCGTGCCAGCGGGGCTTCGTCGAGTTCGGCTGCGTCCATCGCGAGGGTGATGGTGCGGATTGGGCCGTCGTGGATCTCGGCCATCAGCCCGACCAGCGCGGACGAGTCCACACCCCCGGACAGAAACGAACCCACCGGAACATCCGCAATCATGTGGTGCCGAACGCTGTCCACGAGGGCTGTGCGCAACGCCTCGGCGGCCTCTTCGGCGTCCAACTTGTCTGGACTTCCGAACTCGTCCTCGAGGCGGTAGTAGATCTGGGGTCCGACCACACGGCCCGGACGAATCCTCATCCACGACGCCGGGGGCATCGAAGCGATCGCTCGATGAAGGGTTCGGGGAGGCGCGATCGAGCCCCAGCACAAAAACGACGCCAGACCTTCGGGGTCGATCTCGTGGTCGGTGATGACTCGCCGGAGCGCCTGAACTTCCGATGCAAAGACGACCCGGTTGCCGTCGTCCGCCACGTACAGGGGCTTGATTCCCATTGAGTCTCGCGCGAGAAACGTCTCACGGGTTTCGGCATCGTAGATCGCGAAGGCAAACATCCCCCGCAGACGATCGAGCAAACCCACACCCCAATGTCGGTAGCCGTGCAACAGGGTCTCGGTGTCACTGGTCGAGACGAACTCGAAGCCCTCGTCCTCGAGTT
>SMVB01261067.1_pt1 | contig 14502 bp, 13 predicted proteins | sample 2456461 | NCBI WGS metagenome assembly SMVB01 (sample SAMN11095934, study PRJNA526329) | marine sediment metagenome | biome: Marine sediment; feature: Surficial sediment; material: Deep marine sediment; isolation source: Hadal surficial sediment | place: Pacific Ocean | collected 2014-05 | depth... | reverse complement strand
GGTCCATGGCCGGCTCGGTGACTTTCAGTCCGCCCGCGAGATTCACAAAAATATCCTCTCCCTGCAGGCTCATGTCCAGCCGTTTTTCCATGATGGCGACCAGCAGAGTCACACGGTTGTGGTCCAGTCCGGTGGCCATGCGGCGCGGCATGCCAAGGGTGGTGGAGGCCGTCACCAGGGCCTGCACCTCGACCAGCAGCGGGCGGGTGCCTTCCAGTGTGGCCGCGATGACGGAACCGGTGGTGTCGGCGGGGCGTTCCGAAAGAAAAATTTCCGAAGGATTCTCCACCGGAATCAAACCTTCCGGAGTCATTTCAAAAACTCCCATTTCCGGAGTGGGGCCGAAACGGTTTTTGATGGTCCTCAGAATACGGTAGGCATGCGACCGCTCGCCTTCAAAATACACCACGGTATCGACAATGTGCTCCAGCGCCTTGGGACCCGCAATGGCTCCATCCTTAGTGATGTGACCAATCAAAAACACTGGCAGTGACCGGCGCTTGCATTCCTGAAAAATCTTGAAGGCCACTTCCCGAACCTGGCCGATGCTTCCCGGAGCAGACTGTAAATCCTCGGTGAAAAAAGTCTGGATCGAATCCAGGACCAGGACTTCGGGCTGAATTTTTTCCAGCAATCCGAGAACGTTCTCAATGCAGATTTCCGAACAGATCAGCAATCGTTCGGACAGGCAATGGAGCCGTTCGGCACGTAGTTTAATCTGTTCTGGAGACTCTTCGCCGGAAACGTAAAGCACCCGGTTGCCGGCTTCCGCCATCGCCCACATACTTTGCAACATCAAGGTGGACTTGCCGATACCGGGGTCGCCACCCAGTAGCGTGAGCGAACCCGGAACCAGTCCGCCTCCCAGGGTGCGGTCAAATTCTAAAATGCCGGTACTCACCCGGTCCACCTGACTCCGGGTTATTTGGGTGACGGCCTGCACGGATGGGTCCGCGGAATTGGCACGTGAGTTGCGATTGCCGGCGGTCTTGCCGCCCCCCCGGGAATGCCGCGTAACTTCCTCCGTCAGCGTGTTCCACCCCTGGCACTCGGGACATTTGCCCAGCCATTTTGGGGCCCGATGCCCGCAAGTCTGGCAAACAAATTCGGAAACAGGTTTGGCCATGGATGACAGTCCTGTGGTGCATCATGTTGAAAAGAGATCCGGGAAGGAGAGCCTTCCACACAAACGACTTCCCTCTAATTTTCACCCGCCGGGCAAAGCGTTGCCGGTTCGCTAAGCCCGCATTTTATTTTTTCCCATAAGATTATTTCTGCCGGGCCGCGGGTTTACCCAATGATTTTAAAATACTATCATTTCGCGATATATTGACGTTGGCTTTTCTACGCAAATCTCCGATGCCATTCTTGATTTCCTTCTGCGATGCCTGAAGAGCCTTTATTTTTCCCGCCGACTGGACCATGTTATGACTGATCTTCTCTTGCGAAGCAAGAATCAGCTGGAATTGGTCCTGTTCGGCGGCAATGCTTTTTAGAATCCCGATCAACTTGGATATTTTTTCGTTGGTCAGGTTATTCTCGGTGCGGCCCGCGTCTATTTTTAGTAATGATTGCTCGACCTTTTTACCCACCTCCGCGGAATTGGCCAACATGGCTTTGGTGGTGTCGATCAGTTTATTGAATTTTTCATGGGTCTGCTGATTGAGCACCTGCATCTTGATGACCTTCTCCTGCATGGAGTTCACCGTATTATTAGAGGACATATTCTGCCCCTGCAGGGTTTTGAGACCCTCGGCTAATTTATTCATCTTGGTATCGATCACCAGAAGATTTTCCCGCGTCAGATCGGTACTTTTAGCGACCTTATCGGTTTTCGCGACCAAATCTTTCTGCCCCTTACTGATTTCCCCCATCCGGGTGTCTACAATCACTTTGAGCGTCGTGATGGTTTTTCGTGTCACGTTGATATTTTCGTTGGTTTTCTTCTGACCCGCCAGAACCTCATCCACCTTGCCGCGGATGGTTTGCTGTTCCTTCAAGCTTTTACCCATGAGGTCGATCATCTGGTTATTTTTTGCGACCACCACCTTTTGATTTGCCCCCAGGGTGGAGAACCCGGCTTTATTCTCTGTGTTGCCCGATTGAACGGCGGTGAGCGTAGCGGTCAACGTCTGGCCGTTTTTGATGGCCAACTGGCCGAGATCAGAAAGCGTCTCGACGTTCTGGTTGGTTCTTTCATTTTGAGTTTGCAGGTGCTTTTTTATCACCCTCAGATCCTGGACCAAGCCGACGCCAAATTTGCTCTGCTGAGCGGCGGCCTCCTTCTTGAACCGAGTCAGCTCCATTTTAAGAGTTCCAAATTCCAGGCCTTGTTCCTTAATTTGCTTTTGCAGGAGAGCTGTCAACGCCCCGTTGCCAGCGGAAATTTGTTTTTTAATTTTTGTTTCGAGATTGGCGATTTTGCCATCGACGGCGCGGATTTTGCGGATGAAATCCACATGATTTTTTTCAATCGCTCCCTGGAGTGCGGGCAAAAGGGCTTTCAGCCCTTCGATCTGCTGTGATAAATCCGCCTGGGTGCTCATGATTCTTTTCATGCCCGGGATTACCGTTTCAACGATCCGTGTATTCAATTTCCTCAATTCCTTTATTTCAGGATCTTCCTTGCTTTTACCAAACAATTGCGCAGAACCATTGGTCGCAAACAGACCCATCAGGAATAGTGACGCTATAAATATGATGACGGATTTAGCTTTCATACACCATCTCGGTTGAGGTTCGATTAAAAAAAGAGTCCGGGGTGAAGGCGGTTGGCACGGGGAGCCACGCTCGATGAATTGGGTTCGGCGGAAAAACGAAATTGACCGCAACCCATCGCGCTGGTTGCGGTCAATTCCAACATGGAACTATTGAATCAGATTATGGAGAACGATCATTCTATGACCATAAAATGCGACCGTCGGTTTTGAAGCCAACAATCATCATTATTGTCAAAACAAAAAGGTTTTTCCTCTCCGTAGCTGATGGTGGTCAACCGGTGGCTTTCGATACCGAGCGCCGTCAGGAATTTCTTGGTGCTCATGACACGCCGTTCCCCCAAGCCAAGATTGTAGTTATTGGTCCCCCGCTCATCACAATGCCCCTGAATTTCCACTCTCATTTCAGGATTATCTCTCAATAAGTTGGCATTGTTGCGTAGCACCTGTTTGCTGGTCTCATCCAAACCGAACTGGTCGAAAGAAAAGTGGATGTCCTCCAAATGGACCTCAACCATGGGCTGGAACAGGCGGGCTTCTTCCATCATGGGTGCTGGAGTAGGTTCTATTGTTTCTTCCATCGGCTCCAAGCCCTCGCCGCCGAAATCCTGGCCTTCCGTCACCTCAAATGCCGGGTCCACTTCGGCCACCACTTCCTCGATAGGCTCCATCGGCTCTTCAATCACAGCGCCACTTTCAGTGACGAAATCTGTTTCTCTGAATGAAGTGTCCGCGCCAGTGCCAAACCCCGACTCCTGTTCTCCGAAGACTCTTTCAGCAATTTCCTCTTCCTCTACAGGAGCCGCTTCAGGAACGGTATCCGCGACCGGTTCAGGGGCAAGTGCGGGAGTCGGAACGTTCTTGGAACAACCCTCGGCCAAAAACAAAACCAGTAACAATCCCATCATATAAACAATAAAGTTTTTTCTCAATCTAAGCATACGAAACCCCTTTTTGAACAATTTCAAAAAATTTATGGATACCAAGTTTTTACGGAAATATAACGTCACGTTTCAGTCAGACGAATTAAGCAATTTCAGGGAACTAGTAATGCGGATTGCTCCCCACCATATTCGGCGAGTACTTATAGCCTATAAATTGTATTCAATTTAGGCGCCCAATGTCAATCAAATCAATGGGTTTAATACGGTAAGGGCGGTGATTTCAAATCGAATCGCTACGTTTTCGAACTCCAAAAATCTCCGGCACTTAAGTTATGCTATCAGTAAATGTAATATTTACAAGAGGAAATTACGGATCTCTGAACTCTTCAACTACCGCTTGGAGTAAGGCGACCAGGTGGGACTGATGCCGTTGCTTTTCAGATGCGTCAGGCGCCGGCTTTTATCACTTCCGATACGTTGAATGTAGATGGCCGAGTCTTTTCCCAAGGTTCTGCCATACGCCAGGAACCTGCCGTCGGGAGACCACGCCGGGTCCTCCTTGTTGCCTGGCCCGCCAGTAAATTCGATCGTTGCCTGAGTTTCAACATTATAAATTTTAATTTGAAACGTTTTTCCAACCCGCGCCGTAAACGCAATCCGATCCCCCTCCGGAGACCACGCCGGATTATCGTTGTAATTCGAATCGTAGGTGATCCGTTGCACTCCCATGCGGTCACCCTCGACAGCATCCATGATATATATTTGAGGTTGGCCGGTGCCGGAACGGTCTGAGGTGAAAGCGATTTTTTTGCCGTCCGGCGACCAGGTGGGCGACGTGTCAATATTGAAATGCCGCGTCAATCGCCTGAGTTGGCTGAAACGGTTCAGCACATAGATTTCAGAATTTTGATCCTTGCTCAATACCAACGAAATTTTTCCGCCATCGGGGGACCAGGCAGGCGCCGAATTCAATCCGGGAAGTTTTAATAAGGTACGGCGATTTCTGCCGTTCCAATCCACCTTGATTAAATCCGGATTGTGGTCTTTCAGAGAAGTGAAGACAATGGATTTGCCGTCGGGAGACCAGTCAGGAGACAGCACCACCGCATTTTCATTGGTCAGTTTTTTTAGATTGTGACCATCAAAATCTATTCGATAAACTTCCTTGCCTTGCTGACTTCGGGAAAGGAACACCAAACGGGTTTCGGCAATACCGCGTTGCCCCGTCAACTTGTCCATAATTTCATCCGCAATACGGTGCATCATTTTTCGGAAAAGGGTTCGTAGGCCCCGGTAACGCTTGCCCAGCAAAAATTGCTCGTTCACCACGTCATACAACCGCACGGTGATGCTGACTTGACCTCTCTCAAGGATTTCATAGTGGGTTTTGACCAGCCATTGAATTCCCCGACTTTTCCATAGCTGGTAATTGAGCCGGGGCTTGGTCAATTCGCTTTTTTCCAGGTCGGCAAAAGTTTCGGGATTCACCGGCAGAAACAACTCAAACAATTGCAAATCGTTTTCCAGGGTTTCCCGGCCCAATTCAGCCAACGCGACATCAGTGCCTATATCCACAGGGATAAAATGGGTGACGGCGATATGAATTTCAGGATGCGTCTTCTTCGACAGGTCAATAAATATTTCAGACTGGGCTTGAACATTCCAGCCCCATCCCAGAAATAGTAGAGCGGCAAAAACTATCGACTGAGTTTTATTCGGCAACATAATCAAAATTCACGGTTATAGGAAGATTAGGACGCCGCAATCCCTTGGAGAACGGCGGAAAAGGTTCCGATTTTTTGACGGCGAGCAGGGCCAGAGTGTCCAGCTTGGCAGAACCTGAGCTTTTAATCAACGCGGGCCGGCTGATGTTGCCCTCTGGAAAAATATAAAAAGAAACCTGGGCCTGACCCTCCCCGCCCAAAGGATCCTGCCAGTTTTCCAAAATCCTGATATGGACCAATCCCACATACTGGGAGATTGCGGAAGCTCCAGATTTCCCGGTGCCGGCAATGCCCGGCAAAGTCTTGGCATGCTCCTGCCGGGTCGTTATCTTGGAAGCCTTCACCGGCTGACCGCCCGGCATGGTTTTCACCTTGCGGATTTCGCTGGAATACGCGGTAGCGCTCCCCGTGGAAGGCAGGATTTGAGTTTGGATATTGAAGGTAAATTTTTTCTTTTGCAAAGCCGCCAGTTTCTTTTGCAGGGACACTGCGATTGCGGGAGCCGGCGTGGGATTCATCGAGACGGACGGTGTTTTTATTTTCGGGATGGCCGAGGGTGTGGCAATTTTCTCCAACGCCGCCAGTTCTTTCAGCAGGCTGGCGGTGGTTTTCGCTGGATTCTTTTTATGCACCGCCAGTTCCACCTTGCGCTCGGAAAGTTCTTGAAATTGTTTTTCATCGGGAGTCAGCTCCCGCCTCAGGCCATTTTGAGGAGCCACGGGCGCCACCGGGGTGTGCTGTTGTTTCATCCGCAAATTTTCAAACCCCTCCAATGAATTATCTATTTCCAAGGGCGCTGGTTTTTGGGAATCGACAGACTGCAACGGCATTTTTTTCAAGGCGTCCAGCTCGCGCAGGGTTTCCTCCAGCAAAGCCTGCCTGGGATCAGCCGCAGCCGGCCGCGATTTTGCAGTTTCCAACTTAGCCACCTGATCCAGTTCCTGCAAAATAGATTGGGAAGGGGACACTTTCGGTGGCGGACTGATTTTCGGTTTTGACGCAACCGCTTCCGGCGGCGGCCTGAATTCCGCTTTGGGAGGGGCCATCTGCCTGGGTTTGGTCACCACGGGTTTCGGAGCGGGTTGCGTCCTCTCCACCGGCGTGGGTTCGGGGACCACCGGAAATTCTATGGCATCCATCAATCCGCCAGGCAGTTCGATCAGGTCCACCATGAAGACCGGCTCGATCTTTTCCAATATCACCTTGGATTGCGGCAGAAACATGAAAACGCTGAGGAAGAACAAATGCCCGAACACCGAAACCGCAAGCATCGGGTTGAAATCAACGGTCAATGGAGGGGACAGGGTCATTGGCTGGGCTCGGTCATCATTCCTATACTGGTCACGCCGGCCCGCCGGATGGTCGCCATCACTTTGATGACGTATCCGTATTCCAGGCTTTTGTCGGCCCGAAAATACACGGCCCCCTTTTCGTGCACACTCAAATAATCTTTCAATTGATCCGTGAGGACCATCAGGGTCGCCATTTCATCACGATTCCAAAAAACCTTGTGGTTGTTTTTCACGGTAATCGTGGGGATGTCCTTCACTTCGATGGTGGTGGTGCTTTCCTGCGGCAATTGAACATCCATCCCGTGTTGCATCAAGGGCGTGGTGATCATGAAGATCACCAATAACACCAGCATGACATCCACCATCGGGGTGACATTAATATCCGACATCAATCGAGTTTCTTTACGTCTCATATTTTATTGCAACCGCAATTGAAAGGGTGACTCACTTGGTGAAATCTTTTTCCACCATGTAGGTGAAATCCTGGGAAAAATCCGTCATACGACTGCTGAAAATCCGGATTTTGGCGTTGAGGTAATTGAAAAATACCACCGCTGGAATCGCCGCTAACAGACCGGCGGCAGTGGCGATCAAAGCTTCGGCAATTCCCGGAGCCACACCGCCGATGCTGGCCGTCCCCTTCAAGCCAATGATGCGGAACGAATGCATGATGCCCCACACGGTGCCGAACAATCCTATAAAGGGCGTGGTGCTTCCCGTCGTGGCCAGAAAATCCAGACGGTGGCCCAGCTTTTCGATCTCGCTGTTGATGGATTTATTGAGCGCCAGGTTGATTCCCTTGAGGTCCAGCGGCGTCAACGGCGGGCGTTCACCCGGCTTGCCCGCAGTCTCCTTCTGATGCATATACAGTTCGTGGTAGCCGGTCAAAAACACTCGGGCCAGCGGACTGTAAGCCAAGCCTTTGGAATAATTATAAATGTTGATCAAGCTCTCATTTTTGGAAAAAACCTGTAAAAACAGGGCGTCCTCGACTTTGGCTTTTCGGTAGGCGTAGAACTTGCTGAGAATGATTGCCCAGGAAGCCGCAGAGAAAATGAAAAGTAATGCCAGCACGAACTTGGCGGTTAAGGTGGAGCGGGCGATCATTCCAAACAATCCGAGAGAGTCTGTAGCGGCAATATCCATCATGGAAGATTTTTCCTTAAGAAGAGTTAGCAGGCAGGAAAACGGATTTTAAAAAAATAACTTCAATCAACCTATTGAATCTGCTGGATCTATTTTACAGCTATTGGGACATCAATTCAACGGTAGGAAATCAGGCCAAACTTCAATGGAAATACAGAGGAAATATGAAACGGCCCACTAGCCCTTGACCCGTTCCAGATAGTCGCCGGAGGTGGTGGAAACCCGGACCACTTCGCCGATCTCGACAAACTGCGGCACCGTCACCACCAATCCGGTTTCCAGAGTGGCGGGCTTTCCGGAACCCGAGGCAGTGGCGCCTTTCAAAGGCGGTTCGGTATCCGTCACCTTCAAATCCACCGTTTCAGGAAAGGACAGCCCAATGGGTTTGTCCTCGTAAAACTCAATCTGAATCCGGGTGTTTGGCAAGAGGAACTTTCGGGAATCGCCGATGATGTCCTCCGCAACAAATATCTGCTCGTAGGTTTCGGTGTTCATGAAACAAAAACCGGAAGGGTCCAGGTACAGGTATTCCATTTCCGCCTGCTCCAACACCGCCCGTTCGATCTCTTCATCGGCCCGAAACTTGATGACGGTCTGGTTGCCGGTTTTCAAATTGCGCAGTTTGGCCTGGCAAAAAGCCCGCTTGTTGCCCGGCGTGCGGTGCTCGGCCGCCATCACCCGGTACAGCTCATTTTTATAAGCGATCACATATCCGGGGCGGACCCCATTGCCACTGATATAAGTTGCCATGTCACCCAATTCCTGTTTTTAATTATGCGCGTCTCAGGAGAATACAGATCAAACTTGGACCCCTGCCCAACAATTGCCGACGGCCAGTCGGCCGCCACAAGGGACATTAAAACAAATTAAGGCGATTCGCACAAGCCGTTAAAATGTGTCACACTTTATTTATGAATTGCCCCTGGTGCCAATCCCCTTCCCAGAAATTCGCCGAAACCACAGAGCGGCAGTACCGTTTTTGTCCCACCTGCAAACTGGTGTTCGTTCCGCCGGAATTTTTTATCTCCAAGGAAGACGAAATCCGGCGTTACCTGGAACACGAGAACAGCCTCGACAACGCCGGTTACGTCGCCATGTTCCAAAAAAAAATCGACGACATCCGCCAATCCTGCGAGGGGATCCGATCCGTCCTGGATTTTGGTTGCGGCTACGCGCCGGTTCTGAAAACGTTGCTGGAGCGGGAAGGATTCGAGACGGCAGGTTACGACCCGAATTTCTTCCCGGATTGGAATTCAGATGCACGCTACGATCTGATCCTGTCCACTGAGACATTTGAACACCTCAAAGAGCCGGGCCGTGAATGGGACAAGCTGGCGGGCGTGCTCAAACCGGGCGGCTATTTGGCGGTGATGACGCAGTTTTATCCTGTGGCTCACGAGCGGCTGGAATCGGAAGAATTTCTCAACTGGTACTACCATCGCGACCCAACCCACATCTGTTTTTACACCCCGGAAACATTTCAATGGATCGCGCGCCACAAGGGGTTTCAACTGACGTTGAACAATGAAAAGGATTTCATCATCCTGAAAAAGTCCTGAATTAATATCGCCGACTTTGGCCTTGAAATATTTTTCAAATGGGCCATGATCAATGCTTTATTTTTTCTACTCACCTAAAAAAAGAGTGTGGCCAAATGGCTGGAGAATATATCTTTTCAATCAGCGGGTTGAGCAAAACCCACGGCGCCAAAAAGGTGTTCGAGGACATCAATCTGTTTTTCTATCACGGCACCAAGATCGGGGTGGTGGGTGAGAACGGCACCGGCAAATCCACCCTGCTCAACATCATGGCCGGGGAAGACCAGGAATTCGACGGCCGCGCCGAGCCGCTCAAAGGCACGCGCATCGGGTACCTCCATCAGGAGCCTCGCATGGACCCGGAAAAAACCGTACGGCAAGTGGTCGAGGAGGCTTTCGGCGAGATCAAACAATTGATCGACGACTTCAACGCGGTCAGCGCCCGCATGGCCGAACCGATGTCCGACGAGGAAATGGCTGAGGCCATGGAAAAAATGGGACGCCTGCAGGATCAGATCGACGCCGCTGACGGCTGGGAACTCGACCGCCAGATCGAAGTGGCCATGGATGCGCTGGTCCTGCCGCCCGACGACCAAAAGACAGCCAGCCTTTCCGGCGGTGAAGCCCGGCGTGTGGCTTTGTGCCGGCTCCTGTTACAAAAACCAGACATCCTTCTGCTCGACGAACCGACCAATCATCTCGATGCCGAGACCGTGCAATGGCTGGAGGACACCCTGCGCGATTTTCCCGGCAACGTCATCGTCGCCACCCACGACCGTTACTTTCTCGACAACATCACCCAATGGATTCTTGAATTGGAAAACGGCAAAGGCCGCCCGTTCGAAGGCAATTACTCCGCCTGGCTCGAGCAGAAAGCCGAACGCCTGGCGCTAAAAGAAAAGACCGAATCCAGCACCCGCAAACGCCTGGCCAAGGAACTGGCATGGATCCGGTCCACCCCCAGCGCGCGCCGTTCCAAAAGCAAAAGTAGAATTCAGGAATACGAAAAATTAGCCGGACAAAAAACCGAGGTGCAGGAAAACTCGCTGGACATTCAAATCCAGCCTGGCCCGCCGTTGGGCGAAAAAGTCATCGTGGCCAAAAACCTGTGCAAAGGTTACGGCGACAATCGGTTGATCGAGAATTTGGATTTTTCCTTTCCCCGCGGCGCGATCGTCGGTTTGATCGGTCCCAACGGCATCGGCAAAACCACGTTGTTCCGCCTGATCGTCGGCGAAGAACAACCGGACTCCGGCTCGCTGGAGTTGGGATCGAGCGTTTCGCTCTCCTACGTCGACCAGCAACGCCACGATCTCGACGATAACAAAACCGTGTTTGAAGAAATCACCGGCGGCGACGACCAGATCGAAATCGCCGGGCGCACCCTGAACGCCCGCGCCTACGTCGGCCGGTTCAACTTCAAAGGCTCCGACCAGCAGAAAAAAGTCGGCGCGCTCTCCGGCGGGGAACGCAACCGCCTGCACCTCGCCAAACTGCTGAGACGCGGCGGCAATGTCCTGTTGCTCGATGAACCGACCAACGACCTCGACGTCCTCACGCTCAGCAACCTGGAAAACGCCATCCTCAACTTCAGCGGATGCGTTCTGGTCATCAGCCATGACCGGTTTTTTCTGGACCGCATCTGCACGCATTTACTGGTGTTTGAAGGCGCCAGCAAGGTGCGGTGGTTCGATGGCAACTTCGAGGCCTATCAGGAGGTGCGCAAAAAAGAGCTGGGCGGCCGCGAAGAAAACCGCCGTTCCAAATACAAAAAACTCACCATCCGTTGACGGGAAGGACCGCCGGCCAGCATTGAATTTATTTTTCGGAAAATTGCCGGAGATACAAAATCAATCGCCAGACTTGATTGTCGGACAGGAACTTGTAGGCGGGCATACCTGCGGCAGTTCCGTTTTTGATGACCCAGAACATTTGGCCGTCGGAAAGGGGGTGCATGGTTTGCGGGCAGGCGAAATTACGGGGCATAGCGGCCAGGCCCTGCGCCATCATACCGAGCCCATTGCCGTTGGCGCCATGGCAGACTTTACAGGCTGAGGGTTCGGCGGACCATTGATACAAATCCTCACCGCGCGTCAGGTTTTCGACGGTGGGCGGTAGTGGGTTTTTCAGGGTGAAAAATTCATTGGGAGCTTGCGGGGTGGTGCGTGTTTGCGGGCAAATACCACCCCCTCCCCGGCCCATGCCGTGATGCATTTGGTGCCGCTCATGGCGTCCGCCATGCGGCCGCCCCTGATGCATGGCCAGCGTGACGCTGGACCCAACAGCCTCGTCATTTAAAAAGCGGCCTGAAAGGATTGGGCGCATAACCGAGTCAGGACCCGCCGGTACGGCGAATTCCAAAGGCCCGATCCCTGCCAGCATGAATCCCAGGAGGGCCACGATTGAAAATTTAAAGGTCGCCATATAACATCGTTTCAAAAGTTCAATTCTCCCAGTGGACAGTTATGGCAGTTGCGGTGAAGAAATAACGATGGGTGCGCCGTCCAACGCTTTCAAAAACTCCACCACGTCCTGCACTTCGAAATCGGTCAACTCCAGAGGCGTGATGAACGGGCTCAGGTTTTCTTTGACGTCGCCGCCGCGGTTGTAAAACCGCACCACCTCGGTCAAACTCGCCGCACTGCCATCGTGCATGTACGGCGCACTGGCGGACACGCTCCGCAAGCCCGGTGTTTTGAACCCGCCTTTATCAAAATCTTCTTTGGATATATTGAACCGTCCCAAGTCTTCCTGCAAAGGACCGTGTTGCTGGACGCCGATGTTGTGGAACCCGCTGTCGGTGAACACCGGACCGTTGTGGCAGATCACACACTTGGCCTTGCCGAAGAACAGGCTCATGCCGTTGACGGCGGAAGCCGACAGGGCAGACTTGTCGCCGGTCATGTATTTATCATAAGGCGCGTTGTTGGAAACCACGGATCGCTCAAAAGTGGCGATGGCTTTGCCGATGTTTTCGGGTGTCATGCCCCCGAACACTTTCTGAAAACGTTTTACATACTCCGGCACGGCACCGAGTTCTTTCACCAACTCATCCAAATTCTGGTTCATCTCGACGGCGGCCTGAATCGGACCCAGGGCTTGTTTATCCAGAGACGGTGCCCGGCCGTCCCACATCTGCACCTCGAAATAACCGGTGTTGATGATGGTGGGAGAGTGCCGTCCCAGCTCCTGGCCTCCAAACCCGATGGCCCTCGGCAAACCGTCGCTCCAGCCTTTATCCGGATGGTGACAGGTGGCGCAACTGACCGAGTTGTCACCCGAAAGCCGTGGATCGAAATACAACATTTTGCCCAGCTCTTCTTTTTCTTTGGACCAGGGGTTATCAACAGGATAGTGCATCGCGGGCACCGGTTCGTAAAATGAATCCGCGGCTTCGTTTTCAACTGCGTTATTCTCTTCATTGGGAGAACACGCCGCCAGCATTGCGATCAGAATAAAAGTCAGCAACCTCATGATGGAATCACCTCATATATTTTAGTGTTGACCCTGCCATGTTTTGGTCTTGACGTGGCACTATCCTTGCTCAAACTGTACCATCAATCCCGCGAAATTTCAGCCCCACAGCAGAGCTCCCTGCAGGCAGAGTGCTGAAGTCTGGATTGATGCTCAACAGAATCATTGGGCGCCAGTCAAAGTTTAACCCCTTGGCCGCCCGCCGCGGCTGGTTATTCTGCCGGTCCAAAGGATCGGATGAACTGGATGACGTGCCAGCCTTCTTCTTCGGTGATCACTTTGCCAACACGGATCGGCATACCGGTACCGGCACTGCCGTTTATAAGAATCCACATCAACTCGCCATCGGTGCGGATCTCCTGCCATTTTTCATCGGTAAAATTGCGCGGCGAATGACCGGGCACTTTCACACCTTCGCCGTTTTTGCTGTGACAGGTGACGCACAGGCCTTTGCCGAAATATATTTGTCGGCCCAATTCGATCCGCTCGGGAGTAGTGATAAACGGACTTTCAATTTCCTGAACGTCCTCCAGCTGATCCATCGGCACTCGCGGTTCATAAATATTGGGATGGAAAGCCTGCGCCAACGGCAGAAAACCCGCAAACATTACAATTATGAAAACCGCCATCTTTTTTCTCTTCATGCTCACCTTCTGACAATTCTCCAAATAAGGGAGCCTTGCAAAAAAGAGAAATCGGGCCACCGCTGAATGGACGGGGTTTTCATGAACATTTCGGGAGGCTCAGGAAATGGGACTGCGGACCAGCCGGGTGAAGGCATCGGGTCCTTTGATTTTGTCCTGATAGGTTTGGCCGCCTTCATCCTTGAAGGAAACGACGATGGCTTTGCCGCCTTTTTCGGCGCTGGTCCAGGTGCTCCAGCCGGCACCGCTTGGGAAAATCCGGTCAATGAAAATTTTATCGCCGTCCTTGTCCGTATTGCGTTTTCTGCGATCATACAATTGACTGGCTTCCTCGGGACTGGGCAATCGCCAATCGTTGTAGCCCGCAAATTTGCTGTTGTTCATTTTTTGCACAAACTCGCTGGCAGTGTACCAGTTCACCCATCGCTTCTGCATCTGCCAGGTGTCCTGCTTCATCCACATCAGCTGGGTTTTCATGTCCATCACCGTGCCGTCACCTAAATCCTGGAAACGCTTGTCGGAGGACACCTGGACCGGTTTTCTTGGAACAGAATTTTCAGCCATGAGCAAGTTTATCTGGAACCCGGCGACCAAAAAGATTATCAGAATTATTTTCCAGTACAGGAAATTAAGGGACCGCATCATCCACCTCCACAATGCCTGCGAAATCCGCAAGGGATTTATAATTTACATCAAGTTTACCTTATCCGGCAGAACCACGCAAACAGGTAAATCGGGTTGACAGTCCGGGCGGTTGGAGTAGAATTGACCGCATCACCAAGGGGGAAACGCTATGAAACTTAAAGCTCAACAGGGTTCCGCGATTTTAAAAATCCTGCTGACACTGGTCCTTGCCGGTTCACTGATTGCCTCTTATGCGTACGGTAAACCCCGCGACAAGGACCGCTGGGATTCCAAATACGATCAAGAAGCCTACATTTTCGGGCGGACGCCGGTGGCGTTTCTCAAAAACAACGTCCACCTCCTGCCCAAGGGGAAAGTCCTCGACCTGGCCATGGGCGAGGGCCGAAATGGCGTGTTTCTGGCCACGCAGGGATTTGAGGTCGTGGGCTGGGATATTTC
>SMVB01421191.1_pt1 | contig 14508 bp, 10 predicted proteins | sample 2456461 | NCBI WGS metagenome assembly SMVB01 (sample SAMN11095934, study PRJNA526329) | marine sediment metagenome | biome: Marine sediment; feature: Surficial sediment; material: Deep marine sediment; isolation source: Hadal surficial sediment | place: Pacific Ocean | collected 2014-05 | depth... | reverse complement strand
GATTACGCCCTGGAACTGGCCTATTAACCAGATTTCCTGCAAGGTTGCGCCTGCATTGGCGGCAGGGTGCACGATGGTGTTGAAGCCCAGTGAGGTTGCACCGATTAATGCTATTTTGCTGGCGGAAGTACTCCATGCAGCTGGTGTACCTAAAGGAGTGTTCAACCTTGTTAACGGAGATGGGCCTTCAGTGGGTGAATCAATGTCCAGTCATCCCGATATTCACATGATGTCATTTACAGGTTCCACCAGAGCCGGGGTCCTCGTTGCAAAGGCGGCTGCAGACACGGTTAAGCGAGTGGCTCAGGAGCTAGGTGGAAAGTCTGCCAATATTGTACTTGAGGATGCTGATCTACAGGCAGCCGTTAGCAGCGGAGTGAGCCAGGTGTTCACTAATTCTGGCCAGTCCTGTAACGCACCCACCCGCATGCTGGTACCCGCCGCGTCTCACGATGAAGCTTTGAAAATAGCCAAAGCGACAGCTGAAACTGTGAAAGCCGGTGACCCGTTTGAAGAAGGAACGGTAATCGGTCCGGTCGTGAGTGAGGTGCAATTCGACAAGATCCAGGCATTGATCCAGAAAGGAATTGATGAAGGTGCTGAACTCGTGACCGGTGGCACCGGGCGCCCCGATGGTCTCAATCGTGGTTACTTTGTAAAGCCAACCATTTTTGGTGGTGTTAACAATGACATGACGATTGCCAGGGAAGAGATATTCGGCCCGGTTCTAACGATTCTACCTTATGAAAATGAGGAAGAGGCTATCGCTATTGCCAATGACACACCATATGGTCTGTCGGGTTACGTACAATCGAGTGATGTTGAGCACGCGATGAATGTTGCGGCGCAAATGCGAACTGGTAATGTTCATATCAATGGTAGTGGTCCGGATTTTGGGGCACCTTTTGGAGGATATAAGCAATCCGGTAATGGTCGGGAGTGGGGCGAACTCGGTTTTGAAGAGTATCTCGAAACCAAAGCGGTATTCGTACCCAAGGTTGCTTAAGGTAACCATACGTAGTTAGAGACACAGAGCGCCCCTTTATTGGGGCGTTTTTGTTTTCAGAGATTGAGTCAGGGGAAAAGCATGCAGAAGTTATGTGGTGGTTATGGGTTGATTGAAGGTCCTCTCTGGATGAGCGACCGGGGACTTATTTTCAGTGACGTTTTGTTTGGCGGTGTTTTCTGCGTCGACAATGATGGCAATGTGAGCTCGGTTTTTGAGCATCGCCGTGGAATCGGTGGAATGAGTGAGCATGAAAATGGCGGTTTGATTGTTTCCGGCAGAAATATCTCATACAAACCATTCGATGGTGGGGATACAGTCCTGGTGCTCGATAGAAATGAAACGCAGGGGCTGGTCGGGTTCAATGACATCACTACAGATAATGCTGGCCGGTTATATGCCGGGTCCCTGGGTGCTAGCCCGGTATTCGATGATGGTCTGGAGCCACGGTCTGGTGATCTCTATTTGATTGACCTGGATGGAAGCTCACGAAAGGTGGCTGAAGATATTCGATTAACCAATGGACTGGCATTTTCACCTGATGGCAAGACCCTCTATCACTCTGATAGTGCCAGGCTCGTCATCAACCGTTATAGCGTGAGTGAGAATGGAGATCTTGGTCCAAAAGAAGTTTTCGCCAGTGTAGAAAGGGGAGCACCAGACGGGCTCGTTGTTTCAGAAGACGGCCGGGTCTGGGTAGCGCTGGCAGGTGGTGGGCATGGTGTTGGCGTGTTTGGTCCGTCCGGTGAACACCTTGAACATGTCGAAATCCCACAACCCATGTGCACCAGCTTGTGTTTTGGTGGAGCAGACATGAGGGACTTGTATATCGTCACCGGTTCGGACGGTATGGATTCGGACAAGGCCGGTGCGATCTACAGGCATCGGACCGATAGCCCAGGGCTGGTTGTGCCTTTGGCAAAGGTGAATTTGTTCACTTAAGAGGTTAGCATTGGTCACCCTAACGATTTGGAGATCGTAATGACGATACCACTCTGGTCACTTTTGATTGGCGCAGTACTACCTTACGTCTGGCACTTTGCTTCCATCCCCTATAAAACCAAACAATTTGGATCACTGGATATCAATGCGCCCAGAGTCCAGGCAGAGAATCTTGAAGACGTAGGTGCACGCGTCTGGGGAGCCCAGATGAACGCCTGGGAAGCGCTAACTATATTTGGTGTCGCCAATCTTGCTGCCTTTATGGCAGGTCTGGATCCCGAGGGAAACTGGTCAATAGCGGCCATGATCTGGGTGGGTGCCAGGGTGTTGCATGGTGTATTTTATATTGCCGGCGTGGGTTTAGTACGGATGATGTGCTTTGCCGTTGCCTACGGAGTGAGTCTTTGGATTATGGTGATGGCCGCTATGGCTTGATTCGAAGTTCGTCATCCTGAACCGGAGGTGAAGGATCTCTGTGAGATTCTTTACTTTCCACTTTCCACTTTCCGTCATACCCGGCTTGACCGGGTATCCAGTAGAAGAGTGAACTGCAATTTGTTGGTCTGTGTTTAAGGTTTGAAGTGGCATGTAGATCCCGTCCTTTCGCAATTTTACCTCGTAAAATGCTGCCGGACCGAGATCGTTTGACCTGACGGTCAAGCCGACTCGTATCTCTCGAACTTTCACTACGTGAAAGTCCTGCCGGTGTAAACGTTTGGCCATTCGGCCAAGCCGTTTACCAGGTATCAACAAACGGTCGCTTCTTGCCTTCTCTCGGCACGGGCTTGGGTGAGGCCTTCAACCCCGAGATGATCCAGTGCCTTGAATCTTTCGGATCAATCACTTCGTCAATTTCAAAAGCCGTGGCAAAATTAACCGCCTTCCCACGCAGATACATACCCGCAACCCGTTTTTCATATTCCTTGACGCGTTCATCCGGGTCAGTAATTGCCTCGAGCTCTTTTCGATAACCCAGTTTAACAGCGCCCTCAAGCCCCATACCACCAAACTCACCGGTCGGCCAGGCGACTGTGAATACAGAGGCCTTGAATCCACCGCCTGTCATTGCCTGGGCACCAAGACCGTAGCCTTTGCGCAGCACAATAGACAACATTGGGATCGTCAGGCTGGCTGCCGTTACGAAAATCCGGCTGGCATGTCGAACCAGTGCGGTTTTTTCTATTTCAGGTCCAACCATTATTCCCGGCGTATCGCAGAGTGTAAGGATGGGAATATCGAATGCATCGCATAACTGCATAAACCTGGCGGCTTTGTCCGACCCGTCGGTGTCTACGGCACCGGAGAGGAATGTTGGGTCATTTGCAATGAGTCCCATGGGTCGACCTTCAATTCGGATAAAAGCCGTTACCATGCCAAGGCCAAAGTGAGGCCGGAGTTCCAAAACGGAGTCATCATCTGCTAACAGTCGTACCACTTCGCGAATGTCATAAACCCGGAGTCGATTTTCAGGAATTGAAGATCGGAGTTTTCGCTGATCATCGCAAGACCAGTCTTTGATAGTGCCCTGAAAGTAGGACAATAATTTCTTCGCCGCTGCGACAGCCTCTTCCTCATCCTTAACCGCAATATCGACAACGCCGTTCGGAACCTGAACATCCATGGGCCCGATTTCATCAGGAGTAAAGATGCCAAGTCCGCCACCCTCAATCATCGCTGGGCCACCAATACCAATATTTGAATCCTCTGTAGCGATGACAATATCGCTACATCCGAGCAGAACAGCATTGCCTGCGAAACATCGGCCAGTAGTGATCCCTATCCTGGGAACCAACCCGCTCAGGTGGGCATAGAGTTGAAACGCCAGACAGTCGAGCCCGGCAATACCCGCACCATCGGTATCTCCTGGTCGCCCGCCACCACCTTCAGCGATCAGTATGATCGGGATTCTCAATTTCTCGGCAATCTCAAACATACGATCCTTCTTGCGATGATTCTGTAGCCCCTGGGTCCCGGCCAGAACCATATAGTCATACGACATCACCACACATTGTGTGTCCTGGTCTGGAAACAGTTGACCATTCACACTGCCAATGCCGGTGACCATGCCGTCACCTGGCGTGTTCTGCATCAGATCCTCGACTGACCGTCTTCGACGTTGCGCGGCAATTGCCAGAGAACCGTATTCGATGAAAGTATCCGGGTCGCAGATATCGTTGATGTTCTCCCGGACAGTGCGGTGGTTGGTCTTTCGTCGTTTGGCTACGGCGGTTTCCCGATTCTCATCGAGTCCATAGCTGTGGCGCTCATATGCTTCCTGTAAATCAGGTCGGATGTAATCCAGGTCGAGCACCGCAGCCTGCTGTGTTGCTCCTCCGGCAACTTCTCTCTCCTCGATATAGACTAGCGGATGATCTTCAAAGACCGCATCCCCACTTTGCACGGTAATCTCGGTGATCAAACCACTCACAGGGGCTTCAATGACGTGCTCCATTTTCATGGCATCCATAATCAGGAGTTCCTGTCCACGGTGAACCTCATCACCCTCAACAACTGATATTTCGATAATCGTTCCCTGCAGTGGAGCAATAGCCGGAGTACTGCCATCGGGACCTTCAATGACAACAGCCTGTTGTTTAAGAGGCGGCATCCCAGCCGGTTCATTGGATTTGACATGGTTCAAGACCGCGAGCGGATCTGAACTGCTCAACTTTGAACCAGCAAGACCTGGTTTTTCGATTGCCGGTTCGCGACTCAGATTTGAATGGAACATTGCAGGATGTGTATCTTTTTTGATGAGCTCTTCCATATGCTCATCTACATATCGTGTATAAATCTGGTTGTTGGTGAAATCGTCGCTGGCAAGCAAGTTCATCAGGAAGGGGATGTTGACCTCGAAACCCTCGAGACGGAACTCGGACAATGCTCGATAGGCTTTGTGTACTGCAGTCGCGTAGTCTGTGGAAGAAGAATGAGTGATGAGTTTTGCCAGTAATGAATCATACCGGGTTGATGTTTCATAATGAGCATAACCACACCCATCAACTCGAATTCCAGGACCGTTTGGTGGCTCGTAGACAGATATCACACCCCCGGAAGGTTTAAATGTACCCTTCTTTGAGATGGTCTCCATATTGATTCGGCATTGGATCGCGTAACCTTTCGGTGGTTCGGGATCCTTGATGCCCAGTTCGTCCAGAGATTTTCCTGAAGCAATTTGCAGCTGCAGTTGAACCAGGTCAACTCCCGTGATGGCTTCTGTTACGGTATGTTCGACCTGAAGTCTTGGGTTGGCTTCGATGAAATAAAAGTTCTCTGGTTTATCCATCTCCACAAGAAATTCGAATGTGCCGAGGCTGAGAAAGGAAGCTTTTCCTGCCATCTTCATCGCGGCAGAGATTAGCTGTTGGCGTATTGCGTCCGGTAATGTTGGGCTCGGTGCTATTTCAACCACTTTCTGATTCTGCCGCTGAACGGAACATTCACGCTCCCATAGATGTGCGATTCCACCTTTACCATCGCCGACGATTTGGATCTCTATGTGCCTTACCCTCGGTATCAGGATTTCCACATAGACAGCATCATCGCCAAATGCCATCTTCGCCTCAGACCGGCATCGTCCATAGAGTTTTTCGAGTTCTTTAATTGAATTAACGATACGCATGCCACGGCCACCGCCACCGGAGATCGCCTTGATCAGTAGTTTCTGGTCACCATCGAGCTGCTTGAAAAAGGATTCTGCTTCTTCAAGCGTCGTGTCCTGGTTAGTACCGGGAATCAATGGGATGCCACATTCGGCTGCAAGGGACCTTGCGCCTCCCTTATTACCAAACTGCTCGAGTTGCTCGGGTGTTGGACCGATAAAAGTGAAACCCTTATCGGCGCAGGCTCTTGCAAATAGTGCATTTTCAGAGAGAAATCCATACCCAGGATGAATGCCAGTGACTTCGGCTGATTTTGCAGCACTTAAGACGGCTTTCTGATCAAGATAAGCCTGCGCACCGGTGCCGGGAATGAGGATCGCCTCATCCGCTTTTTTTACGTGAAGCGATTTCGCGTCATCTTCCGGATAAATTGCCACCACCAGAATATTCATTTCAGCAGCTGCCTGGGCAATTCGGATTGCGATTTCGCCGCGATTGGCGATCAATATCTTTTTCATTCAATACACACCTGGATTACACCGAGTCACTCAATCTACTGGAACGTGGACGATCTGTCATTAGCCCCGGTATATTCACTTCGTGAATAGCAATTGGTTGGAACGCTATTATCACTAGTTCGGAAGAACCTCCCTCTCGAACTTTCACTGCTTGAAAGTCCTGCCGGGCGAGATCGTTTGGCCTAACGGCCAAGCCGACTTGTACCTCTCGGGATTTCACTTCGTGAAAGTCCTGCCGGGCGAGATCGTTTGACCTACGGTCAAGCCGACTCGTGATACACTCGAGTGAATGACACAGTTAAGGGTTGGTTATGACAAAAGTTGATACAGGTACAGAAGATCTACTGGCTACAATTGAAGACGGAGTTGCCGTCATTACACTCAATCGGCCTAAAGCCCGCAACGCGATGTCGGGTGAAATGAACGCTGCACTGCAACAGTGTCTGGCAGATTTTGAACTTGACCCGGAAGTGAAATGCATTGTGTTGACCGGCGCCGGTAAAGGGTTTTGTGCTGGTGGTGATGTTAAAGGAATGGCGAGTTCCGGTGGCGGTGGTGACAGGTCCATAGATGGAGCCATCCATAACCAACGCGTAAATCAGCGGGCGACGGCTGGCAAACTGTTTAAGATGCCCAAGCCAACAATTGCAGCACTTCCGGGTGCCGCAGCTGGAGCAGGGTTATCTTTTGCGCTGGCTTGCGACCTGCGTATCATGGCCAGCAATGCAATCATGACAACTGCATTTGCCAGGGTTGGTTTTTCAGGGGACTACGGTGGCACCTACTTCATGACGCAACTGGTCGGAACAGCAAAAGCGAGAGAACTCTACTATCTCTCTGAGCGAGTCAGTGCGGAGGAAGCATTGCAATTAGGTCTTACCAACTGGGTATGTGAACCGGATGAATTGATGGAAAAGACCATGGAGATAGCAAAGCGCCTGGCAAGTGGTCCGACTGTTGCTTTTCGTTACATGAAAGAAAACTTGAATCGCGCACTGGCTGGCGAAGTTGATGACTGCATGGATCTTGAGGCGACTCACCACGTTCATTGTGGTCAGACCCAGGACCATCGTGACGCAGTGAAAGCGTTTGTAGAAAAGCGGGAACCGGTCTTCTCTGGTCGATAATTCCGGGGCTTCAGGCAAATAGCCTAACCGGTCACCCAGGGAAGTCGCGAATCTTCGAAGGCTTCCATGGTCGGTGCAAAACCTTCAGGTGCATCCAGACTGCCAACTGTTACGTCAACGATATCAGGATGTTTACTGTTAATGCAGACCACTGGTGTACCGCATTTATCACAGAAATAACGAGTCCCCGATTCTGACGAATGTAAGGTGGCGGGTGATCCTGATGTATAAGTGAAAGCATCTTTGGGCACTACCACCCATGCCACGAAAGGTGCACCGCTGGTCTTACGGCACATGCTGCAATGACAATTTGCTATGGGGTATTGTCCGGTGGCAAATTCATAACGAATATTCCCGCAGAAACAACCTCCTTGTGTGGAATCCATAAGTGTATCTCCCGTTTAAAACCTGCTGATGCCAGGCATTTCCATTGGTCGATGGAGCCAATACCGAAGCTTACTATTGCCTCGATACAGATCCTGTTCATCTTATTTTCTTCATTGTTCCAGCTGCAAACATCCACTGGTTGTCTTCAATGATGCGTGAGTTTTCAGTTACACGGATAACAATATCAGTTTCGAGATAAAAATTATCAAGATTATGGCGAGTAAAGTTAGCTGAACCAGGAATGAGGGTGTAAAACTGATCTCTTCCGAGAGTTTGTTAAAACTCCCATGGATAGCCAGGTGGAATCGAGAAACTTGTGCCAGATTCGAGACAGCATGATCCCATTTTAATCAATAACTGCTACAGTTGCGCCTTGCAAAAAACAAGGAATACCAAAATGGCAATCGCTTACCTTAATGGCGAGTGGCAAGCGCCAGAAGACGCCAAAATTTCAGTATTTGATCGGGGATTTATGTTTGGAGACGGTATTTATGAGGTGATGCCTGTCTACTGGGGGAAGGTATTTACACTTGAGGAACATCTGCTGCGTCTAAACAGGAGCCTGAATGAGATCAGGCTGGTTTCTCCTTTTACAGATGAAGAGTGGAGAAGCCTGTTTGATGAGGCGATAGAGAAAAGTGGAGAGGAAACCGCACTACTGTATCTGCAGGTAACAAGAGGTATTGTTTCCAATCGTTCTCACGAATACCCGGCAGATGTAAAACCAACGGTTCTGATCACCGTTACCGCGGCTCCAGGTCTGGAACGCAACGAGGTTCTGCCTTATAAAATGGTAACCAAACAGGACTTCAGATGGAGTCGTGGTGACATCAAAGTGATAAGCCTGGTGGCCAACGGTTTACTGAAAAATGAAGCACTGGCGGAAGGCTACGATGATGTTGTGCTACTGCGGGATGGCGTTGTCACGGAGTCGAGTGCTTCAAATGTTTTTATCGTCAAAGATGGTGTTATTGTGACACCACCAAAGAGCAGATACCTGCTTCATGGAATCACCCGTGAGCAAGTGATTCAGCTGGCAAAGACGAATTCCATGGAGCTGGAAGAGCGCGATATTAGTGAAGCTGAACTTGTCGATGCTGATGAAATCTGGATTACTTCAACAGGCCACGAAATCTGGCCAGTTGGTGAGTTGAATGGTAAGACAGTAGGCAATGGAGAAGCCGGAGTCACCTGGCAAATGATGGATTCGCTCTACCAGGCGTCCAAAAAAGCCCGGCTGCTGCAATAGATCGCAGCCATTGACAAAGTCTATCGACGCGAACGAAAAGATTCATTGGACGCTTTGCCATTACGTAAATCTGGTATTTAACCGTCTGTGTATCCTCGAAAGTCAACAGCACCGGCGACGCCATTTCCTTTGGTGTTGATCATGTGGCATATCCATGTGAGGACTTGAAGCTGAATGAGGATCAGAGAGCCTCTCTGGTGGCAGATCTTAATTAACTTTTTCAGCACGTTCTGCCAGCGTGGCGGCGGTCACTGGACCATGCTGCATAAATTCATGAATGACATCACTCACTCCTTCAGGCTCATGAATTGCCACATCGTGCCCTGCTCTCGAAAATACATGAAGGCTCGCGTCAGGTAAACGCATAAAATCAGCCAGGTTTGCCTGAAGTAATCCGTCTACCGCACCTGCCAGCATCAGCGTTGGCACATTAAGAGAGTCAAGATCTTCTTCCACGCTTAGTTCGTGCATGGTTTCAATACCACCCACGAGATGACCTTCTGATACACGCATAAGGTGATCTACCCGGCTTTCGAACCAGTCATCTGTCTGTACATCAGGGCGAAAGCGGGTCGCTATCATCTCGGCCTTAAAGTGCTCGCGGTCGTTTCCAGCCCTGGCTTGAAGCCGGGTAGCGATAATTTCACGATTAGGTTCGCCGGGTATTCCTCCACTGGGTATGGGCGCCATCAAGATGAGTCTGTTCAACCTGTCCGCATAATTCAAACCCAGGAGATAACCAATACCACCACCCATACTGTGACCGGCGTAGGTGAATTTGTTGATGCCAAGAAAATCCACCATGCCAATGACATCCATTGCATATTGAGCGAGGTTGTAACCATTCACTGTATCTTCACTTTCACCTGTGCCACGGCATTCCATCAAGATCACCTGATAGTGTTCTTGCAGGCGCTGCGCAACCGGAAGCCAGTTAACTCTCGACGCGGTGTAACCATGGTGGAGGAGAATAGGTTCTCCCTCCCCCATGACGTCGTACCAGAGATTTGCCCCGTTAACGGTGTTATGTGGCATAGTTTCATCCTTGATTGTTTCGTGGTCCGTATTGAAACATGTTATGAAAAGTAATCCAAAATCAGAGCCAGAAATTCGATGACCGTAATCACTGACCAGAGCCCGGTCAAATTCAAGGATGAACTACCAACGAGCGTTGAGGTGATTATCATTGGTGGAGGTGTCATTGGAGTGTGCACAGCCTGGTTCCTGGCAGAGAAGGGCGTCAGCGTGCTCATTTGTGAGAAGGGCCGGGTCGCTGGTGAGCAATCCAGCAGAAACTGGGGGTGGGTCAGGCAACAGGGTCGTGATGCGGCAGAGTTGCCTATCATGATGGATAGCATTAACGCCTGGGAAAAGATATCGGAAGAGATCGGCAGCGAGATTGGGTTTAAACGGCAAGGCATCATATACCTTGCGCAGCATGAATCAGAACTGGAAGAATTCGAAAAGTGGTTGGAGACTGCCAGGCTTCACCAACTGGACTCTCACATGCTAAGTCGTGAAGAGGTCATCGATCACATAAACGAAAAGCCGGGTGTCTGGAAGGGTGGCATGATTACTCCCGGGGATGGTCGCGCAGAACCCTTCACAGCGGTTCCTGCTATTGCGCGCAATCTTCAGCGCAAGGGTGTGCTCGTCAGGGAAAATTGCGCGGTTCGTTCCATTGATACCGAAGCAGGAAAAGTTGCAGGGGTAGTCACCGAGCATGGCCGTGTAAAAGCCCAATCCGTGGTTTGCGCGGGTGGTGCATGGTCCAGCGTATTCATGGGCAACCTTGATGTGAAATTGCCACAACTAACTGTCCGGGCAACGGTAGCAAGAACAGAGCCATCACCAGATTTTTATTCCGGCGCTGCTGCCGGTGGCGGTATTGCGATACGGCGACGCCAGGATGGTGGATACACGATTGCACCAGGAGGCACTAACGAACATTTTATTTCTGCAGACAGTTTTCGATACCTGTTTAAATTCCTACCCGTGATTCGAGCCAGTGCGAGATCTTTTCGACTTGGTTTCGGTGATGATTTTATCAAGGGTATGTTGCCGACGCGTCATTGGTCTGCAGATGAAATAACGCCATTTGAGAAAACGCGGGTACTTAACCCAAAACCTTCCAAAAATGGGCTGGCAAAAATGCGTGCCGGGTTGAGGAAATATATGCCATCGCTGGCTGATGTCCCCTTTGCTGAAACCTGGGCAGGGATGATCGACGTAACCCCGGATGTTGTTCCGGTCATGGATGAAGTTGCTGCTTACCCGGGTCTCTTTCTTGCAACAGGCTTCAGCGGCCATGGCTTTGGCTTTGGCCCGGGTGCAGGTCGGGTGATGTCCAATATGGTGATGGGTGGCCAGCCAGAATATGAACTCGATCGTTTTCGCTTGTCGAGGTTCACTGATGGCACTCCTATGGTGCCTGGTCCGGGGCTCTGATGCTCGATGTACCTGATATTTAGAGAGTCCTGGCTAGACATTAACTGGCGCTATCTCTGTGATAAAAACTACTGCTATGATTACGGTTGTAGTCTACTAAAATAAGAGATGAAGAAATTGAGAATCATAGAAAAATTCTTACTGGGATTGTTGTTGTCTGCACTTGCAGGCTATTCGTTCTCACACGGCAATGCCAAAGTGCCCGACACAATGAGCGAAGCACGTAAGATAGAATTCCCGGATACCAGCCAGTACAAAACGCTGGTTTTAGATCCTCACACCCACTCGGTGTTTTCAGATGGCCATGTCTGGCCAAGAATCAGAATCGGCGAGGCACTTCGGGATGGTCTTGATGCAATTGCCATTACTGAACATTTGGAATGGCAGCCCCATCTGGCGGACATTCCTCACCCTGATCGCAATCGTTCTTATGAGGAAGCAGCAGGAGCGGTTGGAGAGAATAACCTCATTGTCATTCCGGGTTCAGAAATTACGCGCGAAGCACCAGCCGGACACATCAATGCGATTTTTATTAAAGATGCCAACAAGCTCTTTAAGGTGGAGTTGCCAGGGGAGTCAGTTAGTGCTCGAGAATACTATGCGAAAGCAGGCCAGTGGCCTGCCCAGGAAGCAGTTAAGGCGGCGGCTGACCAGGGGGCTTTTTTATTCTGGAATCATCCTTACTGGACAAGTGATTTTCCCAATGGAATACCAGTTGTGTCTGAATTTCATCTAAAGAATATCAGCAATGGCCTGCTTCACGGCATCGAGATCGCCAATGGTACTAGTTATTCAGAAGAAACCTTTCAGATTGCATTGGACCATGGTCTGACACTAATCGGCGTGTCAGATGTACATAACCTTATAGACTGGGATTACGAGGTTCATAATGGCGGACACCGACCAGTGACCCTGGTTTTTGCCAAAGAGCGCTCGATAGACGCAATAAGGGAAGCATTATTTGATCAGCGAACTGTCGTCTGGTTTCAGAACATGTTGATTGGTCGCGAAGAGCATTTGAAGCCGCTGCTAGAGGCATCTTTAAGCCTGGATAGCGCAAGTTATCCGGAAGGCTGGGAGGTATTGATAGTCAAGCTGTCGAACCAATCAGATGCAAATTTCCAGCTTAAGAATTTAAGTGACTACACGTTTTACTCGAATACAGACTTTGTCGAAATACCGGCTCATGGAAGCATAGAACTCTATATAAAGAGCGCCATAAGAATAACCCAGCTGGAACTGGAGTTCGAAGTTCTCAATGCACTGGTTGCGCCAAAACGACAAGCTTCAATCAGGTTTAGTGCAGCCATTACCGAATGATCTCTTTCTAATGCCACTTCATCGGTAGATCAGATCACCACCTTCAAGTTGCCAGTTCAACCACTTCTTCAATCACTTTCTGCGATACCGGTTCTGGCCTGTATCGGCGAATACTGCGACGTCCCCTGACTACTTCCTCGAATTCCACTGCCTACTTCTCCTGCGAACTATTATCTAGAGCAACTCACCGCCACAGGCAGATGCTGTTGTTCCATACTTCTCATATGCCTTGATTACATTGGCACCAGTTCGCCATCTATGCACTTCGTCAGGTCCGTCGACAAGTCTTTGACTGCGAATCGCCACGTACCATCGCGCAAGCGGAGTGTCGTGGCTGTATCCCAGTGCACCATGTAGCTGCAGGGCGGTATCGACCACCTGGTGCACCATGTTGGCAAGGAACACCTTGGCGATACCGTTCTCCTGCCTTAGATCCATACCTTTCTCGGCCTTGTATGCGATATGAAGAAGCATCAGCCTGGCTTTGTAAATTTCCGCTGCACAATCAGCCAGCATCCAGAGTACCCCCTGGCGATCGGCAAGACGTTCACCAAAGGTGACCCGATTTATTACATGCCCGGCAGCAAGATCCAGTGCGCGTTGTGCCATGGCTACGTTATGCATGCCATGACGGAGGCGACCATATGCCAACCGGTGCTGACCCATATTGAACCCCTGCCCACGACCACCGAGAAGGTTCTCCCTTGGTACAATCAGGTTCTCAATATTGATTTCTGAATGAGATCCTCCTAACTTCAAGCCGAGTTCAGTGTGGGGTTGCATTGTTTCGATATCGCGCAGAATCTGGTAACCAGGATTGGGCAATTCCACGATAAAGGTACTGTATTGTTCGTGACGTGGTGCATCAGGATCGGTCTTCGCCATGACCATCGCTATATCAGCGACACTCGCCGATGAGCTAAACCACTTTTCGCCATTGAGTACCCAGTTATCACCTTCCAGTACAGCCTTTGTCTGCATCCCGGTAGCATCTGCGCCAGCGGCTTTCTCCGTCATGGAGTAACAGATACGTTTCTCACCATTGAGCAGTGGCTTCAAAAACTTCTCTTTCTGATAGTCGGTGCCATGTTCCAGGAGTGTCAGCATGGTGGCATCGTCAGGCCCTTGAGTATTCATTGCCAGTGCGCCAAGAAAACTCTCGCCAAGCTCCATCTGCACCAGGGCATTGGCTAAGGGGCGTAATCCCATCCCGCCATGCTCCTTGGGTATAAATGGGCACCAGTAACCTTTTGCCCTCGCCTTGGTTCTTAGTTCTGCAAGGACAGATTCATAGTTTTCGGCAGTACAGTTTTCCTCAGCAGGGATACACTCTTCCTGCACAAACTTCCGAATTTCAGCGCGAATGGCTTTGGTTTCTTCCGGGATTTCAAAATCGATCATGTTCTCTCCTTTTAGCGAAAGTAGAATGCATATGAACTATAGCACCCTCAAAGAGGCTAAGGAGCGGTGAGTGTCATGTATTATCCAGGTGACTTTATAGAGATTTAGTTTTTCAATAATCCTGCACATCGATTGGGCTCGCTCATCCACTACCAGAGAGGAACACCTGTTCTAGATCATCAGGTGAGCGCTATTCTTTTAAATCTCCTCAAGGAATGGCAATAGCAGATGTAGGTGGTAAGTAGCATTGCTACGGCGCCTTTCTGGCGCTGCACATCGTCGGTTTTCCTGCGGCATTCACGCACGGCAACGAAGGCCGCTGCTCACCGAACGGGCTCCTGCGAGACGAAAGTGTGTCCGTCTACCTGCGAATCTGTTCTCATAGTTATAATACGACTAATGAAATTTGATGCAGCTGTTGCCGTCGCCAAAGGTATGGAAGGCTCAATTTTCGAAGTACTCAAAGAAGTGGTTAGTTACCTGTAGTCGTTGGGTAAAAAAACTAACT
>SMVB01240207.1_pt1 | contig 14510 bp, 17 predicted proteins | sample 2456461 | NCBI WGS metagenome assembly SMVB01 (sample SAMN11095934, study PRJNA526329) | marine sediment metagenome | biome: Marine sediment; feature: Surficial sediment; material: Deep marine sediment; isolation source: Hadal surficial sediment | place: Pacific Ocean | collected 2014-05 | depth... | reverse complement strand
TTACCTGCACAGGCCGGCGATTTTCCGATGGCGGACAAAGTGGTCGTGGAGAAAGAAAACCGCAAGCTGCATCTGATGAGGGAGGGCGCGGTATTCCGTACTTTTGACATCGCACTTGGCGTTGCCCCGATTGGCGACAAACAGCGCGAGGGAGATCAGAAAACGCCCGAAGGTCTCTACTCGCTGGATATCAGGAATTCGGACAGCGATTTTTTTCTGTCGATTCATATCTCCTATCCCAGTTCGTCTGACCGTGCAGATGCCAGGCACAATGGCTACGATCCGGGCGGCGCGATCATGATTCATGGTCAGCCTAATTTGCCGACCTATTCTGCAGCTTATTATCGAAAGGAAGACTGGACCAACGGATGCATTGCGCTTTCAAATTCGGACATGATCGATATCTGGCTTATGACGCCAGGCGATGTCCCGATCGAAATCCTTCCTTAAAGCTCCTGGAAGAATAATTTGCAACACGTGGAAATAGTCACTGGCACGTCCCTGCGGGCCGATAGTGATGAAACGGTCGACGCTGAAGTCTGGCCCGAAGGCAGTCTCGAAGTCCTGTCACAAGTCGAAGCGGAGCGGCTTCGACAACACGGCGAAGGCGGACTGCATGCGCTGTTGCGGCGTTCCATCCTGGCGGTACTGAACTCTGGCGCCAATACTGACGATGCCCGCGCGGTCCTGCAGAAATACCAGGACTTCGAAGTCGGATTCAAGCAACAGGACCGCGGACTGAAGGTCACCCTGAAAGGCGCGCCGGCGGCGGCCTTTGTCGACGGCACGATGATTCGAGGTATTCGGGAACTGCTGTTCGCCGTGCTTCGCGATATCGTATTTACCGACCACGAACTGCGTGCAGCCGGCAGGTTCGACCTGAAATCATCAGCGAACATAACCAATGCCGTTTTTCACATCTTGCGCAACGCCCGGATTCTGCAGTTGCCTGTAAAACCGGACCTCGTCGTGTGCTGGGGAGGTCATGCGATCAGCAGGGACGAATACGATTACACCAAGAAAGTTGGTTACGAGCTGGGTTTGCGTACCCTCAACGTATGCACGGGTTGCGGTCCGGGGGCGATGAAGGGACCAATGAAAGGCGCAACGATCGGCCACGCCAAGCAACGCATTCACAACGGCCGCTACATAGGCATCACGGAGCCCGGCATCATCGCAGCCGAATCACCGAACCCAATCGTAAACTCGCTGGTGATAATGCCGGACATGGAAAAACGACTCGAAGCATTCGTGCGAATCGCGCATGGCATCGTGGTATTTCCTGGCGGTGTTGGTACGGCGGAAGAAATACTGTATCTGCTCGGTATTCTGCTGCATCCGGATAATCGCGAAATGCCGTTGCCCATGATTATGACGGGCCCGCCGGAAAGCGAATCGTATTTCCGGCAGATTGATGACTTTGTCTCGGAGACGCTTGGTTCCGAAGCACAGAGGCGATATACGATCATTATCGGTGATCCCGAAAAAGTAGCACGCAAGATGTCAGAGGGTATCAATGAGGTCTGGCAGTTTCGCAAGAAGCACGGTGAGGCCTACTATTTCAATTGGCGCATGGTAATTGATGAAATATTTCAGAAACCATTCACTGCAACGCATGAGTCGATGCGTGCGATCGATTTGACCAGCGATCTTCCTTTGCACGTTCTGGCCGTAAATTTGCGTCGCGTTTTTTCAGGCATTGTGTCCGGCAATGTGCGGGATGACACGATGGCCGAGATCGAAAAACTGGGTCCCTTCGAAATCCGCGGCTCCGGGCGACTGATGAAATTGCTCGATGGATTGCTAAGCGATTTTGTTATACATGGCCGCATGAAGCTGGCGAGTGATTCTTATGCGCCTTGTTACCGGGTGACAGGTTAGCCCGGCCACTCGTGAAAAGTTTGGGCTGGCGCTCGGCTGCAGGCCGATTTGCGCATCTGCGACGTTTCGCATTTAGTTAAATAGTCTGGCCAATGTGCTGGAGAGGCCCTCTTCATTAAGTAAAAAAGGTCCATAAGACACTGATAGTTAAGCGAAAACTGGCTTACTGCATTGTGATGCAGTTCCTGTGCCCGGGAACCCGTGCCACGTAGCATCTGTGCACGGGACTAGAAGAGCAGACGCTTATGCAGGACAGCAAAGAAATTACCTGGGCCAGTGATGACAGCGCTGAAGCTGCAGAGGAACCGAAAGCAAACGATCGCGTGGTTGGCGTGCACGCCGGTGACAAAGCCGAGTCAGATGGCTGGCAGCAATATCGCAGATGGATTTCCAAAGCGCCCGCACCGCGCACTCGACGTGCCAGCGTTGACTCGTCGCTTTACACGTGGAAAGGCTATCGCAATTGGGCTGAACAGGTAAAACGAAACTGGCCCGATAGCTAGTATCCTGTCCCGCAAACAAGCTGCTCAGCTTAAGTAAAACCTGAAACACCAATTCCATTCCAATTCTTGACGGTGCGTGACACAGATCACAGGAGATTCCGTGCGCAATATTTGGTGCACGGAATATATTGCGGTTTGTGCGCAAGTGATGAATAAGTCCGCGAAAAAAGTTCGAACGGGTTCTCTCTTTTTAAAATTAAAAAGCCTTGTAAAGGAGCTTCTAAAGCAAGCTGTGATCTGCCTCACGGCGACTGGCAATCGAGGGGACTATAGTTCCAGCTAATGGACAACACTTGAGAACATGGAAGTATGTCAAACAAGTGCGTACATAATGAATCGCCGGTAACGGCGCTCAAGGACGAATCAGCCCGTCAACGCTGGGAACTGTTCCATCGCGCAATCGCACATGCGAAGCAGTCGAATGTCAGCGCCATGCAGGACACGGATTCAGACGCAGGTGAGGCCAAGCGCCCGGGCCTAACTCTTTCGATTGTCAGATAAGGTGCCGGGAGTACGCAGCTGATGGAATGCCTGGCCCAGTTTCTTGACGATCTCGAAGATCTGTTTTACGCCGTCGCTCTGAAGGCGGAGCGCATCCGTCAGGCTTTTCGATTCTTCCTGTTCATGGCTACATCAGCCGTATTGCAGCTGTTCGGTATCTTTATCGCACTTTGGAGTCCTCCGCTGGCCGTAGCCGTGGTCTCCCTGTTAGCGGTCAGCATGCTGTTCCGTGCCGTGGTCGGCCCCTCGCCCGAGGCGGTCGCCACCTAGTTCAACGTTTCCAGTTCGGAATCGTCACAGCAAAGCTTGAAAATCCCGGTGGAGCCACTATCTTGTCTGTCGGCAGGAGCGGCGTAATGCTGCATCGGGATATAGCCTAATAAGGAGTGAGACCAGGTGAGTGACAAGAACGGCCAGGAGACCTTGGGGTTCCAGGCCGAAGTTCGGCAACTGCTGCAGTTGATGATTCATTCGCTGTACAGCAACAAAGAGATTTTCCTCAGAGAGCTGATTTCAAATGCCTCCGACGCCGCCGACAAACTCCGGTTTGAGGCGCTGGCAACGCCTGCCTTATTGAAGGATGACCCGGACCTGCAAATCGTGGTGGCTTTCGACGCCGACAGCAAAACGATTTCGGTGACAGACAACGGCATTGGTATGTCTCGCGACGAGTTGATCGAAAACCTGGGCACGATAGCAAAATCGGGGACAGCTGAATTCCTGCAACAGATGACCGGCGACAATCAGAAGGACGCCAGGCTTATCGGTCAGTTTGGTGTTGGCTTTTACTCCTCCTTCATCGTCGCCGATAAAGTTGTAGTGGTGACGCGCAGGGCTGGCCTTGAATCACGTGACGGCGTTCGCTGGGAATCTGATGGACAAGGCGAATTTACGGTCGAGTCCGCGGATATCGATAAACGCGGCACAACCGTGACCTTGCATTTGAAGGACGCCGAATCGGAGTTTGCCGATGAACTTCGCCTCGATTCACTGATTCGAAAATTTTCCGACCACATCGGATTTCCGGTGCTCTTGCAAAACCTCGCTGAAACGGACAGTGAGCCCAAAACAGTCAATGCAGCGACCGCGTTATGGACTCGTTCGCGCTCCGATGTCGGCGAGGACGAGTACAGGGAGTTTTACAAACACATCGCCCACGATTTCGTCGATCCGCTTTGCTGGAGCCACAATCGCGTTGAGGGGAAAAGGGAATACACGAGTCTCCTCTACATTCCTGCAAGGGCACCGTTCGACCTGTGGAACAGGGATGCGCCGAGGGGGCTCAAGTTGTATGTGCAGCGTGTTTTCATCATGGATGAGGCGGAACAATTCCTGCCTTTGTACCTGCGATTCGTCAAAGGGATCATTGACTCAGCAGACTTGCCGCTGAATGTGTCCCGGGAACTCCTGCAGCAAAATCCTGAACTCGACGCTTTGCGTGGCGCGTTGACACGGCGCGTGCTGGACATGTTGCAAAAGATGGCAACGAATGAAGCCCAGGATTACGAAAAATTCTGGGGCGAGTTTGGGCAGGTTTTCAAAGAGGGCCTGGTTGAGGATCAGCAGAATGCCGAAAAGCTTGCCAGGCTGCTGCGATTTGCGTCGACACACACCGATTCTGCCAAACAGGATCAGTCATTGTCTGACTACGTCGCTCGTGCTGGCGAGGGCCAGGACAAGATTTACTATGTCCTCGGAGACAATTTCGAAACAGTAAGTGCAAGCCCTCATCTCGAGCAATTGCGGGAGAAGGGTCTTGAAGTCTTATTGCTCTATGACCGCATCGATTCCTGGATGGTCGATCACTTGCCGGAATTTGAGGGCAAGACGTTTCAGGATGTTGGCCGTGGACAACTCGCGCTGCCTGACGGCGATGGTCAGATCACGCAAGAGGCATTGAACGATGAGAACAAGCCGTTGCTGAAAAAGATCAGGAGAACGCTTAAAGATAGGGTCGAAGCGGTAAATATCAGCCAGCGTCTCGTCGACTCACCTGCTTGCGTCGTTACCGGCGAGCAGGATCTGACACCGCAGCTGCGGCGAATCCTCGAGGCTTCCGGACAGGAATTGCCGAAATCCAAACCGATCCTCGAGATCAATATTGAGCACCCGCTGGTCAGCAGGCTGTCGGCCGAAGCCGATGACAAGCGCTTTCGTGAGCTATCGAATATTGTGCTGGACCACGCTTTGCTGGCGGAGGGTACGCAACTGTCAAACCCGGCTGAGTACGTGCGCCGGATCAACCAGCTGTTGCTGGAGATCGGTTCCGGCAACGCAGATCAACACACATGAATCAAGATACCGACGCTGATGCGGATCTTCGCTCGCGGCTGACCGACGAGCAGTTCGAGGTCACGCAACACAAGACTACCGAGCGGCCGTTTACTGGCAAGTATGTCGATCACAAGGATGAGGGCGTATATCAGTGCGTCTGTTGTGGTGCGGAGCTGTTCAGATCGGATCACAAGTATGACTCCGGTAGCGGGTGGCCCAGTTTCTGGCTACCGCTTGCCGGGGACAAGGTGCGTATAATCAGGGACGCGAGCCACGGCATGACCCGGGACGAGGTTGTTTGCGCCAACTGCGATGCACATCTTGGCCATGTTTTTGAAGACGGGCCAGAACCTACCGGTCTGCGCTATTGCATCAATTCTGCGTCACTCGAGTTTGACAAACCTTAATTGACGCGCAATCGACAATTAACTCACGGTACGAGAAATGAAATTAATTCGACTGGTCATTTGGCTCGGCATTGTGATGGCGATAGCCGCATGCGGCAACTCAGGGATTGACGATAACGCGACGGTGGGCAAGGAAGCAGCCGCTGAATCAGCTGCGTCCGAGACAGTAGCCATCAAGGTGATTGAAATTGTGCCTGGTCTGTCCATGCGGCTGCTGCAAGAGGGAACCGGAGCGGCAGCAGAGGTTGGCCACACGGTTGTCGTGCATTACACGGGTTGGCTTTACGATCAGTCCGCAGAGAATCATCGCGGCGACAAATTTGACAGTTCCGTCGATCGCGGCGTTCATTTTGAATTTCCTCTCGGAGCACGCCGGGTCATACGCGGCTGGGACGAGGGTGTCGTCGGCATGAAAATCGGCGAAATTCGCGAGTTGACCATCGCGCCGGAGTTAGCCTATGGGGACCGCCAGGCAGGCGACCTGATCCCGCCCGGATCAACGCTCGTGTTCGAAGTTGAACTTGCTGATCTGAAAGGTCTCGATGGCGAAGCACCTGCCACGCAGTAGGAGCGGCAGCGTTCACCAGTAGCAGCCGTTCAAACGGTCAACAAATCGATATCGCGATAGGCAGAATACGGCCACAAGCGGACGTCGCGCTGACCATGCCGATGAAGTGCTTCAGTTCCAGAAGCCTTCCTCTATTAATGCGTCAACGTACTGCTTATAACGCTCCACGAAGACAAATTTGTTCCGATTCCAAAACTCTATTCCCGTTGCGCCAGACAACGGGAGCGGTCTCAGTGTTGATCTCAATCGGTCTTCGTCGATCACGCCTCGCTCGTACATAAAATAAGCCATGTCTCCATGACGAAATTGCATATAAAATGCGGCTCGCAACCGGTGCCCATTAACATCGCCAGGGTCTCCATCGCGCATTTCCAGAAGTATCGCGGCGGCATCTTCGTCTCCGATTCCGATCGCGTTCATGTCCGAAATGCTGGTGATCAGTTCCTGATATGCCGCAATTTCTACCGCCTGCGTGTTTAATGCGGTTTGCTTAGCGCTGTTCTGCGTTTCGACACCCACAAAATACAGGGAACCGATGATGGCCAGAAAGCCGATCGCCTCGAATAGGTCTCTCCATTGCTGTCGATTCATAAGACAGTCTCCAAACCTGCTCTGTCGGGCAACATAGAGCGAATCGTGCCTGACGTCCGCAATGGGTCAACTGCAGCCTGCCGCTATGTTATCAGCTTGGCGGCGGCTTCTGGACGCAAACCAGCCGTCCGGCGATCCATTTTTCGAAAATAAAGATCTGAACGTCAGCTCTCATCGACGGTGTGTGTCCGATCAATTGCCAACGATCACAACTAGCTTATGGCCTGTCTGGATGTCATGCGTGAGAGTATTTCTCACACTGTTTGTCCGCTCAGATGTGAATGATCACAGTTAGCCGGTCGGATAAGCGGCACGGTCAGGATGGATTATTGTTTTTCTGATAATGCAGGTCGCGAGCCTGTCCGATCCAGTCTTCGCGATAAATACGGCTGCGAAAACCGTTCAGCCGCTGTGCAACACGATCGATTTCCTGTTCGCTGATCTCCGCTAGCTGATTGAAAAGGAAGATGCCAAGGTCGTTAAGCGTTTTTTCGATCGCGGGTCCCACGCCTTTTATCTGTTTCAGATCATCTTTGTCGCCGCCTGACTCAGGTTCTCCAGACAACAAATCATCGTTGCTTTTCTCCGTGTCCGGGCCAGGTTCATCAACCGACTTGTCTTTACCGTCAACGAATGTGTCTGCGGCGAGAAGCTCATCAGCCAGTGCGGTAAACGTCTCTATCGAGTCAGGCACTTCTTGCGTTTCCACATCAGGCTCATCATCGGCTGTCCTGTCTTCTTCGTCAACGAATGTGTCTGCGGCGAGAAGCTCATCATCCGACGACGTCAAATTCTCTACCGGTTCAACCCCTTCTTCCAATGTTGCGTCATCGTCGATCTGGTCCTGCAATACCGACACTGCATGAGTTGACGTATCCGAGTGCGGCTCATTCGACGCGTCCAGGCCATCCGGCAAGCCACCGGCATCAATCGGCTCAATTCGGGTTTGATTCGATCTGGCCATTTCTTCGAACGATTCGATTCTTGCCCTGGCCTTTTCCAATTCTTCCTCGAGTTCCCGTGCCTGTTTGTCGCGCAACTGAAATTTTTCAACCAGCGGTGGTACACGGCTTTGCCAACTGGTCAGTTCGCGGCTTAGATGGAAAATCTTGTCATCTTTTTCCTTGAGCTCCCCGGTAGAACTCTTGGCCCGAATTTCGCGATTTTCGACAGCGTCTTTGAGCTTATCGCGCTGTGCGATCGTAAGCTCCAGCTTTTTCCGAAAATCATTAAGATGGGTTTTCATTTCGTCGCGCCGCTGAAAGGACTCCTTGAGGGAATCAGATAATTCCTTGGCGCGATTAATCGAGTCTTTGTGTGATGCCTGATACTGGCTGATTTGCTCCATCAGGCCCGTATTCTGTTCGGCGAGACGATCTTGCTCGGCCTGTCGTGACTCCAGCTGGTCCTGCCAGCCTGCATTGATCGCAATCTTTTCTTTCGCGGAGCGCTCGCCCCGGAAAATCCAGCCGAGTGCAACGCCCACGACCAGCGCGAGGGCCAGTAGTCCGATGTGTATGGCAGTTAGCTCAGGCATCGCTTATTTCCTTTGAATCTGGTGTGCGTCGACACTGACTTTATGAGGCCAGGCGAATCCGATCCATATCCTGAAGTACGTCGCTAATCTGATCAACCGCCCAGTCGATTTCGTCGCGGCTGATAATAAGAGGTGGCGCGAGCCGCACAACAGTCTCATGAGTTTCCTTGCTCAGCAATCCGCGCTCCATCAGCGCTTCGCAAATTTCCCTGGCACTGGCGAGCGCCGGGTCAATCTCGATACCGACAAACAATCCACGACCTCTGATTCCGCTGATCAACGGGCTGTCGAGCCCATGCAATTTTCCGATCAGGTAGTTGCCCATTTCTTTGCTTCTTTCGGGCAACTTTTCTTCGATGAGGATTTTCAGTGCTTCCAGGCCGACAGCGGATGCCAGCGGGTTGCCGCCGAAAGTGCTGCCGTGATCGCCCGGGGTGAACACTTCCATGACTTCGCGCTTCGACAGGAACATCGAAACCGGCAAAATGCCGCCGCCGAGCGCCTTGCCCAGGATCAGCCCATCCGGCACTACTTTCTCATGGTCGCAGGCAAGCAGGCTACCGGTGCGACCCAGTCCGGTCTGGATCTCGTCAGCGATCAGCAGCACATTGTGTTTGCGGCAGATTTCCTGGCAGGTTTTCAGGTAGCCCTTCGGCGGCACGACAATGCCGCCCTCTCCCTGGATCGGTTCAACAAGAAACGCTGCCGTGTGCGGCGTGATCAGTTTTTCAAGCGCCTCGGCGTCGCCGTACTGGACCAGCTTGAAGCCAGCGGGGTAAGGACCGAAACCGTACTGGTATTGTGGTTCGTCTGACATCGCGATAATCGCTATCGTGCGGCCATGGAAATTACCAGTGCAGGCGATGATTTCCGCTTTGTCCGTCTCGATACCCTTGACTTCGTAGCCCCATTTGCGAGCCGCTTTGATTGCGGTTTCCACGGCCTCGGCGCCGGTGTTCATTGGCAGCGCCATGTCCTGCCTGGTCAATTCGCAAGCGAGCTTCAGAAATTCGCCGAGTTGGTCCGTGTAATAGGCCCGGGAAACGATGGTCAGTTTTGCGACCTGATTTTTCACGACCTCGACCAGGCGCGGATTCGCGTGCCCATGACTCACGGCGGAATAGGCGCTCATCATGTCGAGGTACTTCTTGCCGTTCTCATCCCAGACAAATACGCCATTGCCACGCGATAGCACTACAGGCAGCGGATCGTAGTTATGCGCGCAAAACTTGTTTTCCAGCTCGATAGTCGATGACATGTTTTTCACTTTCCAGAAATCCGGTGTTTCGCAGCCCGGGCACACAGGAGCTGCATAAGGTTATAATTTTACAGCAATATCGGCCTGACTGGCCAGCGATCGCAGTTGCTTTCTATCGTTGGCGTCGAGGCCGGTCCGGCGTCCTGGCGACAATCTCAGGTACTGAGGATAGGATTGTCCGCCAGCGTACGGGTCCACATCACAGCGGAATCAGCGAATGCCAGGACTGCGAAGGTCACAGAAGCTTGAGCTGGACGGACCGGCAGGCAAACTCGAAGCGCTGCTCGAAGCGCCGCAGGATACGGAGGTGGTTGGTTGTGCCGTTGTTTGTCATCCACATCCGCTGCACGGTGGCACGATGCAAAACAAAGTTGCTCATACCGTGGCGCGCAGCTTCATCAGACAGGGATTCATTGCACTGCGCTTCAACTTTCGTGGCGTTAATGAAAGTGACGGGGAGTTCGATGAAGGCAGGGGTGAACTCGAAGATGTATTTGCAGCAATGGATTGGTTATCCGATAACTACCCGGACCTGCCGCTCTGGAATGCCGGGTTTTCTTTTGGCGCCGCAATCGCCGTTTGTGCCGCCGCCGCGCGCAGGCCTGCCGGACTGATCAGCATCGCGCCCGCAACATCGCGGTTCACAAAATACCTGTCGTCTCAGCCAGAATGTCCATGGCTGATTCTGCAGGGCGATCAGGATGAGCTGGTCCCTGTCGATCAAACAATCACATGGGTGAATGAACTCGACCCGGGGCCGGAGCTGCAAATACTCGAGGGCGCTGAACACTTTTTTCACGGCAAGCTTACGCTGCTGCGGGAGGCTGTGGAGGCTTTTATCGCTCGACACACGTAGGTAAAAAGGGGTCTAAAAAGGGGTCAGATCCCTTTTTAGACCCCTTCGTTTACCCTTTATTAATCAGTTCGTGAAGAACTGGCGATTGAAGCGAACGTCGACCGACTTATCGACGCCTTCCGGTGTAATCGTGATGTCGAAAATCAGGGTTTCGCGACTAGCAACCGGTGTTTCCCCGATGTAATAGATTGCGTCCCCTTCGGTGATCGTACGCATCGTAATGTTCTTGAGTTGCCCGGTCAGGTTGACCGTTTTGACTGTGACCTCGGCGGTCACCGCTTTGTTCGTGCCTTTTTCGAGTACCGACACGGTCAACATTGCACGGTTCTTGCTGCGTACGAAATCATAGGCCCGCGCCACTTCCGGTGGCAAATTATCCGTAGACTGCGCGCTGAAATGAACGATATGCTCACCAATATCCACCGACGTCGCGCCAGCGGGCTCTGCCGCAGGCACTGTCGCGTCAGTGGCGGGTCCACCGCAAGCCACAAGTAAAGACAGACATGACAGAGTGATGACTGTTTTAATAATTCTCACGCTCTGCGTTCCCTTATCCCTTAAAGCAACTTACCTGTAGACTATAGCCCATCGGCGGCGCTTGTCCTATTCCGATTTAGGACTTCGAATTCACTTCTCTGAGCCAGGAGGGCAGAACTGCCGGTTTCGAAATCACGAAAGTCTTGTTGCGCTGCGCCGCGCCACGGGTCAACGCAATACGTGACGGCGGTACGCCGAATTCCCTGGCCAGTTGCCGGATGACATCCTTATTCGCCTTGCCTCCGGTGGGCGTTGCAGTGGTCTTGATCCGCAGTCGTCCATCCTTCACCCCCTGGATTTCACTGCGGCTACCGCGCGGCTGCACACGAACCGGAATGACCAGGCTGCATTTCGAATCTTTTCTGGCAGCGTCGGATCGCTCCATTTAAATTCAAATTGGAATCGGTCTGTACGATTGCAGAACTATTTCTGCCGCCTTCAACAGTACGATCGCGAAAATCGGCGAAATATCGAATCCGCCGATGGCCGGAATGATGCGGCGAAACGGACGGAGCACTGGCTCAGCCATCGTATTCAGCAGCGCGGTCATCGGATTGTAGTTTTGCGGCGCTACCCAGCTCAATACGACCTTGATCAAAATAACGAAGAAGAAAAGATTGAGGCTCTGGATGGCAAGTTCAAGAATCGCCGTGATCGCAATTGGCACGGCTCCCACATTGAGCCCTCTTAGTGCGAGCAGTGTCAGCACCAGCAGAAACTCGAGTACGTAGGCTACCAGGATCGTCGAGGTGTCCAGACGACCAATCGGCGAAATAAACCGCCTTACCGGTATTACCAGCGGGGAAGTTATTCGCAAAATGCCCTGAGCGATCGGATTACGGAAATCTGCCCTCAAAACCGGCAGCCAAAAACGCAGTAGAAGCAACAGCAGGTATAGCTGCACCAGCGTTTTTACGATGAAATATATAGCCTGGGTCATTGCGATTTTCTTGCCTAACTTGCGGCGGCTTCCTTGGCCAGCTCGGCAGCCCGTCGTTCGGCGGCGTTGATAGCTGCCGCAAAGATACCACGAACATCTGCTGCATCGAGTTGTTCAAACGCGGCCGTCGTGGTGCCGCCTGGTGATCGCACACGTTCGATGAGCGATGACATCGACTCCGTTTCAGCGGAGGCAAGTGACGTTGCCCCGCGCGCGGTCTCCACCGCAAGCGTGCGGGCAGTTTCTGGATCGATACCGGACTTGATGCCGGCCACAATCATGCAATCGATCAGCAAATAGAAATATGATGGGCCGGTGCCGGATATCGCAGTGACAGCATCCATTTTCGATTCGCTGTCCAGCCAGACGACCTGGCCAACCGCTGTCATGATTGTTTCGGCCATGTCGCGTCCCGAAACACTGGTTCGGTCGTTAGCAAACAGCGCCGATATCCCCTGATCGATTAGTGCTGGCTGATTGGGCATTACCCGGACGATCGACAAGCTTCCCCCGAGCCATCGATCGATGTCTTCGATTTTCGGCCCGGCGGCGATTGACATGATCAATGGCCGCGATTGTTGAACGACATCCGTGAGGTTCTGGCAAACCGATTTCAGAATTTGCGGTTTCACGGAAAACAAAAGAATGTCCGCGGCTGCGGCGACCGTTTGGTTTTCTTCGGTCACCATGATGCCGTAGAGTTCCTTCCGTAAAAGATCGCATTGCTCCGGCAGCGGTTCGGCGATCATCAGATCTGTCGCGTGCATACCGCCGCGCAGGAGTCCCCCGGCGATCGCCCGTCCCATGTTGCCACCGCCGATTAGTCCTACTTTGGTATTGATCATTCTCTGGCGCCGAAAATTGCAGTTCCGACGCGGACGATTGTTGCGCCTTCCCTGATCGCGGCAGCATAGTCTGCCGTCATGCCCATGGAAAGCGTATCCATTTGCATTCCGGACTTATTCAGCGATTCCATGAGCATCCGTAGCCTGGCGAAGGGTCGTCGCTGTTCTTCAAAATCGTCCCGGATCGCCGGCAGGCACATGAGGCCGCGCAGCCTTAAGCCGGGCAGATCGGCGACCACCGCCGCCAGATCCGCTACCTCGGCGACTGCTACCCCGGATTTGTTGTCTTCGGCATCGATATTGACCTCGATACAGATATTCAGGTCATCAGTATCGTGGGGGCGCTGGACGCTCAGGCGACGTGCTATCTTTAGCCGGTCAACGGTGTGAACCCATTGAAAATGCTGGGCGACGGCCTTTGTTTTGTTGGCTTGGAGATGGCCGATAAAATGCCAGACAGCGTCGGCCCGGTTGACCGTGGCGATCTTCTCCAGTCCCTCACGGACAAAATTCTCACCGAAATCCCGCTGACCGGCGGCATAGGCCTCGAGAATGGCCTCGGCGGGTTTCGTTTTGCTGACCGCCACGAGCCGAATCTGGTTCGCCGATCTGCCCGCGTCAGCGGCTGCTTTCGCCAGCAAATCTTGGATTTTTCGAAAGTTTTCCGTGACTTTTATCACGTTTTGCTCCCAATGCTTCGCTATACTAAGTAGCCATCAGGTCCGGGTTATGGTAAGTCGGGCCAGTCACATCCTAGAGGGAGAACTATGGCGGTCGACGTTGCCCAATTGTTGGCTTTCACGGTGAAGAGCAACGCATCCGACTTGCACCTTTCCGGTGGGGTGCCGCCCATGATTCGCGTCGATGGCGACATCAAACGCGTCAACATGCCGGCGCTGACTCACAAAGATGTCAATAGCATGGTGTACGACATCATGAATGACAAGCAGCGGAAGGACTACGAAGAATTCCTGGAAACCGACTTCTCGTTTGAAATTCCGAAGCTCGCCCGTTTTCGCGTCAATGCCTTCAACCAGAACCGCGGTTCAGCCGCGGTTTTCAGAACCATTCCCTCCGAAATTCTGTCGCTCGATGATCTGGGCGCGCCGCCTATTTTCAAGGATGTGTCGATGCTTCCGCGCGGCCTCGTTCTCGTAACCGGGCCGACCGGTTCCGGCAAGTCGACAACCCTGGCGGCGATGGTCGATTACATCAACGACAACAAGCCAGATCACATCCTCACGATCGAGGATCCGATAGAATTCGTTCACGAATGCAAAAAGTCGCTCATCAATCAGCGCGAAGTACATCGTGACACGCTCGGATTCAACGAGGCGCTTCGTTCGGCATTGCGGGAAGACCCGGACGTGATCCTGGTTGGCGAGCTACGTGACCTTGAGACGATTCGTCTGGCGCTGACCGCGGCAGAAACCGGCCACCTCGTATTTGGGACGCTGCACACCAGCTCGGCGGCAAAAACAGTCGACCGCATCGTCGACGTGTTTCCGGCGGCTGAAAAGGAAATGGTCCGGGCGATGCTATCGGAGTCGCTGCGAGCGGTTATCTCGCAGACTCTGTTGAAAAAGGTCGGTGGCGGACGAATTGCGGCGCACGAGATCATGATTGGCACGCCGGCGATCAGGAACCTGATTCGCGAAGGCAAGATTGCCCAGATGTATTCCGCGATTCAGACCGGGGCGGGTTCGGGAATGTATACGCTCGACCAGAATTTGTCCGAACTGTTGGCCAAGGGCCTGATCAACAAGGAAGAGGCCAGGTACCGCGCGGTCAACAAAGACAATTTCTAGAGCG
>SMVB01347085.1_pt1 | contig 14511 bp, 10 predicted proteins | sample 2456461 | NCBI WGS metagenome assembly SMVB01 (sample SAMN11095934, study PRJNA526329) | marine sediment metagenome | biome: Marine sediment; feature: Surficial sediment; material: Deep marine sediment; isolation source: Hadal surficial sediment | place: Pacific Ocean | collected 2014-05 | depth... | reverse complement strand
GCATATATTTGATGAGGCTTAATTTCTGCAATTAAATTTGCCACAATGTCTATATCTACCTTAGAAAGAGGGTTCTTTTTTACAGTTCCCGTTTCATAAAAAGGTAAATTGAGGAAGTGTATATTTTTATCAGGAACTCCAACAAAACGTGTAGCCGCTAGTGATTCTTTTTTTCTAATAATACCTTTTAAGGTACGAACATCAATATGATCTTCAGAATCATTTTTCTTTGAATTAATATTTTTAATTAGTGAATCAATATTTGTGTCATTGGGATTAAGGTCTTTTAATACTTCGGCAAACTTTAAGGCTTCATGATCAGAAACAGCAATGTTTCCTGAAGTTTGATAAGCAACATGTACTTCGTGTCCTTGTTCTACTAATCTATCAAAAGTACCACCCATAGAAATTACATCATCATCAGGATGTGGACTAAAAATAATAACTCGCTTATTCTTAGGTAATGCTCTTTCAGGTCGTGAAGAGTCATCAGCATTTGGTTTTCCACCTGGCCAACCTGTAATAGTTCTTTGAAGTTGGTTAAACATTTTAATATTTAAATCATATGCAGATCCTCCTTCAACAAGTAAGTTAGACATTCCGTTGTCATTATAATCTTTATCAGTAAGTCTTAAAATTGATTTATTGGTTAATTCGCACAACCAAACAATTGCTTTGCTGGTTAATTCACTATCCCAAATACAAGGGCCAACTAACCAAGGGGTTTTAATTCTTGTTAATTCTTGAGATGCTTCTTCGTTTAATACAAAGGTTGTGTTCTTGTGTTCTTGTAAGTATGTTGCTGGTACTTCTGAAGAAATACTTCCTTCAATAGTCTCTTTTAAAATAGATGCTTTATTATCCCCCCAACAAAGTAAAACTATTCTTTTAGCCTTTTTAACTGTACCAATCCCCATAGTGATGGCTTTTTTAGGAACATTATCAATTCCTAAAAATGATGGAGCCGCATCAACACGGGTAATATGGTCTAAGGTAATACTTCTTGTTCCAGAATTGTAATGAGAACCAGGTTCGTTGAATCCAATATGTCCTGTTCTACCAATTCCTAGCAATTGAAAATCTAATCCTCCGTATTCTTTTATTTTTAAATCATAATCGATGCAATATTGATGTAATTCATCTAGAGAAATAGTTCCGTTTGGAATATTTATGTTTTCAGGGTTAATATCAATATGATCAAATAAATGTTGATGCATAAAATAATAATAACTGTGGATGCTGTTTTTTTCCATAGGATAATATTCATCCAAGTTAAAAGTAATAACATTAGAAAAACTCAATCCATCTTCTTTGTGCATGCGAACTAATTCTTCATAAACTCGTATCGGCGATGATCCTGTAGCTAATCCAATCACACACATTTCATTTCGTTCTTGTTTGCTTTTAATTAAAGAAGCAATTTCTTCAGCAACACAAATGGATGCTATGTCAGAATTTGAAAAAATAACATTGTGAATTTTTTCAAATCGTGTATCTTCAAATTGCCCTGCAGGTCTATAATTAATGTTTAATGTAGTCATAGAATGATTATTTTCTATGTAAAAATACATACAATGGTTCGATGTAAAAAGAAAAATCTATAAACGGCATTAATGCAACAATAAAGAACAACTTTTTTAAGATGAGTGATTTTGATTATTTTTCATAAATATATAAAGTGTCAAAATATTGTTTTTATAGATAAAATCTTATAATTTCACGCAATTATATATTCGATTAAACGGCATTTGTTGAGATCAAAATGGTTCAAAAATATTAATAGTTCTATTCCTAGAAAGTACCATATTCTTTTTTGGTCATGTTATTTTGTTTTTAATGTAATTCGTTGGGGAAGTTATTACGAAGACTATTGGTATTCTTTGAGATCTAATTTGGTAACATTTCCGTTAGCAATGATTCTTGTATATATTAATATTTATTTTCTTGTACCTAAATTTATTATAAATAAAAAGTTTAAAAGTTATATTTTATACTTGTTTTTAACACTTTGTGTATTTTATGTTGTAAGAACAGAACTTATTTATTTACTTATAAATGAAAATGTTTGGCCTGAATCTGATACCCCTCAAAAGGCGTATTCATTTAATCATATTGTAGTTGTTTTTTTAATTGGAATTTATGAAGTTGCATTAATTACGGCCATAAAATTAACTACTGATTGGATAAATGAACGCAAGCGGACAGAAAAATTACAAGAAGTGCAATTAAGAACAGAGTTGAATTTTTTGAAATCTCAAATACAGCCACATTTTTTTTTTAATACCTTAAATAATTTATATGCTTTAACACTCGAAAAATCTGATGTAGCTCCGAGTGTTGTTTTAAAACTTTCTGATATTATGCAGTATGTTTTGTATGAGGCCAGCGAACCAAAAATCAGGTTATACAATGAGATTAATTATATTCAGAGTTATATAGATTTAGAGCGATTGCGCTACGGTGATAGAATAGAAACTAATACCGAAATAATAGGTGATATTAATGATATTAAAGTGCCTTCATTACTTTTTTCGCCTTTTATTGAAAATTGTTTTAAACATGGAGTTAATGAGGATGGAGAAGTAGAAGTGTTTATAAGTTTTGAAAATGTAGATAATAAATGGCTAATATTTAAAGTTAAAAATTCATTTGTAAACGTGAGTAAAACACCTAAAAAACAAGGCATAGGAGTCAAAAATGTGTTGAGACGACTTGAGTTGTTGTTTAAAAATGAGTATACGTTTACAACAACCATAGAACATAACACCTATAATGTAGAATTAAAAATCCCTATTTAATGAAGATTAAATGTATTATAATTGATGATGAGCCTTTGGCAATTACGGTATTAGAAAACTATATAAAGGAGTTTTCTGAAATAGAGTTGGTGGCATGTTTTAGTTCTCCAATTGCAGCATTGTCAACAATTAAAAATGACACAATTGATGTGATGTTTTTAGATATTAATATGCCAAAGATGAATGGGTTAGAGTTTTTACGATCTTTAACGGATAGACCTCATGTAATTATTACAACAGCTTATAGAGAATTTGCTGTTGAAAGTTTTGACTTAGATGTGCTAGATTATTTGGTGAAACCGATTCCATTTGGAAGGTTTTTAAAAACGATAAATAAATTAACAAGCCGAATTCAACTTGAAATAGGTGAATTGGAAGAAGTGTCTTTGAAAGAAGAGCCTTTTATATTTTTAAAAGTTGATAAAAAGTTGATGAAAATTAAGCTAAACGATATCTTATTTATCGAAAGTTTGAAAGATTACATTAAGGTTATAACCACTTTGGGCGATTATTTAGTGCATAAATCTATGACAAGTATTTCAGAAGAACTACCGAGCGATCACTTTATTAGAATTCATAGGTCATTTACAATTGCAATTAATAAAATTGAATTTTTGGAAGGAAATTCGGTTAAAATAGCCAATCGAAGAATTCCTATTGGAAGAAATTATCTACAGGCAGCTAAGCAAAAAATATTGAATATTAAGAAATAAATAACCTCGACCCAAGGGTACGAGGTATTAAATAGGAATTCTCTTTTTATTTCGACGCAAGCATCGGGGAATTAAACCTAAATTGGCTATCGCCCTGCGATTAAATTCTAGATGAAAGATGTTTAATATATATGTTTGTGTTTAAAAAGACTTCTTTCGACTGCTAAAACAAGTTGATAATAGAAAATATTTTTCAGATAGAATTAAATTGATAATTTAGAGCAATGATTTTAAGATTTAATTTTCATCATAATTTCATTAACTATAATATTTAAAACGACTATACCAAATGAGTTCAACTACCAATCAATCAAAAAGTACTTTTGTACCAATTTTAATAATTGCCGGATTATTTTTTATATTCGGATTTATAACATGGATTAATGGCGCGCTAATTCCATTTATGAAAACTATTAATGAATTAACAGATGCTCAATCATATTTGGTGGCATCTGCATCATACATTTCTTTTGTGGTAATGGCATTGCCCGCATCTTATATAATTAATAAAATAGGATATAGAAAAGGAATGTCTTTGGGATTAATTATAATGGCAGTTGGCGCATTATTGTTTATACCAGCTGCAGGAGCAAGAACCTATTGGATGTTCTTGATGGCCATCTTTATTCAGGGATTAGGAATGACTTTATTACAAACAGCATCTAACCCTTATATTACTATTTTAGGACCGATGGAAAGTGCTGCTAGACGAATTTCTATTATGGGAATTGCCAATAAAGTAGCAGGAGCTTTAGGCTCACTTATTTTTGGTGCTATTTTATTGTCAGGTATTGATGGGATGAAAGAGAAATTGAGTACAGTTTCTATTGAAGAGAAAAATGAATTGTTAAACACAATGGCTGATAGTGTAGTAACACCTTATATTATAATGGCAATTGTTTTAGTTGTATTGGGTATTTTAATACGAAAAGCACCATTACCTCATGTTGAAGCAGAGCCAATAGATGAATCTCAAGATGGAGCTTCGGCGAAAACAAGTATATTTCAATTTCCTCATTTATGGTTGGGCGTATTAGCATTGTTCTTGTATGTTGGTGTTGAAGTTGTAGCCGGAGACACAATTATAGCCTATGGTATATCCTTAGGAATTCCCGTGGCAGAAGCTAAATTCTTTACAATGTATACATTGTTTGCTATGGTCGCTATGTATGCAATTGGGGTCTTATTAATTCCTAAATACTTAAAACAAGATACTGCTTTGAAAATTAGTGCACTATTAGGAATAGTTTTTACAGCATGTATTATTTTCACTACAGGGTTTACATCAGTATTGTTTGTTGCAGCATTAGGTCTTGCAAATGCTTTAGTATGGCCAGCAATTTGGCCTTTAACTCTAAAAGGATTAGGTAAATTTACAAAGACGGCTTCAGCTTTATTAATAATGTCAATATCGGGAGGTGCAATTATTCCACCTTTATATGGATGGTTTGTTGATGGTCAAAAAGCAGAATTGATTTCTCAAGGAATAGATGAGGCTACTGCTTTATCAGAGGCTTCTACTGGAAGTTATTGGATTTTATTTCCTTGTTACGCCTTTATATTATACTATGCAATTTGGGGTCATAAAGCGGGATTAAAAAAATAAATAATTATGGTGACAAAAAGACTTTTAGCCCTCGATGTTCTCAGAGGGCTCACTATAGCATTAATGGTTTTGGTAAATACTCCAGGTAGTTGGTCACATGTGTATGCGCCACTCCTCCATGCACCATGGAATGGATGTACGCCAACAGATTTAGTTTTCCCTTTCTTTTTATTTATAGTGGGGACTTCTATGTGGTATTCTTTTAAAAAGTATGGCAGTGGTCTTTCATCTTCAGGTTTAAAAAAAGTATTTAAACGGTTTTTGATTATATATCTATTAGGACTTTTTTTAAATGTTTTTCCAAATTTTGATTTTGAAAATATACGGATTTATGGCGTGTTGCAAAGAATTGCGATTGCTTATGCAATAGCAGCAGTTCTATGTATGAAATTCAATCCAAAACAATTAGTTTATATAGCGTTAGCCTTATTAGTTAGTTATTGGGCAATTATCCATTTTGGCGGAACCTATGATTTGGAAGGGAATATAGTAAGGAAGTTAGATTTATTTTTGTTTGGCGAAAACCATATTTATGGTGGTTACGGTATTCCTTTTGATCCTGAAGGGTTGTTATCTTCAATACCATCTATTGTTACCGTATTAGTGGGGTATTTTGCTGGATCGATAATAGATAAGTCATCTGATGTCAAGGCAGGTATTAAAAAACTAATATTGTTTGGTATTGTCTTAGTAATTGTTGGTAAAATATGGGATTTAGGATTTCCTATTAACAAACCACTTTGGTCGAGTTCTTATGTGATTTATACAGGAGGCTTGGCGATGTTATTTTTAGCCTTACTATTATGGTTGATTGATGTGAAACAACTTAAAAAAGCTTTTACTCCTTTTATTCATTTCGGCACTAATCCATTATTTATCTATGTGTTATCTGGAATGATTGGTGGAATCTTAGGATTTGTTAAAGTAACGAACTCTTCAGGTAGTGAAGTTAGATTGTTGAGTTTTTATTATTCAGATTTTTTAGTTCCTCTTTTTGGCAATTTAAACGGCTCATTAGTTTATGCTATTTCTCATGTTGTATTTTTATGGATAATAGCCTTTATACTTTATAGAAAAAAAATATTTATTAAAATTTAAGATTAGAATTATTTGAATCAAAAAAACCCGATGATTGCTCATCGGGTTTTTGATTTATTTAGAAATATATTATCCTAATTCAACTCTTGAAAAACTTGCAACTTCAACATCACCATATGTTTTCACATACTCAGAAACGTTCTTTTTTGCATCCTTAATAAAGTCTTGATCTAACAAACATTTTTCTTGATCTAAAGTGGTGTTGTCAGAAATAAAACGTTCTAATTTACCTGGAAGAATTTTATCCCAAATTTGTTCTGGTTTTCCTTCTGCTTTCAATTCTGCTTTTGCATCTTCTGTTGCTTTTGCTAAAACATTTTCAGTTAATTGAGCCATAGAAATATATTTAGGTATATTTTTAAGTGTTTTACCTAATCTTCCTAACTCAATATTTTCTTTCTCTATTACAGCAATTCTTGCCTCAGTTTCAGAAGCAACAAATTCTGGATCAAAATCTTTGTAAGATAAAGTTGTAGCACCCATAGAAGCTGCTTGCATTGCTAAGTCTCTAGTAAGAACATCTGCTTTGTCTATAACAGCAGATAAACCTACAATAGCAGCAATTTTGTTACCATGAATGTAAGAACCTACATAAGGAGCTTCTACTTTTTCAAAAGCGGTAATTTCTAATTTCTCACCAATAACCCCAGTTTGCTCAATTAATTTTTCAGCAACGGTCATTCCTCCGAAATCAGCGTTTAAAAAATCTTCTTTATTGTCAGTGTTTAAAGCAATGTCAACAAAACTATTTGCTAACGCAACAAAGTCATCATTTTTACCAACAAAGTCAGTTTCACAAGCCAAAACGATAGCAACACCAAGAGTCTTATTTTCGTTTATTTTTGCAATAGCTACACCTTCAGATGATTCTCTATCTGCTCTTTTATCAGCAACTTTTTGCCCTTTTTTACGCAAAATGCTAATTGCTTTGTCAAAATCTCCTTCAGCTTCAACCAAAGAATTTTTACAATCCATCATACCTGCACCAGTAGCAGCACGAAGTTTTTTTACATCTGCAGCAGTAATCTTTATCATTTGTTTAATCTTTATAATGTTAAAAAAATCACTCATAAATATTTATGAGTGATTTTTTAATTTTTGTTAAATTTATGATGTAGCTTCTTTTTTGTTAACTACGTCTTTTTTTTCTGAAACCTCTTTTTCTTTCTTAGATTTTCTAGTAGATAATCCTTCAGCGATAGCATCAGTAATAACTCCTAAAACTTTACTAATTGATTTTGAAGCATCATCATTAGATGGGATCACAAAATCAATTGGTCTTGGGTCAGAATTTGTATCAACCATTGCAAAAATTGGAATGTTTAATTTAAACGCTTCAGCAACTGCAATATGTTCTTTTTTAATATCAACAATAAATATTGCTCCTGGTAAACGTGTCATGTCAGATATAGAACCTAAATTCTTTTCTAATTTTGCACGTTGACGATTAATTTGTAATTTCTCTCTTTTTGAAAGCGCATCAAAAGAACCATCAAGTTTCATTCTGTCAATAATAGACATTTTCTTAACTGCTTTTCTAATTGTTATAAAGTTTGTCAACATTCCGCCAGGCCATCTTTCAGTGATGTAAGGCATGTTAACTTCTTCTGCTTTTTCAGCAACAATATCTTTTGCTTGTTTTTTAGTCGCAACAAAAAGGATTTTTCTACCTGAAGCAGCAATTTTTCCTAATGCTTTTCCAGCTTCTTCCATTTTTGCAGCTGACTTGTAAAGGTCAATAATGTGCACTCCATTACGCTCTGTATAAATATACGGAGCCATATTTGGATTCCATTTTCTTGTCAAGTGACCAAAGTGTACACCTGCGTCTAATAATTCTTTAATTTCGATGTTTGCCATTTTATTTTTAGTTTACTTTCGTTGTGATAGCAATAATTAAGTAGCGATAATTCGGTCTTAACTATTTAGATGCTAAACTTTAACAACATTTAAATTTAATTTTAAATAATTTGAAATCTCTTGTAATACATATCGGATAAAATCCAAATAAATATTAACGTTTAGAGAATTGGAATTTCTTACGTGCTTTCTTTTGACCAAATTTCTTACGCTCAACCATTCTAGGATCTCTTGTAAGTAATCCTTCTGGCTTTAATACCAAACGATGATCTGGATCAATTTCACATAATACTCTTGAAATAGCTAAACGAATTGCTTCTGCTTGTCCAGTTACTCCACCTCCAAAAACGTTTACTTTGATGTCGAAAGATTTTTCGTTATCCGTTAACATTAATGGTTGGTTTACTTTGTATTGTAATGCCGCTGTAGTAAAATAGTCAGTCATGTCTTTATATTTACTTGACTTTCTGTTTTTGATTATGATGTTTCCTTTTCCTTCTGAAACATAAATACGTGCTACGGCAGTTTTTCTTCTACCTATTTTGTGTATAATATCCATAATTATCTAAGGTCGTTAAGGTTAAATGTTTTTGGTTTTTGCGCTTCTTGTTGATGCTCAGAACCAGCGTAAACATATAAATTTCTGTACAATGCGCTACCTAATTTGTTTTTAGGTAACATTCCTTTTACTGCTTTTTCAACAAGACGTGTTGGGTCTTTTTGAAACATTTCAGTTGCAGTTAAAGATCTTTGACCTCCTGGATAACCTGTGTGGCGGATATATGTTTTGTCCGTCCATTTTTTACCAGATAATTGAATTTTTTCAGCGTTAATTACGATAACGTTGTCACCACAATCCACGTGAGGAGTGTAGTTAGGTTTGTATTTGCCTCTAATTAGCATTGCTACTTTTGAAGCAAAACGACCCAATGTTTGTCCGTCCGCATCAACAACCAACCACTCTTTGTTTACGGTAGCTTTGTTTGCCGATACTGTTTTGTAACTTAATGTGTTCATACACTATTAGTTTTGTCTGTTAATAAATAATTTAAATCCCTCTAAAAAGGGAGTGCAAATGTACAAACAAAAAGTTAGATAACAAACAGAGAATCAGTTCTTTTTTTAAGTGAAATACCTTTTAGAAAACAGGATGTGTTTTATATCAAAAAGTAATAAAAAAATGATTAGACTTCTCTATCAAATCTATCGCTAAATAGCCGATATTAAGAATTGAATCAATGCGCATCCAGCCAATTATCACCCATATCCATATCAACAGTTAGTGGAATTGATATTTTATAAGCGTTTTCCATTTCGTGTTTAATAATTGGTTTTAATATTTCTAATTCGTCCTTATGAATGTCAAAAACCAATTCATCATGTACTTGAAGTAACATTTTAGATTTGTATTGCCCTTGGTTTAATATTTTTTGGATGTTAATCATGGCGATTTTAATAATATCTGCTGCAGATCCTTGGATAGGAGCATTAACAGCATTTCGTTCATCAGCAGCACGAACTATAGAATTTGCTGATTTTATATTTTTTAAATAACGTCTTCTTCCTAAAAGCGTTTCTACATAACCATGTTCTTTGGCAAAATCAACTTGTTTTGCGATGTATGCTTTAAGTGTTGGATAGGTTTCGTAATAAGTTTCAATTAATTCTTTGGCTTCTTTACGGCTTAAATCTGTTTGTTGACTTAATCCAAAAGCAGAAACACCATAGATAATTCCAAAATTTACTGTTTTTGCATTGCTGCGTTGTTCTCGTGTAACTTCATCAAGGGGAATCCCGAAAACTTTTGCCGCAGTAGATTTGTGAATATCTTCGCCATTTAAAAAGGATGTTTTCATTGCTTCATCACCACTTAATTCCGCAATTAATCGCAATTCTATTTGTGAGTAATCCGCTGCTAATAAAACATAGTTATCATCACGAGGGATAAAAGCTTTTCGTACTTGTCGTCCACGTTCGGTACGAATTGGAATGTTCTGTAAATTCGGATTGTTAGAACTTAGTCTGCCTGTTGAAGCAACTGCCTGACTATAAGTAGTGTGAATACGTCCTGTAGTTTTGTTGATTTCATTCGGTAACGCATCAACATAGGTATTTTTGAGTTTTACCAGTCCACGCCATTGTAAAATATTTGCAATTATTTCATGGTCAGGAGCAAGGTAGGAGAGTACATCTTCACTGGTTTTGTATTGTCCAGTTTTTGTTTTTTTAGGTTTTTCAACCAATTTTAAATGGTCGAATAATACTTCTCCTAATTGTTTTGGTGATGCTAAATTGAACTCGACATCCGCTTCTCCATATATTTTAGTTTCTAAATCTAAAATGTCTGTTGTTAAATCTTTAGATAACCCTTTTAGAAAATCGGCATCTACATTAATGCCTTCCAATTCCATAGAAGCCAGTACGTTTAAAAGCGGAATTTCAATTTCATTAAATAATTTTGAAAGTCCGTTTTCATTCAATATTTTTTCAAAAACTTTTTTTAATTGAAAAGTTATATCAGCATCTTCAACGGCGTATTCTGTTTGTTTTTCGATATCAATATCTCTCATAGAGAGTTGATTTTTTCCCTTTTTTCCAATCAATGTTTCAATAGAAATGGGTTGGTAGTTTAGGTAGGTTTCTGCCAACACATTTAAATTATGTCGCATATCAGGATTTATTAAATAATGTGCCAACATGGTATCAAAAATTGGACCTTTGACTGTTATGGCATAGTTGTTTAAAACCTTGATGTCGTATTTAATATTCTGACCAATTTTTTCAATGGTTTCATCTTCAAAAAAAGGTTTAAACTCTTCTAAAATTTGTTGCGTTTCCTTTTGGTCTTCAGAGAAAGGCACGTAATATCCTTTTCCTTTTTCGTACGAAAATGCAATGCCAACCAATTTGGCTTCTAATGTATTTAGACTCGTTGTTTCGGTATCAAAACACACCGATTTTTGTTTGAGTAATTTTTTCAGGAGTAATTTTCGAGACAATTCATTATTTATAAATTGATAAAAATGATTGGTATTTTTTGCCTCTTGATAGCCAGTGATTATTTCTTGTGGAATATCAGATGGTGCCGCAAACAAATCTAATTGCGCACTTGATTGGTCGTCGAGCGGAGTCGAAGCGATTCCGTTAGTAGATTTTTGAGTTTCTTGGTCACTTCGACTACGCTCAGTGTCCGATGATGGTTGGTCGCTGAGCGGAGCCGAAGCAACAGGTGCTTTAAAGATGCGATTAAAATTTTCATGTGCTCTTCTAAATTCTAATTCTTGAAAAATGTCTGACACTTTTTGGAAATCGGGTGTTGTAAGTTCAAAATCTTCCTCGTGAAATTCTACCGGACAATCTAACATAATTGTTGCCAATTGCTTAGACAGTAATCCCAATTCAGCATTTGCCTCTATTTTTTCTTTTAGTTTACCTTTTAGTTCGTGTGTATTTGCCAATAGGTTTTCCATGGATCCGTATTTGGCTAAGAATTTTTTAGCTGTTTTTTCTCCAACTCCAGGTAAACCAGGGATATTATCAACCGCATCGCCCATCATTCCCAAATAGTCAATGACTTGTTTAGGATGTTCAACTCCAAATTTTTCTTTTACTTTTTCTACATCCCATATTTCGATACCATTACCCATTCTTGCAGGCTTGTACATTACCACATTTTCAGTTACTAATTGCGCAAAGTCTTTATCGGGCGTTACCATAAAAGTTTTGTAACCCGCTTTGTCGGCTTGCACAGATAAGGTTCCAATTAAATCATCAGCTTCAATACCTTCAACTTCAATAATCGGAATATTCATTGCTTCTAAAATCTTATGAATATAAGGAACCGCAATTTTTATGGCTTCAGGGGTTTCTTTTCGATTTGCTTTGTATTCTGGAAAAGCTTTCTTTCTTGCAACTGAACCTCCTTTGTCAAAAGCGACAGCCAAATGATCTGGTTTTTCACGACGAATAACATCCAATAATGAATTGGTAAAACCCAAAATTGCCGAAGTATCCATTCCTTTGGAATTGATTTGTGGGTTTTTAATTAAGGCGTAATACCCCCTAAAAATTAATGCAAAAGCATCGAGTAAAAAGAGTCGTTTTTGTTCTGGCATGTGGTTAATGTTAAGGGCAATAAAAATACTAAATTGATTTGATGATGTCTTCTGATTTGTGCATTCTTTTTTTTCTTCCTAGTTTAGTCGATAATTCTACTTAGCGTAGTAACAAGTTTGATAAAAATGTATGATTTTTTTGTAATTTTTATAAAAGTTATTCGTCATAGTAATTGATTAAATTAGTGTTCTGTTTTTAGAGCAAAAATTAAAATATTCTACAAAAAAGATAATATATGTTTCGATGGGTAATTTTTGTGTCAATAATTCTATTTATTGATTTCTATGCTTTTCAAGGGTTAAAGACTTTGGGGAAGAATAAAATATGGTATTTGTTTTATTGGCTGATTTCAATAGCCATTTTAACCAATTTTGTTTATCAGTTAAGCACATATGATCGTTCCTTAGGTTTGTCACAGCCTTTAATGATGAGTTTTGCCTTGTTGGTTTTATCTGTAGTTCCTAAATTTATAACACTATTTGTACTGTTAGGCGAAGATGTTTTTAGAATGTTTAAAGTCGTAGGAACATATTTTTCATCTTCTCCTTCATATTTGCCAGAACGTAGAGTTTTTATAAGTAAAATGGCATTAGGTTTAGCGGCCATTCCATTTGCCTCAATAATTTATGGAGTCATTAAAGGGAAATACAATTATAAAGTCATTCAGCATACCTTATTTTTTGATGATTTGCCAACTGCTTTTGATGGATTTACAATAACTCAAATTTCAGATATACATAGTGGAAGTTTCGATAGTCCTGAAAAGATTACTTATGGAATTGATTTAATTAACGAGCAACAGTCTGATGTTATTTTGTTTACCGGAGATATTGTGAATAATATTGCTGAAGAAATGGATGATTACATTCCATATTTTAAAAAATTAAAGGCGAAACACGGTAAGTATTCTGTGTTGGGAAATCATGATTATGGCGAATATGTTCGTTGGAAAACTGCTGAAGAAAAAGAAATAAATTTTCAAGCCATTAAAGATATTCATCCAAAAATTGGATTTAATCTATTATTGAATGAAAGTGTTTATTTAGAAAAAGGAACTGATAAAATTGCATTGATAGGGGTAGAGAATTGGGGAACTCGTTTTAGGAAAGCCGGAGATTTGAAAAAAGCATCCGAAGGTATAAAAAAGGAAGATTTTAAAATTTTAATGAGTCATGATCCTTCCCATTGGGAAGCCGAAGTAAAACAACACAAAAATAAGTATCATTTAACATTGAGTGGCCATACACACGGTATGCAGTTTGGTATTGAAATACCAGGGTTTAAATGGAGTCCAGTTCAATATATTTATAAACATTGGGCAGGAATTTACGAGGAATTTGGTCGAGTTATCAATGTGAATCGTGGATTTGGATTTTTGGCATTTCCGGGTCGTGTTGGTATTTGGCCAGAGATTACTGTGATTACTTTGAAAATTAAAAAACAAACCGTTTAGTCTGTTTTGTAATTTTTATGTATATTTAGCACATCAATTTCTTCGTAATTGTATATAAAAACATCTATTATGAGCACCAATTTTTCTTCAATATTTGAAATTCAAAAAGCAAATCAATATAAAGTTGCTAATTCGACTTTAAAAGAACGAAAAGCAAAATTAACATTACTACAAAAGGCTTTGTTGGGTAATTACAAGCAAAAGTTTAGAGAGGCAGTATACGCTGATTTCAAGAAGCCGTTTACTGAAAATGATTTAATGGAGTTGTACCCTATAATGAGCGAAATAAAATTCGCAAAAAAGTATTTAAGAGAATGGATGGAGAAGAATAGCGTTCCAACACCGATGGCGTTATTGGGCACATCATCATGGATAAAATATGAACCAAAAGGGGTTTGTTTAATAATTTCGCCATGGAATTACCCAATACATTTAACATTGAGCCCATTAGTTTCTGCAATTGCAGCAGGTAATACAGTTATTATCAAGCCTTCTGAAATGACTCCCAATACATCTAAAGTTTTGGCAGAGTTAATTTCAGAATTATTTGATGAAAATGAAATTGCTCTCGTAGAAGGAGGTGTTGAAGAATCTACAGCATTATTAAAATTACCTTTTAATCATATATATTTTACGGGTTCACCAGCAGTTGGAAAAATTGTTATGAAAGCCGCATCACAACATTTAACTTCGGTTACATTAGAATTGGGAGGTAAATCTCCCACAATTGTTGATAAAACGGCTAATATTAAAACAACTGCAGAAAAGATTGCTTGGGGGAGGTTTGTAAATAATGGACAAACATGTTTAGCCCCAGATTATGTGATGGTTGATGAGCAAGTGAAGAAACAGTTGATAGATGCTTTG
>SMVB01188649.1_pt1 | contig 14515 bp, 9 predicted proteins | sample 2456461 | NCBI WGS metagenome assembly SMVB01 (sample SAMN11095934, study PRJNA526329) | marine sediment metagenome | biome: Marine sediment; feature: Surficial sediment; material: Deep marine sediment; isolation source: Hadal surficial sediment | place: Pacific Ocean | collected 2014-05 | depth 0-1... | reverse complement strand
CTCAAATGCCTGTCTACGATTTTTATTGCGTATTATTATTTAATTCGCAATACTCGTTATTTATGATGAATAAGTAGATTTATAGATTAATGAATCGGAAATCTAAGTACGGATAAGTCATACTGGGAAAACCAGGCTACAGATATATACTATTACTATCCGTGGTGTCAAGCATCTGCCAACAACGGATTTTCACTTTGCTCAGTCATGGAGTTGGTGGCGGCTCGGCTACGTGAATGCAGTGCCCATACCGCACAATGCCGACTTTAACGAAGGGTGATAACCTGGAACGTCCGACGTTAATATGCGCCAGAAAACCCAGCGGCCGTGGCGTTGCAGCGCCGAAGCTACGGTCCCGATGTGTAGACTCCGAAAGTGAACGCGAACAGCTCAAAATCGGCGGAATTGGAACTCAACCGTAGCTTGTGACCCCGCGTGTAGCTGGGATGGGCCACCAAGTTGTACATCCTGGGTTCGACCACCTGCAGGTAGCTTTCTCCGTTTCCATCGATGACGATATCGTCACCTTTGTTTTCCGGAGTGAGAAATTGGCCGTCGATGGTGACCTGGACTTTGTAGGGCCGCCCCGGGGCGGAACCTAACACTGCGTTGACCGTTCGGGCCGCGTAAATCAGAGAGATGTAGTCCTCGTAACCGGTCGTCGCTTGGCCGTGTCTCACAAGGTCTTCGCCCACGAACCAAAATCCGCTGAAGTATATCGAGTGGGCCAACATTTCCTTTGGCTCCTCAAAATAGATCACCGCTTCCTGGTCTTGGTAGTACTCGGGCTGGCGGACGAAGCCTGGCCCGCCGGATTGCGTGTCGGAGAAATCCCGGCCGTATCCGGTGTACAACTCCCTGGTTATCTCCGCGTTTTGGGCTCGCAGGAATACCGGGTCCAGGGTTTGGTCCGAGAGCGGCGGGAAGTTGCCGCCGTCCAAATCAGCCCCCGTCTCGGCGAGCAACTCGCGGATCTTCTCTTCGGTTTCCGCGTATTGCCCCTCCCCCAAGTGGCGGTATCGCAGCACTCCTTTTTGGTCAATCAAGTACTTGGTGGGCCAAGCGCGGTTGGAGTAGTTGTCCCAGGTAACCTGGGCGTTATCCAGGGCTACCGGCCAGGTGATGCCGTTTTCCGCAACGGCGTTCGTCACATTATCCGGGTCTTTTTCAAAGTCAAACTCCGGGGTGTGCACGCCTACGATGATTAGACCGTCGTCGGCATACCGGGAGTGCCATAGCTTGAGAAACGGGAAGGTGCGGATGCAGTTGACGCAGGTGTTGGTCCAAAAGTCGATCAAGACCACTTTGCCTCGGGAGTTCTGGAGGGAGATCGGTCCGGAGTTGATCCAGGTCAAGATGCCTTCAATCTCAGGAGCGAGAGCCCCGATCGTAGGCGGTGGGGCCGGTTGCCCGGTCTGAACACGGGACGGCCCTGTTGGCGACCTGTCTGGCTGCGCTCTGCTATCCGGCTCGCTTGACCTGAAAGGCTGTAGCACCGCGAGGACGGTCACCGCCGCTATCAGGGCCGCCGCTGCAAAGGTGAAGAAAATTTGTCTATTCGATAATCGCAAAATCCCGCAATCTGACCCCGCACGCTTACTGGGGTGGCTCCTCCGATTATTAGCCTGCGCTGACTGCCGGGGTGCCCGGCAGGACACTGTCCGGAAGCAGGCCAGCGAATGTCCTGCCGTCATTTCTCCCAGAGCTAGTTGAACCGCCGCAAGTCCTTTTGCGTTACGAAGATAACCACCGTGATGATCAACAAGAGCACGGCCAAGATTCCCACCGCCACCTGGCCGCCAAGATATTGGGCGACAATTCCCGCTGGCAAGACCCCCAAGGGCATCAGGGCGAAATTCAGCATGTAAACGCTCATCACCCGGCCCCGGTATTGGTCCTCAGACACTTCCATGATTAGCGCCTGATTCAAAGTTCTGCGGCCAGCGTCGCCCAGACCTAAAGCCAGCATGAGGAACAACGCCACGAGGTAGAATGGCAGCAACGCCACCAAGAGCAACGCTACCCCGGTCAAAAGCGTGGTGGCGATGAGCAAAAGTCCGCGTTTCCATCGGCCAGCCTGTGCCATGAACAAGGAGCCAACGAGAGCACCCAGTCCCATTACGCTTACCAATAACCCCATCGCCTCGGGTCCCTTGCCGTAGATATCCACCACGAAGATAGGCATCAGGAAACGAAATGGCATCGCCAGCAAGGCAGTGGCTAATCCGATCGCCAACAGAATCAGGACCATTGGGGTGCGCCTGATGTAGGAAACACCGGCCCAGATGTCCGCCAGTATCTTGGCGTTGGCCGCCATCGGTCTTTGGACAGTTTTAGGTAGCATGACAGTTACCAGCACGGAGATGGCTCCCAATCCGGCCAGGACCAGGTAAACACCCGCTGGTCCAATCGTCGCATATAACACTCCAGCAAAGGCCGGGGCCATTAGGGTCATGGCGCTCATGCCAGCTGAATTCAGAGCGATTGCGTTGGTAAGATTCTGGCGTGAGACAAGGTCTGGAATCATTGCCTGGCGGGCTGGTCCTATGAAAGAAAACACTGCGCCCATGACCATGGAGGCCGCAAACAGGTGGTACCAGGTTACCGCGCCCATTTGCACGGTAACGGCGACGGCCAGCGCTGTCAGTAGGAAGCCTATCTGACCAATCTGGATGATTTTTTTGCGGTCCAGCCGGTCGGCGAGGGCACCGCCGAAGAGTGCGAGGCCCAGCATGGGTATGGCGAACCCCGAGTTGACCAATCCAAGCAGCGCCGGGGAACCGGTCAGATCGAACACCAGATACGATTGGGCAATCATCTGCATCTGGATGGCGGCCATCAAGAACAGCATCCCCAACCAGAAGTTGCGGAAATCCGCCCCCCGTAAGGACACAAAAGCCCCGGCCCGGGTTCCAGTTTGGCCCTGGGTTTTCGCTACAGGCGCCGCGGCTGTGTCCGTGGACGCTGGGCTGGCAATGCCTCCGGTACCCGGATCAGGATCAGTTCCTGGGTTTGCTATCTTGACCTCGATTGTGGGGGCTCGAGTGCGGGGGAAAGTTAAATATAAGCATCCTGTTGATTAAGATACTGCTCTCGAGGCTGGCTAGCCAAGGTTGTAGAAATTGACCGCGTTATCGCAAATAATTTTCCGCTTCGTCGATTGAAGAAGCCCGCCCAACTGCTCTTCAATGATTTGCTGTGAATCTGGGAAGAGGCAGTCGGGATGGGGATAGTCGGTGGCCCACATGATGTTATCCTCGCCAACCAGGTGGACGATGTCGGCGATGGAGGCCTCTTGCTGGTAGGTGGTCATGCCGTTGCGGCGGAAGTAATCGCTGGGCTTCAGTTCAAAGTTTAGTTGTTGGAGCCGGTCTTCATACTCCACGTCGAACCGGTCGAGGATATAGGGCAACCAGGTTACTCCCGATTCGCCAAGCACGAAGCGGAAATCGGGGAATTTCTCGCAGGCCCCCGACAAGATGATTCCCGTCAATGTCTCGACGCCGTCGACCTGGAACAACACTGATTTGAGTCCACGTATCTCCAGCTCGTATTCCGCAGCCATCTGATCGTTGTCGGCTAAACGGGCGCCGGTGAACCCAGTGGAATGGAACGATATGGGAAAACCACACTCAGACGCAGTCTGCCATAGCGGGTACCAGGCGTGATGCCAGATTGGAAACGCCAGTTTCTTGACCGGCAAGTCTCCCCCGCGCATTCCCATCGCGGCGCAGCGGCGTACTTCCGCGGCGGCCGCCTCCGGATCGTGGTAGGGGATGGCAGCCAACGGGAAGATGCGGTGCGGGTCCCCGCGCCGGGAGAAATCCATGACCCAATCGTTGTACACCTGGAAGACCCATCCCGCCATTTCGCCGTTCTGAATCTTCAGGTTTGCGCCCAGGATCCCGTAGATCAACTCGGCGTCCACACCGTCTTTGTCCAAGTCCTGCAGTCTAAGCTCAGGGGTTGACGGGCGCGGTTCGGCTTCCCGGTGGTGTCCCGAATTGAACTCGAGGTCGTGCATCTTGTCCACCCGGGCCAGGCGTCCCTTCTCGTACTTGCCGAAGCCTGGGCCAACACCGTTCCACATGCCGACATCTTGGCCATCGATGAACCAATGTAGGCCATCTTCCAATTCCTCGACGCGGGGAACCAACAATTTCCATTTGGCGGGCGCTTGATCCGACCACAGGTCAGGGGGGCAAAATGTCAGGTCGATGTGGTTGTCGCATGAGACTACTTGGTAAGCCATGATTCCCTCCCAATATGAATCGACGAACGAACCGTAAGACGGCGGACTACTGACGGTCCAGCCGATTTTAACCCCGTCGGCATGATGCCGCAACAGCCGGGCCGTTGGCACGGCAATAGATGTTCATACGGTTTTTCTTCTCGTTAGCATTATGCTGCGCGGCCATCATCAGCCGCCACCCCGCAGGATCTCGGCAGGGTTAAGCCGCCGGGCCGCCACTACGGCAAACCCAACCGATAGGGCCGACATCGCCAGCAATCCCGCCAATACGCCGGTCATCAACCAACCCCTGATGGACGGAATGAGCGGCGGCACCGGAGCATTTCCCTGGGGCGTCAGGTCGATCAGTTCCAAAACCTCAAGGCCCGGCCAATAACCCATGGCGGCGCCGGCGGCGATGGCCAGCACGGCCACAATCAACCGCTCCGTTGCCAGCGACAGGAAGAACTGCCCCCGCGAGAAGCCCAAAACCCGCGCCACGGCCAGATCCATGCGGCCCATGCGTACGGATACCAGGGCGTGGACGGTTAGCGTCAGCAAGACCGCGATGCCGATGGCCACCATGCTGAAGATTGTCAGACCGTCCCAGCCACCGCCAGCCAGTGGGTTCCGCTCGGCGAACTCCGCCTCCAACTCCCGGTCTTTGATGGAGACCAAACCGGTAAACAGGCCGCGTATCTGGGCAATGACTTGCCGGCGGTCTACGGCCGGGTCCAAAGACACCCACATCTCGCTCGGCCGGTCGAGTGAACCGACGGGCAAGCGGCGCATGTATTCCCGGTAGTCATCCAGGTCCACCAAAATGAACGGTCTCCGGTCTGGGTTCAGCGTTGGGAAATGGCTGGCTAGTCCGACGAACTGCACTGGCACGGCCAGATTGTGTGTCTCGATCCGGACCTGCTGTCCCAATGAGTACCCCGGCCCCCCGATGGCCGGGATGGGGAACGGGCCGGGCGGGAGATGGATCCCCCTTTGGCCGTTCGTGAATGGCTCTTGCCAAGAGAACTCGAGGCTGGCGCTTCCACTCCGGGCCCTGGTGGGTGTTTGCTGGACCACGTCAGGGAATTCGCCTTGGTTGGCCAGCGGTACCCATGGAGCAGGTCCTTCGAATCCCTCTATGACTGACCCGTCCAGACCGGAAGATGGTCCAAAAGCAGTAACATCGTCCAGATGCAGGACGCCATCCGTTATCCTGGTGGCGCCGGTGGAAAAAAATAGGGACACCAGTTCAAAGGGCCGCGACGCCGGAGCCGCAGCGGCTGGGAGGTCCCCGGTGAACAGCTTCCATTGACCGTCGGCCGCCTTCGCATCGGAAGGGAAGGTGGGCCCTCGGTCCAGGATATTGCCCATCGGGATTGTCCGGTAGCTGCCGGTGGCCGTCACCAACCTGGCCCACAGGTTCAAGCTGAACCGCCGGTCCATTTCGTTCAAGGCAGTGGCATCCACCCACACTCCCAGGGACACCGTGTCCTCGGGCAAAGGAATACCGGTGCCGACGAGATCGGAAGAGAAGGGCTTGGGTCGGAGCAACCGGCTGATTTCTTGCAGTCCTCCCGGAAAAAAGTCCTCCCTGAACCACGCTGCTTGCTCCAATGCCCGTGGCTCCACCGCCAGCAACTGCACGTTCATGCCCAGACGGCCTTCCACAATCTTGACCGATTCGCGAAGCACCGGGCTGACCGCCTTCACTCCGGCTATTGTCCTTAATTTCTCTGGGGCGTCGGCGGGAAGGCCCAGACCTCTCACCACGACGTCCCCGCCCACGCTGTAGCGGGCCTGGTCGCTCTGACCCTGAGACAAGCTGGACTGGAAAGCTGCTCCGAACACACCCAGGGCCGCCGCCAGCATCAGAATCACCGCCAGTGCGCCGTGGGGGATGGGGTCTCGGGCCAAGCGCAGAAGGGAGAACTGGAACCAGGCGGCTCCGGCGCGTGTTCCAGCCCAGGCGAAAAACCGGATAACCAGGGGCAGCAGGCGCAGCAGCAACACGGCGGCGGCCAGGAGTCCCACAACCGGGCCGAGGATCAGGGTCGGGTCCACGTTCAGGCCCTGAGATTCCAGTCCATCAGCCACGAATCCGTCCCGGCCCCGGACCTGATACCAGACCACCGCAAATGCCAGGACGGCCAGGATGTCCAGATGGTACCGGTGCAGGAACGGGATAGTCGGCGGCCTGGCCCTGATTAGCAGGGTCTCCAGCGTGCCCATCTTGGCCCGGCCCGCAGCGGTGATTAACAAAACCACCAGGGCCATGACTCCTCCCAGAGCGCCCATCCAGAACATGTCGCCGGCCAGACCCAAAGGGATGGGAGTGTCGAACTCGCCCCTTGGGTTGATTGTCTCCAGTAGAAGGAACTTGACGATGGCCCAGGCCAAGAAAGGCCCCGCTATCATCGCTGCCAGGGCCACAATACCCTCAGCCATGGCCAGTACTCCACTTACCTGGAGCACGCTGGCCCCGCGGCTACGCAGCAAGCCTGCCTCCTGCGCCTGGCTGCGTCCCAGGCTGCCGGTGATCAGCGCCAGGAAATAGAGCACCACTACCACTACCAGCGAGAGGTAGATGTAGAGGGGCACCTTGGCCAGCGTAAACGCTCGATTGTATTCGTCGATGGTGAGGCCAAGGCGGCTCGCCACCAAGGTCCGCGGGTATTTCTTGTTCAGGTCCGTCTCCAGCCCCTTGACCTGGCGCTTCACCTCGTCGACGTTGCTTGCAGTCAGGTAGCCGGAGTCCAGGAACAGGTAGAACACAAAGTTGCCTACCAGGTTCGGATAACGGCCTCCCACAACCTGGAAGAAGTCCTCTTCAGTCACGTACAGCGGAACTGCCACCGACTCGCCGACGGAGCCGACGGTTATGATGTCAAAGTAGGTCGGGGCCCCCATCCAGTATTCCTCGCGGGGATCGATGGGCTCGGCCAGGCCTACTACTTTGAGGAAGAGGCGCTCAGGCGATCCCCGCATCGGCACCAAGGCCACGCGGTCGCCCACGTCAAAACCCAGCTGGTTGGACGTTGCAACGCCGATGACGGTCTCAATATCTTCTTGTTTTTCGGGGTTCCCGGCCTCCGGCCAACGGCCTTGGGTGAGGCGGCTGTGTTCGGCGAATCCGGTGAGGAAGAAGGGCCGGCCCGACGGGTCCGGCGATGCGGGCGTGTTTAACATGCGGAGATTGGACAGGGTGATGCCCAACCGCTCAGTGCCCCGCAGCATCGGTCCCAGGCGGGCATCGGACGTTTCTTGGACCAGGCTTTGTAAAGGAAGATAATCGGCCCTGCCCAGCGGCCGGTTCTGGGCGGTGATTTGGGCGTTCAGCACCTCGGGCCGGAACGACGCGACGGCGTGGCGCAGGCCAGCCTCGCCCAAGGCGCGGGAGTACAGCGCCCCGGTGGACATGATGGTCACCGAAGCGAGGATCCCGAAGGAGGTGACCGCCAGCAACAGCCAAGAATGGCGTAGCCGCCGACGCAACAACCAGTAGACCAAGGGAAGAAGCTGCATGGAAATCAGCGGCTCTCCAACTGCGCAAATACTACATCAATGACTTGGGCAAACAGGCCGTCATCCGCTGAACAACTGGTTTTCTTGGGCCAACAGCATATTTGCTTCACCTGATGGGAGGTAAAGTCCTCTGAGGAGGCAGTGACTTGCTCCAAGGAGGCTATTAACGTCTTGGGGTTGGCATACTGGACCAGCGCGCAGATTTTGGATAAAGAGAAATGTTGCTGGGATTTGGCGGAGATTCCGAACACCAAGCTTGTGAACCCTGTATGTTCCGCACTATAAATCGGCGCCCCAGACCCGTCAAATGAACAGATGGCGCCCAGGTGGTAGCTGCAAACGGCTCCATCTAGAGGGCAGCTGATGCAGCGGCGATCGCTATCTGGATGAGTGTGGCCCACTCCGAGATCAAAAGTTGTGTGGGGTCCAAGGCCGGTGCTTGACGGCGAACATGAGGTCTGCGCGCAGCAATGCCCCTGGGGAAAGTTCATCGACCAAGCCCGCTTGGGCAAGTGTGGAGAAACTTACGGCCCCCATGTACGCTGAGGCTAGATTCGAAACGCCAATCGCCAAATCAGGCGGCAAACTCGATGCGCGGCAGACGGCGCTCTCCGGCGATCCTTCCAACTCGAACGATCCTTCGTTCCAGGGACATAGATTGTCCCGTACCTCCAACACCAAGCGGTCGTGGTGCATATAACGCCTGAGCTCCAGAGCCGCGGCCACATCAATCAAACGCAGCCACATTCCATCGCGGGTCGATCTTTGCAGCTTCCTTGGGTCCGCCAACAGCCAAGGAAGTGGGTCATCCACGGGACGCTTGAGCGCCTCGGTGGATGTAACCAGGTCCGTATCGAAACAGAACCGCCACAATGCGGTATTTGCTTCATTGGTGGCTGCCATCAACTCATTCACCGTGAGAGTGCTCCCACTGATGCGGTAAGTCACATAACCGTCCACTTTTCCGTCATCCTCATAGGCAGCGTAAAACAGACCGCCTCGTCCGCCCTGACTGTGCTCCGGCGCTCGGGAATCCCGCTCCCACCGGTGCAGCGCCCTCTGAAACACGCCCGGGCGGTCCGCGGTGCTCCGCCGGAAAACCTCGGGAAGCTCTTTTGCGATATCCGCTGGGTCCACGAAAAAGATTCGGCCGGGGCTCTCAAACGGGCGGGCATACCCGTTATGCTGGCGATCAATCATCCATTGCTCGTGCAAAGACCCGATACCGTAACCGAACCTGCCGTAGATCAAGCTTTCGGTGGCAAACAGTGCGGCCATCGGCTCGCCACGCTCGTGTATATCGTAGATCTGATGGCGCATCATGCTGGTCATCACACCCTGACGCCTGTGCGTTGGCTGGACAGCGATGTTGGCCACCCCGGCGGTTACCGCTGACGCCCCAGGTATGGACATCTCAAGCCGGTGGGAGTGAGCGCCGCCAACGATATTTCCTTGGTCGAACACGGCGATGGAACGATCAAGATCGAAATGCGCCCTCAGCGCTTCGGGGTCACCGTCCAACCGGTTGCCATGAGCCCGCGCCTCAGCCCGGCACCACGGGATAAACTCGTCGGGGGTTATGGTCCTCAGTTCCAGCATCGAGATTGCTCTCCCCGTCTTCCAGTCGGTTCCACCAAATATATATGAATCCGGTCCATCATCACACCGCCCCAGCCATCTGTATATTGATCAACGAGCGACAAACGGTTATGAGTCATCCCGGAGTTTTGTAGTGGGTGTGGGCGAGTAGAGATATCAGAAGGGAAGCTAAAAGCGAGTGGGCGGTGGTCTGTCATTGAGCATTGGCTGCGAACATTGGCAGCGCCGCCTTCGTCTTCCCTGCGAAAGCCGGAATCCAGAATGGGGCCAGACGGACCGTCTGACTACGTTCAGTTGAAATCGCGCCTCGTCAGCTGGCGTGAATCCCGAGCCACCGGATGCGCGTAGGCAACAAGCTCATCAAGAGCGAAGTCGAATCTCCTACTCTATTGCCGATTTGGAGAGACGGGGATCCTGGATTCAGGCTTTAGCGGGAAAAGCGGTATCGGCACCAGAGACTATTCTCACCGGGAAAGTCAGTGGTGACTCATGTTGCTGTTAACACTGTTCACCAGCACTGTCAGTCTGCGCTTCAGACCGTCCTAATTTGCGGTGGCAAATTTAAATCCCGTGGGGCGCTGGGCATCCGCTAATGCTTTATCCAAGTCTGTTTGCCCAAAAGAGTTGAATTCCACGCGGATGATATGGGTGGGATTATACGTGACCGTGGGATTTACGAGGGTTAACGCCGAAAGGTTGCCGCCGAAAGCATCGAGGAATATCGCCGCAAAAGAATTCACGAGTTGCGTAGCCTCTTGGAGCAACTGAGGCACATCATAGGTGTGGATGGTCTGAACACCATCGACGGTTATGATTGTCCACGTAAGAATTCTTGCAGGTTCGTTAACCATTTCTTACCTTTCTCCTAGCGGCGGAGCCCCCGCCCCTACTCGCGTTGAAATATTGTCCGGGTAATTTTCCCCTGTTGGTGTCCTCGGGAAAGCGTGCCCAAGATTCGCAATGACGATAGCACAGTCTGGCGCGGCTGTGTGCGATTCAAACCGTGGCCGCCTCCGTTACAAGGGTACGATAATCGGTCGTCGTCGTTGACTTTCAGGATTCTGCTGCTACTATTTTTGACGCAAACATAAACCTTTTTGTGAAGACAGCTTAGTAAGGAGGGTCGTCATGGCGGAAATCGTATTCTCAATGGAACTGAAGGGCAAGGGAGTGCCGGTCGAGGGCCGGGAGAACACATTTCATGTGGAAACCTCTGGAACAGGTCCTCAAGGAGAGACGGTCACTTTCGAGTCTGAAGTAGTGATGACGGATGCCGGCTTCGATGAAGCCGGGACAATCCGATACGGCGAACGCGGCAGCTTGAAGTTCAACTCCGTAGGGACCGGGCACATGGCCCCCAGCCCCGTATCAGGCGTTAACCATGGCACCATCATGTGGCTCGTCACCGAGGGAGACGGAGAGTTCAGCGGGGCCAGCGGATTGATTACGGCTAACTTCACGTTCTCTGAACAAGGAGACGTGGTAGACAATCAGTACGTCAGGATTTACACCTAGTAACAAACGAGACTGGCTGATCGGCCTTCTGGGAGTCCCATCCCCAATTGAACGGGCCGGGACATACTTATCCACCGGTTGCAGCGGCTGGATGTCCATGAGTTAACTGCGGCCCGTTGCCCGACTTCCGCCTCAATTCTTACCTTTCCGTCGGCGCTGGATCGTTGCGCATTCAAGGCTGCGCCTAATGGCGGTCCTGCAGTGCATTCTTGTGCGGCGCCGCATGGGCGAATGTGGACAGGCTTGTAAAGCGGCGGATATAATTACCGGGCCCTGAAGTCCAACGCGGTTGACCACCCCCGAATCTGGACCACGGGGTGAGCCTCGCCCCTCACAAAATCAATCGGGGGAAGTGTCGGAACTGGTAGACGAGCATGATTTAGGATCATGTGCTGAAAGGCGTCCGGGTTCGAGTCCCGGCTTCCCCACCACCTTCCACCGAAGGAAGCGTGCTGTGTGAAGGGAGGATAACAACATAGGAAAAGGCGCTAAGCGGCCGGGTAACGGGCACCGCTTCCCCGGTCAGCGTTGTTAAATTCAAACATCGCGCGCCGAACCTGAGGAGACTCTTTGGCTACACTGTTAGAAGTTAGAAACCTAAAGACCCATTTCTTCACCGTGGAAGGCGTCGTAAAAGCGGTAGACGGCGTCTCTTACGATTTGTCGGAAGGGGAGACCCTGGGCCTGGTGGGGGAAAGCGGTTGTGGCAAAAGCGTTAGCGCGCTCTCTGTGATGCGCCTGATACCCGACCCACCCGGCAAGATCATTGCCGGGGAGATATTTCTGGAGGGGGAGGATATCCTCAAGATTGGCATGGATGACATGCGGCAGATTCGCGGCGCCAAGATTGCCATGGTCTTCCAGGAGCCAATGACTTCATTGAACCCGGTTCTAACGGTGGAACGGCAAATCACCGAGACCCTCCAACTGCATATGGGCATGTCCAAACGAGAGTCCCGCAGTGAAAGTGTGAACCTGCTGGCCAAAGTGGGAATTCCCGACCCAGAAACCCGCATCAAGCAGTACCCTCACCAGTTCAGCGGCGGTATGCGTCAACGGGTGATGATTGCCATGGCATTGAGCTGCAATCCCCGCTTGATCATCGCCGACGAGCCGACCACGGCATTGGACGTGACGATTCAGGCCCAGATCTTGGACCTGATGAAGGCACTAACCACCGAGTCCGGAGTTGCTCTGATAATCATCACCCACAACTTGGGCGTGGTGGCCCGCTATGCCGACCGAGTGAACATCATGTACGCGGGCAAGGTGATCGAACGGGGAGATGCTCGCCAGATCTACGCCAACCCGCGGCACCCGTATACGGTGGGCCTGCTCCGATCGGTCCCCCGGTTAGACCTACCCCGCAGGGCAAAGCTTGACCCAATCGACGGTCAACCGCCTGATTTGATCAACCTGCCTGATGGATGTGCCTTCCGCGAACGCTGCCGCTGGGCCATCGACAAATGCGCAACGGACACCCCAGAGTTGATGGATACGGGGGACGGTCATCTGTCCGCCTGCTGGCGGTTTGAGGACCTGGGTCCCACAGCCATTGACATGCTGAACACCCCAGCTGCGGGGTAGTCCCGCCGATTCGATATAGGTGCTGAACATGACGACGATGCCAGAAGCCGCAGCCGGAAGCGCTGCCGGCACACAGAACGGCGACATACTGCTGGAGGTCAAGGACCTCAAGATGTACTTCCCAGTCAGCTCTGGGATGTTGTTCCAGCGAACCACCGCGTATGTGAAAGCCGTAGACGGCGTTAGCTTCACGGTCAAACGCGGTGAAACCCTGGGTCTGGTGGGCGAAAGCGGTTGCGGAAAGACCACGACCGGCCGTTGTATCCTCCAACTCTACAAGCCCACCGCCGGTCAAGTGATATTCGACGGCCAAGACCTAACGCGGTTGAAATCCAAGCAGATGCGGGCAATGCGGCGGGAGATGCAGGTAATCTTCCAAGACCCGTACAGCTCACTGAACCCCCGAATGACTGCCGGCAACATCATCGGAGAGCCGTTGATTGTTCATGGCTTGGTGAAAGGCAAGGCTGAGTACCGGGAAAAGGTCGCCGACCTGCTGCAGAACGTGGGACTTAATCCCTACATGGCGGACCGTTTCCCCCACGAATTCAGCGGTGGACAGCGTCAGCGCATCGGTGTCGCCCGGGCGTTGTCGGTGAGCCCAAAGTTCATCGTGGCCGACGAACCGGTTTCCGCTCTTGACGTGTCCATCCAGGCACAAATCATAAACCTGTTGGAAGATCTCCAAGAGCGATTTGGGCTGACCTACCTATTCATCGCCCACGATCTGTCGGTGGTTCGCCACATCAGCGACCGCGTTGGCGTCATGTATCTGGGACACATGGTGGAGATGGCAGACCGGAACGAGATTTACCGTAACCCAATCCACCCTTACACCAAGGCCCTGCTCTCGGCGGTGCCGATTCCTGACCCGGTGTTGGACGCCCAGCGTGAGCGCGTCCTGCTCAAAGGCGAAGTCCCCAGCCCACTAAACCCGCCCAGCGGTTGCGTGTTCCACCCTCGTTGTCCCGTGGCCAATGACACCTGCTCCGCCTTCCTGCCGGAACTGCGTGAAGTGGAACCGGATCATTATGCGGCCTGTATCCTGGCCACCGGGTATGGGAACCCGTAGCGCCTGCCCCCGGCTTAAAAAGAAGCTTCAAGAGAGGCTGTCGCTAGATGGCCTCTCTTTCATTTTTCGGCGATGTCCCCGCGTTGCTATCGGTATGGCCACTGATTCTCCGTTGTGGGGTAAATTAGGCCGTGATACCATTGAACGAGTATGGAACCGAGCCTAATAAGAAACTTCTGCATCATCGCCCACATCGACCACGGAAAATCGACCCTGGCCGACCGTTTTTTGGAGATCACCGGCACCGTGCGCCCCGGTGACATGAAAGAGCAGTTCTTGGACCAGATGGACCTGGAAAGGGAAAGGGGCATCACCATCAAGGGCAAGGCAGTGACGATGTCGTACACCGCCCCCGATGGCAAGAAGTATCAGTTTAACCTCATCGACACGCCGGGGCACGTCGATTTCAGTTATGAAGTGTCCCGCGCTTTGGCCGCCTGCGAGGGCGCCCTACTGGTGGTGGACGCCAGTCAAGGGATCGAGGCCCAGACTATCGCCAACACCCTGCTCGCGATGGAATACAACTTGGACCTGATCCCGGTGGTGAACAAGGTGGACCTGCCCCAGGCTGAGCCGGAGAGGGTCGCCGCCGAGATGCAACAGGCGTTCGGTTTCCGGGAAGACGAGATACTCTTCGTTTCCGCCAAAGACGGCACCGGCGCGAGGGAAATACTTGACGCCGTGGTGGAGCGGGTACCGGCTCCCACGGGTGAGATCGACGGGTCGCCCCGCGCCTTGGTCTTCGACTCGGAATACAACTCGTATAAGGGAATCATCGCCCATATCCGGGTCAAAGACGGCTCAATCGCCAAGAACGACCGGATCAAGGTGATGTCCTCTGGAAAGATGGCGGAGATTGTGGAGGTGGGGGTGTTCGCCCCAGGACCAACCCCAACGGAAATCTTGGAGATGGGTCAGGTTGGTTACGTAGCCACTGGCTTCAAAGAGGTGCGGGATTGTTCTGTGGGCGACACATTGACCGTGGACCG
>SMVB01435702.1_pt1 | contig 14518 bp, 9 predicted proteins | sample 2456461 | NCBI WGS metagenome assembly SMVB01 (sample SAMN11095934, study PRJNA526329) | marine sediment metagenome | biome: Marine sediment; feature: Surficial sediment; material: Deep marine sediment; isolation source: Hadal surficial sediment | place: Pacific Ocean | collected 2014-05 | depth 0-1... | reverse complement strand
GAAGTTCGGCTCTCTTTCCGAGGACGTGACGGCCCATGTTCGTGCGCTTCAGTCGGCCGATGAGATCGACCGCTACCTCGACCGGGTTCTCACCGCGACATCGCTCGAGGAGATGGAGCTCGACGTCTGAGTGGCGGCGACCACAATCCAGCTATCCGTTTGTACTTTGTCGAAGAGATTGGGATCGGCTCGCGGGCGCAGCGCAGTCAGGGCTCACGAGTATCGCTCTGTGCTGGCTTGTGTAAGGGCTCGAGCGTCCATCCTCGTGAGGTCCGAACGAAATACCACCTGAGAGTTCGTTCCTGGAAGAGGACGTTTTCTAGCGGCTCGACTGCAGCTTTTCTGGAGCACGCGTCGGGGGGTCGTCCCGTCCATAGGTTCTCTCGATTTCTCTAAGCTAAGCTTAGGGCAGCGCCCATGCCGTGAGCGTGGCCCCGGCCGGAACGAGGACGTACTGCCGTCCGTCGACCATATAGGTGGTAGCCGACGTGCCGTGCAGCTTTGCACCCATCTGATAGCTCCAGAGCAGCGTACCGTCTCGTGAGTCGAGCGCGATCACGTTGCCATCGGCATCCCCGGTGAACACTAGGCCCGAGGCCGTCGTCAGCAACCCGGCGGTCGACGGCGTCAGATATCTGAACTCCCACTTGCGTTCGCCCGTCGCCGGATCCAGCGCGCGCAGCGCGCCATAAGCCGGGTTGTTCACCGAATCCACCCGCTGCCCTGCGCCTCCCGTGAACCGCTCGCCGGGTACATATTCTGGCTTCCACGCGTAGTACGTCATGCACACTTCGCGGGCATTGACGAAGAAGGTCCGTGTCGCCGGGTCGAAGCTCGGCTGCCAAAAGTTGGTTCCGCCCGTGAGATCGGGACACGTGAACGTTCCCTCCTCGCTGGGAACGTTTCCCGGCAGCAGCACGGGACGTCCATCGGCTCCGATCTCCTTCGCCCACGTGGTCGCGACGTACGGCTTGGCGACGATCGGCTCTCCGGTCGTTCGATCGAGCGTGTAGTAGAAGCCGTTCCTGTTGGCGAACATCACGACCTTGCGCATCTGGCCCGCGATCGGGATATCGGCAAGAATCGGAACCTCTGTTGCATCCCAGTCATGCACGTCGTGCGGTGTGAACTGGTAGTGCCAGCGAAGCGTACCCGTGTCGCCGTCGAGCGCGACGAGCGAGTTGCTGTACAGATTGTCGCCCTCCCGGACCGACCCGTAATAGTCGGGGCCAGGGTTGCCGATGCCGTACATCAGCAGGTTCTGCTCCGGATCGTAGGCGCCGGTCACCCAGACGCTGGCGCCGCCCGTCTTCCACGAGTCACCGGCCCAGGTGTCGTTGCCAGCCTCCCCGGGGGCGGGAATCGTATAGAAGCGCCAGGCGCGCTCGCCGGTCTCTGCGTCATAGGCGTCGATGAACCCGCGGATGCCGTACTCACCGCCGGCCACGCCGACGATCACCTTGTCCTTGATCACGAGCGGAGCAATCGTCGCCGCGTAGCCGATCGTGTGATCCTCCAAAGTCGCGTCCCACACGACCGAGCCGGTCATCCGGTCGAGCGCGATGACGTGCGCATCGAGCGTCGCCATGTACAGCTTGTCGCCGCGCATCGCGAACCCACGGTTGACGAGCCCGCAGCAGGCCGTGAGATCCGGCGGCAACTCACGCCGGTAGCGCCAGATCTGCCGCCCGCTACGCGCATCGATCGCCCAGGCCACATTCTGCGGGCCGGTTACGTATAGTACGTTGTCGCGCAGCAGCGATGTCGTCTCGAATCTGCCGAGCACGCCTGTCTGGAACGTCCACTGTGACACGAGGCTTTCGACGTTCTCGGGCGTGATCTGTGTCAACGGGCTGTGCCGCTGATTGCCGTAGTCACCGCCGAACGTCAGCCACCGCGAACCGTCAGCCGGGAGGCCGTCGACGATCTCCAGGGCGGTGACCAGCGGTGGTGGTTCCTGCTGTGCCATCAGCGCGGACGTCCCGGCGCAGAACGAGAAGACGATAGCCACAACGTGAAGCCTGGCGTCCATACCCCTCCTAGGGCTGCACCGCGGGATTGAATCCGCGCAGCGTCTGCAAGTACCGAACGAGATCATCGAGATCGCTGTCGCTCAAGAGATCAGGGCTAAAGACCGGCATCGCCGATCTCGTCCCGTTCACGACCGAGGTCACCTGGTCCTTCTCGAATCCCTGAATGCGTTCGTTGGTATCCATAATCTGGACCGAGAAGAGGTCTTCGTTCTTCTTCATCCCCTGAATCGGAGGACCCGACGGCGGTGTGATGGTCACCGGCGCGAAACCCGCGCGAAAATCCTCAGCCCCGCGACGGAGGAGCTGCACCAGCGCGTCACGCGACCGTGCAGCGCCGATGCGTGAGAGGTCCGGACCGAGGCGCCCGCCGGCAGCGTCGACTCGATGACATAGTGCACAATTGGCTTCGAAGACGCGTGCGCCGTTTTCGGCGTTGCCCCGCGGAGGATCTGTAGGAGCGGGTGCGGCCAGCGTGCGCAGGTATGCGAGCACCTCCCAGATCTGACGGTCGGAGGTGCGCGGCGCTGTGAACCTGGGCATCTCCGTGTTCGGCACGCCCTCACGAATCGTCATGAACAGCCCCTGGTCGGTGCGCCCCGACGCCCAGATCTGCGTGATGTCGGGCCCACGCACGCCACGCGCGTCGGTGCCGTGGCAATCGGCGCATCGCTGGCGGAATCCGCCCATCCCCGCCCGGATAGCTTCGGGATCCCCCTCGAAGGGGTTGCTATCAGGCAGTTCTTGAGCCGCCAGCCCCCGGCCGACGAGCACCCCTACCAGCATCACGAGCGTCAGAACCGACCACGTCGACCTCATAGACTAGGCTAGAGCCCCTCCCGCATCTGACGCGGTTTATACACCATTCGCCCCCCCGGTGTCGTGAGTTGCGAAGAGTGAGAGGCGCAGACAAGACTTGAACCGAGGCCGGATGTCTTTAATTTACAGTCGGCACGAGGCGCCGCAGCACCTCGAAGCAGTGCTACACCACGATGATCTGAGTCCGCGCGGCTCCGGCCTCGGCGTTCGCCGGAGCGTCGCCGGCCGAACTTCAGAGCTCGATGCAGTTGGATGGAGTGGTGTTGGACTAAGAAGCTGAACGTCGAGCGTTCCGTCGAGACCTGCAGCGAAGCATTCGCCGCAGCGCCAGCAGCGCATGCTGCGTTTGGCGGTGCAGGAAGACGGCCTACGCGCAGAGCTCCTCCGCGGTCGCGGCGTAGGCGCGGCTGCAAGCAAACATTTCCTCGATGGACACGCCGAGGTAGCGATCGGGACCTTCTCCGCGCGCCCCCGGACCGTAGATGCAGCACGCGATGCCTTCGGGAAAAAGATGTGACGCGTCGGTGCCGCCGTAGCCGCTGGGAAGCTTCGTTCCGACATGCGGCTCCACGCCGCGGATCTCCGTGACTTTGGCCTTGAGCGTCTGGATCATCGGCGTGTCCACCGGGATTTCGAACGGCATCATGACTTCCCGCAACATGCGACGCTCCGGCTTCAGCGGAAACTCGATCTCGTATTCGAGCTCGGGATCCTCGGCCTTCAACGCGTCGAGGTGGCGACGGAGGTCGGCGACAACGGAGTCCGGTGTCATGCCGGGAGTGAACCGGATATCGACGTAAATCGAGCAGAAGTCCGGGACATTGTTCGGCCCGCGGAGCTCGACATCCCGGCCGCGGCCGCCGAGAATGCTCCCCACATTGACGAGCGGAAGTGCGGGAAGCTCGGGATCGTGTGGCCCGGCGAGCTTCATGTGCTCGACCATCTCAACGACCTTAGCCATCTTGACGATCGCGTTGATACCTTCTTCTTTGACCGAGATATGGGTCGATCGGCCGAGCACGTGAATCGCGAGTTGCACGACGCCCGCGTGCTTCGTGCGAATGAAGTCCGCGCCGGACGGCTCGCCCACGATAGCGAAATCGGTGCGAAGACCGGACTTCAAGAGATGAACGGTGCCCGGCCCGCCTTGGAGCTCACCGACGACGCACGCGATGACGACGTCGCCCCGCAAGGGAACGCTCCCGCGTTTGAGCGCTATGGCCGCCATGACCATGGCTGCCATCCCGCCTTTCATGTTTCCGAGGCCAGCACCCCAAAGCACGTCGCCCTTCACCACAGGTGTCCACGGATCCGCACTCACACCGCTCGGAATGGGATCGATGTCGATGTGACCGTTGAGCATGAGGCTCTCCCCGCCGCCACTCCCCGGCAACCGGGCAATCGTTTGAAAGCGGCCTGGGTCGACCTCCTGGAGCTCGGACTCGAAACCCTCGCGACGAAAGAAGTCGTGCAGGAAGCGCGCGCACGCCGTTTCCTCCGTCGTGAAGCTCCGAATCCGTGCGAGCTTCTTCGCAAGCTCGATGAGCTCCTCGCGATCCACGCTCGCGCGGGGCTGTGACGCGCTAGTGCGCCGTGTCCATCCAGACGCTGCGCCAACCAGCGCAGTTTGAAGAAATATTCTTCGGTCCATTGCAACGCTCCTAAGAAGAGGATTGGATTGTACCCCGCTAACGCTCGGCGAAGTCCGTCTTCGTCGCCGCCAAGATATCTAATATCGCGGCGCGATCGGTCTCGGATAGGTGGACGAAGTTCTCGCCTGTGTCCTCGCCCCCGAGGACTTCCCTGAAGCGTTGGTAGATGTACGTCTTGACGTCGCCGGGTAGCGCGTCGAACGCCTCCGAGTAAATGAGGTAGCTGCACGGATAGCGGAAAAGGCGCGTCGCGAGATCGAGCTCGCGCAGGGATCGGCCTTTCGGATCGCGCGGACCTTTTCCGACGAATGTCTCGGCAAAGTTGGAGCTGCCGGCGATCGGTGCTTCGAGCTCCGCTTCGTGGGCGAAGAGCATGGCCTCGACGAGCGGCTCGGCAATCTCATGCATGGGCTTGGACGTCGACGCTGAGCGCGCCTGCCAGCTCACGCGGGTGATGAGATTCTGAACGTGTATCTGATGCTCGATCACCATCAAAGCTACGATGTCGCTGTGATCGCCAAGATAGGGTCTGGTGTCGATGAGCTCGCTCAGATCGGTCCGATTCGCGCCGGACGCGAAATCGACACTCGCGGCATTGCCGGGGCCGGGGCCGGCCTTCACGAACACGTTGCCGAGATGCGGCTGGCTTCCATGGGTGCCGGTGACATAGAAGCCGCCCCAGCGTTTGTCGATGGGCGTCTCATCGGTCGTGAGATACCACCCTTCGTGATAAGCGGCTCGGCCGCTCGCGTCGGGAAGGCCCGAGCCCATGATGTGGCGCGGAACACCGCCTCCCGTCAACGAGTAAGAATCGTGACAGCGAAGGCAAAGAAACGTTTGCCGTTCGAACACGGGACGTACGTTCTGCGCCTGCTCGAGTGTGTAGAAGACAGCGCCGAGCTCGGGCGCCATCGTAGAGATCTCGAGACTCGGGCTTTCCTGGACCCAGGCGACATAGACGTCGTCTTTGAAGTAGATCGCGCGCGGCGTCTCGGGGGCGATGAGGCCTTTTTGAAAGCTGGTTTTCGAGAAGACGAGTATCTGCGAGTCGACGTCGATCTCGAGCTCGCGCAGGACGGAGGAAAGATAGCCGCTCGGCGTCTCGAACTTCAGTTGGGCCTCGCCGGTGTCGATTCTTTGTTGTAGGCGTGCAATCGCATCCCGCGGTGCAGAGGACGCGTAGCCAATCTCCGGATATTCTTTCTCATAGCGAAGCTGCGTTACCGTCGCCGCCGCGGCCAGCGCTAGTATCCATATTTTCATCATCATGACCCCAAGAGCCTAGTCCAGTTTCTGGCGCCAGAGCTCTCGTGTCATCTCGATCCAGGTGGCGGCGATCCACCCGCCATCGGGAGAGACTTGCGGTTGCTCATCGGGCGAGATCCTGAGCTCGGGAAAAGGCGGAACCCATGTCGATGGACGATCGGCGTGGACGCGCTCAGACGCATGCCTCAACGGTGGCTGCTCGCACGTAAGCGTGGCCGCGAGTGCGACTACGGTGGGCGAGACACGGAGCGGTGACGTCATCCTCGTATTCTAATACCACGATGAGTGGCCGCTGCGCTTGACGACTAGCTTGATAATCAATATATTGACCATCAGGATATAGCCGAGGACATCTCATGAACGTTGAATCCCTTTTGCCACTCACGGCGTTGTCGTTTCAGATCCTCGTCGCCGTGGCCGATCGACCGCGGCATGGCTACGGCATCATCAAAGAGATCGAAGAGGCCACCGGTGCGCCGATGAAGTCGAGCACGGGCACGCTCTATCTCGCCATCGAGCGCCTCGAGCAGGAAGGCTTGATCGAGGAGACGCCTAGCGATGACGCGAGGAGGCGGTATTACCAGCTCACGTCCCTCGGGCGCGCGGTCGCCGTCGCCGAGGTCGAACGGCTCGCAACGCTTCTCGGGGTCGCACGGGGGAAGAAGCTCGTGGGCGCGCGCCAGTTCGACGGCCTCTTGAAGGCAGGGCGGAGGCGCTAGGCCATGGCAGCGATCGAGCGTCTACTGCACGCGCTGCTTCGGGCGCTTCCCGAGACTACGCGAAAGCGCTACGGCGACGCCATCGTTCAGACGATCCTCGAGCGCGTGTCCCACGCGGACGGGAAGCTCGCGGCGAGTGCTTTTCTCATACGCGAGTGCCTCGGGATCGTCGTGTCCGGAGCGAGGGCGAGACGAGAACGGGCGCGCCAGAGCCGCAAAGTCGCGAGGACGCGGCGCGCTCCTTTCTTTGCGGGGAGGGCGATGGATTTCTGCCGCGAAGTACGCATCGCCTCCCGCAGTCTGTGGCGCCGGCCGTGGTTCAGCCTCCCTGCCATCTTGGCGCTTGCGCTCGGCGTCGCCGCGGCCGTGGCGATATTCTCGGTCTTCCACGCGATACTGCTTCGACCTTTGCCCTTCGCCGAGCCGGATCGACTCGTCTCGATTTGGGAAAAGAACCCGGAGCAGGGATGGCACAAAGCGCAAGTCGCGAGCGCGAACTATCTCGATTGGCGCAGCGAGGCGTCGACCTTTGCCGACATGGCGGCGCATAATGACTGGCTCGACCAGCGCGTGCTGCTCGAAGGCGGAGAGCCTGTGATCGTCCTCGCCAGCGAGGTGACGGGAAACTTCTTCGACGTTTTGGGCGTACCTCCGCTCTTAGGACGCCCTTTCGACGACGCGCATAGTTGGGCCGGCCTCGAGCCTGTCGTCGTTCTCTCGTGGGGATTCTGGAGCCGCCACTACGGTGAAGACCCGACGGTCATCGGCCGCGCGATCGACCTCGATGGTGTCGCTCACCGCGTTCTCGGCGTCATGCCTCGCACCTTTGGCTATCCGTTCCGGGACGCCGATCTATGGGTACCCGTCGCTTGGGATCCGGCGCTCTTGGACCAAGCGCGCTTTCGGCGCGCCCACGGCCTGCGCGTTGTCGGCCGGCTCGCCCGCGGCGTAACGCTCAGAGAAGCCGAGTCCGAGCTCGCGGCGATTGCCGCACGCCTCGAGCTCGACTACCCCGAGACCAACGAAGAGATGGGCAACGGCGTGACACCCCTTCATGAATGGGTCACGGGAGACGCGAGCCGCCCGCTTCAGATATTGATGGTGGCGGTCGCCTTCTTGCTTCTCATTGCTTGCGCCAACGTCTCCAACATGCTCCTGGCCCGAGCGAGCAGCCGACAGAACGAGCTCCACCTGCGAAGCGCTCTCGGAGGAGCGCGCACGCGGCTCCTGTTCGAAGGGCTTTTGGAGGGCGCGCTTCTCGCTGGGCTCGGCGGCGCCGTCGGTTTGTGGCTAGGCCTTTCTGCGATCCGCCCCTTGCTGAAGATGAGTCCGGGCGGCCTTCCGAGAATCCAGGAAATCGGCGTCGACGCCACAGCCGTTCTGTTCGCGGCCGCGATCACTCTTGTTTGCGCGGTTCTCATCAGCGCCGTGCCCGCCTGGCGTGGTGCGAATGCGGGATCGTTGTCCGTGACGCGAGCCAACACGGCGGCCAGGTCGTCCCGGCGGATGAGCGCGTTGCTCGTGGCGGCCGAGGTCGCCTTGACCCTTCCTCTCGTCGTGGGAGCAGGGCTCATGGCGCGAACTCTCGGACATCTCTCGGCGGTCGAGCCGGGTTTCGATACGCGGAAATTGCTCGTTGCGAGCGTAGCGCTGCCCACGACGCGCTACCCATCGGCCGACTCCATGACACGCTTCTATCGCGAGCTTTGGCAGGACCTGGGCACCATCCCCGGCGTCGAGGCGGCGGCGATGAGCAGCCGGCTGCCGTTCGGGAATCAACGGTGGAGCAGCCACTTCACGGCGGAAGGCTGGCCAGCCGATCGCTACGGCGTCGGCGTGCGCCGCGATGAGATCACGCCTGGATTGTTTCAGACGATGCGCGTGCCTCTTTTGCGGGGAAGGGACTTTTCGGCCGCCGATAATCTGCAAGCGACGCCCGTCGTCATTGTCAATGAAGCGCTCGCCGACCGCTATTTTCCTGGCGAAGATCCTCTTGGAAAACGCATCGTCTTTGACCAGACCCCCGACGCGACGTCGGTCTGGCGAACGATCGTGGGCATCGTCGGGAACGTCCGCCGCGAAACCTTGGCGCTTCAAGAAAAGCCGAGCTTCTATGCGCCCGTGTTTCAAGATACCACGGGTCAGTTGCATCTCTTGGTACGCACCGAGCAAGATCCAAACGCCATCGTTGCTGCGGTCCGCGACCGGGTTCGTGCCCTCGACCCCTCGCTGCCACTTTTCGATGTCACGACACTCGAAACCGTCGTCGCCACGTCCGTGGCGCGCGAGCGCTTCTTGCTCGTCCTGCTTTCGATCGCGGCGGTCGTTGCGCTCGTGCTCACAAGCATCGGTATTTTCGGCGTCGTGTTGTACTCGACGACCAGACGCGTAAGGGAGATCGGTATCCGTGTGGCGCTTGGCGCCCGCTCCGCCTCGGTGAGCGCTCTGATTTTGCGAAGCGGGCTCGAGCCGGTGCTTTTGGGGATCGTCGTGGGCGGGTTCGCCGCGTTCTTGCTGGCGCGCGCGATGTCGAGCCTTCTCTTCGGTGTCCAGCCTTTCGACCTTAGAACCTTCGGCTCCGTCATAGCAATCGTTCTTGTCGTGGCGGCCCTCGCTTGCGCGCTACCCGCGCGCTGGGCAACCCGCGTCGATCCGACGAGCGCCCTCCGGGCCGACTGAGCGCGGTTGACTTCGAAGGCGCCGGGCTTCAATATGTCCAAGTTTTTCACGTCCTGACGCGTGAAGGAAGGAGACTTCACACGGGTTGGAATTTGAGCGGCGAGCTCATCGAGACCTGTAGCTGCAACGCGCATTGCCCCTGCTGGTTCGGCGTTCAGGAGCTCATGAAGATGGACCAGGGGTGGTGCGCCAACGCCCTTTTGTTTCGCGTCGAGAGCGGCACGTCAAACGGCGTCGATCTCGGCGGGCGCACCGTTGTTCTAGGTGCTGATTTTCCAGGCCCGACGTTATACGACGCCGACGGAACCGCCAGGCTCTATATCGATGACGGAGCAAGCGACGCTCAGCGTTCGGAGCTAGAGGCGATCTTCCAGGGTAAAGTCGGAGGCCCGATGGCCGTGCTTGGAGGCTTGATGTCGAAGTGGCTGCCGACGATGTACTGCTCGATCGAGATCCAGGATGATGGCGACGAGCTCACGGCCAAGGTCGGAGACATCGGTGAGGTGAAAGCCAGCGTGTTGAAGAACGAAGCCGGAAACGCCATGACGATGCAGCATTCGGGATTCGCCGGCGTCTTTCAGTTTGTCGACGAGACATTCAGGATCGCGCCGTCCGGTAGCCGCTGGGCAGATCCGGATTTGCCGCGCGAGTTCGAGACCCGGTCGGGCGCCCGTGCCCCTTGGAACTGGAACGTAGCGTAGACACCAAAACCGGCTCGTCCGTTGCGACCACGACGGAGGCCGTATTTCGGCGGGACCGCGCCATCATCCTCGCCGGGCTCATCGCCGTTACCGCGCTCGCTTGGGCCTACATGTTCTACCTGGCGGCACGGATGGGCGACATGAGCATGTCCCCCGACATGACCGACATGACCGAGATGGCCGCGCCGCAGATGCGAAGCTGGGGCATCATCGACCTCGTTCTCATGTTCATCATGTGGTCGGTGATGATGGTGGCGATGATGGTGCCATCGGCTGCGCCGATGATATTGGTGTTTGCCAAGGTTCAAAGGAATCGCCAGAGCAATGAGAGCCCGTTCGCGCCGACCTCCGCCTTGGTGCTCGGCTATCTTCTCGTTTGGACGGCTTTCAGCGCGATCGCCACGCTCACGCAATGGGGCTTTCACAGCGCAGCGCTGCTCTCTCCGATGATGATGAGCACGAGCCCGTTGCTCGGCGGCGGTCTTCTCGTCGCGGCAGGCATCTTTCAATGGACACCGCTCAAACGGGCTTGCCTCGTACACTGCCGATCTCCCCTGCACTTCTTCATGACCGAGTGGAGAGACGGAGCCACGGGCGCGCTCCAGATGGGCGGCCGTCACGGCGCCTACTGCGTGGGTTGCTGCTGGGTTCTCATGGCACTTCTGTTCGTCGCCGGCGTGATGAATCTCTTGTGGGTCGCCGCGATTGCGGCGTTCGTGCTGATCGAAAAGATGGTTCCGCGGGGCGAGATTGTCGGCCGCGCTTTCGGGGTCGCGCTCATTGCGGCGGGCTTGACGATGGTGCAAGGCATTGTCTAGAAACGAGCCGCTCGCCCGCCAGCCGGAAACTGCGCTATGGTTGAGCTCTCCCGACAGCCAGTCCACCTCCGCCAACCTCCCGCAACTCGCTGATAAACCTAAGAGACGGTCCCGTGCCAAGTGACGTTGACTGAGCTTGCCAGACCCTTATTGGTGACCAATGTGGTGACCTTGGTTCTTCCCAGGGTTTTCAGTATTCTTGATCTGCATGTGTACTTTACAGCTCCCCCTCCTTTCTCCCGTCGGAGGGGGTACGGGCGGCGGCTTTCCCGAAAGGACGCGGCACCAAAGCTCAGCTCCTTGTTGACGTGACAAATCATCGAAACGGCAGTCGATCAATCGGGGCGCGTCTGCTCAATGCCTTTGGGATATGAACGGGATGGAGAGAGCAGAGTTGCACCAGTTCCCGCGCCATTCCCGCACAGTGATACGGTTGTAACTTCCCCGTCGAAGCGATAGTTTCTCTCGATGTCACTCGCCCCAGGAACGCGCCTCGCCCACTACGAGATCCTCGAAGCCATCGGCAAAGGCGGGATGGGGGAAGTGTATCGGGCACGAGATGGAAAGCTCGGACGTGATGTCGCCATCAAGGTCTTGCCGGAGGAGTTTGCGGAGAACGAAGAACGTCTAGCTCGTTTTAAGCGAGAGGCCAAGGTTCTGGCGTCTCTCAACCACCCGAACATCGCTTCTATCTACGGCCTGGAGCAGTCCGACAACATCCACTACCTCGTTCTCGAACTCGTTCCAGGGGAGACCCTGGCAGAGCGGATCTCACGTGGTCCCATCCCACTAGAAGAGGCTCTCGACATCGCCACCCAGATGGCCGAAGCCCTTGAGGAGGCGCACGAACAAAGGATCGTTCATCGGGATCTGAAACCGGCGAACGTCAAGCAGACCGAGGACGGCAAGATCAAGGTTCTGGACTACGGTTTGGCGAAAGTCTTCCAGGAGGAAGCGCCTGAGGCTGATAGCTCGATGTCACCGACGCTCACACGAGATGCAACTCGGGTGGGGGTGATTCTTGGCACGGCGGCGTATATGAGCCCAGAGCAAGCGGAGGGCAAAAAGGTGGACAAGCGCACGGACATCTGGTCCTTCGGTGTGGTGTTGTTCGAGATGTTGACCGGCAAGAAAATGTACTCCGGGGAAACGGTTCCCGAGACGTTGGCTTCGGTCATCAAAGACGAGCCCGGCTGGTCTAGCTTGCCTAGCCGTTGCCCAGGACATGTCCGCGCATTGTTGAGTCGTTGTTTGACGAAGGATCCCCAACTGCGGCTACGAGATATTGGCGAGGCGCGCATTGCTCTCAGCGGTACAACTACGGATAGTCCACCTCTCGAAACCAGGCCGCCCGCGCCTCTCTGGCAAAGAGCTTTGCCGTGGGCACTGACTGTGGCAGTGGCCGCGTTGGCTGTCGCACTTGCCGTATGGAATCTGCGGCCCGTACTGTCCCTACCGGTTACGCGCACGGTGGTCGCCTTGCAAGCTGACGAAGTCATTCCGAGGACCGCCATCCTGCCCCTGGCTTTTTCACCGGATGGTTCCCACATGGTCTACTCCGCGCAAAAGGGAAGCGACCCACCGCAACTCTACCTGCGTCCCATGAATAGCCTCGAAGGCGAGGGCCTTTCGGGTACTGAAGGCGGTGACAGCCCATTCTTTTCCCCCGACGGGCGGTGGGTGGGCTTCTTCGCGGGCGGACAATTGAAGAAGGTTTCGATCGCCGGCGGAGCGGCCATGACCATCTCCTCGACGGATGACAGTCCCCAGGGAGCAAGCTGGGGAGCCGATGACAGAATTATCTTTGGCACGTGGGCTGCTCGGGATCTCCTTCAGGTATCGGCAGACGGTGGGACGTCCGAGGCACTCACGTCCTCAGATGCGAGTGCACAAGACTCCTTCGTTGGTTGGCCGGAGATTCTCCCAGAAAGCCATGCGGTGCTCTTCGATTACGGCGGGGCGATCATGGTACAGCGTCTCGATACGGGTGAGCGCAAGGTCGTCGTGCGGGGAGGCACCTTCCCCCATTACCTTTCCTCAGGGCATCTGGTCTATCAGCAGGCGGCAACGTTAATGGCCGTTCCGTTTGATGTCGACCGGCTGGAAATCTCTGGTTCTCCGGTGCCTGTCCTAGAGGGTATTCGGTCTCCGGGTATTCGCGGCGGTGCGCAGTTTGCTGTCTCCCGAACGGGAACACTCGCCTACCTTCCCGGCTTTGTGGATGAATCGGCGAGCACACTGGTCTGGGTGGATCGCCTGGGTGTGGCCGAGCCCTTGCCCGCCCCCCCTCGGCAGTACGAGTACCCCCGGGTGTCTCCCGACGGCCAGCGGGTGGCCGTTGCATTAGGGGATATTTGGGTCTATGACGTTGCCCGGGACGGCCTTACCCGACTGACGTTTGAGGGAACTAATTCTACTGCTCCTGTCTGGTCGCCCGACGCGCGGCGGATCGCGTTCTTTTCAATCCGTGAAGGGCCAGACATCTTCTGGCAAATGGCCGATGGCAGCGGTGGCGCAGAACGGCTGACTTCGACCGATTATCCAACTTCCCCGACGTCGTTTTCCCCGGACGGGCAACTGCTGGCCTTCACCGAAAGCAACCCGGAGACGGGGCGCGACATCTGGGTACTGAATCTGGCGGATCGGGAGACGCACCTCTTCCTTTCGACTCGCTTCGAAGAAACGGCACCTATGTTTTCGCCGGACGGTGAATGGATGGCCTACTCCTCGGACGAATCGGGCCAGAGGGAGGTTTACGTGCAACCCTATCCCGGCCCCGGCGGGAAGTGGCAGATTTCAACCAATGGAGGCCATGAGCCGGTTTGGAACCCGGAGGGAGGCGAGTTGTTCTACCGCAGTGGGAGCAGCATGATGGCGGTGGCCCTCGACATGGAATCCGGCTTTACGGCGGGAACACCCCAGATCCTTTTTGAAGGACCCTATGTACCAACCGCCTTCAGCTTTCCATTTTACGATGTCAGCGCCGACGGCCAGCGGTTCCTGATGCTTGCGCCTGTCGCGTCACAAACGGGCGGAGCCACGCAAATCCACGTCGTCCTCAACTGGACCGAAGAGCTGAAGCGACTCGTTCCCACCGACCACTGAGAAAACGTTGGCTGTACGTTGGGTGCGCCAGTGTTGGGCTCACTTGGCTGAATAGAAAAGCAGCGTCAAGGTCTCCATTCTGCTTTCTTTCATTGCGCGTTACGTTAGCTGTCGCCGCTCCAAGCCTCTGCTTCGAGACCCACCTCACCCCTTGGACGCCGGTGGTGCAGGGCCCGTGGGTTTTCGGTTTTTTTCTGATGGATATGTGTTATTTCTATTGTCATGTCTTTGTCCCCTGTGTCAAAGAAGCGCGCGATGCAGAGCCTCAAGACGTTTGACTTGTTCGTTAAGTTCGTTCACCTGGGATTGCTTAGGTACGGCGGCTTCGAGAGTCCCTAGTCACAAAAACTTGGTTCTTCCCAGGGTTTTCAGCATTCTTGATCTGCATGTGTACTCTACAGCTCCCCCTCCTTTCTCCCGTCGGAAGGGGGTACGGGCGGCGGCTTTCCCGAAAGGACGCGGCGGCGAAGCTCAGTTCCCTGTTGAGGTGACAAATCATCGAAACGGGAGTCGATCAAACGGGGCGCGACCATCGACAACCCTTTGGGTTATGAGCGGGTTGGAGAGAGCTGAGTCGCCACCAGTACCCGCGCAATTCCCGCACGGTGACGCGGTTGTAACTTCCCCGTCGAAGCGATAGTTTCTCTCGATGTCTCTCGCCCCAGGAACGCGCCTCGCCCACTACGAGATCCTCGAAGCCATCGGCAAAGGCGGTATGGGCTACCCATG
>SMVB01414342.1_pt1 | contig 14519 bp, 10 predicted proteins | sample 2456461 | NCBI WGS metagenome assembly SMVB01 (sample SAMN11095934, study PRJNA526329) | marine sediment metagenome | biome: Marine sediment; feature: Surficial sediment; material: Deep marine sediment; isolation source: Hadal surficial sediment | place: Pacific Ocean | collected 2014-05 | depth... | reverse complement strand
TATAATTAAATATTTTCATTGCGTGAGAGTACTCTTCATTTGCCTGAACTCTGAACCATCTTGAAAATCCCTGAAGATCATTCGACTCAAAGTATGCAGACATCGATAAATAAAAATATGATGAGTAAAATTCTGCATTTAGTTGTTTATTTAGTGCATCTTGAATTTTTTTCAATATCATTTTAACCCTCGGCTTTATTCTTAAATTAATTAAACTGTTAACAATGCAAATATATACATAATATATATCAGTTAATCTAGATAGAACTGCTTCCGGACAATCAAAATAATAAAATTTTATATCTGTAAGTTTTATTTTCGGATTCCTCATAAAAGTAAACATGCCGATGCTTTAGAATTGAAATTACATACTCCTTTGAGTAATTTTACAAACTATTTATTTACAGAAAATCAATTTTTATCAAAGGAGATAATCAATGGCAATTAAAATTGGAATAAACGGTTTTGGCAGAATCGGGAGATTAGTTTTCAGAAGATGTCTAGAATTAGGCGGCTTCGATTTTGTTGGGATTAATGATCTTACCGATGCAAAAACACTTGCACATTTATTAAAATACGATTCCGTTCATGGCAGATTTAACGGCGATATTGCTGTTGAAGGCGATGATATAATTGTAAATGGTGACAGAATAAAAATTACGGCTGAAAAAGATCCTGCAAAATTAAATTGGGGCAAATTAGGTGCAGAGATAATTATAGAATCAACAGGCGTATTCAGAACACAGGAAGCTTGCATGAAACATGTTGAAGCCGGAGCAAAAAAAGTTATTCTTACCGTACCTCCTAAAGGTGAAATAGATGGAATGATTGTACTTGGTGTAAACGATGATGTTTTAACCGGTGAAGAAAAAGTTTTATCGAACGCATCGTGTACAACAAACTGTCTGGCACCTATGGTAAAAGTTTTAAATGATGCTTTTGGTGTTGAAAAAGGATTGATGACTACTGTTCACTCATATACAAACGATCAGAAACTTTTGGATCTTCCACATAGTGATCTCAGAAGAGCAAGGGCTGCTGCTGTTTCAATTATTCCTACCTCCACCGGTGCGGCAAAAGCAGTAGGTAAAGTTATACCCCAGTTAAGCGGAATGCTGGACGGATTTGCATTAAGAGTTCCTACACCGAATGGTTCCATTACCGATTTAGTTGCAATATTGAAAAAAGAAGTTACAGTCGAAGAAGTTAATGCTGCATTTAAAGAAGCAGCTAATGGTCCCATGAAAGGAATACTCGAATATACCGAAGATCCTATTGTATCTGCCGATATAATTGGTAATCCTCATTCAAATATATTTGATTCACTTTTAACAATGGCAAATGGTAATTTGGTAAAAGTTGTTGGGTGGTATGATAACGAATACGGATATTCCTGCAGAGTTGTTGATCTGATTAAAAAAATTGCTTAAGTATTTAATAATGGTAGTGATTTAATTTTGTGAGGTTGTCTTAAAAGATTTTGGTGAACCTTTGTGATTTTAAGTCTTGGTGGCAAAGTTTTAAAATTGTTTAATTAGTAAGGAATTTACTTGCCGGTAAGTTGTCAAGACACGAAGAAACTCTAAATCAAGTTACTATTAATATGACCTTTATTGAATTTCTTCTAATTGAATAGCGAGACCTCCTCTCCCTTTTATTATTAATAACTGTGGAAATCCGGATTATCAGAAATAATATATATAATAGTAAGAATGAAAAAACTAACAATTGATAATGTTGATGTGAAAGATAAAAGAGTTTTGGTTAGAGTGGATTTCAACGTTCCGCTTGATGCACATCAAAATATTACAAATGATATCAGGATCAAAGCATCTCTTCCAACTATTAAAAAAATAATTAATGATAGCGGCAAAGTAATATTAATGAGCCATCTTGGAAGACCGAAAGGTGAAAGAAAACCAGAGTTCAGTTTAAAACCTGCTGCTGTAAGATTAGGAGAATTGCTCGATAAGGAAGTTTTGTTCGTTGATGATTGTATTGGTGAATCAGTTATGAATACAGTAAATTCAATGAAGCCGGGAGATGTATTGCTTCTCGAAAATGTTCGTTTCCATAAAGGCGAAACAAAAAACGATCCTGATTTTGCAAAACAGCTTGCACAACCTGCCGATGTTTACATCAACGATGCATTCGGAAGCGCTCATCGTGCCCACGCTTCCACAGAAGGCGTTACAAAATTCATAGAAACTTGTGCTGCAGGGTATCTGATGGAAAAAGAGCTTGATTATCTTGGAAGTGCATTAGCAAATCCTGAAAGACCATATTGTGCTATTCTTGGCGGAGCGAAAATCTCAGGAAAGATTGATGTTATCAGTAATTTGATGGATAAAGTTGATACTCTTATTATTGGGGGAGGGATGGCATTTACATTTTTGAAGGCACAAGGCAAAGAGATTGGGAAATCTTTATTGGAAGAAGAGAAACTGGAAATGGCAAAAGATATTCTTGCAAAACTTAAAAGTTCTAAAGCTAAATTATTACTTCCGGTTGATGTTGTTATCACTGAAGAGTTTAGTAACGGTTCACCATTTGAGACCGTTTCTGTAGAAAATATTCCTGCTAACAAAATGGGATTGGATATAGGACCCGAAACAATTAAATTGTTTAGAGATGAATTGTTGAAATCTAAAACAATTGTTTGGAACGGTCCGATGGGAGTGTTCGAGATGGATAATTTTGCTAAAGGAACTTTTGCAATTGCACAGGCACTTGTTAAAGCAACTGAGAACGGTGCGGTAACCGTTGTTGGCGGCGGCGATTCTGCTGCGGCAATAAGCAAAGCAGGTTTAGAAGATAAAGTATCTCATGTTTCAACAGGCGGCGGCGCTTCATTAGAATTTCTTGAAGGAAAAATTCTTCCGGGAGTTGCTGCTTTAAACGATGTTTAATAATAATAAAAAGGATATGTTTTGAACGGTTCTTACAGACCAAGAGGATTTGGCGGATTTAGCGTTTTTCCTCCGATTATAAAAAACTTATTAATTATTAATGGAGTGGTTTACTTCATGCAAATTATTTTGGCTGAAGTGGTTATCGGAGGATTACCAGGCTGGTATATTTTAAACAGATGGTTTGCTCTTAATCCTCTTTCCGGAGTTGATCCTGCAGGGCAGTCATTTAATTTCCAGGTTTGGCAGTTATTTACTTATATGTTTATGCACGGAAGTTTTAGTCATATTCTTTTTAATATGTTTGCATTATGGATGTTCGGTATGGAGATAGAAAATTTATGGGGTACGAAAAAATTTCTTTCTTACTATCTTATTGCTGGTTTTGCTGCTGGTTTGTTTCAGCTTTTCCTAACACCTATTTTGGGAGGAAGTGCTGCAGTTACAATAGGTGCTTCGGGTGCTGTTTATGGTGTGTTAATCGCTTTCGGAATGCTTTTCCCTGATAGAAAAATTTATCTTTACTTCTTAATTCCAGTGCGGGCTAAATACTTGATTGGCTTTTTAGTTATATTGGAATTTTTACTGGTAGATAGTGCTGGAAGCAACGTTGCACATTTAGCTCATCTTGGTGGTGCACTAGCCGGCTTTCTTTTTATTATGTTCGATAAATCAATCGACTCACCCGTTAAGCGAAAATTAATGGGCTCAAGCTACTATTCATCAGGAAGCAGTTTTACTAACCCTTTTAAAAATCTTGGTAAAAACTTTAATAAAAGAAGAGATAATGTTGAAGATGCTAAGTTCTATGATATTAATGGTAAAAAGGATGAGGGAGTTTCCCAGGAAGAGATTGACAGGATACTTGATAAAATAAGTCAGTCGGGTTACGAGAATTTAACTGAAAAAGAAAAGAAAATTCTTTTTGAAGCAAGTAAAAAGATGAATTAAGTTTGCAGTTTGAAACTAAAAATATCACAATTATTTTTTTAATGACTGTATTTATTTTTAGTTGTTCAAAAGACGATATCCTGCCTGAAGATAAGTTTATAAAAATTTATATAGATATTTTGGTTGCGCAGGATACACTTACTGATAACTCTATCTCTAATGATTCTTTAAAAACATTGATATTGCAAAAGCATAATGTAAGCGATTCGATCTACACAAAAACGATAGAATATTATAATTATAATCCGGATAAGTGGGAAAAATTCTTTAAAGATGCAATAAAGCAAGTCGAGGAATTAAAAGCTACTCAAGAGGAGTGATCTTATTCTTCGCAACTGCTATTCTAATTTGTGCATAAGAAATTTTTACAGGCAGCCGTTCTTTTAATTCATTTAATGAAGAATATCCTTTCTTTAGCTCATCAACAATTTTATTATAAGAATCTGAATCAAATAGAAAATCTATCTTGCATTGCGGATAGTATTCAAGTATTGTTTCTATTTGCATTGAAACTACCGGCTCAGTTAATTTGCGTAACTGTGCAATCTCCTTTAAGCTGTAATTTTTTATCAATAATTTATATGTCTCTTTGATAGATGATGGCACCTCGCCTTTGCGTTTCACTTCTTTGTTCTTTTCAGTATAACTTTTTACTGCTTCAAGAAAATCATCACCAATTTTATTGAACATACGGTTGTTGAATGAAGAAATATTTAATAGTTCTGTTTTAGTTAGAGGTTTGCTTTTTGCTACACCACGCAGTACTTCATCCGGGCAAAGCAGGTATTGCGTTTGCATAAATCTTTCCGATGTTATTTTTCTTATTGCCCGCAGAATATGATATAACTCAAGGTCTTTCTCATAATTATCTGTTTTTTGAACCGGCGCAAAAATGTCATCAACCTTTGCTAAACCTAAGTTAGTAATCTCAAGGTATCGGTTTTTACCTTCCATGCGTGTTACAAGTTTTTTTGAGATAAGATGTTGAAAAATTATTTTGATTTCGTTTTTATCGTAATTTACCGCCGCACCAAAACTCTCGAAATCTGCAAAACTTTCCTTTTCTCTTTCACCTTTCAGAATATTTATTATTGATTTTTCAGGGAGCGGGTTATCAGCTTCTGCAAGGGTCTTTAAAATCATTTCCGATAAATAATCGGAAGTTGTATCAGATATCCTTTCACTCGCGGTACAAATATCACACTTTCCACATTTGTAGCTATCAATATTTTCACCAAAATAACCGAGTATAAATTTAAAACGGCAGTCATTTGTGAAAGCGTAATCAATCATCTTATCTAACTTTTGTTTTGAGTTTAGATAACTCTCGTTTATTTTTTTGTAATTAAGTTTAATTCGTCCCTTTTCAACACGTTGTGCGGTAAGATACATTGTTTCCTTTCCGATAGAAGGGCGGAATGATATAACACCAAGGTTATCGAGTGTTATCAACGATTCGAATAATATATCTTCTGAAACACCTAACAAGTTTGATAATTTTGCTATGGAAACCTGTTTGCGTTCGGTAAAAAGTTCGCTGCCAAATTCACGCAGAAGAATTAATAAACTGTTTTTGATTTCTGCATTTGATGTTCTTTTAACAAATTCTTCAATTCTATTTCGGCTCATTAAAATTTGGATAGTATCTTTTTTCTCAAATTCAGAAATAGGTTTTAAATAACCTGCTGCCTCTAAAAATTTAAGTGAAGAGTGCAGCAACCCCCTGCTGATGGGCATTCCTGTATAGTTTGAGATGTATTCAAGATCAATAATTAATTCATGTTCCGGCTGGCTTCCAATTTCAACCTGGTTAAAATCGTTAATTGCATTATAAATATTTTGTATCAGTTCTTTGGTAGGATGTGAATTTGAAATAAAATAATTTTGAATGTTTATATCATTTTCATCGTACAACAGATGTATATGCGAATCAGTATTATCTCTTCCTGCTCTGCCTATTTCCTGGTAATAATTTTCTATCGAGCCGGGCATATTATAATGAATGATTAATCTGATATCTTTTTTATCAATCCCCATACCGAATGCGTTTGTAGCACAAATCACTCTTAATTCATCATTAATAAAATCTTCCTGTACTCTTCTTCTTTCAATTGCGTTTAATCCGGCATGATAATATCCACAGTTAAACCCCTTCATCGTTAAAAATTCTGCTGCCTCTTCAGTTTTTTTTCTGGATGAAGTATAAATTATAGCAGAACCATCAATAACAGATAAAAGTTCCTGGCATTTTCTATTTTTATTAACATTAAGGTGAACATTTAGATGTAGGTTTTCTCTCTCAAATCCTTTTACGAATATTTTAGGATTTTTAAAATTTAATTGAATGCCTATATCTTTTACTACTTCGGGTGTTGCAGTGGCAGTAAATGCGGAAACATTTTTAATTGAACAGAAATTTATAAACTCATTTATTTTTGTAAAGCTTGGTCTGAAATTATGTCCCCACTCGCTGATGCAATGTGCTTCATCAACAAAAAGAAAATTAGGATTTAAGCTGACTATTCTATCGGCAAATTTTTTACTGTCCAATCGTTCAGGAGCAACATAAAGAAGTTTAATCTTTCCGTAAGATATTTTTTGAAGAACTTCTTCAGCTTCAATAAAATCCATAGTGCTGTTTATAAACGCAGCTACTTCATTCTCTTTATTGAGATTATCTACCTGGTCCTTCATTAGTGCGATAAGCGGTGAGATTACGATTGAAAAATTTTCCGAGATAAGCGCAGGTAGCTGATAGCATAGTGATTTCCCGGCACCTGTTGGAAGTACTGCAATAACCTGTTCGCCGTTAAGAATTGAAGTGATTATTTCATCCTGTCCGTAACGGAATTCAGTATGACCAAAATATTTATTTAAAGCTGTATGTAAATCGTACATTAGTTACCTGAAATCAAGTTGAATCTATTCTTTTGCAGAGTTATGTTTAAATATCATTCTATATAAGCTTTTTAAAAATAGAAAAATAAGTGCTAACGATTTTGAAATATAAAAAAACACAAAAAAAATTAAATAAATCAACTATCTTACAAATATTTATTTCCATAGGGGAAAAATTATGAAAAATTTAGCCATAATTGTTTTTTCTTTTTTCTTTCAATCCATTCTATTAGCGCAGGTAAACTACACTGATCAGCTGATTGAGAATTCGGTTTACAGTAATGCTCCGGAAAATATTCAACAAAGCAAACCGTTTATACGCCAAAGATGGTTCTTTGAGCAGCGGGCATATCCCGAGGGATTTATACCCGAAGGTGCTTATGAAAAAGCCATTCAACAAAAAGATGAACTGCGTCTTCAAAATATTGACTTGGATACCGATATAAATTGGGTTAGTCTCGGTCCTTCTCCCGATAATTATTTTAATTATAGAAATATATCATCAAGAATTGTTACGGGCGCATTCGATCCTTCTGATCCGGATATTATTTATGTTGGTCCGGCAAATGGAGGTGTTTGGAAATCGACTGACGGTGGAGTAAACTGGAAACCTTTAACTGATAATCAAATATCACTTGCCATGGGTTCAATTGCAATTGATCCCACAAACACTAACATTATTTATGCTGGAACGGGTGAAGCAACTTACAGCGGTGTCTCTTATTATGGGCGGGGCTTACTGAAATCTACTAATGCCGGGAACAGTTGGGTGCGCATAACAAACGGATTGCCCTATTCAACTTATTTCTCAAGACTTAAGATTCGCCCCAATCATCCTCAGGAATTAATTGCAGCATTGGGTTCAAGAGGCTTATACAGAAGCACAAATAGCGGTATCAATTGGACTCAGTTATTAGCAGGTAGAACTGATGACATAATTTTCTCGCCGACAGGAGATACTGCTTTTGCCGTAGGAGCAGGTATTGGTTTACGCAGGTCAACGGATGGAGGTGTTACATTTCAATCATTTGGTTCAGGTTTGATTTCAGGAACAAGAACACATTTCGATCTCTGCATGTCATCACCAAGTGTTATGTATGCGGCAGTTTACGGTTCAAGTGTTGTGCGATTATTTAAATCTATTGATTACGGTGAGAACTGGTTTGAACTTTCAACAACATCAGATTTTCAAAATCGTGATCACCAGGCATGGTACGATCTTTATTGCAGAGTGAATCCCAATAATCCTAAAGTTGCATATGTAGGTACAATAGAAATATACAGAACGACGGACGGAATTAATTTTGAAGATATTAGTCATGGTTATTCAGGGGGAAATGTTCATGTTGATCAACATTATTTATTCTTCCATCCAACTGATGAGAATACTTTTTTTGCTTGCAATGATGGAGGCATATGGAAGACAACAGATAATGGGGATAACTTCACAAATTTAAATCAGGGGTTAACGCTCACGCAGTTTTATAGAATTGCAGCAAGCCCTTTTACTCCAAGTAGAATTTTAGGCGGAACACAGGATAATGGTACACAGCAGACCTTCTCCTCAATGAATTGGGTAGCAGCTTATGGTGGAGATGGAGGTGAAGTTTCGTTCAATCTGTTCGATCCAAATTATATAATGGGTGAAACACAAAATGGCGGATTGTTCAGAACTTCCAACGGAGGAAGCTCCTGGTCGTCGGCAATGGGTGGAATAAATACAAGCGAAAATGTTGCATGGGTTGCACCAATAATTGCTAATCCAAATATAGATGGAACATTTTATATTGCACGGCAAAAGGTTTATAAAACAACAAACAACGGCGGACTGTGGGTTGCAATTTCCGGAAACGTGAATGGAACCAGCGCTGTTCGTGAAATGGATATAAGTAACTCGAATCCGGATATAATGTATGCAACATCGGGCAGCAAAGTTTTTAGTTCAAGAGATGGAGGAGTTAGCTGGGTGGATAAAACTAACGGTCTTCCAAATAAAACTATAACATCAGTTCATATACATCCAACGCGGGAAGAGATAGCAGTAATTTCATTCTCCGGTTTTGAAACCTCTAAAGTTTTTAAAACAACAGATTCGGGAAATTCGTGGAAAGATATTCATGGCGATTTACCGGATTCACCAGTGAATGATGTTTTTATTTATTATGAAGATGATGCTCATCCAAACACATATTTTGCTGCAACAGATATTGGCATTTTTATAACACAAGACAACGGAATTAAATGGATAGAACTGAGTGATGGATTGCCGAATTCTGTAATAATGGATTTTGATTATTCTCCAACTACTAAAATGCTTAGAGCAGGTACTCATGGAAGAGGAGTGTATGAAGCGTTTATTGATCTTACTATTCCTGTAGAGCTAACATCTTTTTCGGCAGTAAAGGATTTAAACAAAGTAATTCTAAATTGGGAGACAGCTACAGAGACAAATAATTTTGGTTTTGAGATTGAAAGAAAATTAAAAAATCAGGATTGGGTAAAATTAGGATTTGCTGAAGGACAGGGTACAACAACCGAAAGTCAATCATATCAGTTTATTGATGATTATTCTTTCCTGGCTTATGAAGGAAAAATACTTTACAGGTTAAAGCAAATTGATTATGACGGAACGTACGATTATTCCAAACAGGTTTATGTGGATGTGACCTTCATTCCTGAGGAATTTTATGTTTCTCATAATTATCCCAATCCGTTTAACCCTGTTACTACTATCGAGTATTCACTACCGTCGGAAAGTAATGTGAGATTATCAATTTACAATTCGGTCGGGCAGGAAATAGCAAAGCTTGTATCATCATTACAGCAGCAGGGGACTTATAAAATAGTTTGGGATGCCAGCAGGTTTGCTTCTGGTGTCTATTTTTATTCTTTCGAAGCAGAGGAATTGAATGGACAGAAGTCAATTCGAGAATTGAAAAAAATTGTGTTGATGAAATGAGTCCCGATGAACCTGCCTACCGCAGGGAGGTTGGGACGAATTCTCTGTCGCGGCGGACTGATCTTAATAAGAAATTATAAGAATATGAAGTTATAATCTTTTGATTTAAAATGGCAAATAATCTAAAGTTGGAATTGAGACCACGAAGTGGTCAAACGTTTGTAAAAAAGATAAATGGAAATAATTAAATCGATGCCGAAGGTATCGAAGAAAAATAATTTTGTCTTAAAGTGTGTGATAAACTTCAACCGCCTCGCGGTTGTTGATGTTATTTTTTATAAAGTTTTTTACAAACATTAAACTGCTTCGCAGTTGGAAGAGATGGACAGAAAATAAGAGATGAAAAAACATTTCAATTGAAACGAATCCCGATAAATCGCGACGAGCTCCATCTGACCGAAATATAAAATTGTGAAGGATGATATTAAAAAGAAATTTCGAAACAAACATCTGTCATTCAGTAGGAAACTTGTCCCGATGAATCGGGATGAAAAACACTAATAAACATGATTAAAAAAACATTAACAAATTTCTTACAAAATGACAATTGGAATTGTATTCGATTTCAATTCAATCAATCAAACTGGCATATTGATTTATAAACAACCCAAATAAATAATACAACAATTTAATTAGTACAAATTAATGATAGCTATAGAAACAAACTCATTATCCAAAGTTTATTCGTCATCATTTGGTAAAAAGAAAGTTAGAGCACTGAATGAACTTGACCTTGTGATAGAAAAAGGGACAATATTTGGTTTACTCGGCCCGAACGGAGCTGGTAAAACAACGCTTGTAAAACTTCTTCTTCAGATTATATATCCTACATTAGGTTCAGCTAAGCTGATGGATGAGGATATTGGTAACTACAAGTTGAAAAAACGAATCGGTTATCTGCCCGAAGACCACAAATATCCTCCCTATTTAACAGGTGGAGACGTTTTAAAATTCTTTGGGAAATTAAGCGGATTAAACGGAACAACCTTAGATAAAAGAATTGATGAACTACTTGAATTAGTAAACCTCTCAAAATGGAAAAAGGCAAAAGTTAAAACTTACTCAAAAGGAATGATGCAGCGTTTGGGTTTAGCACAGTCCTTAATCAACGATCCTGAATTGATCTTTCTTGATGAGCCGACCGACGGTGTTGATCCTATAGGCAGAAAGGAAATTAGAGATATACTTTTAGAGTTAAAGAGCCGTTCAAAAACTATTTTCCTCAACAGTCATCTTTTATCTGAGGTTGAATTAATTACCGATAGGGTGGGGATATTGAATAAAGGTAAGTTACTAAGAGAAGGGACAGTTAAAGAGTTAACGGAACGGAAAGAAGAATATAAATTAACCCTAAGTGATGACTTGCCTGAACTGAATAAGTATGCAGATGATAATTTGATAATCACAAAAAATCATGATGGATCGTATGCGGTAAAAGTTGATGATATTAGAACGATGAATATTCTCGTCGATAAGCTGAGAGGTGATAATATTTTAATAAAAGAAATTGTTCTTCAGAAAAATACGCTGGAAGAGATGTTTATATCTCTCATCAACCAGGAAGAAAAAGGGGGCAATGAATGAATAACATTTTTCAAATAATTCAGTTTACAATAAGAGAAGCTTTGGCAAGAAAAGTTTTTATTTTTTTCGGAGCAATCATCTTATTTGTTTTAGTGGTTACCCTCCTTTTTTTCTGGCTTGCAGATTTAACTACACTCACATCAGTGGCTAACCAATCTGGGCAAAATATTATGATGCAGGAAATTGTAAGTTCATTGGAATTGCTAATTGTAAATCCGCTTGCAAATTTAGGTCTGCTGCTTGCAATCTTTTCAAGTGCAAGTTTTATCCCTGTTATGCTTGAAAAGGGAAACATCGATCTATTATTATCCAAACCGATTTCAAGAGCACAGCTTCTAATAGGAAAATATTTTGGAGTTGTATTATTCGTATTGCTGAATATTTCCTTTTTTGTATTTGGTGTTTGGTTAATAATCTCAATTAAATTTGGTTACTGGGATGCATCGTTTTTAACACTCACTTTCGTTATTACTTTTGCATTCGCAGTGTTATATGCACTAATATTACTGTTCGGTGTTATCACAAAAAATTCCATACTCGGAATGATGATTGCATATCTTATTTTTCTCATCATTAGCCCGTTACTATTATTGTACAAAGAAAAATTAAATGAATTTGTTACAAGCAAAATAATTGACACAATATTGGATGGATTATACTATATAGTACCGCAAACTGCCGAACTAATGGGTAGAATAATGATTGACCTGGCGTTGGGCAAGGGTATTACGGATTTTCAACCTATCATAACATCTTTTTTATTCCTAATTTTAATATTAGCTTTTTCAGTTTTTTTATTCCGAAGAAAAGATTTCTAATTTAGGATGGAAGATGTTCCTCCTGGGAATTACTCAACATTTTATTACTCTTATAAAATCAACAATAAATTAAAAAGTATATTAAAAAATTATGCAAGAAGAAAATTTAAAATTAGAAGATTTACTCGAACGAATTCGGGTTCCTGATGAAAAGGGTGTCATTTCAAAAGTTGCTATCATAGGTGCTGGTGTTATGGGGCAGGGGATTGCACAGACTGTTGCTGAATCTAGTATTGATGTATTGCTTATTGAACATGATGAAAAGTGTCTTGATGCAGCAAAAAATTCTCTATCAGAATTTATCGATAATGAAATTAAAAGATGGGCGATGACAAACTCTGATAAAAAAGCTATTTTTAGCCGAATAGACTGGGAAACAAATTTGGATCATATTAAAGAGTGTAATCTGGTTATTGAAGCAGTTACGGAAGATTTCGATTTAAAGCTGAAAATTTTTCGTGAGGTTGATAAACTTGCAAATGATGACTGCATATTAATATCAATTACCTCAACATTAAGTCTAACAAAACTTGCCGAAGCTACAAACAGACCTGATAAAGTAATCGGGCTTCACTTTCTTTCTCCCGTTCCAAAAATTCCTGTTGTGGAAGTTGTCAAATGTCTCCACACTTCAAATGAAACGGTTAATACTATAAAAACTTTTGTAAAAGAAATAAGAAAAACTCCCGTGGAAGTTTACGAATACCCAGGGTTTGTAACTACAAGAGCCATAGTCCCCCTGTTGAATGAAGCAATGCATATTTTATTAGAAGGCATTGCAACTGCAAAAGATATTGATACTGCAATGAAACTTGGTTACAACTTTCAATACGGACCCCTTGAAATGGCTGATATGATGGGGCTTGATGAAGTGCTTACATGGATGGAAACTTTGTGGAAAACCCTCGGTGAACCAAGGTATAGAGCTTGCCCTATTTTAAGAAAGCTGGTAAGGGAAAGAAAACTTGGAAAAAAATCAGGCGAAGGATTTTACAAATACGATGAACATGGAAATATCATATATTAAATTTACTGTTTTAACATTATTGAGAAATTAAATGAAAGTATTAGTCCTTAACTGCGGAAGCTCATCTATTAAATATCAATTTATCGATACAGAAACAAAAACCGCTCTTGCAAAAGGTTTAATTGAAAGAATCGGGATGGCTGGTGCTGTTCTTACGCATATAAGATATGACGGCGATAAAATAAAAATTGCCGGTGAGATACTTGACCATACCATGGCGATTGAATATGTGCTTGGCGTTATGCTGAGTAAAAACCATGGGGTAATCGATGATAAAAAAGATATCGAAGCAATTGGTCACCGAGTGGTTCACGGAGGTGAAACATTTTCAGATTCTGTATTAATTGATAATGAAGTTATCAGTGTTCTCCAGGATAATATTGAGTTAGCTCCTTTACACAACCCGCCAAACATCAAAGGTATTCAGGCGTGCAAAAAGATTTTACCGGGAATTCCGATGGTTGGAGTTTTTGATACGGCGTTTCATGTAAAAATGCCGCCGAAAGCATTTCTGTACGGCATTCCATACGAACTTTATAAAAAATATCAAATAAGACGTTACGGATTTCATGGTACTTCTCATTTATATGTATCTCATCGGGCTGCTGAAATTATGGGGAAAAATATTGAAGACCTTAGAATAATTACGGCTCACCTTGGCAACGGCTGCAGTATGGCTGCTGTTAAGTATGGGCAGTCGATTGATACTACAATGGGATTCACACCGCTTGAAGGATTGCTAATGGGTTCGAGAAGCGGCGATATTGATACCTCGGTAATACTTTACATTATGGGAAAAGAGGGACTATCATTAAATGAAGCAGCTACTTTGCTCAATAAACACAGCGGTTTGATTGGCATTAGTGGTGAAAGCAGTGATATGAGAGAAGTATTGGCTGCTGTAAAAGATGATCATAAACGTGCCACCTACGCATTTGAAATTTTCGCATATCGAATTAAAAAATATTTTGGTGCGTATGCTGCTGCAATGGGCGGCGTTGATGCTTTTGTGTTCACCGGAGGCATAGGTGAGAATGCTGTGGAAGTCAGAGCTGAGGTTTGTAAAGATCTTGAATTCTTTGGGCTCAATATTGACCTGCAGAAGAATGAAGATAACGAAGAAATAATTTCTACAGGTACATCTAAAGTAAAAGTTCTGCGAATACCTACTAATGAAGAACTTGTTATTGCCATGGATACAAGTAAGATTGTTTCCGAAAGCAATTAATAATTCACAATATGCAATATAATATGTGAATTGCCACGACTTTTTCCGAAGGAATCACTTCGTGATAAGTCGTGGCAAGTCAATATCAGATTTCGCGTAACATGAGTTAATAAAATTATTAATCTTCACTTAACTAAAATATATT
>SMVB01058279.1_pt1 | contig 14522 bp, 13 predicted proteins | sample 2456461 | NCBI WGS metagenome assembly SMVB01 (sample SAMN11095934, study PRJNA526329) | marine sediment metagenome | biome: Marine sediment; feature: Surficial sediment; material: Deep marine sediment; isolation source: Hadal surficial sediment | place: Pacific Ocean | collected 2014-05 | depth... | reverse complement strand
GATCCGGAGCAATACCACGTATTCGATGAACCTATTCAAAAAGGCTTTGCCGCGGCCCGTGCAAACGGGGTCGACAAGGATCTGACCCAGTTCGATATTGCACCTTTCGTGACGTTGATCATGGGGGATGACGTGGAGCAGTGCATGATGCCGATTCGCGGAGCCATGGCGCTCTACATTGGTGGTATGGGTTCGAGGGACAAGAATTTTTACAACAGTTACGCTAAGCGGCTCGGTTTCGAGGAGGCGGCGATAAAAATTCAAGATCTGTTTCTCGCAGGCAAGAAAGACGAAGCGATGGCTGCAGTCCCTGCGGAACTCATCGACGCCTGCCATCTGGTCGGTCCCGCTGATCGTATCAAGGATCGTCTCCAACGCTGGACCGACGCCGCAAGCAAAGGGCATGTCTCGACCATGCTGATCGGCGGCCAGCAACCTGACGCACTGGCGTTAGTTGCCGAGACCGTTCTCTAAGCGGGCTTAGCAGGCAAAAAAATCGGAGAAGGTTGGAAACGACCTGCTCCGATTTCGCCTCGCATCGAGCCGGGCACTAGAGTTGCTCAACGAGAGACCACGCTCGCTCCGAGCGCATCCGTGCCGCCTCCTTGTATTCCAGAGCTTTATCAGAGCTCGCGTTTCCATCGAGGCCACGCTTGTATACCCCCTGGATGATGCCGGCAGAACGGAACATGTTGTAGATGACGTAAAACAGCCAGTTGTCGATGCGCTCGAGCCCCGCGTGGCGACAATATTCGGCGAGAAATTCATCCTCTGTGGGGATGCCGAGTTTTTCGAGGTCGGCGCCGGCTAAACCCGCGTCGGTGTAGGAATCGCCATGGTAGTCCTGACAGACATAACCGACATCGGCCAGAGCGTCGCCCAATGTGGACAACTCCCAATCGAGCAGAGCGACGAGTTTTGGCTCGGTAGGATGAATGAGGGTATTCCCGAGTCGGTAGTCGCCGTGAACGATGACCGTTTCGACCTGCTCAGGAATATTTTTTGGCAGCCATTCCATCAGCTGGGTCATCGCTTCGATGTTTTCGGTTTGCGAGGCGAGATATTGTTTGGTCCACCGATTGATCTGCCGTTCGTAGTAGTTGCCTGGTGGGCCGAACTCTCCGAGACCCACAGTGTCAGGGTCTACCTTGTGCAGGGTTGCGAGTACCAGTGCGAGTTGGCTGTAAATTGCCCCGCGTTCTTCCGGCGTCAGGCCAGGCAGGAGCGTTTCGGTAAATAGCCTTCCTTCGACCATCTCCATCACGTAGAACTTGGTACCGATGATTTCCGGGTCTTCACACAGGCTGTACATCTTCGGCACCGGTACGTCCGTGTCGGCAAGACCCTTCATCACCCGGTATTCTCTGTCCACCTGATGAGCAGAAGGCAGAAGCTCTCCGGGAGGCTGCTTGCGTACGACGTAACGCCCCGATGCCGCCTCTAGCTGAAATGTCGGGTTCGACTGACCACCTTCAAACTGGCGAATGGTTGCCGGACCTCGATACCCTTCTACATTTGCATCAAGGTATTTAGCCAACGCGATCTCATCGAATCGGTGTGCTTGACGCACGGGTGTGAGTTGAACGTCACTCATCTGAGTACCCTTTCCCTGATAGACACCTAGCATACGGCTTGATCTTCGTGGCCGCAAAATGCGAGGCTTCCAATCTTTGCCAGCACTCAACACTTGAAGGAGAGATAACAATGGCTGTTGCGAAACGTATGGCGGTGACACTACCGGCGGGACCGTCTATCGAGCAGACGATCAAACGGCTGAAGTGGGCCGAAGACAACGGTTATCCGGACGCGTGGTTCAGCGACTCAGGTGCCCCGGACAGCCTGACTCAGGTGGCGGCAGTCGCCCATCACACCAACAGCATTCGCATCGGCGTTGCGGTCACACCGGTTTATACCCGAACTCCCGCAGTGCTTGCAGCGACCGCCAACGTGTTGGAGCAGTTGCTTCCAGGGCGTTTCATCATGGGTTTGGGTTCATCGAGTCAAACGATCATGGGCGCCTGGAACGGCATAGCCCTGGACAAGCCACTGACCAGGGTAAAAGACACCGCACTCATGGTCCGTTCGATGCTGAAAGGAGAGAAATCGGATTTTGACCTCACCACCCTCAAAAGCCGGGGTTATCGACAAGCGCCGCTCGAGAATCCACCCCCGTTGTACCTTGCCGCGCTACAGCCAAAGATGATCGAGATGGCGGCGGAGATCGGGGATGGTGTCATATTCAACCTGTGGCCTAAAAGCGCTCTGCCGAAGATGATGGAGCATGTGAAAATCGGTGCTGAGCGCGCTGGCAAGAACTGGGAAGATGTGGAGATCGTCAACCGGGCCATGGTGCTTGCCACGGACGACAAAGAAGCGGGCCGGCAACTTTTTCGCGCGGCATTTGCGCCGTATTACGCAACGCCCGTTTACAACAACTTCCTCGCCTGGTCTGGCTACGAAGATGCTGCCAACACCATATCCGAAGGCTGGGCCGAAAAGGACCGGGCGAAAACCGGGGGTGCACTGACGGATGCGTTGATCGACGAGATTGCCATCATCGGAACCGAAGACGAAATCCGGGCCCGCATCAGAGAAGACGCGCGGGGTGGTATACACACCCACATCGTTGCTCCGATGGCTGCAAGTCCTGAAGATGTGCAACGAACGTTTGCCGCGTTTACGGCGGATGAGTTCAGCTTTAGTTAGTTCCGGTACTGCGTTTTTCCGAAGAAGAGAATTTCTGCAAAAGTCCACTTGTGAGGAACCGTGATGGAATATCAAAAAATTATTGTCGATGAACCCTTGCCCGCTGTGCGGCGGATTACTTTGAATCGCCCTGAGAAACGCAATCCGTTGTCCAACGAGTTACGGTCGGAAATGTTTCACGCGCTGGAATCATCCGATAAAGATGACTCGGTGCGAGTCACCATCATCCGGGGCGCCGGGGTATGTTTTTCCTCCGGTTACGATCTGCAATCCAACGTAGCGGATGATCAGCCGTTTTACACTGCCGGTGGGTTAGCGAATTGGCCGCGCCATGTGGTGGACGGATTCTTTCGCATGTGGGACCTGGCGAAGCCGGTGATTGCCCAGGTGCATGGCTACTGTCTTGCGGGTGCTACTGAGTTGGCTACGGCATGTGATCTGGTTTACGTCGCCCAAGACGCCAAGATCGGCTACCCGGTGGTGCGTTCCATCAGCCCGCCTGATAATCAATTTTATCCCTGGATTGTAGGTCTGAGACGGGCAATGGAACTCATGCTCACCGGCGATCACATGTCGGGAGTCGAGGCGGTTGAGTGCGGATTCGCCAATCGCGCATTCCCAGCGGTCGAACTCGAGGAGAATGTGTTGCGGATTGCCGAGAAGGTCGCAAGAACGCCGTCGGATCTGCAACAGATCAACAAACGCGCGGTACATCGACAGATGGACGCCATGGGCATTCGCGCGGGTATTCGGGCGGGCACTGAGATGCAGCAGTTGGCAACCTTCACCCAGACCACCCGGGAGCACCTTAGTGAGATTCGCAAAGGGTTAACTCAGGCGCTCTCCAAGCGTGATGCGGCCTACGGGGATTACCGAACGGCTGACAAGGATGCAGATACAATTGCGGGCAAGGACTAGCGGCACTGAAATGCCAAAACATCGCGTGCGCGAGCGGGCACTGACGTGAAGACTCTCTATCTGATTCGGCATGGGCAGACTACCTGGAATGTCGAGCGTCGAATGCAGGGTCAGATGGATTCGCCGCTTACCGAACTCGGACGGGCGCAGGTTGATGCCCACGGCAAGGCGCTCAAGGCTAACGGAAGAATCGGCCAGCTCATCGTTTCTCCTTCGGGGCGCACGAGAGAGACAGTGTACATTCTCAACTCGTATGTACGCGCACCGCTGCGCTTTGACGATTCCTTGTTGGAACGAGACTGTGGTGATTGGACCGGCCGAACGCTGACAGAAATCGAAACGGATTATCCACAGGCGTGGAAAGCGCGCACGGAAGACGGCTACCATCATCGTCCGCCGGGTGGCGAGAATCACGAAGACATGCTGCAACGAGTGAAGGTGTTACTGGACACACTGCCTGATTCGGAGGTCGAAGAGATCGGCCTCGTGACCCACGGAGTGATGTCCCGAGTGATAATCAGCCATTTTCTGGGGCTCGCGCCGAACGAATGCACTTGTGTGTGCCATCCCAATGATCTCTTTTACCGCCTGCAGTTTAGTCCTGGAGAAATCCAGACCAGCCATTTTATCGGCGGAAACGGCCCCATTTCCGGATTGCTTCACCGCGCGGACAGTGGAACAATCGGTGGTCCGGATACCCGCACATACTAAGACGGGTACCGTGAACACAAGTGGGGCTGGCACCGAAAACGCCGATCAGGCATCGGATTTTATGAAAGGGAGCGACGAATGAAAGTTGATGGTGGCGTGGGCTGGGAGCTCCTCACGGTGGGCGCGCAAGCCCAGGAATTGGAGGAGATGGGGTACTCGGGCATCCTGAGCGCGGAAACTTCTCACGATCCTTTTTTACCATTGCTGGTTGCGGCGCAGAACACCAGGCAAGTGGATCTAATGACCAGTATCGCGGTAGCGTTCAGCCGCTCGCCGATGACTATGGCGAATATCGGCCATGATCTGAACGCGGCTTCCCGGGGGCGTTTTGTACTTGGCCTGGGTTCTCAGATCAGAGCTCATATCACCAAACGATTCAGCATGCCGTGGTCACATCCTGCGGCTCGTATGAGAGAGTTCATACTTGCGATGCGGGCGATCTGGGCGAACTGGCACGAAGGTGCGCCGCTCGAATTCACCGGCAAGTTTTATACTCATACGCTGATGACCCCGTTTTTTGCGCCAACGGACAACGACTACGGTGCGCCGAGGGTTTTCCTGGCGGCTGTCGGCCCACTGATGACCGAGGTTGCAGGCGAGGTGGCAGACGGTGTTATTTGCCATGCGTTCACCACTGAGAAGTATCTACGCGAAACGACTTTGCCGGCGCTCGAGCGAGGTTTCGAGAAAGCCGGAAAACGTCGCGAGGATTTTGAGATCAGCTATCCGGTTTTTGTGGTCACCGGGCAAAACGAAGAAGAGCTGGCTACAGCCAGAGTGGCAACTTGTCGGCAGATAGCTTTTTATGGATCCACACCCGCCTACAAGCCGGTTTTGGATAGCATTGGCGCTGGTGAACTGCAGGGGGAACTCAATGCCATGTCAAAGCAGGGCCGTTGGCAAGAGATGGGGAATCTCATCACGGAAGACATGCTCGAAGCGTTTGCGGTCATTGGTGAGCCCGGCACCATTGCGGGCCAGATCAAGAGCCGTTACGGGGATATTATTGACCGCACCTCTGCGGCTTACGCCCACATTCCAAAGGAAGATCGGATAAATATCATCAACGAGTTGACTGCAGCCTAGGTAAGGATTTTCCATGATCGCCAATCGAGATTGCTCTGGCGGATTTGATGCCTGCTCAGACGGTTCGGAGATGTAAGAGATCTTTTTTAGACTATTTTCGCATAAGAAAACGATGAATCCGTGCCCCGGGGCTGACTGATTCCCGCAGGGGTTAGCCTCTGGTGTTAGTGCGCGCTAACAACACCGTCTATTTTCATCGCTCGGTTGAATTCCACCAGAGTGTGACCAAGATTAGGTTCACTGTGTGATGCAACGCACGTAGACTACGCCATCAGTTGGGGAATGGGGCCGAGCGTAATCGGCCAGAAAGGGAGATGGCATTCCTTGATTTCAGGGAAGGAAGAGTATTTGTGATGCGTGAGTTAAAAGATCCCATCAGGTTGCGAATGAGGGCAGTGCGGGCCGGTTGTAACGGGCTCCGGAGTCGTCTGCAGCGCGTTCCCCTGGTGTTCAAACTGCAGGGGTTGGCGATTCTGTCGGCACTCGTGGTGACTCTCGCTATGGTCAACGTTGGCGTTCATCAGGGTTATCGGGTGATCGCTTTTGCCATCCCGGCCGCAGAAGAAACCAAAGTTCCCTGGGACCTGGAAGTTGCCGCCTTCGGCTCGAAGGTCAGTCAGGCATTTGGTGTTCGGCGTAGCACCGCCACAGAATTCGCCGGTTGGATACTTGAAGCTTCAGAACGTCAGAACTTGGAGCCCGAACTCATCGCGAGCCTGGTGTTGACAGAAAGCTCGTTTCGCAAAACGGTGCGTTCCAATGTTGGCGCGGTTGGACCGGCACAGATTCGCCCGGATTATTGGGGTGGTTTTTGCGGTAGCTCCGATCTTTCTGATCCCGCGGAAAACATCTACTGCGGCGCGCAAGTGCTATCACACCTACAGGAGCGCTGCGGCAACGTGAATTGCGCTTTGCAAGCCTACAATGTGGGCATCCACAGTAACCGCGATAAAGCTGCACGTCGATATGTTGCGAAAGTAGATCATCATCGCGATCAGCTGCGTAACTTAACTCTCTAAGATTTCCTTTCCGATTCAAGACGACGGCCGTACCTTCCTAAGGACAGTTCGTATCAATGTGACGTGGGTGAAGGCGGTATAGTCGTACCCCATTTCTCACAGGGGTGCGGATTCTCATGACTGACTTTGGCGTATTAATATTCCCGGCAGACTATGCCGTGGCCACGGATGTTTTGGCCAAAGCCGTAGAGGCTCGCGGATTCGAGTCGTTGTTTTTACCCGAGCACACTCATATTCCAGCAAGCAGGGAAACGCCATGGCCGGGTGGTGCGGAGTTGCCCCGTCAATATTGGCACAGTCTCGATCCGTTCGTTGCGCTTGCGGGTGCTGCGACGGTCACCCGCAATCTGAAACTCGGCACCGGCATCACCCTGGTTACCGAGCGGGATCCGATATTGATGGCCAAACAGGTCGCCTCGTTGGACTTTCTTTCCGGTGGCCGGGTTCTGTTGGGTGTCGGGGCGGGTTGGAACGTCGAAGAGATGGCTAATCACGGAGTGGACTTCACGAAACGGTGGCGGGTTCTGCGCGAGCGGGTACTGGCTATGCGTGCGATATGGTCTGAGGAGGAGGCTGAATTCCACGGCGAGCATGTGGATTTTGATCGCTTGTGGGCTTATCCGAAGCCGGTGCAGGCGGGCGGCCCCAAGATCCTGCTGGGAGCCTCTTCGAAGTGGACTTACGATCGAATTGCCGAATACGGTGATGGCTGGTTTCCCATTCACCAGGATGCGACTCGCGCGGCCGCCCAGGGTGGGATTGACTACCCAGCCGGCATCGCTGCCACCCGTGAAGCATGGGCCGCCGCCGGCAGGGAAGGGCAGCCCGACTTCAGCATATTTGGACTTGGCCCTGATCGAGGTCGGGTTGAAGAGCTGATTGAGATGGGCTTCAATCGAGTGATCTTCGCCTTACCTTCCGCCGATGCGGATACCGTGATGCCGTTGCTCGATACCTACGCGGAGATCGGTCACTCGATCAACGGATAGCTTTCTTGTTCGATGTTTACCAGCGCTCGAGGTTGGTGGGGTCGAGTACTCTCTCGAGAACGTTGACGACATCTGCCTCGGATTCGACCCATGTGGTGGTCATCCCGGCTGCCCGGGCGCCGTCAACGTTGTCGCGGCTATCGTCGACAAACAGGATTTCATCGGGACGAAAACCCATGTCACGCACCACATACTCGTACGCTTCAACGTCGGGCTTACGTAGACCAATCTCAGACGAGACGTAAATTTTTCGGAAACGGGCCAGCGCTTCAGGGAACTGTTGGCTCCAGTACTGTTGATGGGTTGGATTGGTGTTGGTAAATGCAAATACGGGCAATGAGTCGGCAACTCGTGGCAGACGGGCGTGCACCTCGGGATAGGTTGCAACGAACAACGCGTTCCAACCCCTTAGCCAGTGTTCCAGGGGCAGCTCGATCTCGAGCTTTTGTTCGAGACAGTGGAGGTAGGTCGCAAAATCGATCTCACCCACCTCGTGGCGCTTGTATGGATTGTCCAGTGACCAGCGATCGTACAATCGGCCAACCTCGACATTCGCATGAGTTGCCCAGTAGTCGAACACGCGTCGGAAATCGATTTCCAGCACTACGTTACCTAGATCGAGGAGTAATGCGCGGATCATCATGGGCGCCTTAAGAGACCTTCGCCCCGCTGCGATATTGGACAACCGGTTTCCAGGCTTGTGGTCAGCCCCAGTTGTTTGAGCTTAACCACATTGGTTTTGAAGTGCTGAGAACCGGTGATCGAACCAGTGCGAATACCTTCTTTGAAAAGTTTATGAAACTGCATTCGGTGTTCGTTCAGCGGCGAGATTGTCATAAGCATAGAGGTTCGGCGATATCGAGAAGCCCTTGCATGTTATCGAGCCTTCAGCTCATTCGCCACAGCGACCCCGCTTGGGCCAGGCTCCCTCCTGTCATCATTCGGTGGCGAATGGACCCCGGACTTTCTGGCCCGGGGTATTTCTTGGTGCGCATTTAGTGGAAGATTCCAGGTTCAACTGTCACCGGGACTATCGAATGGAACTTTGGACGCTGACCCACTCGAACCCACAACACGCGCTCAATGCGGCGAAACGAGCGGAGGCGAGCGGTTGGCACGGCTTACTGGTAGTCGATTCGCAGAACCTTGCTGGCGATTCCTACGTGGCGTTGACCCTGGCTGCGACCGGGACCGACCGAATTGGGCTCGGTACGGGGGTTACGAATTCGGTCACGCGCCATCCCGCGGTAACGGCCTCCGCTGCAATGGCTGTGCAAACGGTATCAGGCGGCCGCATGGTTCTTGGTATTGGTCGGGGGGACTCCGCACTTGCGCACCTGGGTCGTTCCCCAGCACGTTTTGCCGGTTTCGCAAGTTATGTGGAAGTACTGCAGAAATATCTCCGGGGCGAGGCTGTCGCGTTCGATGAATTTCCTGTTCCTGACACGATGGCGTCACCGGTCGCGGACCTTGAGCTTGCCGATCATCCAACCGAGAGCCGCATTCTCTGGGTGAAGGGAGATTTACCTAAAGTTCCTGTCGAAGTAGCGGCAACCGGCCCGAAGGTGATTGCGATGGCAGGGCGCCTTGCAGATCGGGTGATGTTCACGCTGGGTGCTGTGCCGGAGCGTATACAGTGGGGGATGAAAGTTGCTCGCGAATCACGCCGCGCGGCCGGTCTTGACCCGGAGGCGCAACGCTACGGAGCCTATGTGAATCTCGTTTGTCACGAAGATATGGCGGTTGCACGCGCATTGGTGCGCGGCGGCCTTACGACGTTTGCACGTTTTTCGGTAATGCATGGAAATGTTTCTGGTCCGGCGAGTGTTGACGATCGAGCGGTGTTCCAACAGTTGCACGACGGTTATGACATGAAAGCGCACACCCGGGCGGATTCCAACCAGGCGATGCTGCTGACGGACGAGTTCATCGACCGGTTTGCCATTGCCGGACCACCTGAGCACGTCATCGAGAGGCTTCAAGCGCTGCAATCGCTGGGGCTGGACAAGATCGTGATCAGCGGACCAACGGCGGGTGTTGACTACTCTGAGGCGCGAACTGCCATGACGCTGGCGGATGAGGTTGTCTTGCCACAATTCGTTTGAGGCCGACTTGCGATTTAGTGCTCGAATAGGTATCCCGCGGGGCTTTGTGCGAGCAGCTGAAACAAGGACGATGGCCGCGACCATGTACGAATCACTGCTGTTTTCTTATGTGTTAGTGCTTGCTTCACTTGCGGCCTGCATGGGTCGGTAACAAGGGTGAGTTGGGTAAAACCAACGGCAATACACTGGACCGTGAATTACTCCCCGGTCAGTACCCGGCGGAGCCATTGGCGATACTCGCTGCAAACTCTGCATCGAGCCGTTCGTAAACGTTGGCTCCCGGTTTGAGCACGTAAAGCGGCTCCGTCGCTTGTTGCAGATCGTATCCCTGCCTACGTAGATCGCCCTTGAGCATCTTGAAAGTCCCTGTCACGTCAATATCTTGCTGAATCCGCAGGAATACCGGGCGCGCATAGGGGGGTAGCTCCTTGACGACATAGCGTGAGAAAGCCTCAACGTCCAGTTTTTGCCCGTTGTCGGTTAAGGTAATGGCAGCCATGCCGGCTCGGCCATCCGCCCGCGGCACCTCTACGCCGTAAACGTTGCAAAACTTCACCTGCTCGAAACCATTGACGATCTCTCCTACTTCGTTCGTTGACACGTTCTCCGATTTCCAACGGAAGGTATCACCGACTCGGTCCACGAATTGGTAATGCGCATATCCGAGCGTGAAACCGACGTCTATTTCCTTGATGAGATCGCCTGAGTCGAACCATGCGTCGTCATCTTCAAACGCGTGACGGATAATCTTTTTTTCGGTAGCTTCCTTGTTGGTATACCCTTCGAAAACTGCCTGTTCGTTGATGTGTGCGAGCAGCAGACCAGGTTCCCCCACGTCCACTTCGATGCAGTGGCCAGCCCTGTCTTTGACGATTTCGTCGGCGTCAACGTCGTATTTAACAAGGGCCACCTTCGCAGTTGTCATGCCAATGGTGCAGTTCTTGTTCAGGAGGTTGGCAAATGCAACGTTACCTTCGCTCGCGCCGTATAGTTCAGTGATGCGTTCGATGCCAAAACGCTCTTTGAACTCCATCCAGACATCGGGACGCATGCCGTTGCCCATCATCCGCCGCAACGGGTTGATGTGATCGTCCGGCAATCTGGGTGTGTTGGTCAGATAACGGCAGAGCTCGCCAATATAGATAAGGCAGGTAGTTTCGTGCTCGCGCACATCATGGAGGAATTGGCTTGCTGAGAACTTGCGCCGAATGAACATACTCGCACCAGAACTGAATGAAGCGCCTACGCCGACCATCAGCGCGGTAGCGTGATAAAGCGGCAGGCAGATGTAGAAGCGATCGTGTTCGGTGCATTTTAATCCGGCAATGTGAGACAGATCGGCGCTGCTCAGATATCGCCTGTTTGAGAGTATCGCTGCTTTCGGCATTCCCGTCGTGCCGGAAGTGAACACATACAAGGCGTTGTCTCCCAGAGTAATCTCACCGGTTTCGGGGGGATTGTCGGCCGTGCTGTTCGCGCTGATTTCGTTGAGATCTTGCGCCCAATTTGGCGCTGTGTCCGATGCCTGGTCTGGCACGAAGTAGTAGTCGTTCCCCTCGCGTAACTCAAGTTCGGCTTTGACTTGTGCCAACGCGGATGCGAGTTCCCCTCCAACGATACTTTTTTTGGATTCGGTAACCTTGATGCAGTGAACCAACCCACGACCACGGAGGTTGGTATTGATGAGTCCGATGATGATGCCGAGTTTGTTGAGTGCCACGATAACAGCGAGGAATTCGATACGGTTTTCCATGAAGAGGCTCACGGTATCGCCCCGCTCGAGGTCGGTTGTTCGAAAGTAGTTGGCGTAACGATTAGCTCGTTCGTTGAACTCACGCCAGGTAATGGATTCGCCTTCGAAGATAATTGCCATGCGGTCGGGAAACCGTGCGGCGTTGCGCTCCACCCGTGCGGCGAAAGAGTCTTTTACTTCGTACGGCCGAGGTTTCATGCCTTTTTTCACCGCAAGCAAGGTCGGTATTTGAACTAGAGTCGCGGTGATGTCTTTGATGGTCGCAACAATACCCATCAGTTTCCCCAATTGACCGTCTCGTGGAAAGATAGCCATTGCATCTCCCGCCATCAAGCAGGTTGTGGCATCCTCTAACAACGCCCTTTTTTGCGCCTGGAGCATATGTCATGAATCAGTGGCAGGTCGGTAACGTGAGGATTACCCGGATCGTGGAGATGGAAGTGACCGGGGGTTCCCGCTTTATTTTGCCCGATGCGACACGTGATGCCTGTTTGCCAATGGAGTGGCTCGGTCCGCATTTCATGGATGCTGCCGGCAATCTGATCATGAGTATTCACGCGCTGATCGTGGACACTGGAGAACGACGTATCATCGTGGACACCTGTATTGGGAACGACAAAGAACGATCGATTCCGAACTGGAGCCATCTGCAGACCAATTTTCTCTCAGATCTCGAGGATGCGGGTTATCCCCGAGAGAGTTTCGATACGGTGCTCTGCACCCATCTACACGTCGATCACGTTGGCTGGAATACGATGCTGGTGGAGGGTGTGTGGGTGCCAACCTTCCCGAATGCTCGATATCTGGTTGCCGAAAAAGAGTGGCTCTATTGGGATGCCCGTGACGACGAACAGGAATACGGGTCTGTGCTCGGCGATTCGGTTCGCCCGGTAATCGAAGCAGGGTTATTCGATTTTGTCGATTGGGAGCACAAGCTCTGCGAAGAGGTCTGGCTGGAGCCGACGCCCGGCCACACCCCCGGTCACGTCAGCGTACGAATCAGTTCCGACAACGCCGAGGCATTGATTACGGGTGATTGCATTCACCACCCCTGCCAGATGACTCGAACCGATTGGTGCAGCTCCGCTGACTACGACCAGGCTCAGGGTCAACGCACCAGGGAAGATCTGTTGGCCAGGTATGTCGACCAGGACATACTGATTATCGGTACCCATTTCGCTACGCCGACCGCGGGCTACATAAAAAAACTTCCAACAGGGGGCTACTGGCTGGACGTGGGTTGAGAGCTTTGCGCGAAACCGGATCGGTCAATGCAGCAGGGTCGTCGCGCGCGGGCTTACTCGCGTGTTTACTAAAGAACGATGTCGCTGCCGAGCGAGGAAACCGGCTATGTTTGCTCCTGCAACCATCCCTGAAATATGTCCGCAATGGCGGAATCCGACAGGTAGTAGAAATACCGGCGACCCTCCCGGATTCTTGATGTTTTCCCGGTCTGATGCCAGTGCTCGAGTTGGAGAACGGCGGTTGAGTGATCGATGTTCAGGCGTTGTGCTACTTCCGTTGCGGTAATGCCTTCGGCCCCCGCTCTGAGGACCATGGCCGCCACTTCGAACTGCTGAACTGTTGCGTTAACCCCGGACGATCGCTTCCGGCGAGGCCATTTCACTACTGCCGCCATAATTGCTGATGTCAAGTAATACTAGATTATCCCGACTAACCCGGATTGATGTGATGCGCCCCGGGACTACCCTCGGGATCTCTTCATTTCGCTTCCAGCCCCGCCTGCAGGCGTAACCGTTCGATCCAGGCATCGGTTTTCCTGCGCGCGGGCGGAACATCCAGAGCGACGAAGGCGATTCCGAGCGGCAGCATCCAGAAACCCAGGATCGGCAGAAACCCGAAAACCCCTCCGACCATGAAAGCAACACCGATAATCGAGCGCACACCAGGCGGAACGTGATTCTGCCCCCAATACAATATGCGGTAGGTGTATTCGGCGATCCGCCGTTTTATCTCAGCAGTTTCCATTTCAGCGCATTGCCTAAACCATCACCGGTCCGTTACTGGGAGCATCATGGTCCAACGGATGTGATCGTCGTTTCAGATCTGGATCGATAGATCGAAAATGATACAGGCCATCTTCATTGAGGGTTCGTTCGATCCGGTTGCGGTACATCAATAAGTGTAGATGAGCAATCGCTTCCCCGAGTGCCATCATCATCTGCCGAGGGTCGAGTTCGCGTTTGAACAGCACCGGCAGCAGATCCTTGGCAACCGCGGGGGCTTGCGCGCAATGTTCCTCGATGGCCAGCATTCGATCTTCGTGATGACTGATGAGTTCCCGCAAGCGCTCCCGCACACCGTAAAAAGGCAGGTTGTGCGCCGGTAACACGAGTGTGTCGGCCGGTATCTGATTGAATTTGTCGTGGGACTCCAGCCACACCTTCAACGGATTGGCATTAGGCTCGGTTGGATGGACGCTGACGTTGCTGGTGATAATCGGTAACACCTGGTCGCCAGAGATGAGGATCTTGAGCGATGAAGCAAATAGGCAGGCGTGTTCGGGCGAATGACCGGAGCCGACTACGATACGCCACTCGTTGCCGCCGATGTTGAGCACATCGTTGTCTTGAAGGCGGGTAAAGCCACCCGGCATCTGCGGCATGGACATGCCTGTCGAGGCGCGCTTCGACCACATGCGGGCGAGCTGTTCCATGTAGTCGGCGGGCATGCCGGCCCGCTGGAAGAACGCCTGGCCAAGCCAGTTTGAATGCGACGATCCGCTCATGGAAGAAAACGCTCGAGCCTGGTAATACTCGGCCCGAGTCATGTACAGGGGACAGCGAAACTCGTCGGTGATCATCAAAGCCTGACCGATATGATCGGGATGCATATGGGTACAGATCACGCCTACGACGGGTCTGCCAGCGAGTTCGTTGGCAAAAATTTCCCGCCACAACGCTTCGGTTTGTGGCAGGGCGAGGCCCGTATCCACCACCCACCAGCCGTTGGTATCCTCGAGCAGGTAGAGATTGATGTGATTGAGCGAACCACCCATCGGCATGGTCAGCCAGCGCACTCCGGGGGCAACTTCCTGAGTGGTTCCGGCTGTGGGATGTTTGTCCCACGGGTATCTGAGCTCGCTCATACCCCCTACGTTCCTCATACGCTAAAGGTATTCAGTATACCTACAGCAGACTCACAGAGCGCAAGATGTGCAACGGCTGCCGTAGCGGCTCACTGTTTTCGAACTTTGCGGTGGTCAGATTGCCGG
>SMVB01213223.1_pt1 | contig 14523 bp, 15 predicted proteins | sample 2456461 | NCBI WGS metagenome assembly SMVB01 (sample SAMN11095934, study PRJNA526329) | marine sediment metagenome | biome: Marine sediment; feature: Surficial sediment; material: Deep marine sediment; isolation source: Hadal surficial sediment | place: Pacific Ocean | collected 2014-05 | depth... | reverse complement strand
AGATTCTCAAGCAGCCTCAAACTGCTTGATATTTCTTAGGTCAACCTTTTTGGCGGCTTCTTCAAGATCGTAGCTTGATTGAAGATTCAGCCAAAATTCCGGAGAAGTCCCAAAGTACTTCGCAATGCGCAGTGCAGAATTTGCGGTAATCGAACGCTTGCCATGCACAATCTCATTGACGGCCCTGGGTGACATGCCAACCTCTCTCCCCAGCCGATTCTGACTGATGCCTAATTCGTTGAGAAACTCCTCAAGGAGGATTTCACCTGGATGTATATTCTTTAACATGATGTACCTCTAATGATAGTCAACGATCTCTACGTCGCTTGCATATCTGTCTTGCCATTCGAAACAGACCCGCCATTGATCATTGATTCGAATACTGTGCTGTCCTCGCCGATCGCCTTTAAGCTTCTCCAGACGGTTCGATGGTGGAATTCTCAAATCGTCAATGACGGTGGCTGCATCAAGCATTCTCAGCTTACGCCGAGCACGTTGTTGAATTTCCGTTGGCAAACCTTTTGCACGACGTCCCTGGAAAATAGCGTCAGTTCGCTTGTCTTTGAATGACCGAATCACAACTCAACTATAACGTGCAACGTTATATAACGCAATACGTTATGCCTGAGATGCTCGTTGACTGTCGCTCACAAATAATAAATCGTATGGAATACTTGTATTTCTACGTCCGATCAGCGCAAGGATATTTGCCTGACTCGGACGTACCAATTCCCTGTTAACCCATCTCAACTATTTCAGCCCTCCTCCTGGGCTTGCCGGTTCTATTGAGCTGGATGTACGCTAAGCACCTATATTCAAACAGCACTTAATGCTCTGATGAACAACCAGACTGGACTTGATCAGGGTAAAACCCCGACCTGATTCCTGTAGGTAAAAATTTCACCGTGTCGCACTTACCGCGATGTAAAATCAATTCCGGATTCACGAATATCAATTTTATTGAATAGTCTGCGCAATTGATTTCCATCTACAGGTACAAGAATAAAGGCAAGAATAAAGGGGTCATATTTATTTTACGATGTATAAAGACACTTTCGGCATAGGGATGATCTTAAAGATGGTTTGTCTGGCGCGGCCGCGATTCATCACATGATGGCAGCACTTTCATATTCTATTTGTAGCGGTTTGGGCATATAGCAAAGGAGAGAACAAGCTTATATATTATAAAATAGGCTTGCCCCTTTCTTTTATTTCTTCACAAGACAAAAAAGAGCTCGTTGATCTCATCATCATGACAATCAGGTGCATAACACCATGAAAAACAATCTCTAAACGATCGATTTTCATGGTACTATGCCCCCCATGATTCAACGCCGCTCATGGTTAAACAACATTCGTACCGCTCTGGGACGTAGCCGGGTCGTAACGCTAATCGGTCCGCGGCAATGCGGCAAAACAACCCTGGCGCGTGAGTTTTTAGCAGAGGACTCAGTCAATTATTTCGACCTCGAAGACCCGATCAGTCTGGTGCGCCTGGATGAACCGATGACAGCACTTGCGCCACTGAAAGGCCTGGTGGTGATAGACGAGGTACAGCGGCGACCGGATTTATTTCCTGTACTCAGGGTGCTGGTGGATCGTAAAGATTATGAAGGCAGGTTTCTTATTCTTGGCAGTGCATCTGGTGATTTGCTACGCCAGTCATCTGAAACACTTGCTGGTCGCATGGAAACATTGACGCTAAATGGTTTCAACCTGGATGAACTGGGCTACGATTCTATGGCGCAACACTGGTTAAGAGGCGGTTCCCCCTTATCATTTTTGGCTGCGACGGAAACTGACAGTATGGTCTGGCGCAAAGGTTTTATCCAGGCACTGTTGGAGCGGGATTTACCACAATGGGGAGTGCGTGCTTCTTCAACCGCATTGTGGCGGTTTTGGACAATGCTGGCTCACTATCATGGGCAAACCTGGAATGCTGCTGAACCCGCTCGAGCAATGGGCGTCAGCGAATCTACAACAAGGCGTTACCTCGATCTGCTGAGTGATGCATTTATGGTCAGGCAGTTACAACCCTGGCATGCCAATTTACGTAAACGCCAGGTTAAGTCTCCCAAGATTTATATCCGCGATTCCGGATTGTTACACCAGTTACTGGGGCTTGGTTCTGAGAGGGAACTAATGACACATCCCAAACTTGGTGCTTCCTGGGAAGGCTATGTCATCGAGGAGGTATTACATGCAGTGCGCCCGGATGAGGCTTTTTTCTGGGCAACACATCAGGGTGCTGAAATCGATCTGGTATTACGTGTCAATGGCAAAATGCTTGGTGTCGAATGCAAACGAACCGACGCGCCACGCATGACGCCGTCGATACGAATTGCACTTGATGATCTTAAGCTGGAAGCTATTGCCGTTGTTTATCCGGGGAACCGGCGATTTTCCATTGCGCCTGACGTTGAGGCAGTGCCCTTGAGTGATGTGGTGGGTGGTACACTGTTTGACAGGGTGTTGAATTGATCAAAAAAGCAAAAAAGGGGTCAGATTTATTTTACAACGTATAAAGGCCCTTCCAGCAAAGGGATGATTTTAAAGATAGTTTGTCTGGCGTGGCTGCGATTCATCACATGATAGAACGCACCTTCGTATTCTATTCGTGACGGTTTGGGCATATAGCAAAGGATAGAACAAGCTTTTATATTTTAAAATTGGTTCGACCCGTTTCTCAATGAGAAGGTTACTGAACTGTGCAGGGCTGACATATATGGGGCATTGGTAATGAATCCTTACCGGGCGATGTGGCAATTCGATGCAGGTACAGTGACGATACCGTTCTCGCCAGGATATCTGGAATGTCTATGATCTGATGCATTATGCTTAACAGGTGGCATGAAGTAACGGGACAGAAAAGGTAGAGGACAGGGGTGAGCATGACGAAAACAATAACGGGTCCTGTGTGGGCAGCGCGTAACTGGTCTGCTGATGCGGGTGAAGGCAGTATTCACGACGATTCGACGGCGGAACGTCTGGGATTTCGCGGCGGTACCGTTGCGGGTGATGTTCACATGAATCAGTTTCCGCCGGTATTGGTACAGATATTCGGTAACGAATGGTTTGAGCGCGGTAACCTCTCGCTGAATTTCAAGAATGCGACCGTGAATCTGGAAAAGGTACAGGTATTTGTCGAGCCGTTGCCCGAAGGTGAGAGCCAGACCCGGGTCTGGATGGAGAGAGATGATGGTTTACTGGTTTGCACCGGAACAGCCGCCCTTGGTGACCACAGCAAGGCTGAACTGCAGATTAAGGATTTAAGGCCGTGCCAGCCCGCTGAACTAAAAATACTGAATCGGCTGAACAAAGGTCAGTCGCTGGGTACCTACGATGTGTTCGCATCACCGGAAAAACAATATGGCCGTTATGACAGCAATGTGATAAGTGACCCAATGTCCTGGTATCGCGAAGGCTCGCCCTGGGGTGAGTCAGTAGCGGCACCCTGTACGATCCTTGAGTTTCTGTGGGCATACCCGATGCAAGGGTTGCAGCCATTTGTCGGTGAATCTGTAGGATTGTTCGGTGCCATCGAAATCGGCTTCATCAACGGTCCGTTCCTGCTTAATCGCCATTACCAGATTACCAGTGAAGTTGTTGCGGTAGGCCAGAGTCCGCAAACCGAGTACGTCTGGTATGACAGCACTGCCTGCAATGAAGCTGGCGATATTGTTGCTACCATGAGAATGCAGTCGCGTGTGATGAAAGCATCTTCACCCGCCTATCAGTAAAATCAGAAAATAAAGGGGTCGCATTTATTTTACAATGTAAAAAGGAACATTCAGCATAGGGATGATCTTAAAGATGGTTTGTCTGGCGGGGCCGCGATTCATCACATGAGGCAACGCTGAAGGGGTCATCCCCTGATCATCAAATAGATGTGTAATTAACATCAATAAGATTTATACTGGATCCTCACACTTTTCGTTGGAGTCACTATGCAGTCCAAAGCAGAATTCGCCGCCATCCAGGGCATCAAGGTCCCAGCCGCTGTGTTCTCCGATCATGAAACGTTTATAGAGACGACCCGTAAGGGGTTACCTGGAAAAATTGTTAAGCAGGCCGTTGATGCGTTGGGACATCGAGACTTATTTGTCCGTCTTCTAGAGACAACCACCGGTAATTTAAATCGATTTTATCGTCGAAAAACCCTCAACATTTACCATTCAGAGGGTATTCTGGACACACTACGTGTATTTTCCAAGGCGAACAGTGTCTTTGGGGATCCTGACGTTGCCAAAGAATGGATAGATACAGCGATACCTGCATTAGGCGGACAGAAGCCCATCTCGCTGTGCGACACCTTTGAAGGCCGTAATCTGGTGCAAGTCGCGTTGCGTAAAATAGAGTACGGCGAATTCGTCTGATGCAGTTGTACCGCATCTGTCCAGAGCGATTTCTAGAGGACTATTCTGGATTAGGCGCCAGTTATCGGGACGGCGCGCGCTGGAATGTTGCGGGGATTCCGGTCATCTACTTCGCGACCTCAGCCTCACTGGCCATGTTGGAACTGGCCAACTACCTGCCATCACCACGTCTTGTACCGGAAATTTATCGCCTGGGTATCTATGCCCTTTCTGGTCGCGTAAAAGTGGACACCTGGAGCGTGGCAGATTTGCCGGAACAGTGGAATCAATACCCCTACCCTGCCGCAACACAACAACCGGGAGCTGCGTGGCTGAAATCAAGAAAACGGTTGGCATTACGCGTTCCTAGTGCAGCGGTACCCGGCGGCCTGGAAAAATGCATCGTTATCAATCCACTACATTCAGCGATAAATCAGCTAAAGTTGGTCGATCAGCAACGCGATATTTACAGCAAGCGAATATTTGCTTCTAAACCATAAAGGGCTTGGTTTTGTCGCAATGATGGCGTAACCACCAAATTAAGCGCATGCCTCAATTTGGCATCATTTACTGCTGGCATCGATAACGGGCAACTGCTCCAGCCGGTCTTTATTGGCTGTCATGACAGAAACGAAATCGCCTGAGGACAGGTGATTTCACATGGCTGAAAAAAACCACTGATTTGACCCCCGGCTCGGCTAGTCGCACCTGGACTTCAAACAAGGATTGCGCCTCCCACAGCACGATCTGCGCGGGATAGGTATGTAAAATACTGGTCAGATTCCATTTAAGGGATGACTAAAATCCCGAAAAGAAAGGGTTGATCTCCGAATACAGACCAGGTGTTAGAATCGCCGGTAGACAATAAAAAATTTCGCTCACTTTCGGATTTCTACATGATAAATAGCGTTTTTGGCAAGTTACTCAACTTTACGTCGATTGGTGATGATCAATATCAAGCACCTGTGGCGCCTGAATCTGGCGGGCGATTGTTTGGTGGTCAACTTATTGCCCAGGGAATGATGGCTGCTCACGAAACTGTCACAGATGATCGAGAGGTGCATTCATTACACGCTTACTTCCTGCGACCCGGTGATGTTGATTCACCGACTTTATTCAGCATAGACCGTGTTCGCGATGGTCGTGGGTTTAGCTCCCGTATGGTGAGCGCATCTCAAAATGGCAAGGAAATATTCCGCATGATGATGTCATTCCAGGTACCAAAATCGGGGCTGGAATATAGCAGCCAATCCATGCCCGCCGTCCCTCCAGCAGAAAATGTCGATACGACATACTCTGATTTCATCAACGTTCACCGTGCTGATGAGGAGGGACCCTGGCCCGGCAAAGCGAGACCTATAGATATACTCTACATCGATGCCTCCGATGCAATATCACATAAAGCAATTGAGGCGCCCCAGCGTATGTGGATGCGTGTAAAGGAGGCATTGCCTGATAGCCAGAATATCCACGATGCTGGTGTGGCATATCTCTCTGATGCCACATTGATAGATCATGTGTTATTGCCCCATGGTCACAGATGGTACGAACCCGGATTCGCAGGCACAAGCCTGGATCATGCCATGTGGTTTCATCACCGGGCTCGAGCCGATGAATGGCTGCTATTCGAGCATAGAACTGAGTCCACTGCTAACGAACGGGGACTGGCATTCGGCCGATTTTTCAATCAGGAAGGGATGCTGGTCGCTTCTTGTGCCCAGGAGGGGTTGATGAGATGGGAATAAATATGAATCCACCAGGCCGCATATTCTCGACCTTTAGTACCGTCAATTGAAAGGCGAATTCAACCGAGTGCTTTGAGCTTGCCAACGGAGGTGATGATGCGGTTGCCTGGATTCCAATTCAAATTGATAACACTCGAATTTACTATTCCTCCGATAGTACCCTTTTGGGAAGAAAAGGGGTCGTTAGAAAATGGATCAAGTCTATTGCACAATTTAAAAAAACTTTCAGCACAGGGATGATCTTAAAGATGGTTTGTCTGGTGCAGCCGCGATTCATCACATGACGGAATGCACCTTCATATTCTATTTGTGGCGGTTTGGGCATATAGCAAAGGATGGAACAAGCTTATATATTAGACCCCTTTCTCCTCTGTATCATCCTTGCATTTATACCATGTTATAGTAGATATACAAGGATAAAATGGATGTGTGGATCCACATCCCAGGCAAGCAACAGAACGAGTATCCCTGTGTGTCAACCACGCACACCAGCAATCAGCATCCGATTTTATTGCGGCACCGGCCCCATCCCATCCCGTGTATCTACAAAGCGTTCCGGGGTCATGCGAATAAAGTCACCCGTGGCACTACTGTTAAACCAGCCGGTGATATCGACGATCAGATCTGTTTGAGTACTTCAGAAGAAGCAGACAGAACCATTGTTGCCAATGGATGCAATCACATCATTGGGTACGATATCCGCGGCAACAAAGTTAAGATTGGACGCTAACGGCCTGGCAACGCCGCAGGGCCATACGGTAATAAACCTCGGTCCGGTTGGCGTCGCTGCCGTGACATTCAGGGATACTGCCGTAGCATTGTTAGGAATGTCCAGAATGGCACCATCGGTGTCTCTCAATGAACGACCAAGCACCAGTAGTTCAATCGTCTTTGATGAGCTGAGCTTTAGGGGTATTCCTATCTGATTGGCCGCTGTACTAGCGTAAACCGGTTCTATCATGCCAGTAAAACCAAAAAAATCTATTCTGCGAACCTGGCGAATGTGGAACGATCCGTTTGGATATGCGTGGGACGAGATTCGACTTCGATTAGACTTGATGCCAGAGATGACAGCTAGGGAAACTGTTGAATGGTTAATGGACAAATATCCTGGCCAATACAAATTTGATCAGATTCGGACATTACAAAGAAGGTGCTCAGAGCGGCGTCAAGAACAGCTGGGTCAGGAAGCGAGATTACGAGCGCTGATGCTTAATGAGCAATCCGAAATTGCTCCACTGGTGGATAACCTGATTGGAAATTTTGAAAATGAACATGGTGAAGCATAACATCCCCACTACTTTGATTTTTAAATGAGGCAATCCGGGGGTCAGTTTAAATGGCCGTTAACAGATCAAGATGGACCAGAATATGCACCTCTGTTTTATATGGTTGCAGGGTAATTGTTAGAGGTTCATTGCTTCGTTCCTTTGCGTTGTTTTTGCATGGCCGCTCTCGCCTATTCAAAGGCTACGCGGCATTCATGGGTCCTGCATTTCAACGCTTCCTGTTGCGCAGTTGTTAAGCCGTTTTTTTTGCTAAATTGGATAGAATTGCTATAATTGCATTTCGGTAATGGGTAATACCGGTATTACATAAGCAGGAGGTGAACATGCAAACAGCAACAAGTAGGCTTACCAAGAAGTATCAGGCGACTATTCCTGAGCCGGTGAGAAAATTGCTTCATTTGGAATCAGGAGACGAGATCGCCTTTGATATTGAGGACGATAGTGTTCATCTCCGTAAAGCGAGACCTGTTGATCTTGCGTTTGCACAAAGTCTTGAAGGTACCTTGACCGAGTGGGCGTCGGAAGCGGACGAAGAGGCTTACCATGACCTTTGAGGCTTTTGATGTAGTCGTGGTGCCATTTCCATTTACGGATAGAACAACCACTATGCGCCGTCCGGCGCTGGTTCTGTCCGATGCAGGCAGCTTCAATAAGCAGGTGGGGCAGTCGGTGTTGACAATGATTACCAGTGCCAGCAACTCGGATTGGCCGTTGGATGTCAATATTCAGGATCTGGATGATGCTGGATTACCTTCTGCCTCAATAGTGAGGATGAAGCTTTTTACGCTGGATGACAAACTGGTTATTCGAAAGGCTGGAGCGCTGGCTGAGCAAGACCGAGCTGCAGTTTCGACTGCATTGCGACAGTTGTTGAATATGTAAGCCATGCGTAATGGCAGGTGAGGCTAAGTACGCATTCGTCAGCAATAACCGTTTTGAGTTATGCTTCCACCGCCAAACCACAGGCAGACTCAAAAAAATACGTCCACAAAAACACATCCCGGACATCGGCTGCCCCGCCTGTGCGGCCCGGGACATCCAGGAGGTCGATCTGGCTGACATCATTCATTGTAATTGTCGTGCAGACCAAACAGTTGACGGCCGTACAAAATGGAAATTCTTGTGAGAGAATCGCTATCGATCCTATAAGCTCATGATGGATGTGGTCCAGCATCTTTGATTGAAGGGCAAATGTAACCGAGAGCTTTGAGCTTGCCGGCGGAGGTGATGGGATTATCTGGATTCCAATTTGAATTGATAACACTCGAACTTACTATTCCTCGGATAGCACCGATTTGAGATACGAGGACAAGAACCTGGCCCTCAACCAGTCATGGATAGTTACGCTAACTCCGGTGAGAGCGGCGAGCAGAAACATCGAAAGAAACTACGAAGGGATCTGGATAGGAGTCAGGGGCATTGAGGATGGATGTTCACCGCCCCCAACTTAGCGCCTTGCCATGGAACAAACGGAGGACAAGTGAAACGAATTAAAACAAGTAATCCCTACATCATCGGATGGCAAAAAGGAGGTGGTTTTCTGGCGCTAGTTGGTTCACCATTTCTCATCGCCGCGCTATCCATTATGTCGTTTCCTCTCAGCGGTGTGGAAGTGGAAGGCAACATGCCAGAATGGGCTCTGATCCCATTTGGACGGCTGTTTACATTGAGGAGCTGGAGATAAGCCCATCAAGGAAAGTTCCCGCAATATTTACTCCCGGCAGGGGAATGAATAACGGTGGATTTTTGATAAGAAGCGATAAGAAGACAGTATACTTTGGCGGACATTTACCAGAATCTGAATGACGATATCTGCATAGCCTAATTCGCTCAATCATCACATCGTAGGATCAATCGCCTTGTCGGTGAGACATGAAATCCGGGATGTTGTGCGCTGGTATTCTTGGGTTCGCCCATCGTAAGGTTAAGATTGCATGATGGACACAATTTTATTATCTGCAACCAGACTTATCGCGACATGGTCTCCCTGATCCTTTAGCGATGTCTTAGTGCCATCAGACTCCATCAGATACCATCCTTTAGTCGATTCGACATTGATCATCTTCATGGTGGTTATTGTGCCAACCGTTTTTGTATTCCGGGCATGTGCTGCGATGTGCAGTGCCTCACCATCCCATTTTGCTTCACTCAAAGCCACGCGAGGAAAATCAACGCCTTCCACAGTAGGCTGGTTAAATTTGGCAAGATTAGGCGCGTTAAAAATACGCGACCAGGCGCCTTGCGTGCAAACCCACCCTGCCATCATGCGGGCATTCAACTGCCCCCTGGGGTGTTCCTCATTCAAGCCAAGCCCTAAGGTGAATTCACCAGTTTCGACATTCCATGTGGGTTCGATCAGTTCTTCAGCGGCATCCCACATCAGTCGTTTGGTTTCTGGATCGGCAAATTCACCTGAGAGTTGTAAAATAAAAGTTGCCATCTCGGGTGTTCGCAAACCGGTATTAGGACCATCAGACATCACGCCGCTCATCGCCGCCGCTATCTTCCAGCCCATTTGAGCGACCTTGTTTCTTTGCGGGGCCATGTACCAGGCTGGCGCGATAAGACCCATTGGGCTCCGCCCGACATGCTCATCAACAACAGGGTCGTAATATAGATCGGCAGAGACGGCTTTACCTTCTTCCCACACAAGATAGTTGTTTGCTGCAAACTCCCACCAGTTATCAAAAGCACTGTGATGGGAGGTGTCGAACATCTGGTCATAGAGTCTCAGACCGAGACCGGCGCCGGTTAGTCAGTAGGGCCAGATTTTTGTGTTCTCACAATGGCACCCGTATCGGCTCTTGTGCCACTGCCTGGCAAGATAATCAGCAACTTTTGAATGGCTCCAGGTAAAGGTATCTTTACCATCACGAATCATTTCAAAAGGCTTGTCCCATTTATCATTCCCCGATACATACCGATGCAAACTCATGAGCAGCGTAAAAAATCCTTTGTAAAAAAGGTTTCCGTCGGCACCAATTGGATCTCGCTGAACGCCGTAAGGCTCAATACCATTAGCCGTCCAACCTGGTACATTGTAGTTACCCCAGTGAGAAGCCGGTATCAGCCCGCGGTATCGTTCTGGATACGCCGCTCTATCCGGGTCATCACCATGCTGGGTCATCCAATCTGAAGCTGACCACCAACTGGTATGGCGCTTAACCAGCTCATCAAGAATGGTGCTGTAAACTTCCCGCCATGCAGGTGTACGATCACTCATCAAAGCGACGGCATAGCTTGAATCGATCAAATCAAAACGATGCCAGGACGTCATCGGCTCACCCGTTGTTTCATCCCAGTGCGGGTGCGGCGTGCCATGCCGATCCCAATTGTCCTGGGTGGTCACCTTTCGATGAAGGTAGCGCAACCAACCTAAAGAACGTTCGTCCAATGCTGTCACGTTATGATGTCCAAGGATTCTGTGTTCAACAAACATACTCTCATACAACCAGTGAGTTAAGGAAGGCACTATTCAGGTTGATGATAAGGCATCCAGACTAGCTTTGACCTTGCGAACTACACCGGGATAGGCATGATGGGCGTCAGCATAAATAAAGAGGAGTATTGTTTAGTGAAATTTGAAGAAGTGGTACGAGGGCGCCGAAGCATTCGTGGTTATCGGCCAGATCCTGTACCGCAAAAGGTCATCGAGGAAATAATCGAGCTAGCGACGCGATCACCGTCTTCAATGAACACCCAGCCGTGGCATTTCTTTATCGTAACCGGAGCGCCTCTAGAGCGAATTCGGAAAGGCAATACCGAGCGGAACCTGGCAGGTGTTAAGCCGTCACGTGAGATTCGATCCCACGGCGCCTACGAGGGTGAACATCGGCGAAGACAGATTGAGATCGCGGTGCAGCTCTTCCAGGCCATGGGCATCGAACGCCATGACACTGAGGGGCGCCAGGATTGGGTGCTGCGGGGTTTCCGGCAATTTGATGCACCGTTATGTATTGTCGTGACTTTTGACAAGGAACTCGTAGGCGGCGACATAGCACAATTTGATTGCGGGGCAGTCGTCAACGGGCTCGTACAAGCTGCCTGGTCGAAAGGGCTTGGTGCAGTTATTAATAGCCAAAGAATTATGCAATCACCCGTGGTTCGGGAACACGCTGGTATTCCGGATGACCAGGTGATTATGATTTGCGTTGCCATGGGTTATCCAGATGATGATTTTCCGGCAAACAGTGTGGTTTCACACCGCAGACCGGTAGCGGAGGTCGCTTCATTCGTCGGCTTTGAAGCAGCGTAAGCAAACCACAACCTCACTGCCCAGGGGTACCCGGTCTGGCGCATCGCTGGTTGGGTGATTTATTGCACCATTGTCATTAATGTAAGTGGTGGGACTGTAGGGCTAACAGAAACACCACGGATACTTAACTTGATTCCAGGTCGGACAACTCTGCTATCGTTGCCTCAATGCTCTCGCGAAGGGTCGTGACAATGAAATCTACATTGTTCTTTGTCATGGTCAGCGGCGGCGACATGACATTCAAATGCCCTACCGGGCGAATAATAAGGCCGCGCGTTTCCGCCTGACGTGAAATTCGTTTACCAATATCTAGTGATTCGGGAAACAGTTCTTTGGTTTCCTTGTTCGCAACATTTTCAACACACATCATAAATTTCATGCCACGTACCTGGCCGACAATCGGTAAATCTTCCAACGTTTTAAGCTGCTGCTCGAAGTAGGGACCGACTTCATTAACATTCTCGAACAGCTTTTCCCTTTCCATTATTTCGATATTTTTAAGTGCAGCGGCGCAGGCAACCGGGTGACCTGAGTAGGTAAATCCGTGGGTGAAACACCGATCCTTGCCTTCTTCACTGATGACATCCCAGATATCATCGCTAAATAGCGTCGCGCCCAGTGGCTGATAGCCCGATGTCAATCCTTTTGCAGAGCAAATGATATCGGGCTGGATGCCAAACACGGATTCGGAGGCAAACCAGTGCCCAAGACGGCCAAATGCCGTGACTACTTCATCTGACACGTACAATATGTCGTACTTTTTACAAGTTTCCCACATACGTTTGTTGTAATCAGCAGGCGGAACGATGACCCCTCCAGCGCCCATAACGGGTTCTGCGAAATAGGCGGCTACCGCATCGGCTCCACCCAACTCAATGATCTTGTGCTCAAATTCGTTCACCAACTTGTCGACAAATTCCGATTCACTCATGCCCTCATCCGCAAGGCGATAATAGTTCGGGTAGGATATGTGGTGAATGGTTTCTGTCAGGTAGTTGAATTCCGGTGGATGATCAGCAGGCTTACCACCAATAGACATGGCCGCATAGGTAGACCCGTGGTAGGAATTCAATCGGGAGATCATATGTTTCTTCTCCTTTTTCCCGCGACAATTCTGGTAGTAGTGAATCAATCGGAACGCTGTATCAATTGCCGTGGAACCGCCACAACTGTAAAACACCCGATTGATATTCTCCGGCGCCAGGCTGGCTAATTTTTCAGCAAGTTCTACCGCTGGCACATTGGTCAAATCAACGAAGGGGCTCGCATAGGACATCATAAGCGCCTGCTCGGCAATCGCTTCAGCCATTTCCCTGCGCCCCATGCCAATATTGTTACACCACAATCCACCTACCGCATCGAAGTATTTTTTGCCATCAGTATCATAAATATAACAACCATCACCTTCAGCGATAGCAAGCGCACCCTCCTCCTTAAAAGAATCAAAAATCTGCCAGGGATGCAGGAAATGCGCCTTGTCTTTTTCCGTTATTTTGCTGGTATCAAAAACATTAAAATTACTCATTTTTTCCTCATTGTAGATATCATGGGGCCAATCCTGGCTCACATTCTGGTTAGTAAAAGTATTGTCCAAATAGACGATGCACCAGGAATCATACGCCCCTTGTAGACTATTCTCTTTCCAATACTGCGTTCTTTAACAATCCAATAGCATTGCGCCCCATTGACGACCACGATTCCTACCAGTACGCCTATAACATGAGATTGCCTTTCGCTGCATCCTGTCCGGTAGCAGTGGCATCGTTTCTTCACCCCGGGTGCTGTCGCTATAGCAAACCGTCATTGCCAGGCATATGCCGGTGCCGGTTGGGAGCATCCGGCTAATCAGATGCAATATAATAATGATACTGCTGTTGTTCTTCTGATCAGCACAAGACCGTGGAACCTGGCCCGGGCACACCCCCTTATCTCGTTTTCACGATTCCCTTTTCGGTAATGATAGAAGATCGCTGTATCCTAAGCTGGCTGAAATAACCGGTCCACATCTTGACGAAGGGCAAGGCGCCTTTCCGGTCATCACCAGGTCAACAAACTGATCAATCACACCTTGAGCGTTGATCACCATCATCAATACAACATCATTCACAATCAGATTCTTCAGTCACACATCAACTGTAATCGTTCGTCTTTCATGTAAAAATACGGCATGAGTAACCTGTCTACTGCACCTGGGGAGTTATAGTGCCACATTCGCTCGATCCGATTTTTCACCCACGCGCTGTTGCTGTTGTGGGGGTGTCTTCCAAACCCAGTACCGGTCGAATGAGGGGCTTCTTCCATTCACTTCTGGAAGCGGGCTTTGCCGAAAGAGGCGGTTTATACCCGGTGAACCCCAGGGTCACTGAAATCGATGGCGTCCGTTGTTATCCCACCCTGTTAGATACGCCAGACCCTGTCGATCATGTCATATCACAGGTTCCCGCGAGTGCTGTAACCGAACTGGTTGACCAGTGTGTTAAGAAGAAAGTGCGTTCGATTCACTTTTTTACTGCTGGCTTCTCCGAAACCGGTGATGAAGAGATGGCGGCGGTTGAAGAGAAGATGGTTAAAAAATTAAAGGCTGCGGGCATCAGGGTGATTGGTCCCAACTGCATGGGTCTCTATGTTCCAGCCAGTCGACTGTCATTCATGGACGGTTTTCCAATGGAATCGGGAAATGTATTCCTGTCCTCGCAATCCGGCGCCAAGGCGGGCGAGATCGTTCATGAACTAACGAATAGAGGCGTCCGATTCTCAAAGGTTGTCTCCTACGGCAACGGATCCGATCTCCGGGCGCACGATTTCCTTGACTACGCCGCGGACGATCCAGGGACCGAGGTGGTGGCTGTTTACGTAGAGGGTGTACAGGATGGTCGATT
>SMVB01187548.1_pt1 | contig 14524 bp, 11 predicted proteins | sample 2456461 | NCBI WGS metagenome assembly SMVB01 (sample SAMN11095934, study PRJNA526329) | marine sediment metagenome | biome: Marine sediment; feature: Surficial sediment; material: Deep marine sediment; isolation source: Hadal surficial sediment | place: Pacific Ocean | collected 2014-05 | depth... | reverse complement strand
CGTCATCCTCAAGCAACTCGATTTCAATATCGCCCAGAGGCGTGGTGATGATGACGTTCCTTGCCTGCGCCATCAAAGGCAATGCGAGGCACAAAAGAAACACAAGAAGTGACCGGGCAGTAATGCCCCGGGGGCTGATATTGAACATAATTGGCTGATCCTGATTTTGTACGGCACGAGCGTAGAGCGTGCGCAATATACCAGACCGGCAAATATGTACAAGGATTTCAGCGAAGTATTACGATAATTTACAAATTTCACCCGGCCTGGGTAAAGGGATCATAAAATTCGCCAAAGGTGAGCCCGTGTTGAACTGACATTGAGATTCCGGGGTCACAAATATAGGCCATTGAATTGTGCACGGTTGATAAATAACCCAAAAAAGCAGGCAGCAAAGGTTTATGAATAAAACGGTTCCCATTCTGATATTGCTCGGTTTGTTCGGCGTAGCGACGGTTTATTTCTTTCTGCAACCGGTTGAAACGGTCGATGAACTACCCGTGCCACAGCTACTGCCAGCCGAGCCCATCGCTGCCCAACAAGCTGAACCGGTTCAGGATGTTTTGCTGCCGGAGGAATCAGAAGTGGAAGCGGTGGTTATTTCAGAACCGTTGCCAGTGTTATATGAGAGCGACCCGGAGGTCAGCGCAGCGATGGCGCAAATTGTGGGTGCTGACCCGCTCGCGCAGTTTCTTGTCAAAGGTGAGATCATCAGTCGTATGGTCGCAACAATAGACGCACTGACTTCCCGTCAAGTGCCACCGCAGATCAATCCGATACGGCCGGTTGAAGGAAATTTTGCAGCCGTCAATGACGGCGACCGTGTGACGATGAGCGCGGAGAACTTCCGGCGCTACGATGCTTACATTGCGTTGCTGGACGCTATCGATGCAGTTGCGTTGTTGGCGTTTTACGATCGTTATTTCCCCTTGTTTCAACAGGCGTACGAGGAAAATGGTGGAGAGCAGGACTTTGATCAACGCCTGCGCGAAGTGATTGATGACTTGCTCGACACACCGGATGTCCCTGGTCCGATTTATGTTTCCAAACCGGAAGCCGTTTACCTGTTTGAGCAGGATGAGCTGGAATCCATGAGTGCCGGTCAAAAAATACTGGTGCGAATGGGTAGCGCAAATGCAGCCGTGGTAAAGGAAAAACTGTTGGAAATAAGGCAAGGCCTCGACGGGGGTTAAAAAGATAGCGGGTTTTTTACAGGCTTGACATGACACTAGCCCCATTCTTTCGCACGCAATTCCACCCGGCGAATTTTCCCGCTGATGGTTTTTGGCAGTTCTTCGACGTATTCGATTTTGCGAGGGTACTTAAATGGGGCTGTAACCGATTTGACGTGACGCTGGATTTCCTGGCTCAATTCTTCAGTGCCCTCAAAGCCTTCGGCCAGAACGATAAAAGCCTTGACGACTTCGCCGCGGGTTTCATCCGGGCTGGATACCACGGCTGACTCGGCCACTGCGACGTGCTCAATCAGTGCGCTTTCCACCTCAAACGGGCCGATCCGGTAGCCCGAGGAAATAATGACATCATCGGAACGACTCAAGAACCAAAAATAGCCGTCCTCGTCACGTACCGCACGATCACCGGTGAAATACCAATCGCCACGAAAAGACTCAGCCATCCGCTCGGGGCTTTTCCAGTATTCCCTGAACAGTCCAACCGGCCGTTGTTCATTTATACGAACAGCGATCTCACCTTCCTCGCCTGGCCCGACAATATCGCCGTCATTTGATACCACCTGCAGATCATATCCGGGTGCTGCTTTGCCCATTGATCCGGGTCGAAGCTCGATTTCCTGCCATGACGCGCAAAGCAGACAGGTTTCGGTTTGACCATAGCCTTCTGCGATACTCAAACCGGTAAATGATTTCCATGCAGATATGATTTCGGGGTTCAGTGGTTCCCCGGCACCATAACAGCGCTTCAGGTGTTCGAGTTGATAACCGTCAAGATTCTGTTGCACGAGCATTCGGTAAATTGTGGGCGCACCACAAAGCACGTCGATCGGATAAGTTTGCAGGGTTTCCAATATCTTGACCGGGGCAAGTGCTGCGCCTAGTGAAAAAATGGTGGCGCCCTGGATCATCGGTCCAAAATACGCGCTGTAAGCAGCCTTGGCCCAGCCGGTATCGGTGATACACCACATCACTTCTTCAGGTTTGAGACGCAGCCAGTAATGGCCGGTGGTGATATGGCCAATTCCGTACGAGGCCTGGGTGTGCAGCACCATTTTTGGCAGCCCCGTCGTTCCGGAGGTGAAATAACACATCGCGATGTCATCGCCACGAATTGGCCCGGGCTCAAATTCCTTGTCTGCATCATGTATGGCCTGCTCATATTGAATCCAGCCGTCCCTGCTCCCACCGGCAACGATTTTACGTTGCAGACCGGCGTAGTCTTTATCAATGGCGTCGAATTTAGGCGCATTGTCTGCATCCGCGATGACGCCGGCTGCCTCCGAGGCCTCCAGCCGATGAGCGAGGTCGTTGCTATGTAACTGGGTAGTGCCGGGCGACACAACCAGACCCATGCGCAAACAGGCGGTCACGATCACCCACCACGCAGGCTGTGGCTTCATGATCAGCAACACCAGGTCACCCTTTTTAAGGCCGGCAGCGGTAAGCACATTGCAAAATTGCTTGCTGGAGGCGGCCAGCGCTGCATAGCTTAATTTGACCTCCTGACCTTCACCGTCGATCCACCAAAGGGCAATATTGTCCGGGGTTTCGGCCGCCCAGCGATCGACTACCGCGGTGGCAAAATTGAAGTACTCAGGCTTATCCCAGCTAAAGTCATCAATCATTTGCTCGTAACTGGACCTTTGGCTGTTCATGTCGTGGCTACCTGGAGTTATGTTTTTTGGGAGATATGTTTTTGGCTTACCTGGTCCACCGAAGTGCAGCCAAGCAGTGCAACACCGGTTTTTATTTCAGCGCGTAATAGCTCGAGGGCTTTTGTGACGCCGGCCTCACCACCGGCGGCCAGTCCGTACAAGTACGGTCGGCCCATCGAGCAGGCGGTGGCGCCGCGAGCCAGGGCTTTTAGTACATGGGTGCCACGACGGATACCGCCGTCGCAAATGATTTCGCATTCACCACCGACCTCATCGACGATCGGGCCGAGCGCGTCAAAGGCCGACAGACAGCCATCCAGTTGCCGGCCACCGTGGTTTGAGACCATGATCGCAGTAACCCCGGCATCAACGGCTTTCCTTGCATCGGCAGGTGCAAGCACGCCCTTGATCGCGAACGGACCTCCCCATTCGGAAATCATCCATTCCATATCTTTCCAGCTTACTGATCCCGCGAACTGTTCGCCGAAAAAATCGATCAAAGAACAATTTTCTGCGCCGCCCTGATCTATTTTGTCAGCAATATTGGCGAACTCGAAAGCCGGGCTGGTGAGATAGTTGTAGACCCAGGCAGGCTTAAAGATAAAGCCTGACTTGGCAGACCAGGTGAGCTTGGGCGGCAGTGTGAATCCATAGCGTATTTCGCGTTCGCGGTTGCTGGGGGCCGGAACATCAACCGTCAGGGCCAGCGCATCAAATTTGGCATCTTTGCAGCGCTGGATCAGCTCGCGCGTGATACCACGGTCTTTCATCACGTAGATCTGAAAGCACTTCGGGCCGTCGCAGACGGCTGCAACATCTTCTATGCTGGTTGAGCCAAGGGTCGACAAGGAGTAATACGTATTGGCAGTCGCGGCAGCTTTCGACACCGCGATTTCACCATCGTGATGAAACAGGCGTGACATGCCGGTCGGCGATAAAAACAAGGGCATTGAAATATCACGGCCCAGGACCCGGGTGGAGATGTCGACATTGGAGACATCAATCAGGAATTCGGGGATCAGTTTTGCGCTGTCGAAGGCGTTGGTATTGCCGATCACGTTGGATTCGTCATCCGCGCCACCATCGATGTAATTGATTAACGGTGCAGGTAACTTTCTTCGTGCGAGCTTTTGCAGGTCTGCAATGTTCAGCGCTTTATCAACGCGAGACATTAAATACTACCCATTGGAAATGCAAGCCTTTGGAAGTGCTCCAATGCCAGCACCAGCATCGTGATGATGGTGTAATCCAGTATCATGTGGCGATTGCGACTCTGAAGACATTGCGGCGCTTGAGTTCGTCGAATAATGACATTGGGGATGGGGGCTCCAAATTGTTCTTGCTGTAAGACTATACTTTTAGAGAGTTTTTGACCACTAAATGTAGGGTGCGTTACTTGTAACGCACGTATAAACGTCAACCAACTGGTGCGTTACAAGTAACGCACCCTACTGGTTCTAATTGTATTACAGGTCAGTCCGGTTCAGAATTAATGTCACTGTCCGGGGGGTCTGGAGCACACCCCGTATGTCAGCCATCACCAAGGAAAAACGCAAATCTGTGAAAAAACTGCTTATAACACTGGTGCTAATTACGCTGACCTTGTCGCTGGCATGGCAGTTAGGCAAAAGCCGTAATCTGCAGTTGTTTGGTGATATTGTCAGCAGTGTTGATACCAGTGAAAAGGTCATTGCCCTGACTTTTGATGATGGTCCGATGCCAGGAAAAACGCAGAAAATACTGCAGATACTGAAGGAGAATGATGTAAAGGCTTCATTTTTTCTTGTCGGAGAGGCCGTGAATGCGCATCCGGAAGAAGCTGAAATGATCATTGAGGCAGGTCACGAGGTTGGAAATCACTCCTACACGCACCAAAGAATGCTTCTCAAAAGCAGTGCTTTTGTCGCAACTGAGCTGGAAAAAACCGATGCAGCCTTGCGCAAAGCCGGCGCACAGGGCCTGATTCATTTCAGGCCACCCTATTGCAAGAAACTGGTAACACTGCCGTGGTACTTGTGGCAAAACGATATTTTGACCATCACCATGGACGTTGAACCGGAAACCTATCGGGAAATCCATGCAAGCAGTGAGACGATAACGCAGTATGTTATCAACACTGTTAAACCCGGTTCAATTGTGTTGCTACATGTTATGTTCAAATCCCGTGAGGCGTCCATGAACGCTGTACCCGGTATCATTTTGGGGCTGAAGGAAAAGGGTTATCGGTTCGTTACCGTATCGGAGTTGTTGAAATATCGTGAAAATGAGTGAAGCTCCTGTTTGGATTGCAGTATGCTGCCTGGGCGACCTTTGATGGATTCCTTTTAATCATGCCTGACCATCCCCATCTGCAATAAATGGCTGAACAAATTTCCACAGAGCGTCCCAAAGGCGCTTCGCTAAAGCCCTTACGGGCGCTGGTACCATTTATTCTCAACTATCGTGGCACATTGGTCGCTGCGTTCGTCGCTTTGCTGGTGGCGTCGGCTGCCTTGTTATCGCTACCCGTTGCGCTGCGCTTTGTCATTGATAACGGATTTGTTGCCAATGATGCGGAAACAATCAACCGGTATTTTGGCTGGTTTTTTGTCGCAGCAACGGTGTTCGGAGGCTTTGCCGCCCTGCGTTATTACCTTGTGAGCTGGTTGGGTGAGCGGGTGGTGGCAGATTTGAGGATTGCAGTTTATGACCGTGTTATCCGTATGGACACGACATTTTTTGAAACCACCCGCACCGGTGAGGTGTTGTCGCGTCTGACCGCAGACACAACCCTGGTGCAGAGCATATCCGGCGTCAGTCTTTCAATTGCGTTGCGCACCATGGTCAACCTGATCGGCGGGGTGACGATGTTGGCGCTGACCAGTGCAAAGCTGACCATGTACATCCTGATGGGAATCCCGGTGGTGATTATTCCGATCATCATGGTTGGCCGCCGAATCCGGCGACAATCCCGCACCGCCCAGGATCGTGTTGCGGATACCAGCGGGCTTGCGGATGAGACTTTGAACGCGATTCAAACCGTTCAGGCGTTTACGCTGGAGCCTTTGCAAAGTGAGCGGTATTCGAACGCCGTGACTGAAAGCTTCAATGCTGCGGTACGCCGGATACGCAGTCGTGCCGGGTTGACTGCGCTGGGTATTACCATGGTTTTCGGTGCTATCACCGCCATATTATGGGCGGGTTCCCGCGCGGTTCTGGAAGGCTCGATGAGCGGTGGTGAATTGGCGCAGTTTTTGATGTATTCCATGTTTGTGGGCTCATCTGCGGCCGGTTTGACGGAAGTCTGGGGCGAGATCCAGCGGGGCGCAGGCGCAATGGAGCGGCTGTCTGAACTGTTGCATGCAACACCCGCCATCAAAGAGCCACTCGAACCGGTCAAGCTGCCCGAACGCGTTTCCGGGCGGATTGAATTCAAAAACGTCACCTTCCGCTATCCATCCAGGCCGGATGACGCGGCGCTGGAAAATTTCTCGCTGAGCATCGAAGCTGGTGAGACCGTCGCCATTGTTGGTCCATCGGGTGCCGGTAAGAGCACAAGTTTTCAAATGCTGTTGCGTTTTTATGACCCTGCGTCCGGTGATGTTGAGATTGATGGCATAAACATCTCAAAGCTGTCACCGACTGACTTGCGCCAACAGATTGGCCTCGTGCCGCAGGAAACGGTGTTGTTTGGCGATAGCGCCCGCGAAAACATTCGTTACGGAAACCCTCAGGCGGATAATTTTGCAGTTGAACAGGCTGCAGTTGCTGCCGCAGCGGATGAGTTTATATCTGCTCTGCCTGAAGGATACGATACGTTTCTTGGCGAACGGGGTACCCGTTTATCCGGTGGGCAGCGCCAGAGGGTTGCGATTGCCCGGGCTATATTAAAAGACCCGCCCATCCTGTTACTGGATGAGGCAACCAGCTCACTGGATGCCGAAAGCGAGCGCCTGGTGCAATTGGCACTGGAAGGACTAATGAAGGACCGCACCACGCTGGTTATTGCTCATCGGTTGGCAACGGTCAAAAAAGTGGACCGAATCGTGGTCATGGATAAGGGTCGAATTGTGGCCATTGGCAACCACGAAGAACTGATTCGAAGCAACGAACTTTACGCCAAACTGGCGAAACTGCAGTTCGAAATCACGTAGGGTGCGTTACTTGTAACGCACCAGAGGCACAAGGATGTGCCGATATCTGTGCTGCACAGGATGTGCAAGCGCAGATGCCGAAGGCCAGAATGCTAAGTCGGATGTGCCGATATCTGTGCTGCACACGACTGCATGGATGCAGGAGGTAGAGCAATGCAGGAGCAATTGCCGAGGATGTGCAAGCGCAGATGCCGAAGGCCAAGATGTTCATTAACAACACTTCATTTCTGATGCGTTGAGTAACGCACCCTACGGTGCACAAGAGCTTGTGCGTTACAAGTAACGCACTCTACGTGGTTACGATGCGGTACAGGACGTTCAGCAGCTTTATTGCATCCTTGGTTGGCATATGGGTCATCTTGCTGAAATCCACCAGCGTGTCACCATAACCAGTTAGTGATGCTTCGCTTCCAAACATGTTTCGTACCAGGGTGATGGTATCGGTTTTGACCGCCTGTTTGCTCTTCCAGTACTCCTTGAGTTCGTCCATGACGCGCTCCGGCGACATCGCAAGACGAAACACAAAAGGCTGTGATTTCAAGCTTACAAGCGTACCGATCTGCCGCCGGTTGTGAACCAGCGTGACGTAGCGATTACCGGCCCGGCGGTATTTGATCTCGGTGCCAAGATACCAGACTGATTTCTTAAACACGTTTTCAAGAAAGGTTTCAACCAGCGGGCTGGCTTCAACATTATTTTCGCGAACACGGCGCAATATCCATTCACGAGGCCGTTCGCGGCTTTCGATATTGGTCATTTTTGCCAGTTCCATTACTTTAAGAACCGGCTGCAGTTCCTTGGTGTCAATCTGACCGTCATCATTTTCGTCCAACAAACTAAACAGCGTGTCGAAATAAGCAGAAATGGCATTTTTTACGACTTCCCGGTCAGGTGAACGCTCGAACAATGTGACGGCATCCGGCAATTCATCGAGATATTCCCAGCTTTGCAGACTGGTTATCGTGTCTACCGTTGGGTCACGAACAAAATAGTTGAACAATTCCGGCCATGCAATTTGCATGCTCACCAGGGCGTACAGAATTTTGCATTCTGCGTTGCTGGTTTCGCGACCTGAGTTATGACAATGGATGCGCTCCAGCAGGTTGGTGTAGTTAACCACCCGTTTGATGCTGCGCGGGTTGCGGCCAACGGTATAACGGGTGATATCGAGAAAGAACTGCCGGCTTTGCTCATCGCATACAGCGTTTTTCACACAGGGCAAACCGGCTTTCTCGAGTAGATCCACGATATATTTATCAAGTTCGTAGGAGGATGTCGGAACAACAAAAGGCAGTTGGATCATTTTATCAAAAAAGGCTTTGCCACTGGTTTTCTGAAGATCAACACCAAGTTTCTCGACCATGCCTTTTTGTACAACGTTGTAATCCAATGCTATTACAAATACACAGCCGGGTACGTCTACAAAGAGTTTTAGTGCTTCGAGTAGTTCAAATGCGCGCAAGGGACGAATCCTGTCCAGGTCATCAACAAATATGACCACCCGCCGGTCATCGCTTGTTGTAGTCCAAAGTGCCACCAGCTTTTCAAATTCTTTCTTGAAGCCCAGCATCAGGCCGGATATATCAACATAAGAATTCGTACCAGGTCGTTCACGGGACCTCTGTTTTGAAACGCTCCAGATTTGATCCATCACCGAGGAAAGCTTGGCGTGGGCTAACTTCAAACCCGCTTGTAGCTCCTCCGTATTAACGGATGGCTCCTTAGCCAGGACTACGCCCAGATTGGTTGATAATGCATGCAGACAGGCAACTGCAAGATTGTCGTGTTCATCAAACTGGGAGTAGGGCCAGCTATCAAAGTTGATTGCTTTACAACGTGTCGCGTCCAGAAGACCGCTTTGCTCGCCGCTCTCGCTACCGCGCAACATGTTCATCAAACTGGTGCGACCGATACCCCAGTCACCCTGGATACCGATGGTCATCGGGGTTTCACATTCCTGGATAAAATCCCGCAAGGCTTCGGCGTACGGGATCAGGTTCAGCGCATCCTCTTTACGCGCAGCATCGCCTTCATCAAGATTCGATGAAAACCTCAAAGGTGATTCGCGAAGTGTAACGTCAGTCATGTTTGACCCTTATGCTTGATTATCAGATACAAGCATAGTTGAAGCCGCGTGGTTTTGGCAGTCACGGCGTTTAAATTTTCCGCTTGCGGCCAGGCTAATAAAAAACAGGGTGTGTAGAGGTTACGCACCATTAACCTGATTTCACGTATGCGTAGCGATTATGCAATCTACGTTAATTATCCCCGTATTTTCCGACAAACCAACCAAGCGCTATGCCTGCAATTGGGAAAAGCACCAGCCATTCCAGTGACCACCAGAACCATACGGTATTGGGCAGATTGAAAACGCCGGCCATTGATGCGCCGAGCAATATATAAATTATCGCAATTATCAAGCCGAACTTGAGGCCCTTGATCATCGCGGAACCATTGAGTGCTGAACGAATATTGTCAAATATTCCGGCATGCACAAAAGCGGTCAACAATCCTACAGCTATCCATTGGGGCATCAACGCCGCCATATCAGGTGGATCCTGATTGAGTTCCGGTCGCCAGAACTCCTGGGTGGTATCGTAGATCGATTCCAGTACGCCATTATGGATCACCATGCCGCTGGCCATACCAAGGATAAATTCAGCGACATACAAAACTGCGCCACCGCCCAGAATGATTTTCCAGTTAAGTTTCATTTAAATTCTCCTTCGGTTGTAGCTTTAGTATAGAAGAAGTACAGGATTGTGCTGGTTCTTCCTACGGTCGAGCGACGATGTTATTTTTTTTCGAATCTTGCCGGAACCGGTACCTGGCAGACGTCCAGTACCCTGGGTGGTTTTTTGTGGAAAAATTTATGGGTTCGGTTGCGGCGGTCGCGTAACGTTTTTTTGAAAGCATTGGTGTTGGTATCTGCGATCAGTATGTCGTACTGGTCTTGTGGTTCAAAGTCAGTTGCCATACGCATGCGTTTGATCCAGGTTCTGTCGAGGTCTTTTTCAATCATGCCGGAACCGGGTGTCGGACCACGGACGGGACCCCGGTTGATACGCTGCACGATGTCCATTCCCCACACCACGCGTCCGAAAATGGTCAGGTTGCGGTCAAGATAACGCGGGGCCTGCCCGATAACGATGTAGAAATCTGTGCTGCCGGTGTCGGGCTCATTGTCGCGCGCCATCGCGATCACACCAGGACAATGTGTCAGCCAGGCCTTGCCTTCTTTCTTGCTGTCACGCGCTGCGGCAAATCCATCAATGAACCCTGTATACGGTGCGAACAGGTCTTCTTTTTGAACCGGCGTCCACGACATTGGCAGCCAGTCTTTCCGCAGCTCTTTGTCTTTTGGTTTTAATGGCCAGTCGATCTCGAATTCCGCCTGTAGAAATGGCTCTGTATGGCCGCCCTCGACATCGCTCTCATCACCCGCCTGGGCTACGAAGCCATCGATAACACGGTAGAAGCTACGCCCCCGATAGAATTGTTCTTCGAGCAGGCGTTTGAATTGTTTGACGGTTTTGGGGGCAAAAACAGGATTTAACTGGATAACCACCGTGCCACCTTCAAGCTCAAGGTAGACGGTATTTTCCGGATCCAGTTCGTTCCAGATCATGCCGTCCTGGGCAGTGACGGGGTGCGCAAAAAATATGGTTGCAGCGAGTGCCAACCAGCGTGCACAGGGAAAGCAATGGCGGAAAATAGTTGATAACTCTGGCATGGCTGTCACCGGTATTGAAGTAAATGCCGGTAACAGTCTAGTCGAATTGGGTTGAAGTTTTCTGGCGGCGCTTACGGCAATTGAATTTTGCTGCCTTCCCTGCCCGGTACAACGATGGAAGATGATTGCTGGCGCTGCATTTCTTTGAGCTCTTCCATGGTGCGCTCCAATGCAAGCCTGGCCGCATCACCAAAGCCATCGACTGCGGCTGACAGTGAATCGGCTTCGATCTCAAAATTCAGCGGCAAGGCACCGCCGGGGGTCATGATTTTTGTCGAACCGACAAACTGAACTTCCCGGCTGCTATCTGCGTCACCATCCACGGTCACTGGTGTCATCTTCCGAATCGTGCCCACGCGGTTATCTGTATAGACTTCCTCGCGCGTTAAAGCGGCTGGATCCATCTTGATTTCCGGATTGTTATCCACCTGGCTCATTTTAAATTCCTCTGGTCGCTGTATAGCGAAGTGGGGTCAAAGCATCGAAAACCCAACTGAGAACTTTTTAAACCTGCGCAATGGTCTACAAACTCACGACCTTGTCACCCTATAATAAGCCAGTTCAAATAATCCCCGGAGCAACGAAATGTCAGAGAGTCACACAGAAGAACTTTCCTACTCAGCAGATGGCGTGGAGATGAAGGGCTATGTTGCCTGGAATACAGACAAAAGCGGACCTCGGCCGGGTGTATTGGTGGTGCATGAGTGGTGGGGTTGTAATGAGTACGCACAGCGCCGGGCGCGCATGTTGGCTGAGCTTGGCTATGTGGGTATGGCGGTGGATTTGTACGGTGATGGTGTGACCGCAGCCAACCCGGACGAGGCTGGTGTTTTCATGAACGCCCGCATTGAGGATATGCAAGGAACGCGTGCCCGTTTTACCGCTGCGCTGGACGCACTCAAGGCTCACGATAAGGTAGATGGCAGCCGGACCGGCGCGATTGGTTACTGTTTTGGTGGTGGTGTGGTCACGCATATGGCGCGTATGGGTGCCGCACTTAAAGTTACCGGTTCTTTCCACGGCAGCATCGGTCTGGCAGCCGTTGATGGACCGGATGATATTGATTGCCGGGTGACGGTGTACAACGGCGAAGCCGACATTTTGATCGGTGAAGACCAGATCGAGGGCTGCCGTGCCGCGATGGAACAAGCTGGCGCACACTACGATTTTATCCAGCTACCCGGTGCACTACATGGGTTCAGCAATCCGGTCGCCTCGGTCAACGCAAAAAAATACGGCCTGCCGCTGGGATACAACCCGCTTGCAGATGAAAGTTCCTGGGCGCATATGTGTCTAACAATGGAGCACGTTTTCACGTAGGGTGCGTTAAGTAACGCACGGCTCTTGAATGCTTATGCCGTAGGGTGCGTTACAAGTAACGCACCTTTTGATGTGTGCCACCGAACCCGCGCCGCTACGGCCAACACCTGCACAGACACGCCGTGAATCCATCCATGGAGGCTCGGTGCCAACATCCCTGTTGGCAACGGTCTGCGCAAGTGTTGCCCATATCCCCGCTAAGCCCCGTAGGGTGCGTTACAAGTAACGCACCCTACTTTAGTTCATTGATTAAATACGTATAGATCAAGGCCTGTACCTTGGCAGCCTGTTTGTTATTGGCTGCGCCACCGTGACCGCCCTCGGTGTTTTCATAATAGAGGTTGGGTTTTCCCATGTCGTTCATTTTGGCCACCATTTTGCGCGCGTGACCAGGGTGCACGCGATCGTCTCGGGTTGAGGTGGTGAAAAATACCCGTGGGTAATCTTTATCCTGATCAAGGTTGTGGTAGGGCGAATATTTCTGCAGCCATGCCCAGTCTTCCGGATTGTCCGGGTCACCGTACTCTTCTACCCAACTGGCACCGGCGAGGAGTTTGTCGAAGCGGAACATATCGAGCAATGGCACCTGGCAGACCACGGCGTTGAATAATTCCGGACGTTGAGTGAACAGCATGCCAACCAGCAAACCGCCTCCGCTGCCGCCCTTGATGCCAAGGTGACGCGGTGAAGTGATTTTGCTGGCAATAACGTCCTCGGCAACCGCGTAAAAATCATCATAGGAACGCTGACGGTTTTCCCGTTGCGCAGTTTTGTGCCAGGCCGGGCCGTATTCTCCGCCGCCGCGAATGTTGGCAACTACATATACGCCGCCGGCGTTCAGCCAGTCCATACCAATGGTGGCAGAATAGGAGGGGCGCATGGAAATCTCAAATCCGCCATAGGCATAGATCAGTGTCGGGTTTTTACCATTCAGATAGATGTCTTTGGTCGATATAATGAAGTAGGGCACCCGCGTGCCGTCTTTTGACTCGGTGAAGTGCTGTTCAACCTTGTATGGAGTGGCATCAAAAAACGCCGGTAGCGACTTGGAAACCGTCGGTTTTGAAACACCCTCAGCCTGGTACAGCGTGGTAGGTGTCAAAAAATCGGTGTAGGTGAAGTAAAAAAAGTTGCTGTCCTCAGAAGTGCTGGTGACACTGATGCGGCCCATGGTTGGGGCGTCAATCTGGTGCGAGGTCCATTTACCATCCACCAGGGTATAGGCATCAAGACGGTTTCTGACATCCACCATGCGGTTTACCAGCACTATGTCCTTGGTGCGACTGACCCCGCTGATGGCAGAGCGTGAATCCGGCTCAACCACAACCGTTACACGGCCTTCACCCTGCAGCAGTTCGTCGATATCAATGCTGACCAGCGTGCCCTGTTTCCAGGTTTCGCCGTCCCTTTCCCAGTCTGATTTCAGCCCGAGCAGCAGTTGGTTATTGAAGATGGTTTCGATGTCAGCATCTGACGGAATATCAAGTTTTATCAGTGCGCCATCGCGTTGCAAATAGTTTTCACTGGTAAAGAACGTAGGTGCAACCCTGACTACCGCGTAGTCTTTTTCCGGCGTATGAATGGTGAATGCGTAAACGCTGATGTCTTCCGGTTTGCCTTCATATATGGTTTTTGCATCCGCAAGTGGTGTGCCACGCTTCCATAGCTTGGTGATGCGTGGATAGCCGGATTCCGTCATTGTGCCTTCGCCGAAATCCGTGCTTACAAAGACCGTGTCCTTATCCCGAAAATCAGCAAATCCTTTAGCTTCTGGCAGGTTGAAGCCGTCAGTGATAAATGTTTTCGTTGAGATATCAAATTCGCGCGTGACGTCCGCATCAGCACCGCCTCGTGACATTGAAACAAGGCAACGCTCGTAATCGGGGGGCAGGCAGTTGGAACCATGCCAGACCCAGTTTTCGTCTTCCGCTTTGCCCAGTGCATCCAGGTCGATCAGCGTTTCCCAGTTGGGATCTTCCTTGTTGTACTCGTCGAACGTTGTGCGGCGCCATAGACCGCGCTCGTGTTCTGCATCGCGCCAGAAGTTATATAAAAAGTTGCCGCGAATGCTCGGGTAGGCGATGTTTTCGTCTGAGTCATAAACTGCGAGATTTTTTTCATACAGCGATTTGTATTCCGGAAGGCTCTCCAGAATGTCCAGCGACTCCACGTTTCGCGCCTCCGCCCATGCAAGGGCTTTCTCGCCTTCCACGTCTTCCAGCCAGAGGTAAGGATCCACGTTGTCTTCTCCAAAACTTGTAAGGGGTATTGCAATTAGCAAAACGGCCAGAGCGAATGGTTTTTGAATGTACATGGTGCGTCCGGGTTATTGTGAGCAGCACACGTTAAGCCATTGCACCTGACCAGCACAAGTGAAATGCGTCATGTGCCGGCTGAAGACCAGGTTGCAGTGAGCACCATTGAGAGCGGGTGGTGTAATATGACCGCTGTGGTTAATGGTTTTGGGCACATTGGGTGTCGATGGAGCTT
>SMVB01206814.1_pt1 | contig 14529 bp, 13 predicted proteins | sample 2456461 | NCBI WGS metagenome assembly SMVB01 (sample SAMN11095934, study PRJNA526329) | marine sediment metagenome | biome: Marine sediment; feature: Surficial sediment; material: Deep marine sediment; isolation source: Hadal surficial sediment | place: Pacific Ocean | collected 2014-05 | depth... | reverse complement strand
TACAGCGCGATGGCCCAGAGAAACGTCGCAACGTCTCCATCACCATGCGGGATGAAGCCGGTGACCCAGTACAAACCTGGTTATTAACTAATGTGATTCCGATTAAATATACCGGACCAACCCTGGCCGCCAAGGGAGGTGGAGATGTGGCCATGGAGGAACTCGTGTTGGCCGTTGAAAAACTGGAGCTGGAAGCCGCTTAATAATCTGGTCAAAAACCGTCTCAACTGCGAAATGAACAACTTAAAGGAATTGACGTATAAGCATGAAAGGTCTGCAATTTCTACCACAAACGCCCGCAAAGGAGGCATCAGTTAATCGCGTCGATGTGGCTTGCTTTGTGGGCTGTGTAGCCTTTCGCGGTGGTCCACTGCCGACAGCGATTATCGATTGGTTGCAAGATCGTGCCTGGCTCAATCGTGATGCAGCGTTTCCTTCAGCCTTTCACCGCCCGGAAGCAGTCGAATTATTAGACGTACCGGTGCTAATAGACGATTGGGAAATGTTCAACCAACTCTTTGTATGGGAACGACGCCCCGTTGCAGGCGATCTGACCGCGACGACCTACCTGGGTACGGCCGTTCGCGCATTTTTTCGTCAAGGTGGTCGTCGCTGTTACGTCATACGCGTTGCAGATCCATTGCCATATCGTGCAGAAAGGGTGGCGCGTGAAGCGCTTCTTGCAAGGTTATTACCGGGTTTTCCGGGTGTGCTGCAGGCGAGGGAGTCAGACCGCACTTCCTGGCATGGCATTGGCCACCTGTTTGGTTTACCTGATGTGAGTTTTGTTTCAGTACCGGATTTAGCAGATTTGTTAAAAACTTCCGTGGAAGATCTTTCCACGGATGCCATCCCATCACCCGGGGTTGAAGAACAATTTGTCGAGTGTTCCGAGCCAGAGCCCGCACCGCCGAAAGACAATGGTCTCGCGGAAATAAGTGCGCCGACATGCGATACCGACGCGCTCAACATCTGGCGCGATGCAGTCAACCGCATTGGCAATTTTCTCGTGAGTCAACGTCGCGAAGTGACTTTTGTGACGTCTATGCCACTCGCTAGCCTGGACTCAGACGCGGCGGTGGATTTACAGCGATTTATGAGAACTCATCATTGGTTGGTGGATAATGTTGTCGTTAACAGTCAAAGCCTGGCCAGCGCATTTGTCCAATTAGCTTATCCCTGGTTGCTTACTGATACCTCGACAGAATTGCCTCAACATTTAGAACCACCTGAAGGCATGTTCTTGGGTCTGCTGGCCAAAAATGCGCTGCTGAACGGGACCTTTCACAGCACAGTCAAAGTGGCTCCCAACAATGTGATTAGATTATTTCCCAGGTTCCCATCGAGTCAACTCTATGCTGTTCGCAGAGATTTGGGCGTCAATGAGCGCCTGGTTGACCACTTAAGTTTTTTCGCAACTACTCCTCAGGGCATTCAGTTAGTGAGTGATGTTACCACCAGTTCGAGCCTGGCCTATCGCAATGCCAGTGTCAGTCGAGTGGTCGCACTGGTCGTTCGGGCAGCGCGTTTACTGGGAGAGGATTATGTCTTCGAATCATCGGGCGAAACCTTGTGGTTTAGATTACAAGAGCGATTAAGAAACCTGTTACAGAGTTTATATTTCCTCGGTGCATTGGATGGAAAGAATGCTGACGAGGCTTTTTCGGTGCGCTGCGATCGCACAACGATGACGCAACAGGATATTGATAGTGGTCGGATTATTGCCGAGCTTGTGATGAACCCTGTCACCTCAATCGAAACGATCAAGGTGGCCCTGGAATTGGCACCGACTGGTGGTGCCAGTTTTACTGTCGTTGGCATGGAAGCCTAGGCCATGGCGGACAAGGTCATTGAAAATACGCTTTCGCCAATCCATGCCTTTCGTTTCCAGATTGATTTTAAAGAACAACTGTTGAGCGATCAGAATGAAGGTAAGGAGGTGGTCTTGTGCAGTGGTGCGTTTTCCGAGTGCACCGGCCTGGAGGCCACGATGGAGCCTAAAGTCATCAAGGAGGGTGGGCGTAACTGGGGCTCCGCGCAGCGAATGGGACAAGTTAGCTTTAGCACTGTGGTGCTCAAGAGAGGCTTGACAAAAACCAAGGACCTGTGGAAATGGTTTGATTTGGTCGGTCATGGCGCCTATTCCCATCGATTAAATGTGGTTATCACCTTGTTCGATCAAGCCGGTGATGGGTTGTTGTCCTGGAAACTTAATCGAGCATTACCGATAAAATTTAAAGCAGCCGACTTAAATGCTAAAGCCAGTGATGTCGCAGTGGAAGAATTGCATCTCGCTCATGAAGGCTTTGTACGAGAAAAAGCAATGCTGAAAAGTCTGTTTGACACTTAAAAAATTAATAGCTGACTGAATCAGCGAATGTAGAAAAAAATGAACGAAGTAAATTTTACGAAGGCACATTTCAAAATCGAGGGAACCTCGACGCTGATTCCTGTGCATTTTAATCCCGAATCGTTGAATTATACGATTACCAATACTTTAAAAAATACTGGCAGGGACGCGAACAAAAAGCAATACATCAGTAAGAGTACGGGCAAATTGAGTATGGATCTGATCTTTGATACCACAGACACAGGTGAAGATGTGCGCCTGCACACAGTCAAGGTAGCCAAATTTATGGAGCCCAGAAGTGAGAAAGCGCCGGCTATCGTCCTCTTCGAATGGGGTTTATATAAATTTAAAGGCATGGCGGAGACCTATAAGGAAGCCATTGATTTTTTTTCCGCTGATGGTGTGCCTCTGCGAGCCAAAATAAGTTTAACCCTCAGCAATCAGGACAAGGTTTTTGAGGGCGGTTCTGCTACTCGTAAATCGAAAACGGGTGGTAGTCTGGATGGGGAAACCGGTTCCATTCCTGCTTTTGCGCCGCCTGGAAAGGGAACTGCAGATGTTGCCAGTAAGGCCGGTAACCCCGGTGCGGCGCGAGCAATAGCAGAATCCAATGGTGTCGAGAATCTACGTTTCCCCGGCGACACAGCGCTGGAAATAGATGCATCAATCACGCTTGGTGAACCGGTAACTTTTGCCAGTGGCTCACTTTCTGCGGGATTGAGTTTGGGTGTTGATCTGGATCTTGGGGTCAGTGGCGGACTGGTCGCAGGGCTTGATATCGGTGGTGCTCTGGCTAATGTGGGCGCTGATCTTTCGGCAGGCGTAACCGCCTCGGCAGGCGCATTCTCTGGGTTGCATACTTCGTCACCGCGCGGTGTCACAGCCAAGTTGAACCTCGACAACTTTATTCAAGCGGATGTTACAGCGAGTATCGGTTTAGAAGGGGCGGGGGCTATAGCACTCGGCGGTGCAACGACATTCCAGGGTTCCGCCAGTCTTAAGGCCGATGTCGGCGCCCCAGGTGAGTTGTCAGCGCGATTGGAATTTGATTAGGAGTTTATTATGGGTGTTGTTTTTGATGAAGTATCAGCGGAAATAGTGACGCCGGTAGAAGCGGGGACGGAAGAAGTGGCGGGTCCCGTGCAAAGCGCTGACCAGGCACAAAACTTTTTTGCCATGTCAGAGGAGGCCAAACGCCGCTTACTGAGAGTGCACGCTGATTGATCGACAAATAGGTAATGACAGATTTTTTTTGCAGTTAAACCGCAATTTAATGAAGGTTTGGATATTGATATGCCAGAAGTGTCCGTAACACCATTAGCCGTTTACAACCCGACGCCAACCGTTCGCGTTGACGAAGAGGACAAAGATCTCATAAGTGAATTAATTTTGACGATGGATGTGTATGAGGATGAGGGTGGACTGTCGCGGCTGGAATTACGTGTCAGCAATGTAGCCAGTGATCCGGAAGGTGGCGCTGACTTCGCCCTGGAAAATGAACAAGACATTAAACTGGGATCTATGATTAGCCTGTATTCGGGTGATGCCACCCGGCCTCAGGAAATATTCAGAGGCATTGTCACTGGTTTGGAAGCCGATTTCCCAAAAGAAGATCCACCGGAATTAGTTATCCTCGCCGAAGATAAGCTGCAGGATTTTCGGATGACTCGCCGCAGTGAAACCCATAGCGATACCAGCATTGCCGACCTTGTCGCTACAATCGCCAACCGTCACAATTTGACACCAACCGTCACAGCGCTGACGCAGCAGGGCACATGGGTACAGCTCAACGAAAGTGATTTGGCATTTTTGCGCCGCATCCTGGCTCGCTACGACGCGGATTGCCAGATTGTTGGTGATGAAATTCAGGTCTCCGTACGTCAGGATGTGCAACGTGGTCTGCTGGAACTTGAATTGTACAGCCAGTTGCAGGCTGTAAAATTTATCGCCGATCTCAGCGATCAATGCACAGAGGTTACGGTGGGTGGTTGGAATGCCCTGGCTGGCGAGAGAGTCAGCGCCAGTAGCACCGGGACTAATCTCGGTCCGGGTCGTGGTCGCAGTGGAGCCCAAATGCTCCGTGATGCAATCGGTGAGCGCTCTGAACATATAGGCCAAATCGCCGTAACAACAAATGCCGAAGCCACGGCGCTGGCAGACGCGGTATTTGATTCACGTGCACGGAGGTTCGTACGCGCCCTGGGTACCGCGGAAGGCAATCCACAATTGCGAGTGGGTACGCACGTTAATATCACCGGGGTCAGTCCCCGATTTGAAAATAGTTACTACGTCTGCAGTGCGCATCACCATTTTGATCTTGAAGAAGGCTATGAGACTCATTTCACTGCTGAGAGTTACTCTCTGGGTGTTGCATCATGAGTAATATGGCTTGCATAGATCGCTTTAATAATCCGCTGGCGATCAACTCCCATTTGGCAGAAGTGGTGTCGGTCAATGATCCGCAACAGTTGTCCCGTGTTCAGATACGCTTACTCAGTTATGACGAAGAAGATAGTCAGGACGCAGCATTGTGGGCAAGAGTGGCGGTACCATTTGCGGGAGACAATCGCGGTGCCTTCTTCATCCCCGATGTGGGCGACGAGGTCATTGTTACTTTCATTAATGGTGATACGAGTCAACCAATTGTTATTGGTGGATTGTGGAGCGGTAAGACTGCCATTCCTGAAACGCTGGGTGGCAGTGGTGAAAATGTGGATCGCTGGAGTATCACTGGCAAGGCAGGAACCCGTGTGGCTATCGTCGAAGAAAGTGCCGCAGAAGCAACGATTTTATTCAGCACACCGAATGGAACCACGGGTGAACTAACAGATTCCGGTGGCGGTAAGGTGGAATTCAAAACGGGGGGCACGACAATAACCATGGATACCAGTGGCGTCACCATCAGTACTTCAATGAATGTCACCATCCAGGCCACGAAGGTCTGTATATCTGCCTCTATGGTCAACGTGGATGCCGGTATTACTAAATTTAGCGGCGTAGTGCAGGCGGACACAATTATTACCAACAGCATTATCGCAGCGTCCTATACACCGGGAGCGGGGAATATTTGGTGAGTGTTACTATTCAACATGAAATCAAGTGGTTTGGACCAACACCCTTGTGGGCAGAACAGAGTACCGCTGGTCTGCGAGTGGTCAATTCTGTTGCCGCCGCAAAACCCAGTATTTTACGTTTCGCCAATGACAACTTTATGGATGAATTGCTGGCTCTGATCGCCGATTCTCCTCGTCTTATAGCAGACTATGTGGCACAGCCGGAAACCTGGCGTAAGCCGATGAAATCGCCGGCTGCAATCATCAGACCATCCACAGAAAGTGGCGTGGCCCGGTTGATGAATCGCATCAAGGAAGAAGCCGATGAGAAAAAGTCGGTAAGAGCGCCTTCGAGCATACAAAAGTTGCTGACCAGCCAGAGCTTGACGAGTGTCATGCCGCTTGATACCCCTTATCAAGATCAGCCGATAAAGTTATATCACTCTACGCATCAGCGATATTATCTGGTAAGTGCTTCGCTGATCTGCGACGAAATTGGCATGCCTGACAATATCGTGCAGCTGACTCAGCAGGAAAAAGCCACTTTTGTGGTGCGTCGTCTGGTACCACCAGCCGATACTGATCCGGCTGATCCCGGACCACCCAATGATCAATGGCAGGAACATGCCTTCGTACAAACACCCAATGGCTATATCTGGCAGAAAATTGATCACTATGAGGCAAGCGCCACCAGGCAGTTAATACTCGGTGAAGAACAGCAGCCTCTCTTCCCCGTATTTTATGAAGGCGATTGTGGTGGTGAGCGGCAAATCCACAGTGGTTTAATTCCAGTCGGTAAAAGAGAGACCTGGTTGGCAGCTCCCGCCCGCCAGGGTACAGCGAGTGTCGCTGTGGCGGCTAGCATTGATAGCAACCTCGATAACCGATCCATGGCGCGCACAATTTTTCAGTCAGAAATCGCCGAGCCCTGGAAAGCCATCATAAACCTGGCCAAATTCAGGAGTGATAGCCTCTCGGTCAATCTGCAGAACTTTGATACTGATACGGTCCAGCAATCTCTGGATAAAGCGAGGGCTTATCGGACACTGCGGGATCAAATTCAGACTGCTTCCTGGTATATATTGCTGGATTGTGCAAACTTTCTGGAAGAACGGCTACCTGACGTTTGGGCAGTGCTCAATGACGCAGCGCCCACTAGTCCTCTCGGTGAAGACGAGCAGCGGTTGGTTAATCTTTTGCATTCTACGACAGCCTCGAATCTCCTGAGAAACAAGCTAACCTCAACACCGTCAACTTACCAAAAAGATGATGTCAAACTCAATTTTCAGCAGGCCATGGTTGCGGTAAAGTCCTGGGGAGCTCAGCTGGAAAAGGTCGAAAAGTCCTTTGTACGCTTCGAGGAAAATGGAACAGCCCTCGGCATCGATCCATTGTGGCCAGACTTTCTATTCCCCCTGGCGGATCCCGAACATCACGCACCCGTACCTCCTAGTCTCAGTGCCAGTGAAACGGCTGGCCTGGAAACCTTCGAAAAAGATAAAGCCAAAGTTGAGGCGCTTGCGGTACTAATTGACAACCTGCTTCCGTCTGAAATAGTGGAAACGAACGTCGATTCGACGGCTTCTATACGACTCGATCAAAAAAACGCCTGGTTTGTGGTGCGCTGCGTTTATGAACGCCCCCACTGTGGACCTCTCTTTCCGCCTTTAGTGAGTGCACCGACAACCATGTTGGAAATGGCCTCCTTTTTTGATTCCGATGCACCGGTACGACCTGCTCGCATTCCAATGCCGGTGGATATTAGCCCTGCAGGGCTGCGTAAATACAAAAAGAATACAGCCTTTATTCTGTCAGATATGTTGTGTGGCCGAGTTAAAAAAATGAAAAAGTACAGTTTCGGAGATCTGGTTTTATCTGTGTTGCCCTGGCCGTTTCACAAAGATCTACCCGACCCCGGCGACACGGGACCTTGCGGCGATGAAGGTGAATTGAACTTCGGCATGATTTGTTCTCTGTCTATACCTATCGTCACCCTCTGTGCGTTTGTTTTAGTGATCATCATGGTGGCTTTGTTCGATTTATTTTTCCGTTGGATACCCTATTTGATGTTGTGTTTACCCATACCAGGACTGAAGTCTAAACCAGGCCCCGTGTCTGGTGATTAACTGGAGTGCATAAGCGTGCTTGAAAAAATCGTTAACTGGCCACTACTGACTTTGCCTGATGCAAACGGACGAATGGTTTTTCCGTCGTTGGAGGATAGCGTTCGTCAGTCCATGCAAATTATTTTACGAACCCGGCCAGGTGAGCGTTTAATGCGACCGCGCTTCGGCGGTGGATTGGAAAATATGCTGCACGAACAAAATACACTGCTTACGCGTCGACAGATTCGGGATCTTGTCACCGAGTCACTTGAGGAATGGGAAAGAAGAATTATTTTAGACCGAGTCGACGTTTTGGCCGTAGAAAACAGTCCGACGACAGTGCGCGTAGAAATCGCCTATCGGCTTATACGCACTAACGCACCCAAACAAATGGGTATCACTATGGTATTGGAGACATAGCCATGCCGATTGTGCCACCGCGCCTGGATGATCGACACTACGAGGACCTCGTTGAAGAAATGTTAGCCCGTGTGCCGGCTCATACCCCCGAATGGGTTCCGCAGGTGGGGGATCCAGGCCGCACCATGGTCGAACTGTTTGCCTGGTTGGCTGATGCTATATTGTATCGTGCCAACCTCATTCCCGAACGCCAACGTTTGGCGTTTCTACGTTTGATTGGCCAACAAATGCGACCTGCGGCTGCGTCGACGGGGCTTGTGGCATTACGTCTAAATGAACCCGAGGCGATAGACAGCGTGCAGCTGGCACGAGGGGCAACTATTTCTGGTCCCATCGATTTCGAAGCGCTGTCAGAAATCACCTTAATGCCGGTAGTCGGCGAGTGTTACTACAAGCGCCCACTCAATGAAAAGGAAGAGGCTGAACTGAGTGAAATTCTTGACGGACTGCGCGATTTTCACGGCATACAGGGCAATTTGCAGGGTTACACAACTGAATCTATATTTGTCGAAGGCGCGCCCGAGAAGCAAGCCCTGGATTTGATTCAAGACACAGTCGATGATTCGCTTTGGATCGCACTGCTTGCTCCCACTCCGGCTGCTGTGCCAGCAATCAGGCAAACTCTATCAGGTGAAATAAGCGGCCAGCAGCAACTGATTAACATAGGCCTGGCACCAGCCGTGGAAATCCCGGATGCCCTGGAAGGTATTTCTGTTGGTGGTAATTTACCGCATGTCTGGGAGATCAGTACGCCCGATCTGGCCGATGACCAACCCGTCTATACCCTTCTGGAGAGTGTCGCCGATACAACCCAGGATCTCACTCAACGCGGAATCTCTCGCCTGGCCATGCCAGTCAGCAGCGCATTGTTCGGTGTGCTGGAAGGCGATGTTCGTGTTGATGCTAATGCCGGTGTAGGCGATCGTCCACCGCGCCTGGATGATCCGGATAAATTGTCACGAATGGTCGCCTGGTTGCGTTTGCGTCCCGGCGCCAAACTGGAATCGATGTCTTTGAGTTGGGCAGGTATTAATGCGCTGGAAATTGATCAACGCAAAACGATTTCGGCAACCGTGGTGGGACAAAGTGATGGCAGCCCCGATCAGGTGATAAAACTTCCCTGGCAGGCGATTGATCCCGCAAGTCTGATTGTGCAAGTGGAAGAATTAGATCGTGGTTATGCGCTGTGGCATAGAGTAGATGACCTGGCATTGGTTGGGCGCGACGATGCGGCCTACAAGCTGGACAGTGAAGCGCAAACCCTGCTTTTCGGCAATGGATTGTTCGGTCGCATTCCAGATGTCGGGCGACGCATTCGGGTGGCCCACGCTCGAGCCGGTGGCGGCAGCAATGGCAATTTACCCCGGGGTAGTTTGACGGCGATCAGTGCTGTGGATCTGGATGGGGCCAGGATAAACCGTCAGATCATCGTTTATCAAGCTATTGCCACTGATGGCGGTATTGATGCGGAGACCTTGCCGGAGGCGGAAAGACGTATTCCCAGTCGTCTCAAAACTCGCAATCGCAGTGTTACCGAGGAGGACTATCAGATCCTGGCAGCACAAACCCCCGGCGTTCGGCTCGGTCGCGTTGAAGTTTTACCGAAATTTGTACCGCAACAGCGACGCGGTGGTGTGCCTGGTGTTGTCTCCGTCATGTTGTGGCCCCATCGCGAGAAAGTCGAAGCCCCCAATCCGCGAGCAGACCGACCCCTGTTGGAAAAAGTCTACAAGTATCTCGACAGTCGTCGTCCTCTTGCCACGGAGCTCTACGTCGTTGCAGGAGAATACATTGTCATTGGTCTGAGTATTGCCATCTCCATTCGTCAAGGATTTGGTCATGATCAGGTCACCCGGGATGTGCGCGAGGCTATCAAGGCCTACTTGTGGAGTTTATCGCCGGGCGGTCCCCAGGGAGAAGGTTGGCCACTGGGTCGCGCGGTCAGTGATCGTGAAATTGAAGTCATTGCAGCGCGGGTAACCGGAGTTAGAACTGTCAAAGGGGTCAACCTTTTCAAGCGTGTTGATGGTAATTGGCAACAGGTTCCCCGCGAGGGTAGTTGCGGCCCCTCCATCATCTCCTTGGAAGTCTGGCAGCTGCCCGAATTACTGGCTGTCGTGGTAACCACTGGCAGCGAGGCGGGTAGCAGTTTAAACGGTGGCCTTGGTGGTGGTAGCTCCCAGGGTGAAGATGGCGTTGCCGTACCCGTCATTCCAGAGGTTTGCTAATGGATGCGAATGGACTAGGATTTTGGATGCTTTCAGAAGCTGAGCACTATCGCTTGCTGGGGGATCCGTCAGGCGTGGAATATGATGCTGGTCGCCGTTGTCTGCGCCTGGCTAGCCAGCAGCTTGAGCAGAACTTTGTCGATTTTGAGGCTCAAGCCATCGAGCGTTTAGGCCGGGTTCCGCGAGCTTTGGATGGCTATGGCAACTGGCTCTATTGGGATGAAGAGAGTAGATCCTTAATCGCCAGTGGCGCCATGGCCGGGGAATTGGAAATTTATAGCTGGCCTGTGCCGGAAGACGATACTCCCGCATTGAGTCCTACCGATATAGCCATGGGTTACGATGGCGTGTTGTATATCGCTGTGGGTGATGAAATCATCATGCATGACAGGCGGGAACGCTGGGATGATGTGGGGATATCTTTGCCAGGTTTTTCTCCCTGGCGGATAGCGGCTGATCCTCGGGGTGGCATCTGGGTGCTTGACAGAGATAGCCTTCAGTTGGCCCGACTACAAGGACAACCGCTACCAAAACGTCTATTGCCGATTCGCGAAGACGAGGAACCCAGACCTTGTGAGGAAAACCCCAGTCCCCCTCGGTTATTAGCTGTTGCCGGCGTTGAATGGTCAGAAACGGAATCCCCCGTTGCTATTGCCGTTAACACCCATGGTCGAGTCGCGCTATTGAGCTGGGTAGACGCGGGTAACGCCGTCGTCCGATTTGTTCAGCGGGCATCGGATACCGGGCTATTACAACTCAGCCAATCCCTGGAATTACTCGGCATCGTCCACCCCTATAGCATGGCATGGGTCAATCATGATCGTCTGGCGCTACTCTTAGCAGGAGTGACCGATCGGGTTCCCGTTGTTTCGGCAGCGGGCGATCTACCGGCAAAAAAATGGCCAGTAGGTGAACTATATCCACTCAAGAGTGATTTCAGCAATGGTCCTTTCATGCACAATTTGGGTAGCGCATGCCACTATCCTGTTGTCAGTGAAGATCCAATACTGGCTCATCGTGAGCTGCATAAATTGTCTTTTCCCTTCTATGCCACCCAGGGAGAAGCCAACCAGAACCCTGCCACCGCTCCCCTGGACAGTAAAACTCCTGGGACAGTTTGGCATCGCCTCTACATAGAAGCCGTTATCCCGAAAGATTGTGGCATTCGCGTCTGGCTAGCCAGCGTCGATGAAGCCTGCGATCCAGGGGATATTTCAGGGAAACACACCTGGCACGAGCATCGATTCGGCGACATCTACAGGGGAAATGCAGTCGCTGAGCGTCCCATCGGTGCCTGGGAATCCATTGCCAGTGAAATTCCCCATCACCCGGGTTTGTTGCCCTGTGGTATCGAAGAGAATCGTTCTGGGTTATTCAGTGTTTTGGTGCAGCGCACAGGCTGGCAAGTATCAAGGTTGCGTGGTCGCTACCTTCATGTCCATATTGAAATGACTGGATCCGGCCGTACCACACCAGAAATTTATGCCCTGCGCTGCTATGGGTCGCGCTTTTCTTATGTGCAGGAATATCTTCCGCAACTCTACCACGAAACCCTGAGCGAATTGGATTGTGATGCCGAAGGCAGTGCAACGCCCGCCGATTTTATGGAACGTTATGTCGCTAATTTTGAAGGCCTACTGACTAACATTGAAGATCGTATTGCCAACGCCCATTTGTTGACCGATCCTCTCACCGTCCCGGAAGATAGCCTCGAATGGCTTGCCAATTGGATTGGCTTTCACTTTGAAGAGGCTTATTCCACTACTCAGCGCAGGCGATTGCTGGACGTTGCCCCTGACTTGTATCGTTGGCGAGGAACGCTGCGAGGCTTAAAGCTCTCGCTGGAAATAGCGACCTCCGGTGGTATTACCGGTGGCGAAATTGTTGTCATCGAAGATTTTCGTTTGCGACGCACCTTTGCCACGATCATTGGAGCCGATCTGGCTGATGGAGATGATCCGCTGACCACTGGCGCGTTAATCTCGGGGAATTCATTTGTTGGTGACACCCTGTTCGTTGGCGATGAGATGAAGCAGGAGTTTCTTGCTTTGTTTGCTGCGGATCTTGCTGTAAATGAATTGCAGAGTAGCGCCATCGATGAACTCTTCGATCATCTTGCCCACCGCGTAACCATCCTGGTTCACAATGAAGTAACAGAACAGGACATGGGTTTGATTCGGCGCGTCACGGAACGGGAAGTTCCAGCGCACGTCGAGTACCAGGTAATTTCAGCCAGCTACTCTTTCCTGGTGGGTATGGCTTCCCTGGTTGGTGTCGATACTTATCTGGGTTTAAGCAAACCACCTCAACCCGTCATTATTAACAAAACCATTATCGGCCAGGGTGATTTTATCTCTGGTCCCGCCGCTCTGGATCCTCGCCTGGCAGGTATCGGGTCGGGACGGCCTTTACCACCAGCACGACCTCCAGTGGCTTTCGCGCCTGATGTCACCGCCTCATTTGGTGCTGATGTCAATTTAGACGGCGCTGGTTCACGAGCCTTCGATGGTCGCAGCATTCGCACTTACAATTGGAACATCAACGAGGAGATCTAAGATGACATCTGTAACTTTGAAAGAAATACAAGAAGCACCACAAACCACCAAAGACTCACAACTAACCATTGACATGAGTGAAGGCCAATTGGCTGTCGGTGAACACAGATTCGAATTATCTGTTACTGATAGCTCTGATAACGAGAGCCGCATACCGGCGCAAATTACGGTCTTCATTATCGATACGGAAGCACCGACTCCACTTATCGAATTGCGCGATGCGGAAGGCAGGTTGGTGGAGAGTAACCGCATCCCTTTCGGTGCTAGCTTCATTCTTAACGGTGCGCGTTCAACGGACACAGGAGGTGGCACGATCGCCAGTTATGAATGGCGTTTGATTCGCGGTTAAGGCAGATTCGGATCAATGGCTAATTTTGTAACCAGAAAAAAAGTGCTAACCAAGACGCCCAATTTAAGGGTCGACGCTGGCCTGCCAGTCGGTGTGCATCACTTTCAGCTAGTGCTGCTATACACCGATGGCAGCCGCAGTGACCCCTTCGATATCCATGTGAAAATCACGAGATCAGAAATTTGTGCGGATGATTCGTTGCTCAACAACGAAAATCACGGAGTAAAAAAAAAAGAAATAATTGACGTATTATTTTTTCCGGTTGCGCTGCTGACTCGAGTGCTGCGTAGATTGATTCAAGCGTTACGTGACTAGACATACAGTAGTGGGGCATAGAGAAGTGAGAAACAGAGAATAAAGGAGAAAATGTTATGGCGGGAGTAATTGATTCCCTCACCACCGTTGAGGGGCCGGATCGGGTAAATTACGAAACCGGTGTGATGTTGAATGCGGATGACTTCAAAGCTGAACAGGATTACCACCGTGGCCGCTTGGCCCGTGCCCTGGAATACTTAATTGGCAGCGGCACGATAGCTGGATTACGGGTGGTGCACGAAGCTGCATCGGAAGGAGATGAAGACAATCCAGCCATGGAAGAACGTCTGATGATAAATCCCGGTCTGGCCATGGATCCATTGGGCAGAATGTTAGAAGTTCCACGTCATCTGTGCATACGTCTGTCGCTCTGGTTTGATCAGCAAAACGATCAGGATTTGCGTCAGGGCTGGCATGCCGCCGGTACGCTGTGGTCCGATTCACCGGCTGGTGTGGTGGTTGATGTCTTGATCCAGTTTATTACCTGCGAGCGCGGTAAAACCCCTGCTTTTGCTGCCGGTCCTTTCGATGCTCTGGATGCGGTCACTGCTTCTCGCCTGCGCGATAGTGTGGAAACCAGTCTGTTCATTCGACGCGAACCAACCCCTCCATTGCCAGAAAATCCATGGCCCAATTTAGCGGACATTGCAGATGGCGAGGCCAGGACAGCCATTTTACGCGACACCATATTTGATGCATGGAAAACCGGCGCACCCGAAACGACTTCACTCTTTATAGCCCGTCTGGTGATTGAAGCGACGGAAGCCGTGGCTGATGGTAGGCCCATAAGAGTGGCGAGTAACGCGGTTGCAGTAAATAACAGTTTGCGTCCCTTTGTTTATACCACCGCCGCCCTGGCAAGGTGGTTGGGAATTGATCTTGCAGGCGGAGCAGACGACTAAATTTTAATTGGCCCATCATCACTGTGGCCAGGAGAGGAGACAATGGCTGACTCGGAAACTGTAACTATTAGCGCTGCCGCCGCCGTAGAGGGTAAGGCAAATGGTACCTTGATTGTCGATGACAGACGCCGTCGACCATTGTGGTTTGATGGGCGATATTTACAAGCGGAAACGTTAACTCGCGAACAACAATATTTTATTTCACGACAGAATGATATCGCAAGGGTGACGGGGTTCGGTGTCATATCCGGC
>SMVB01193209.1_pt1 | contig 14536 bp, 4 predicted proteins | sample 2456461 | NCBI WGS metagenome assembly SMVB01 (sample SAMN11095934, study PRJNA526329) | marine sediment metagenome | biome: Marine sediment; feature: Surficial sediment; material: Deep marine sediment; isolation source: Hadal surficial sediment | place: Pacific Ocean | collected 2014-05 | depth 0-1... | reverse complement strand
ATCAACTATGAGTACTTTCATAATGAAAACAGTTATCTTGTGATATATAGCAAAATGTTTGTTCATTTTCTACAAAAATTATTTATTTAATAATTTTTTATTTTCATTCTTTGTTCCCCATTTTCTCTTATAGTCGTGATTTTCTAGACATAGAAAATAAATAAAAATACAGTTAAAAAGTAGAATCAGGGCCGGTGGTTTAGGGGTATAATGTCGCGTTCGCAACGCGAATGTCGGGGGTTCGATTCCCCCCCGGTCCATCTTTAAGTTAAATAGGAAACAATGAATTCAATACACATACATCGTAGTAAAAAATCAAAATAATTACAGACTATGAAAATTGCCATATTTTTATTAATTTTGTCTGCTGTTCTGTTTGTTTCTGGGATTGCAAGTTTAGCATATAGTTCTTACAGCGTATTGGAAAAATATCCTGATCTCCAAGTAATATACGATGGAGTATTAGAACCCGGACAACAAATAACAACTCCAATTAATGTTACAAAGGGTGAGCATCTAACAATTACAATTCTGACGGATGGTAAAAATTCCTTGTTTTTTTATATCGAAGATACAAAACAAGATACTATAGCAGAAAATGTATTCACAGAAACAATGTCATTTCCTCTATCGGTCAATCAAAGCGGAGTTCATATTATTGGCTTAGGTAATATGGGCCCCACTTCCGCACAAATAGGAAATTACATTACTGAGTATCCCATTATGGAAACCGAATTTATTAAAGGATTGAAAAACAATTCAATCATTAGTTATTTGCTCATCTTCATTGCCATCATCTTATTTTTAATTGGGTTAGTCATGTATTTTGTTAAAAGAATAATAAAACCTCAAAAAAATAAGAGTATTTAGTAAATTACTATATCTAATAGGAGTATTCTGAGAAATTAGCTATTTCCTAATAATCCTCTTTTTTCGAAGAATTTTATGGCATTAACAAATTCCTCATAGCTGATAGTTCCATCATGAATCCATTTTGTTACTATCTTCTTATACCACTCTGGAATTGAGTTTCCTTCAATTCCCATTTGAGCCAATAATTCTGAATCAGAAATTGATTCTTCGGAAAATCCACCCCATTTCTCGAATGTCATTTTATCAATGGTAATTTCAAATTCTGGATTTATCAAATCTTCATCAATAACTTCAGGTGGAATTTCTATAATTTCTGACAGTTCCTCAGAAATGACTTCTATGGCATTTGCAAATCGTGCATCAACTGAATTCCTTTTGACATCCCATGCTCTTACTATCAAATCAGATTCTTCCATTGGTTTGTTGAATATTATGGTGAATTCAATTTCCAGATTTGCGCCATTTTTCAAAATAAAGATGTCAGTTTCTCTGAATAGATTTTGTGGATCATAAGCAGATACTCCAATTCCTTTATCATACCTGATATAGGCATCGCTGTGATGAATCTCTCGTTCAAAGCCCCTAAGGTCAGTATACAGTGAAATATGTTGCAATGCATCTGGTCCAGAATTTTCATATAGTGTTACTTTGACTTTGTATTCTTCTCCAACGGTAACAATTGATTTTTCAACATTATTCTCAAAGTGAATTTCATCTAAATCTACAAAGGAACCTCCTCCACCTAAACTTGCACCCAGAATAATTGGAGAGGTTTTATCTCCGCCTCCGCCTCCAGATTCCAAACCAACTAGAGCTATCGTGGAAAATGATGTAACTGTGACTGAAATACGAAACAACTCGTTACTAATTGATTCTATTTTTGGTCGCAGCAACTCATCGAGGTCTAGAAAAGCATCGTTATTTTGATCATGGAATATGCGTAGTTCATTCAAGGATATTCCTAGAGGTTTAATATCAGATATTTGAATATAAAATGAAATTTCACATCCCAATACACAGTCCCCGGTAGAATTTGTAGTAGTAATATCTATTGCATCGGAGATAGGAATTACACTTGATAGATCAATTGTGGATTTTTTCAGAAATACTGCAGTACTATTATAATTTATGACTACATCTGTACCGTTTATTGTTGTAACAGTTGTATAATTAATAATTGGGAAGGAAATTCCTAGCTTTTGTCCAGATGGTAGATCCTGTACAAAAGTTCTATTCTCATTTACCTCTAGAATGGAATACAATTCACCAAAACCGCCAGATAAGAATGGCGATACTGAGGTTGATGTCAAAGATGTTTCCTTTTTATTTTTGATATCTCCAACTACTTTTGCTAGAGTAGAACCTAGAGTTGGCTCTTTTGATGGAACTTCAGTTACATTTGTAATGGTTATGATGAATGTAGATCGGTTCTTCCATGTACCCACATATTCTTCTCCTAGATCGTGTGGTGAAAAGTCAAAGAGACCACCTACCTCATCTTTTGTAAATACTTGTCCCAATCCTGGAGCATTTGTGGGTACAGAGAATCTAATTGTAAATTCATCTCCTATAGAATACTCATCATCGTTAAGCGTTGATGCATCAGGTGATGGATCAGTTACCACAAATGAGGTAATGTATGGTGCAAGTGGGGTTGAGAAACTCCCAGTTAGTATGATTGGATTTGAAATTCTATTTGCTCCAGTGCTGTTAAGTACTCCAGAAGCGCTCTGCAAAAGTTTGAAATCATCGGTAAATCTCAAGTCAAATTCAGTAGTTCCTAAAACTAGGTCTGCTGATGTTTTATCATTTATAGTAATTAGTAGATTTGAAGGATCGATAAATTTGCCTGATGCATCAGTTCCAAAGGTTCCATTAGTGATGTTAAATAAAGTATTAAGGTTGGCAATTGTTGCAACTGGTGGTTGATTGGTAGGGACAGTAAATTCTACTAATACATTATCACCGTTTTTCAGACCTGGGGATTTTCCTGCAGCTATTACATTATTAATTGTAAGTCCTTCTTTATTTGGAGAAATTACTACCGTAAACGAAGTACTGTTTGAGTTTGCAGACAGATCAAATCCCAAGCAGACAACGGTAGTATTTCCAATTCTAAACTCAGAACCAGAAATAGGAGAACACTTTGATGTCATATTAACCAGTTGTCTCTCTCCTCCAAAGATATCTGGCAAATCTTTAATTTTTGGTAGATCAAAGAAGGCATTTCCTACCTCTGAGAATCTACCGGTAATATTCATGATATCTGGTAAATCATCTAGTATAGGATCAGTTGTATCTCTGACATTAATGAAATTTGTACATGTTGCATTATTTCCTATCTTATCCACTGTAAAGAACTCTACTCCAGTTATAGTGGGAATTATGCCGCCATTATGGGGGAATTTTCTGTTCTCAATTGATGTAACATTGCTTGTAACTTCAATCTGATCGCCATCTGTTTCAGGAGTACTTCCATTATCAACTTCAATAGCTGTAAAAGACAACCAATCTAAAAATTCATTACGTTTTTCATTATCTAAGATTTCACCACTAAGATCAACCCCGAATGTGGTGCTGGCCTCTAGTGTTAGAGGTATACTACAGTTATCTGTTGGTAAGAGAGGTTTCGCGGTATCTATCCTTACCTTGCTATCTTTGGGAACCAAATAACTGTGGGTTTTACCATTAAAGTGAACCGTTTGGTTAATGATGTCCAGATTGCTCTTTGGAGTAATAAACTCAAATGGAATTGGTGAGAAATGTATTGTATTATCCAGGTTAATCTGTGAAGTTGAGTTTCTACCTTCTCTATCATAAAATGTAACCTTAATTTCTCCTCGAAGTATTTCGAGTTCAACACCAAGTACCTCTTCTTTATTTTCTCCTCCCATAGTACAGGTAGCTATCAGTCTATTTCCGGGTACGAGTATTACCTCTGCTAGGTCATCACAGTAACGTATTGTGGCTGGTGTATCTGGGCCAATAATATTTGCTTGAGTGTAAACCCCTTTTTCTACATCTCTGTCTTCCCTAATTGTAAGGTCTTGATTGTTGCTATTAACAATACGTCCATTTGTTCCATCTGTAGGGGATGAAAAGTTTAGGGATGGTGTATTGGGTAATGTGTCAATATCTCCTAAAATTCCATCACCGTCAGGATCAGGATCAATCATTGTAATGTTAACGAGTGCAACATTACTGTCAGCAAATCCATCAAATACCTTATACAGGAAAGTATCCATGTCTGTATCTCCAACCAAATCAGTAAATGATTCGTATGTTACCTCTGCAGTAGTTTGATTTGTAACAGTATTTGTAGTGATGTTAATGAATGGATTGACATCAAAGACATGAAGTTTTTCCACATCTACCACATAGAAATTGTTTGTACCATATGCCATTCCATTTACCCATTCAAAGTTACCCCTAACCAGTGTTTGATTGGTGTCGGAAATTACTTTATTAACAAAGAATCCATTTTGTGTGAATTTTTGTACCCTAGGAACATTTCCCATGTTAAATATTTCTCTACATGTGGTTTCCGAGAATTCAATAGTTCCTCCAGGGCATGTTCCATCAGGTAATTTATCTAATTCGATCATAGGATCATCTATCGCTGCATTGTCTCTGGATAGTTTGACATCAGCAACATAGATGTTGTTCAAACCATCAATGGTTAGACTTGTGGGTTCAAAAAATTGGCCTATATCTCTACCAAATGATTTACCATCATTATTAAAACAAGTATCATCATCGCAAACAAATCCGTTGCTATGCATACTGTCAGTATTACATAGTGTTTTGTTTGGTGGATTGATACTAGATGTACATTTCCCAAGCCATCCTATGAAACGGTTGTCCGTCAAATCGTACTTATAAACTCGGTCTAGTGCTTTGTCTGCTGCATAAAGATTGTTCTTTGAATCTATCACCATAGCATCAATTCTACCTTCCGGATTTGACAGGATAGAAAAAGTACTAATGTCAGACATTAATGGAGGATTTATTTTTGTAACAGTTAAGCTAGCTTCACTGACATAAACAGTTCCATTATTACCTACAGCAATACTTGTGGGAACTATATCAATTCCTCTTAACATTTGAAAATCTAATTTAGTGGCATTGAATTTAAGAATGGTATTGTTTAGATTTTGTGCTATAGCCAAGTAAACAGACTCGCCTTCATTGGGATCTAGAGGATCTAAACCTAATGAAACATCTACCATAGTTTGGAAAGGCTGTAAGGTAAAGCCCTTATCTTTTGCATCTGCAATTAATGTTCCTCTAAGGTCAAATTTGGATACTGTGCCATTTGGATTGGAGATAACATAGAAATTATCCTGCTTGTCAGCATCGACTCCAGAAAAGAAAAGATACTTGTCTCCAATGCTGGGGAAAGCTAATGCAGTACCATTTAAGCGGACTTGATCTAATGTTGCTCGTCTAGGTTCTGTAATCCAGAAAAATTGCGAGCCGGAATTGATTTCAATATCACCTTGTTCAGTAGTTACAAAGCCTACGTGGCTTAGGTCAAATTCTTGCTCAAAGTTTCCTGATCCATCTAGTTTAACAATTCTTTGTTCTTTCCAATCACTAACATAAATTTCAGAATTAACAAGATCAATTCCTAGAGGAATAATAAAGTGTCTTGAATCAAATTTTGCTGACTTGAATTTATCAATTTCTAATATACTTCCACTGTTAAGAGGCGTTGTTACTAATGAAGTGCCATTTTTAGTTGTAGTTAGCCCTCTTAGGAAAGGAGATAGTTCCTCAGTAAATTCAAGAACCTTAAATTGTTTTTCTACATCTAGTGAAACCAAGAGTCCTTGATTTGCTTCAAAGTTTTCATCATAAACCCAGATATCATCTATCTTTGTACTTGTTTTGTTTATTGTAATATCCAAAGGTACTGTAAAGGTGCTATTTAGCCGGACTTGACCTAAGAAGTCTCCAGTTGGGCTTAAAACAACAATTCTATGATTATCCCAGTCAGAAACGTAGAGATTATCATTGTTATCCACCGATAATCCTTTGGGAGTAACTGAGGTAATAACATCGGAGATAAATTCATCAAAGACTGTTCCTTCATCATCAACAAACATAGTTGGATCTGTACCATTAATCTTAGTCAAATTTGGTGCATCTACCTCGACAATATTATTAGTAGGAATGTTTGGGAATATTTCCTTATTTGCAACTACATTTAGTTTAACTAATCTTTCATTTCCAGTATCTGCAATCCATAATCTACCCTTACTATCAGAAACGATATTTCCAGGATTCGATAGAGCTACGTTAATCTGAGTTGAACCAACCTGATTACCTGCTGCATCAAATGAAATAATTCTGCGAGGTAAATTCCAGTCAGAAACGTAGAATCGAACATCAGAATCACCATATTCCAAAACTTCGCTAGAACCTACACTAGAAACAAATAGGTTTCCACTAGGTCCAAATGTTAACCCATCTGGTGCGAATGTCTGTTCATCTGAAAATACTCCAATAAATCCTCCGGTGTTAAAGTCGAATTTTAGCACCTTGTTTGTTTTGGAACTGCTAACGAACATAAATTCTCCATCTGGCGAGAACTCAATTCCAGTAGGACCATTAAGTAGATCAGTAGTTGTAGAATTGACAAAAGTTCCATTAAATTGACCGTTTAGATTCCATCTAAGAATCTCATTGGAATTAAAACTAGACACATAAAGCTGGTCGTCGGGGCCAAAAGCTAGGTATTGAGGATTCTGTAAAGAGCCTTTATTTGTTGCATTTACAAAGTCAGATACAACACCCCTAACTTTCAAAGGATCTCTGAATTCGATAAAATCAAATGTAGTCCCATTTTCATGCTTCACTTCCACAATACTAGTAGTTGAAAAAAGATTTACTTTTACTATGGTATTATCGTATCCGTTAGATACAAAGAGATGAAGATTATCAGGAGATATTGCTAGACCACTTGGAGAAACAATCCCGTCTTTTCCTTCAGCAAAAATTTCGAACTCCTTTGATGTCTGATTAAATTCTAAAATCATGTGTTTTGTGGAACTTGCAATTAGTAATGTTCCATTTGGACCTATAATGATGTCTGTTGGATCTGCCAAGGTAGAGTCCGATAGATCTTCAATAAATTCAAATGTGGTTGCATTAAGAACTTTAATTTCATTTGTGCCAAAACTGGAAACGTACATTGTTTTGTTATCAGAACTGAATGCCAATCCTCTAGGGCCAACCAAATTGTTAGATATATCATCAGGTATTATGACATTAACTAGTTGTGAAATTACAGGGTTTGTGGCAACTCCAAACCCTACAACTGGGGGATCCAAACCACTTAGATCAACAAGTATATCGGCAGGGGTTTGTTTAGTTGTATCTAGTTTGAACAAATGTGAACTTGTGGTATAAAATATTAAATCAGAATCCATATTTTTTCCAATAGTAATCCCTGTGACATTACCCATTAAATTATCGAATGTCTCTTGAATTCCCTTATCCCATCTAATTTGAATAATTTTAGATGTGTTGTTCTCAGTATTTAGTCCAAAGACGTGCGTTGCATTTACTGCAATATCATTTAGGTTTGAAAAGAGATGTTTTGCACTAAATGCAAGTTCTACTAGAGATCCATCGTCTGATATTGCATAAATTCCTTCTGTACTATTATCAAAAACATAGAGCTTTTCTCCTGAAAAATTAACAGGAGTAGAACCAATTGAATATCCAATGTTTGATGCAGTTGTTATACCGGTTGGGAATAGCTCAAATTCATTAGTACCATTTACATCTAGTATTCGGTCTTCGTTTCCGTCAGAATCTAAGACTAAAATTTTCTGTGATGGAGTATCTGTTACAAATATCTCATTTGCATTATTAATTGCAATTGAGTTCGGATCCTCAGTTAATGATGAAATATCAAACTTTTCAATTTTTCCACCAAGAGAGTTTGCAACAATTACTTTTTCTTCTCCAGGCCTCCAGTCTCCGATGAATACCTTTCCATCCTTTATATCCAAAGCTCCAGCATGAATTCCAGGCACATATAGTTCAAAGATTTCTATATAATCTCCAAATCTAGCCTTAATTGAGGATTTCCACAAATCTACAAACCCTCCCTCCGAATCAAGTTTGACTAGTTGATTGTTATCAGTATCAGATACATAGATATTTCCTGAAGGGGCTACTCCCACTCCAGATGGTAATGTAAAATTACCAAATCCGTCAGGTTCTTTAATTATCGTTTTAAGAGTTCCATTACCATGGTATATCTTGATTCTATTATTTTCAGAATCAGCTACAATTATGCTACCATCAGGGGCTACCTCAATGTCATTTGGCAAATCGAAGTCAAGATCACCTGACCCTGAGCTGTTACTTCCCAATGTCATGGAATGAGTTCCAGAGCTTGTGAAAATTTGGACTCGATGGTCATCTGTAACAAAGATGTGAGTACTGTTTGCAGAAACTCCTGTGGGGCTAGAAAATTGTCCTATTTGAGTACCTTCTCCTACTCCAAAACACGAAGCATCAGTACATGAGAATTCATTGCTTGTGTTTGTACCAGTATCACAATTTGGACCAGATTCACACATTCCTAACCACGTAACAACAGGATTAAAGATAGTTTTAACGATCGTTACATGTGGGTTGTCCTTATCACTTCTAATGTCGTTTGCATGCTGAAGAACTTGTAGATTACTTATTTCACTTGAAATGTTAAGAGTAACGTTTCCAAATATGGTATTTCTGTTGGTTTCATATACTACCATAGCAGCAAGATCAGAATCTAGTTTCTCTAAGTTAATGAAGTAAGTTTTGTTATTCTTCAAGCCGCTAATTTCTGAGGAGGTTGTGTTACTGTCACCATGGCTCTCAAATATTTTGAGTTTCTTGTCTTCAAATATTACTCCCAAAGCATCTTGAGGGTCTGGTTCTTGTGGATGTTTGGTATCGTTTGTTAACAACCAAAGGAAAATAGGTGAAGAATTCATCATGATTTGTCCTGTCTCCATTTCAAATTCTGTACTCCAGGAATTTCCGAGCTGGTTTCCAAAGTCTGTTCTCGTATAATTCAAAGTGCTTGTAACACCCGTGCCACTATCAAATATTACGGAGGTGGAATTACCAAATGGAAAAAGAACTATTTGATCACCAGCAGTAATCCATTTCTGTGTTGAATTTGTATATTCCTCTATTAATGGAGATTCGGTGTTTGAGATTTTCTTTATTTGATGATTGTTTGTATCTGCAACAAATATGTCTGCTCCATTGAAAGTAATTCCTTTGGGTGAGTCAAAGAAGTCAAGACCGTTTCCTTTAGGACCAAATTCTTTAACTTTGTCAAGGGTAGAATCAAACTTTTGAAATTTGTTGTTTCCAGTATCTAAGACATAGATATGTCCTGTAGAATCTAATGTTACATCAGTTGGGCCGCTGAATCCACTTGTCAAAGAATCAATAAATATTCCTGATGAGTCGAATTGATGTACTACATCATTTCCATTATCCACTACATAGACTGTGGAATCGCCTGTATCAACTTCAATTCCTTTGGGTGAATCAAATATAACAAAATCAACTAGTTTTGTAATTGTTCCATTAAGAGAATCAGTTACAAAGATGTCGCCATTGGTTTGATCAACGGAAATCATTTTTTTGTTAATAACATCTGTTTCTACAAACAATCCTGAAATGTCAAATTCCTTAATTGTACTACCGGTATCATTTACTTCAAAGATCTTGTTTGCCTTCCAGTCACCAATCATGAATGTTGCATTGCCTGTTAAAGAAATTCCCTCGGGTCTTGTAGTTTGAGGAAGGTCAAATTTTGGTTCCACCCTATCTTGATCGTCTTGGAATAAGACTCGTTTACCGAGGGAATCAGTAAAGAAGACTCCTAGCAAATCTGTAAATCCTGTAATATCTTCATTAGTTATTCCTGTAAGTTTTGAAACAGCCCCTGTAAGTAGGAATTTTGTCAGAAATACTGCATCAATTGGAGTGTCTAAGATGCCTTTTTCTGGATCCTGCTCAATGGTGAATTTTAGAGGATCCAGGTCAGTATTGTTAGCAATAAGAGTAATTTGATCAGGTACGGTAGCAAATACCGTTACGTTAACGGGGAAAACGTTTGATACAGTATTTGTTCCGTTTAGTTTGATATTAACAATTTGTTTAACAATATCCTTTGTTTTATTGCCATTTCCAGAAAAGTCAACTCCCTTCCATTCAATAAATGATACACCTAGTGTAAAATTTACTATAAGATTTGGTGCTTCTAGTTTTACAAAGGGAGGGTCGCTAATGGTTATGTTATGAAAGATTTCTGGGAAGGGGTCAGCAATGTCAAATATTGCAGGAGGTCTTATTTCTAGTTCACACAAAATACTCGCACCAAAGTTAAAGCAGCCTTTTGTATTTTCAATGGTTGGATGTTTTGTAAGATCTGGATTAGTTGAGTTTACCTCTATTGCAATATCTTCTGTGACAAGAAGGTTTGGGGCTATGGTGTCTTCAACTGTAATAATTTGAAAGTCTACAAAGACATTGGGATTTGCTGTTTCTGTGTCAGTTATTATGTTAGGTCTACCCTGAGTAGTTGATGGAATAAGCATTTCAAAGAGATCACCCCAGACATCAAAACCGACAAAAACACCACCCTCTCCTTCTTCGAAAACAGGTTCGCTACTTATTGAACGAAGTACGCCTTTAACTTCCGGCGAGAGATTATCTAATCGCAATGGATCATGCTCAACTGGATCAGGTGTTAATGTTTCTTCATCAAGTTTTGGTGATCCCACTAGCCCAATTTCATCAAGTGTAATCGAGTCAGTCAGGTTAGAACCTAGTGTAAGATCAGCTGTTGGTAGTACTTTTTTGGTATTGTTTGCCAATAGCTCATTTATCTCAGCATTTGTTACAATAGAGAATAGATGTCTAGCTGTTGAGAATTTAGTGCTAAGATTACTAAATTCAACCTGTTGGTTGGGATCAATACCTGCTACTCTTTTGGGTTGATAATCAGATTCTTTTATGGATTTAATTTCATCCTCTAGAACTCTATCAATATCCTTACTAGATAATGCATTATATCCACCTGGTGGAGCCGTGTCACTAGTTTTCCAGGGAGCATATTGATTCGCCTTTAATTTAGTTAACAGGAAGAAGTCAGGTCCGATGTAATCAAAGGTTGGGTTTAGATCACATTTATCAAAGACCGTAGAACCTAGCTTTATCAAGGGCAGTGTCTTGGATGTCACTTTGAAACCATAGTGAGCATTTGCTTCTAATGTAATGTTTTTTGTAACATCTCCAGTGGCATTGACAAAAGTAATTGTAGGTGGTTCACTATCATATACGTTAAATGGGAAAGTAGCACTATCAGTCAAAAATGCCGTTGAGAAATATTCTACTGAATTTTTACCTAGTTTGAAGGTCTTGGCATCAGTTTTTACTCCCGCACTAGTAATTTCATGAAATGCGTGGGTGGTCCATGCATCATTTGGAAGTATTTGGTTTGCACTATCAAACCAACTAAGGGGCGAGTCCCCTACGTTTGATGGATCTTGGGCAAATTCCAAACCTTCCTTACCCACTTTCGCACCTAACTTTACCGATTGTTTCACGATAAATTTAGTAAAAATTTTCTCTTTCAGGAAGTTGAAAGCGGATCCAATTCCTTCTTGTATTATCTTAAGAGTTCCCTTGTTTGAAGCTGTTTCTTCTACAACTTCATCGCCGGTTTTGAATATACCCTTTATCCATGTCCAAGCCTTCTTAAAAAAATTCTTGGCACCTTCCTTGAAACTCTTGGCACCTGACTTGAAACTCGTCAAGCTCTTTTTGGCAGCATCTTTATCTGCTTTGAAACCACCTATGAGAAGGAAAAGAAAGTCAACAGCTATGGAAATAACGAAGAACAATACAATAAGGAGCCATGCTCCAAAAGACGACCAAACATAAACTAAAGGAAGATCCCTGGAATCACCTGTAGTGGTTTCTATGATTGGCTCATAATATCCTAAAGTGTCTGGGCTGGTGGTAGATACCACTGGAGAAGAGGATGCAAGTGTAAAGGGAGAGTCTACAAATTTGTTTGAAATGTTAACGAATGTAAAGCCATCTTCATCATTGCAATCCACGTTAACTGTACCAGCTACTGTAACAGGTGGAGGAACTAGTATAGGTGGACAATTAAAGGCCGCTAATGGTATACCTGCCGCAGGTGAGATTACTTTAAATCCAAAAAATACGGTTTTTACCACTGGAATATTTGCTAAGATTGAAATTGCTGCTGGTTGTGCAAAAGGTATAAAGAAAAGTATGTATGCAGTAATTCGCATTAAAAGAGTTACCACAAGCTCAGCTATGTCAAGTATATTGTAAATAAAGGTAAATCCTCCAGCATCCCAACACTTTTCATGATCAGGATGTTCATGTCCAAATGCAGATTGTCCAAAATTGTAAGGAATAGAATACATTGAAAATATCAGAACCACACAACAAAATATCGTAGACAAGTAAGAGATCTTCAAAGGTCTCTACCCAAAGTTATTTTACAATAGTTTAATTCTACTACTACCCGATTCAAGTAAGATCTTCTGTTTTCAGATCTATATAAGAAGATCAATATTTTTTATACATGAAAAAAAATATTTACGTAACATAGAAGTTTATTAATTTATTACTTACACAATTACTATTTCATTTCCATTTTTTTAAAAATAATTATGGAAGAAATACCACTAAAAAATAGATATAGGATTTGAACAAGTATGCTTTCAGCAACATAAGGAACAAACCTCGCAGAATCAAATGGTCCTCGAAGCAACTGGCCTTCTTCTAAATCAATTGGATATGGAACTTTCAAAATGTTCGAGATTATTCCAGAAGAAAACGATGGCGTAAACCAGGGCTTTATTTCTGCAAGGGGAATAAATAATCCGTCAATCATTGGAAGGACTATAATAAACAATAGAATTATTATTACAAGTGCTGATGTAGGACTACGAAAAATCGAGCTTGCAAGAAATGTAATGCACATCAAGGATGTCGTTACTAGAAATGAGAAAAGCAGTGAGATAATAATTTCATTTGGCAATTCACCGTATTTATAAAAAGTAGCAGTAGAGATTACTACATAATATACTGAAATGATTAAAAATGATGCAATTTCTGCTGCTATAAATTTTCCAAGCCAGATGGATGTTCTATTTATTGGATTAGGAAAAAGTGAATATCCCGTTTTGTCATAAAATTCTGAGACAATCATTCCACTACCAAAAAACGCTACGGTAATTACTTGAATGAAAAAAATTGGACCCAAAAGTGCAAATAGATACAATTCTCCATACTCAAGAATTGGGGAATCAAAAATTTCAGGCAATGAGATTATTAAGATGGGAATAGCCACGCCCATTGCCAGCATTGAATGAATTTTTTTCCCTCTGACATATTTTAGAAATTCATATTTTGCTATTATTTTGATTTGAACAAAATTACTAGGAGTGTCTATCTGCATCTCATCTTACCGATTCAGAGATATTGTCCATGTATAATGATTCAATCTCATTTGAAGTTTTAAATGAAATTATTTCAAGGCCGATTTCCTGTAGTTTTTTCAAAAGTTTTGCTCGTTTTTCCTTGTTTCCATTAAATGATAAATTCAGTGTATTATCACGGCAATCTACAGAATCTACGTTATCGATTTCCTTTATTACTGATAGTTGAGTTTTATCTATTTGGTTCAAGGTTTTAATTTCAATTTTTATAATGTTTGTACCCTCAAAGTCAGAAATTTTTATGTGGCGTGCAAGTTTGCCCTTGTCAATAAGCACTATTTCATCACAAATCTCTTGAACTTCGTTTAACATATGAGAGCTAAGAAAAATTGTTTTTCCAGAATTTTTTAATGATTTGATTATTTCCCTCATCTCTACTGCACCCCTGGGGTCAAGTCCTGTAGTTGGTTCATCAAGAATAAGAATTGAAGGATCGTGAATTAGTGCAGATGCAAGTGCTAATCTTTGTTTCATTCCCTTTGAGAACTTGCCAATTTTTTTTCGACTCCATTGTTCAAGTCTTACGGTTTTTAATACATTGTCTATTTTTTCGTAAAGAATTTTTTTTGGGATTCCACGAATGCTTCCAAAATAAGAAAGAATGTCGTGAGGGGTCATGTATGAATAAAATTCAGGTGTCTCAACAATTGCACCTATTTGTGATAGAGCAACTCGTTTGTTTTTTTCAACATCAATACCATTGATTTGGACTGTTCCTATGTTGGGTCTTATCAGACCTGTTAAAATTTTTATCAAAGTTGTTTTTCCTGCACCGTTTGGGCCAAGAAAACCAACACATGTATTTTCATTAATTGTAAGACTAAGGTTATCCAAGGCGGTAAAGTTCCCAAATTTTTTGGTAATGTTATTTACAGCAATTACAGATTTTTCCATAAACATATTCCATCATGTTGATTATTTACAAATTTCCTTATTGGATTGAGGCAATATTTAGACCAGAAACTGTTATACATTAACAAACAGGATGCAATGCATGGAAGTATTTGATGCAAAAGGAGCTGCTCAAGATTACATGTCAAAGCATACCTTGGCTTTTTCAACTCCAGAGTTAACTCTAACCAGATTTGCATTTTGGT
>SMVB01375013.1_pt1 | contig 14537 bp, 18 predicted proteins | sample 2456461 | NCBI WGS metagenome assembly SMVB01 (sample SAMN11095934, study PRJNA526329) | marine sediment metagenome | biome: Marine sediment; feature: Surficial sediment; material: Deep marine sediment; isolation source: Hadal surficial sediment | place: Pacific Ocean | collected 2014-05 | depth... | reverse complement strand
GGATGACTGTAGGTCCGTCTGAGATCACGTAGTCCACTTCGGCGAGCGCATTCCGTTTTTCCCGGGCCCAGAAATAGAGCTCTGGCTCCTCGAAGAGATCGCGCGAGTACAACAGATGCTGCCCTACGAACTGTTCGCTTACCGCACCCTCGTTGACTAAAAGCAAATCCTCCGCTCGCTCGAAATCCAACAAGCCAAGCCCTAGAGCGCGGACCAGAAGCCCCACGTCGAGAAACAGCACTTTGGATTTTCTTTCATTGACCTCGGCGCCAAGCGGCACGCCGTTGCTCGCCGAGTGGAAGACGCGGTGTATGACGCGGGCGAGCGCGAGCATGTGAAGGCTTTCGGCAAGTTCTCTAGACCGTTCGTGGCGGTCTATGTTCACATAGGCGAACCTCGATCCCACGAGCCTCGGCAGCGCCCGGAAGACCTTGGTCAGGCGCCGGTGGTTCACCCGTCTCCCGTACTTGCTGAAATCATCCTGGTACGTGGATAAGATGGATTGTTTGACGCCGTCGCACTCGAGCAGCGAGTCCGAGCTCAGGAATGCATCGATGGCAGCCGGCATGCCTCCGACGACGATGAACTGGCGCACAAGGCCTAGCAATTCGGCATGGATCGCTTCCGGGATGTGCTCCCCGAGCGAGAACTCTCCCAAAAAAAGGACCCATTGGTCTTTACCGGCAGCGAGCAGGAACTCCTCGAACAGCATCGGTCCGAGGTGCAAGTACTCGATCCGGCCGACGGGCATCGGGAACTCATGCTCTTCGAGCACGAACTCCAGGAGTGACCCCGCCGCGATGACGTGTTGCTCGGGACGTTCTTCGTAGAAATATCGTAGCGTCGGAAAGACGGGCGCCGCTGCCTGTATCTCGTCTAGAAAGACTAGAGTTTTGCCCGGCTCGATCCTCTTGCCAAACAAAAGCTCGAGCTTCCGGATGGTGTCAGTGGGTGACGTGCTGAACAACGAAGCGTGTTCCGGGTTCCGCTCAAAATTGATTTCGATGAGCCCGTCGAAGTGAGATTCGGCGAATTGGCGAACCAAGAAGGACTTGCCCACCTGCCTTGCTCCCCGCAGCACAAGGGGTTTCCGATCCCGACGGGATTTCCAAGTTTCCAGATAACCAAGAGCTATTCTGTGCATTATACCTATATATGGCTATATTACAGAGATATTATACGCTAATATTGTATATTTTATAGGGCTATTACTATATAGTCTTCCGAAGAGGAAATTCCGAAGGGTGAAGGGGCTTCGAGTGGGTTGCCAGGAGGACGAGCTTGCTCAATGGCTATTCTCCCGGAGGCCTTCGCGATACAGCAGCCGTGCGGCGAAAGCTCGACCCGCTTGCCACACGTTACGGCACGATTGAAGGGACCTATTCTAGACGCTTCAGAGGGTTGCGTGGCGAGCGGCGGGTGTCGGTGGCGAGTTTTCTGTTTGCCGAACCCGAGAGACCGGGGACTACTTGCTCAGTATCTTACCTACCTCTTTTTGAGACGCACCGAGAGCTAGCAGGGTTCGAATCATCAGGTCTATACTCACCGACGGATCGCCAGCTTCAATCTTAGCCACGCGAGGTTGGCTAGATTTGATTCTTATCGCCAGTTTTGCCTGGCTTAGTCGCTGCTTTTTTCTCTTCTCGCGCAGAGATTTCGCAAGTTTGAAACGCATTTCGATGTATGCCATCTCCTCAGGGGAGAGATCGAGAAAGTCGGCAACGTTACCTACGCCCCAGCCTTTTTTCTTAATCTTTCTCAGCTTTTTTGCATCCATCGTCGTACTCCTTGAGTCTGCGCTTGGACGTCGCCACAACATTCTTCGGCGTCGTAGGTGTCTTTTTCTTGAAGAACATCACGATTACAATTGCATCTTGATCGATGCGGTAGATTATGCGCCAAGTGACATCCTTGTCCTGTATTCGCAGCTCATAACACAGCTTCCCGATCAAGGGCATCGGCCGAGAGTACGGAAGAGTTAGCAACTCGCCATTCTGCAGCCTCCAGATTAGATATCCAGCCTCGAGTCTGGCCTCCTGCGAAAAGGGTGGGCTTTTTACGCTCTCACCGGTGAGCCACACCACGCTCTTCTCGGCAGCCATATCTCCTGACCTAGACCTATTATATCACATCTGATCTATTTCCGTCTCGACATCACCCGCGGGGCCCGCGGGGCCCGGCTGTCTCCTCCTCTCCTAAGGTTTGCAGCGTAGACGTCGTCCCGTGCTCGTCGAACGGAGTTAACCTGGAACGAGCTTAGCTTGCTTGGCCCTCACTTAAAAGCGGTTGGAATACAAACGGAGCGTGCTACGCGGCGAGCGGCGAGATGACGTCACGGTTTTTTTGCTTTCCGAAGATCCTCTGGCGATAGCAGAGCTGGTCGCTTCGCACGATTCCCCTCGTTCGATCGACGTCGACGTGCTCCCCGGCTTTGAAGTCCGAGGGCTCCCATCCATCCTCGGATGGGCGATTGGGCGCCTGGGCGTAGAGGTAGTGATCGAAGTGTGCGAGGTCGTGCACGTCTCCGTCGTGCACGTGAAGCGTCGGGAAGAAAAGGGTTTCGGGGTCGCGGGTCGGAAAGGCGAACGCCATCGGGTGCGCGCGCTGGCTGCGCCCCGACGCGAGCTTGAACACCGCGAATCCGAAATCTTGGTAGTCGGGCAGCAGAGTCCAGAGCCGCTCCGGCATCCGGAAGCGCTCATCGAGCCGGCTGAAATCGGACACCGTGGGAACGAAGGACGCATCATAGGCGCCGACTTCATGCACGACCAGCGGCGGCGCAGCACCTCCGAACACGTCGACGTCTAGCGCAAGTCCGGCCGCGACCGGCTCAGGAGGAAAGAGCGCTCCCACGTCCGCAAAGAAGCGCCCGTAATGCTCTAGATCGATGAAGCGCACGGCATCGTCGGGTGATCCGGCTATTACCGGAATAGGCAGGATCATGGCGAGCTCGTTATCGGTCGAGAACTCCATGCGATAGACGACGAACTGTTCCTTGCCCTCGATGCGAGCGAAGATATTCGTTCGCTTGACCTCGAGGACGGGTCCGCTGAAGCAGCACATAGCGACACCTCTTCGGTTGGGGATTGGAAGGAGTTGACCTCAGTATGCAAGACCCGCCGCGACGCTTCAACCGGCTTGACGTGCGGCACCAGCCTCGATCAGCCTGGACACCACGATTTAGGAAGGATGGAAACTCGGAGAAAGCGGCCTCACGGAGAAATCACGCGCAGCTTGGGAAAGTACGTGCGGTATCGCCGTGGGTCTCGCGTTAGAAGCGTCATCTCGCCGACCGCGGCGTGAGCACCGATATAGAAGTCGGGCAACGGTGCGCGTTTTGCGCCTCCACGCGATCGGTATTTCACGAAGCACTTGCCAGCCAGGAACGCAGCCTCCCACGGCAAAGATAATCGCTCGAAGGACTCAGCAGGAAGCGCCTCTTCGAGCTCCTCGATGGTCTCGAATCGAAGTGAGACTTCGGAGTAAATAACGGGATTGATCGCCAGGGTTGCTTCGTCGGCACAGCGGCCCAGCTCGTCGGCTGACCAACTGTACCAGGCGGCATCTTCAGTAAAGATGTCCAGGATCACGTTGCTGTCAACGAGGACCGCGCTCACGAGTCTCCTCGCGTGAGAGCCATGATCTGCTCAGTGCTCAAGCGGACAGAGCCCTTTCCCCTCATTCGGGACAACAGGCTCTTTCCCCGGCGAGACCCGCCTTTCACCTTACGGATCCGAACGACCTGGCCGGAAACCTCAAACTCCACCTCCGTATTGGGCAAGAGCCCCAAGCGTTCACGGATCTCTTGCGGAATCGTTACTTGGCCTTTCGAAGTGATACGCATTTCTTACTCCTACCAGTAATACTATACCAGGAGGCCAAACAATCGCACGCGGACCTCACGTTCCGGTTCCGAGCGTAGCCGGGACCGTCGGGTCAGTTCTCCGTCGAGACGAGGCGCTCGAGCTCATCGAACCAGTTGAGGACGAGGTGAAACTGAGCGGGGCCCGTTTCCTCCTCACTTTGGATCATGAGGAACCGCTCGCCGTCGGGGGAAACATCATAATGTCGCAGCGACCGAGTCATTTCTGCGGAGCGTCGAAGTATCTCGACGGACATCATGTCTTCACCGTTGCGATAGTAGATCTCGCCTCCGCTGGGCGACCAGGCCGCCCCCAACCGCCGTCGATGGATATTTGTTTTCCTCCCGTGGAGCGATCGTAGGGCATCACGTACACTTCGTGGCGTCCCGATATATTCGAGCTGTAGACGAGCCAGCGGCCGTCGGGCGAAAAGGCCGGGCGACGTCGCGAGCGAGCGTTTGGAGCAGTAGATTTGACGGGCCCTCGGAATCCACGGGCAGGTCCGCGATGTCGTAGTCAACGTTGCCTTCCTGTCGGACGTAGAGGATTCGCTTCCCATCGCGTGACCAGTCGGAAACGATGCCGTTGTGACCGCCCTCCAGGGAGAAAACGTGCCGGACGTCCTCGCTTCGATCCACGGACATCACGAAGAATTCGCCATTGGACTCCCCAGGGCTCGATGCCATGAAAGCGATCCGCGCACCATCCGGGCTCCACGCGAACGCGGGGCGCGGCGTCCACCGGCGTCCCGTTGCGTCCTCGAACAGCGCGATCAACTCCGTGAGACGGCCCTGCTCCAGCTCGTAGAGATGCACTCTCGAGTCCGATGTCGATACAGCGACGTGACGGCCGTCAGGCGCGAAGCGCGCCGCCAGATAGCTGAGCGGTGGTACGGGAAGCAGCTGACCATTGCCGTACATATCCACGAGAACCAATCGCCGCATCGATGGAACGTGCGGCCGGTAGACGAGGGTTCCTGTTTCAGAAAAGGAGAAATCGCCACGAAAGCCCGATTGACCTCTAGGCCGGGTTCTGGTGAGTATGGATGATGACCTCCTGAAGGAGGCGGCCAGACGACAGGAAGCTGGGATCGAGTTCGTTGGAGTCTGCGGCATAGTAAATTGCTTCTCTAGAAAGCTCGGCGCAGGAGGCAGCGTCGTCAAGGTCGGCGACTGGGAGCCCAACGCGACCCCGCCGCTACGCGAACTCCTCCCGCAGCGTCCGTGCGGCGGCCACCTCGTTCGAGATCTTCACGTAGACTTCCTCGAGGCTCACCTCCGCTCCCGCACCCGGAGCAAAGCCGCAGTCGGGGTTCAACGTGATGCGGGACGGATCCAGATATTCGAGCGCGGCGCGCACGCGCGCGACGATGGTTTCGGGCGTGTCCACGACGCCGGGCGTGACGCCGACGCAACCGAGCCCGATCTCGAAGTCCTCGCGCAGCTTGCCGAAGATCGCGGTGTCGCACGAGTCGGGATCCGTGAACTCCATCGTGATGTGCTGCACCGCCAGCCGGTTGAGCTGATCTTGGATCCACTCGTAGCCGCCGGCATGTTGGGCTTCGCCTCGAGCTCGAGCACCGGCTCGGCGACACAGATGGACCGCGAGCTTGACACCTTCGACACCGGCCACCATCTCGTTGACGACGTCGACAGCGAAATCGGACTCCGCCACCGGGTCGTCGAACTTGGCTCGCACGTCCGCGTCGACAAAAAGACACAGATGCGGGTCATCGATCTGAATGATGTCGGCGCCGGCATCGCGGACGCGCTTGAGCTCGTCGCGCAGGATAGGAACGCAGGCGCGGACGAAGTCATGGCGGTCGGGGTAGGCCTGGGCCGATGCCGACGCGTGCCACATGCGCTCGCCGAGGAGTGCCGGTGACGGCAAGGTCGCCTTGATCTGCCGATCCGTGATGCCGCGTAAGAACTCGATCTCGCGCGCAATGAAACCCGAATCCTTGGGCGCCAGGCGATCCACGACGACCGTCCACGCTCGCCCGTCGGCGGGGTTCGTGCTCAGCTCGAATCCGTGGGCCAGCTCGGCAATCACTCCGATATAGGACCGGCGCCGCCACTCACCATCGGTCACGACGTCGAGCCCGGCTCGCTCCTGCATCTCGACGACCGAGCGCACCGCTTCGGCCATCTGCTTCTCATACGCGTCGGCCGATAGGTCGCGGCGCCCCATCACGAGGTCACGCACGTGCTTCGGTCGCGGCATGGAGCCGACGACCGATGTGGGAAAGAGCGTGTCACGCGTCATGGGCTTCGGAGATTCAGCGCCAGTCGGCGCGCGCCATGGTGTAGTCCTGCTGGGTGTCGATCTCCCAGTACTCACCGGGCACGTCCACGTTCCGGAGCTCGACGCCGTGCTCGATCATCTCCTGTAAGAGATGAATGAGATAAGCCTTCTCGAAAACCGCGGCCTCGCGGAACGGTTTGCCGGAAAAAATCTCCAGGCAACGATGGTAGTGCGCACGAACGCACTGCGCGCCCTTCGCCGAGAATCTCACGACGCCGGTAAACTCTCCGTGCGCGGCTTCCGGTTCGATATCGCGATGCACCTGTGTAATTTTGCCATCGGTGACAGTGACCTTTTCGCCGTCGCTCATGGGATGGTCTGTTCGCTCGGCGTAGCGTTCGCGCCACTCGGTATCGACAACGCAACGGATATCTCCCTCTCCCGCGAGCAGCGCCCGCACAGCGGACGGTCGATAAAGTATGTCGGCATAGGTCGAGATAAATCCCTCGCTCATCAGGTCTTCCGCAACCATCAAGGACGCGAGGATATTGTTGTTCGGCCAGTCTTCGTTGTGCCGGTAGGTGAACGAGGGATAATCCGCTTGCACACACTCCATGAGATAGCCCCCGACAAACACGATATCGTCGATGCCATTCTCGGCTAAAGCTTCGACGATCCAATCAAGGATCCGACGGCCATTGACTTCGGCGAAGCATTTCGGTTCGTTCGCTGTCGTGGGCATCAACCGCTGGCCGCGCCCCGCTCCAATAATGATCGCCCTCACGCAGGTTCCTCTTCGGTCCCGCGCGTAGCCGGTCCGGCGGTCTTGCTCCAGAGCACCGCGACGAAGGCGGCGGCGAGCAACGCGAACACGGCCCACAGATAGGTGGGATTCCTCCAGGTCTTGTCAGCGTCAGCGAGAATGCCGGTGAATTTATCACCCGCCGCCGCGCCCATGTAGCCCATGAAGTTGACGAAGCCCACGGAGGCCGCGACCGCACCGCCCCGCGCGAGGTCCGCCGGGGCCGTACCCACGAGAAGCACCTGCGGGCCGTAGATCATGATTCCGATGAGGAACAGGGACACTACCGTCACCCCGGTGCCCATATCTACGGCACTTCGGAAGCCGAACGATAGCAGGGCCAAAGCCACGAGCATCAAGCAGATCACCGGCGCTCGCCGACCGCCGAAGAACCGATCGGTCGCCCAGCCGGCGCCGAGCGATCCGAGGATCCCGCCCGCGGGAAGGATGGCGAACTTGACGGCCGACGAGCCAATGCTATCGTCCATCTGCACCTCGTGGATCATGCTGATACCCCAGTCGAGATAGCCGTATCGACACGCGTTGAGCAACCCGAGTGCAAGAGCGAGCAGCCACAGAGCGCTGTTGCCCAGTGTCAGCCGCAGGGACTGCGGCAGGGACTGCGGCAGCGGCAATTTTTCTCTTTCTTTGACCTCACTCCGCGACAAGACGGGGTTCGGTGGCTCGTCCCGCAGCAAGATCAGCATGTGGATGCAAGAGAGCAAAAGGAAGGCTGATGGAACGTAGAGAGCGCCGCGCCAACCAAGCGCGTCGGCGGCGTAGCCCGACACGACGTAGGCGAACGACGCGCCGACCATGTAGCCCGTACCGATGATCCCGATCGACTTGCCGCGTTCCTCGGCAGGCAACCAATCGGCCGCAACCCGCATGGTCGGTGTCCAGCCAAAGGACTGCGCGTAGCCGTTGAGTGCCCATACGAAGCCGAAGAACCAAATCGCCGCGCCGGCGCCGAAGAGCATGTTGAGCCCCGCCGACATCAACATGCCGATCGTCAGCATGCGTCGTGGCGAGACGCGATCCGCAAGATGTCCGTTGATGAACTGACCGATGCCGTAGGTGATCTTGAGCGCTATCAGCACATTTGCCATCTCGCTCTTCGTGAAACCGAACTCTTGTTCGATCCCTGGAAGAGCGGCAGCAAGGTTGATGCGGCACAAGTAGAACGAGCCGTAGGTAGCCCACAAGACCCACAACACCATGTTGGTGCCCGTTTGTTGGTCCGCTCGCGTCACGTCTAGATCCGAATCAGTTGGCCGTAGCGGCCATGATGAGAGCCGACGTCGCCCAGCATGTCCCCGCGTAGGAGATGAACTGGGAATTTTTGTGGGGGAATCCGCTCTCGAAGTAGCGGTTCACTGGGCGTCCCGGATAGTCTCGCGACTCCACGAACCACGAGCCGTTTCCTCTCTGAGTCTGCAATAGAAACGAAACGCCGCGCTGGTACACTTCGTCATCGACCGCGACGCCGCCTTCCTGGTGAAGAGCCACGAGCGTTTGTCCCGTGGCGAAGGCGTCGCTTTCGCGTTCATCAAGCTGCGCCCACCCGCCGTCGTCTCTCTGCTTTGCGATGAGCGCTTTCTCCGCGGCTGAAATCAGCCTCTTGCTGCCTCCGGCCCACTTCAGTCCCATCAACCGGAACACTTCGTCGTCGAGCGTTCTGGTTTCCGCTTCGGCCAACCACGTCGTCGCGTATTTGACACGGTTGCCCACGACGTCTCGGAAATCATCGTGGTCATAAAGCTGCAAGCCGTGAATGGCGAGCGCGGTCGCCGCGAAGTCGCTGTCCTCGAGCGGTGGTCGATGCGGCAGCCCAATCCGCCAGCTACCGTCCCAGCTGTGGGTGCGGAGCAAATACATGACGAGCGCTTTCGTTGTTTCATCGGCGGGCCGCTCGTCGGCGTGGAGGGCGGGCGAGAGCGTAACCCGCCTCGAGCGGTCCCCCAATCAACCCGGCGCCTTGCTCGATGAGGTTTTTCTGTCCGCGTACATGGCGCACGGTGAATCGAGACTGCTCGCTCGCCCAATGCTCGTCCACCTCGAGACCTCGCTCACGCGCCAGGCCGACCGTCATAGCGCCAAGTCCTTGGTGATGGCAGGAAAAACAGTCGCGGAACTGCGTCCAGCGCACAGCACTTCGCTGCAGGAGCAGCAGGCTTTTGCGTATAGCGGAGTGGAGGCCCGGATCAGGCTCGGCCTGCCCGGCACTCGCGGTCCCGGCCAAAGTGCACAGCAACAAAAAAGTAGCGAGTTTCACAGCACGCCATTCTATCGCCGGAGGACCGTGATTCCGAAACCACTAGTGCGGTGGCGGAATGCGCCCTCGCAGAATCTCGAGCAGGTCCTCTCGATCCAGATTGCCACCCGAGACCACGCAGACAACGTTGCCTTCGCCTGCGCGCCCGGCGAGCGCAGAGGCGACGCTAGCAGCCCCGGCGCCTTCAGCGATGACGTGGTGGCGCTCGCACAGAAAACGGATCGCGTCCACGACCTCGCTCTCCGGCGCAACCACGGCGCCGGCAAGAAGGTCCTTCACCAAAGGCCACATCTCCTCGAGCACACGGCCCACACCAATTCCCGCCATGAAGGTCGGCCGGATCGCCGTCTCGACGGGCTCGCCGGCCTCGAGCGCCGCCGTCAAAGGCGCGCAATGATCGGACTCGGCGCCAAGCACTCGGACGCCCGGCTTCAGCGCACGCATCACCGAGGCGATCCCGGTCGCAAGCCCGCCGCCCCCGAAAGGAACGAGTACCGTGTCGACCTCGGGAAGCTGCTCATAGATCTCGAGTCCCACCGTCGCGTCGCCGGCGAGCACGTCGCGACTCGCCACGGGATGTACGAACAGTCCGCGCTCGTCCGGATGTCCGTGATCGTAGATGACGTCCCACCATTCCGCATCCGGCAGATAGCGGGTCCGGGCGCCAAGCCGCTCGAGCGCTGCCGCTTTGGTCGTGGCCGTGTTCTTCGTCAGCAGCACCGTCGCGGGAATCCCGAGCGCGCGGGCGACGAAGGCGACACCTTGAGCCATGTTGCCGGAGCTTGCCGTGTAGACCCCACCGTCAACCGTGTCGTCGATTCGCCGAGAAATCGCGCTCGCGGCGGGACGAACCTTGAACGACCCGATCGGCTGCAGATTCTCGAGCTTCAAGAAAATTCTCGACGGCCCGTCGCTCTGCAAACGGACGAGTGGCGTCCTCGAAACGAACGGAGCCAGGCGCTCCGCGGCGGCGCGCACCTCCGCGAGCGTCGGAGGTCTCAAGCTTTCTGCCATTCCCATGATTGCACCACGCGCCTCTCGATGAGCATCGTTCTGAGGTCCCGCGCTCTGTGCCGGAGGGGCGTTCCTCGCCGAGACAGGATCTGATAGCGAAATGTAGCATCACTTGCCAACCCGACGCTTCGACCGCCACACGCAGCCGCGATGTGGAGGAACGATGAGGGCGTCTTCATCGAGATCTGCGAGCGCGAGCTTCCGCGTTTTGGCTAAAACGGTGGTTCTTAGGAAAAACGATCATGTGAGGCATTTCCGTCATGAGCTCGGCCCGACCGGTTCTGACATGGAATGAGACGACGGAAGTGATTCTGAAAATACTCGATGACGGCTAATCGGGGTTGGCACCGCAGCGATTCGGGACTACAATGCGGGCCCCAAGGACGGGCTCAACGCCGTCCGCTGTCCGGAAGGAGAATCGGATGAGCAAGATCAGAGTATCCCTGGTGTTCGTAACCCTCTCCTACCTCTGGGGTTGTGGAAGCCCGGAACAAGCCACCATCGACCAGTTTTTCCTCGCCGCCAAAAGCAATGACGGCGCTACGCTCGCTTCCATGTCATCAGTCAGCCCGCCGGGGCCCGTGGAGTCGTGGGAAATGGTCGAGATCACCTCGCAGTCGACGGTACCATTCGAGCTGCCTGAGCTGAGCCTCGAAAAAGACGAAGCGGAGGCGGTGCGAGACACACAGCTCGAGGAAGGTAGAAACTATCTCGTCGCCAACCGTACGGCTCTCGACGAGATCATCCCCAAGCTTCAGGAGGACTCGAGCTTCGTGTTCGACGGAGAGCTGGGTGAGATACAGAAGGCGTGGTCGGTACTGGTTCAAGATCGCAAGGTTAAGGAACGAGCGTTCCAGGATCTAAATCGCGCCATGGAAAAAGAGATGAAGCTCGCTCGTAAATCGGTGATGAGCCAGGCAGCCATCGAGGTCCTCGTAGGGGATGTCTCTACCACGGAAGTGCTGATGATGATCACCGCGCCAGAGGAGGGTCCGAAGATGTACACAATTACCCTTCGAAAGTACGAGCTCTCCCTTCCGGATGCCGATCGCGCAGAGCCGGCACGTTGGGTCATCGTCGATATGACGGAAGAAGCACCGACATAAGAGAGGGCTCAGAGCGAATGGGCTCGGTCCATTTCATAGCCTAGGCCATAGGGTATGAGCGTCCGAGTCTTCCTGCTTGATGACACCGGGAAGCTCGTGCGATTCCCTTACGCGCGATACTCGCGTCTCTGGCGTCACGATCCGCTCGAGTCCCTTCCCAAATCTTCGACGCGCTTCGTCTGCTTTGCGCTCGCCTATGTGCAGCTCGTCGATCGACAACCTTACCGCCTGCTGGATATCGAATATCCGCGCTATCAGTTGGATGCCGAAGGACGATTTGATCAGGAGGCCATTCAACGTTCCCTGCAAGCCGCCGCGAAGATGACTGAAGCTTATTTTTTCAAGCCCGCCGAGGACGAGAGCAACGTCATTCGTGCCGAGCACAGGTTTTATCGCGCGAGGTACAAAGGCGAGTTCAACTGGAAGCCCTCGCCGAAGCAAAAGGACGAGCTTTACCATCTCGCCATGCGATAAGACCAGGCGGAGCAACCAACCTCTTTGACTAGAGACGTGGGCTGGGCGTATCCTCTTGGGAACATCGCGGCCGGCGTAGCATGGCGGCGCCGGTAAAGCTCCGAGAATTCTCAAGAGCCATGGATGGAGGATTACGAAATGGAAATCGATCGTCGTGTATTCGTTTCGAGCCTTGGTGGAGCGGCCGCGGTCGCCCTCCTGACCCCGGATCAGAAGGCCGATGCGCTCGAGCATTACATGGAAGAACAACTCAGCAGCGCGGAGGACGAATATCCGACCGTCGCCAGTCTAGAGGCGGCTAATCAGGATCTCACCCGGCCAGCGCGCCGTGGGGCGGGCGGGCTATTCAGCCAGCGCAACGGAAAGCTGAAGAAGCTTCCGCCGATGCCGGAAAAGCCGACACTCCTCGACTTCTACGAATTTCGCTTCGCCCCGGCGAACCACGTGCTGCAGAGCGCAACACGCGCGCTCCAAACCGGCATGCGGGAAGAGATCATCCTGGCATGTCTCCTGCACGACGTCGTCAGCAACTTGATCCGTCCCGATCACGGCTGGTGGGGGGCGCAACTCTTCGAGCCCTACGTGCCCGAGATCACGAGCTTCGCCATCCGCTACCATCAGACCCTTCGCTTCTTTCCCGACACCGAATACGGCTACGAATATCCCGAGAGCTACTTTCGGATATTCGGCGAAGACTACGTGCCGGAACCCTATTTGGAGCGAACGCACAAATGGCTCAAAAACCATAAGTGGTACGAGCATCCGCGTCTCGTGACGGTGAACGACCTCTACTCCTTCGACCGGAGTGCCGTGGTGACCATCGATCCTTTCGTCGACATCATCGGGCGCCACTTCAAGCAACCCGAAGAAGGACTCGGCTGGGACAACTCGCCGTCCTCGCACATGTGGCGGACGATGATTTGGCCCGATAGACGCCTGTAAGGCAAGCCGCCGCCGGCGGTTGGACGCACGTCACCGAAGTGGTGACGCACAGCGTGGCGGAGCCGCGACCAAATGTCCGCCGCGAGCGGCCAGCTGATTTCAAATCTCGTCCGGACGAGATTCTTATCGACAATTACTATTGTCACATCGGCAATGCGTGGCTCGGCTCGACACAGTCTCGTTCGCGCGATATCCCATAGAGAGATCGGAAGATATATGCCGAGCAGAAAGACAAGCGTCGTTATAGATGAGGAGCTTTTGGCTGCTGTGAAAGCGGTGCTGGATACAAAGACGGAAAAGGACACGATCGAGCACGCGTTCCTAGAGGTTCTTCGGGCCAAAGCGCGGGCTGAAGAGGTGGAAGCGCTATCGTTCCAACGCGAGATGGACCTCAATGACGAAGAGGTGATGGCGAAAGCTTGGCGCCATTGACCGAGCTCGCCCGAACTGGACGCCATCGCGTCGCGATTCTGGATCTTCTCATCGCCTCGGCTTCCGAGTCGGCGTCTTTGACGCTGCTTCACCACGACAGTGATTTCCACATCGTTGCCTCAGTGACAGGTCATCAACGGAGTGGGTCGTTCCGCCCGGCAGCGTTCCGTAGGTCCCGAATCCTACGCTCGCCCCATTGAGCGGGAGTACGCCGGCAGGCAGGCCGACGCCGGCGGTCGGAAAATAACCAGCGTCACTCCCTCGAAGTTGCCGAGGAGCGCGACTAACGTGACTTCGGCATCTGCATCTGCTCGGACATTCTCGCTTCGGCGGTCTCGAACACACCCCGGATCTCTTCGAGCGTCGTCGACGGATGATTGTTGAAGTCCATGAGTCGATGGTTCGTGATCCGATCGGCGCCCACTTCGGTCACGATCCGGCGGACGAACTGCATAGCTGGCTGCCGATGATGAATTTCGCCGGTTACCTCGAGAGTCCCCCGCTGCAGAGCACAATAGAGGCTCCACGTCACGTCATCGAGCGTGCATGCGCGGTCGTCGTTTCGATCCCAGACGTCGTTGCTCGCCAGGATCGCGGTGGCGCGCCGAACGATCTCGAGATCGGTCGAAGATGGCGGAACTTCATCTTCCGTGGAAAAGGAGAGCCGAAGGGTCTCTCCTGACCGCTCGAAGCGGCTTAGGTAGAGCCAGCCGAAGGGCGTCCTGATAACGCCACGCGGCTCTCCTCGATGCCCCGGCGGCGATAGGTCGATGACCTGCGGTCCGAAGTCATCCCGCGAAAGTGTGCCCTTCCACGGATAAGCGTCTTCGGCGCGCGTCTCCTCGAGCTCGACCATCAACGCGTCCTCGCCGCTCGCACGACACTCTCCACGGAGCTCGGATCCGCTGCTAGAAAGGAGAGTGCATTCGTAGGTCTGAGCCGCGGCATCCGGCGCCCGGACCGCGAGCACCAGCAACAACACGGGCCAAAGATCCCGCCGCGTCATTCAACCACCTCCCGATGAGCTGGTCACCCTGGTCACGTTGTCCTCGGGATTTCGGTCGATGAGCTTGTTGTACGGATCGATACCGGCTTCGTGCGGCTCCTCGTCGACAATGACTTCGATCACGCCGGCCTCGCCGTCCATGAGGCGTTTCTCGAGATACAAAACCTTGTCGTCCTAGCCAAAAATGCCCACGTCGATCTCACCCGCTAGCAGCCCGTTGAAAAAGTCGTGTTCCTTTGGAGATTTTGAAAAAACTTATTGGATGACGATGTAGAATTACGTGGTTATGACATTGGGAGTGCAAGCGTTCGTATGTCGATGAAGAAGAAAAAGAAAACTCGGCAAGAACCTTTATGGATCTCGCACGATGCGGTTGTGT
>SMVB01252485.1_pt1 | contig 14540 bp, 21 predicted proteins | sample 2456461 | NCBI WGS metagenome assembly SMVB01 (sample SAMN11095934, study PRJNA526329) | marine sediment metagenome | biome: Marine sediment; feature: Surficial sediment; material: Deep marine sediment; isolation source: Hadal surficial sediment | place: Pacific Ocean | collected 2014-05 | depth... | reverse complement strand
TGATGTCGGTGATGTGGTCTAATATGATGTCGGTGATGTGGTCTAATATGATGTCGGTGATGTAAGTGATGTCGGTGATGTGGTCTAATATGATGTCGGTGATGTAAGTGATGTCGGTGATGTGGTCTAATATGATGTCGGTGATGTAAGTGATGTCGGTGAGGAGACATTACTAGTGGGCCTAGAGCCATTACTCTTGGCTGAGGAGCCAGAGGCATAACTTTCGGGCCTAAAGTCGCTACCTTTGGACCTGGAGCTATTACTCTTGGACCCGGTGTCATTACTTTTGGACCCAAAGGCATAACTTTCTGCTCTTTGATAACTGGCTTAACCACGTCCTCTTTTAAATTATCAGCGAAAGCGAATCCCCCAATAATTCCGAAGCTTATGATTATACTTAATGTGTATTTAAACATGAAAATTCTCCTTTATTTTTTTTTCATTTTCTTTTTCATTCTCGTGGGCATTCCACCCATTGCACTCCCCATGCCGAGTCCGGCACCTTTGGTTTGTGCTTGTTGCCGTTGAACGCCCCGTTCTTCCCAAGGCTTCTTTTTACGCCTTGCGTCTTCAGGTGCTCCTTCATCATTATACCATAAGCCTTCCTGTTTCATTCTCTTTTTTGACTTTTTCTTAGACTTATTAACAGGCGGCAATTCATCGGAACCGGGTGCGTGATAGTCTGCAAATGCGTTTGTTCCTCCAACTTTTGTAGGATCTTGTTTTGGAGGGACCATACCACTTCCAGGCCCTCCACCACCGGGGCCGACTTCGTATAATTTGATCCATTCTTTGAACTGCATACTATTATATATACATATTATCGGTTTACTGCCCAGGAGGCGGTTTTATTTTGAAAATAGGTTGCAGTAGGGTATTGTGATGAATCCTAATTCAATAACATAGATATGGCATGAACTTTAAGTCCTTTTTTGAAAGTTTAGATGAGTTTGAAACTCTCTATGCTGACGCTGAACCACGGCTTTTGAACAGTCCAGTTGTACGGCAAGAGTTGGCATCTACAGGTCAAGTTAAGATCGTTACTATAAGAACTGTTTTAGGTGTCGCGGAAGGCGAATCCAACTACATTGCTAGGGTGTTTAATCAACGGCATCGCGATGACGCCCAATATGAAAGATTTCAAAAGCAAGAACAAGAAGCTGATTTACGTCGTAGAAGAGATGATTTTTATTATCATGTGCTGCCGAGCAACAGACTTAAGAAGGTTTTATCTCAAGGAATTACCCCCAATAGCAGCCCTGTGTTCTCAAATTACACTAATCACAGTGTAGGTCGTATATTTTTATCTGAACGAGAAGGCGTTCATTTCTGGAAGGAACGAGTCGAACTGCACTTGTTTCATAATGGCGAAAATGAAAAAGTATCTGTTATAAGAGTCAGAAAGTCCTTGATCAAGAATATTGAAGATGATAAACTCGGAACTCGTGATTCTAATACACCGTCTTATTATACAAAGACTCCAATTTCTGCTGATCATATTGAGATTGTTGAAAAATAGGAGGGAATAAAACGTGGGTCGTATTGTAAATCAAAAAAGCAGGTTGGCAAAAATTGCAGAGCAGTTCAAGAGGACTGAATTGTTTAAGCCGCAGATGGAATATTACCAATGGGTATACAAAAACAGTATGCACATGCGGAAGAATTGGAGTCTTGCTGACAAGCATGTCATTGTTTACATGGAGCAAGGCTTCGGTGATATTATTCAATTTTTGCGGTATATCCCATTGCTCAAGGAAAAGGGTTGCAAGGTCACATTGCATTGCCCCCAACACTTGCATCGTTTAATAGACGAGCAGGGTTGGGGGGTTTTTCTTTTAGACAAAGAAAAACCAGAACTTCCTGAGCATGATTATCACATTCTTTCGTTGAACCTTCCTAGCATAGTGAAAAACAAGCTAATTGGCACCTATTTACAGGTCAAACCTCGACAGGATTTAGAGGGAAACTTTAAAATTGGCATTTGTTGGGAGAGCGGTCCTGGCAAGGTTCACGATAAAAAAAGCTGTCCTCTTAAGTATTTTGAGAGGATTAGTGGGCTGGGCAATCTTTACAGTCTTCAGAAAGATATTTACGATTCATCTTTGACAGAAGGCGCAGAACAGTTAGAATTATATGGCGTAGATGGAATTAACGATTTCGCTGACACAGCATCGTACATAGCGGCCTTAGACTTAGTGGTATCGGTAGACACTGCTACATTGCATCTAGCGGGCGCATTAGGCGTAAAAACAATAGGAATAATGGGATTGGAACCGGATTCACGTTGGGCGGCATTTAATTGGTATCCTAGTATTGGTTTTATAGACGGTCCTTTTGACGAGGCTTTAGATCAAGTTTATGAAATACACAATTCCTGAAAATTCAAACGCCGTTCCTGCCGATCATGTGCATTTTAAACAAATGAATGATCGCGTTGATTTATTTGACACTGACTGCGGTCATTTGTTGACTAAAATATCTGATAAGTATAAAGATGCTACGGACAAAGGTCCAACAACGACTTGTTGGCGAAAACACTGTTACACGGAGTTTTATGGGCCTTTACTTGAGCACTTGACAGACAGGCCGATTAACCTCTTGGAGATAGGGGTTAGATGGGGCGGTTCTATTTTAATGTGGCGTGATTTTTTCCCCAAGGCCGAGATTTATGGAGTAGACATAGACCTGAAACAAACTACGGTTAATGTTGATGTAGATCGGGTGAAATTATTCCAAGGAAATGCTTGTGGGCCTGATTTCCCCAAAGTTTTTGGTGGCACTAAATTTGATGTCATTATTAACGACGCACACCATAGAGTGGATCACCAAACTGCTTACTTTAATATGTATCGTCATCATTTGAACAAGGGTGGTTATTTAATTTGTGAAGATTTCCATACCCTTCAGCAAGCGCGGCAGGTTATTGAGGGTTTCAAGGGCAGGATCAACAATATGAGTTTAATAGACAGAACGCATTGTATTCCATCCACTAAGGGTGAGATCATCGTCATGTATAAAGGTGAATAATGAAAAACATATTTTTCTTCTTTTTGGGCGTGTGTTTGGTTTGTTTCATATGGTGGGATGTGGAGCATAAGTCTGACATGCACTCTGATTTGAAGTCTGATCAGCAGGTACGTCTCACAATTTCTCTTGGTTGGAATCCCGATCAGGAAGTAGGTGGCAGGGCGTGTGCTAAACGAATAACAGGTAGGCCCCAGCACTGGGAGGTACTGGATGTTTATAAGGAGGGTAAATGGCAGGACGAACAGTTAGTGATAACTTTTAAGGATAAGTGGCAGTTTCTTAAAATGCGGGCTAAACTCTGGGATATTTTAGAATAAGAAACAATAAATATAACGTCCCTGGTAATCAACCAGTCTAGGCCGAATTGTGATCCTTGATCCTGCCCGTGTGAATGGGTCATCGCAGCAAGAGGTCGGTTTGAATTGTTTTCACGGGGGTTGGATGCTTTTAGGCACAACCCATACAACAAACCAGCGAGCTTTTAAAGCTCAAAGCCGGGGTAGAGAACCTAGCAACTTGTTGTTTTTAGGTTCTTTTTTTTGTAGGTTCTTTTTTTGAGAGATTTGGAGAAAGGAAAATTATGGCTAAATGGTGGGATTTTTTCAAACTATTTACTTATGCTTTTGGTCCGCAAGATCCTAGAAGTCTACGGCAACATAAAACTGTGTCGTACACTGGTTGTGCCGATTTGGTGCCTGAAATAATTTACATCGATGGCTCAAGGCGAAAAATTGCCGTTGGTAGTGATCATCGTGGTTTTATTATTAAGAACCACCTCGTGAAGTTGCTTGAACAGCTTGGTCACGAAGTCATAGATGTGGGAACGGATATCGCGTTAAGTTGCGATTATCCAGACTTTGCTGTCATGGTCGCACGCAAGGTAGCAAGCGGAGATGTTGATAGGGGAGTGCTCATTTGCGGGTCAGGGATTGGTATGGCCATGGCTGCTAATAAGGTTGCCGGCGTTCGAGCAGGTGTTTGTCATAATATACAAAACGCCGAATTTAGCCGCCGACATAACAACCTAAATGTGCTCTGTTTTTCTGCCGAGACGTATTGGGAGATTGGCATGAGGTATATACGCGGGCCGAATCCACGCGCCGTCCCCGGAGATGCCAAGCCATTACTCAAGATTTGGCTGGAAACCGAATTTGAAGGCGGTCGTCATTCGCTTCGGCTTGATAAAATCACGAAGATCGAGGCTAATTAGGAATCCAAGGCGGAATATATCCCCTAAATCTGACTTCAAACCGATAGGCTCTCATGGCTCGCATGAATCGGTAAGCTTCGGTATAATTGTAAAAAGATTTTCGATTGCGAGTGCAATAATAGTAAACAACGTAGGGGTTGAACGGGTCGGTAGAATAGGTTTTGACGTTCAAACATCTCATCTGGTAGCAGAATACACGAGCTTCGTAAGCACTTCGGAAGACTATGGTTCGTTGTCCGTTTGTAAAATAGTCAACATAATAATTGGCAACGCGGTTATTGAAACCAAGGTCTATATGAAAACGAAAGAAAGGGCCGGCGTTTACTGGCGCAGCGAATAAACAGATGCCGAGTACGGCCATTCCAAGATATTTTAGCATTTTAACCTCCTTGTTCTTGTATCTAGCAGAACTTTCACTATAATATGGACATATTGAATAGATTATCTGGCTTGCTAGATATGATAAATATAATATTATTTATGTAATAATCCTAATTTAAATAGGTCTATAATAAAAACGCCCCTGTCATTCCGGGGCGTTTTATTTTTTTAAAGTGTGGAAAATAATTCTAAATACAACAACAAGGAGGTTTTTATGTTTAGATATCTTGGAATGGCCGTACTCGGCTTTTGTCTGATGGGGCTTACGGGGTGTGGCAGTTTTTGGCATCATCGCGATTATCGTCACCACGATTACCATCATAATGATTACCGGCGTCACAATTACCGGCATCACGATTATCACGATTATCATCACGACCGGCATCACGACCGGCACCACGACCGGCACCATGATCATCATTGGTGGCCATGGCACTAAATATGGATTTTAAAAAAGTAGTATTGGCAGGATTAGCTTTTTTTCTAATGACGGCTGTTATTGCTGCGTTTTACGTGAAAGGCGATGATGTTTGTGAGCCTAATGTACAAATGGCACCACAGGTGAAGTCGCCGCAAGAATTCATGCCGCAAAAATCCCAGCCAGCGCGCCGGTCACTTGGATTGAAACGACCATACTTGCCGCGACGGCGATCAAGTAATGACTTTCCCCTTTTTCGACCTGGATCTTTCCCAAATATGCGACCGGGTTGACAAGATATATAGGATAAAATAAATATGGATTTTAAGAAGACAGTATTAGCAGGATTAGCTTTTTTTCTAATGACGGCTGTTGTGGCAGCGTTTTATATGAAAGTTGATGTTGAGCCACAAGTAGAACCACAGGTGATGTCGCCACAAAAATTCATACCGAAATTTACGCCGAAAATACAGAAAAAATCCAAGCCCAAGCCACCGTCTAATTTCAGGCTATTCAAGCCTCGGCGGCGAACCTTTCCGCTCCGTCCCCACTGCCCTCCTCACCACCATCACCCCAGGTTATGGAAGGTGGATCTTTAATTAAAAAAATAAAACGCCCCTTTGGGCGTTTTATTTTTGCGCTTTTACTTTTTTAAAATATGAAACTTTCTGAGTTAAAAGTAAAGTTAGACGGTCATTTAAAACGGCCCACCATAAATTCTCGCATTTTATTAGACAGATTTAGGGTTTTGGTTCCTGAATCTCGTAAAACCTCGCCTTATAATGACGACAGATATGCTCCTTTTTACTATTATTTAGGCAAGTACATGGAGCCAAAGCGAATTTGTGAAGTTGGTCTTCAACTAGGTCTTTTGAGCGGTTGTTTTTTGACTGGGTGTCAGACGGTCGAGCATTTTCTGGCATTTCAGCGAGAAACAGACGAGTTTTATGCTGCTCGACTTGCGTTGGCGAACATACACGCTAGGTATAAGGGGAGTTTTGATTTTTATTATGGGTTAATTACGGATGAAATATGGGAAGCTAAATTCAATTCCCAATGGGACGTTGTTTTTATAAATGACGAGGTGGATTATGATTCACACATGAGTTATCTGGATATGGCTTGGGGGCAGATAGATTACGGAGGCAGGATTGTGGTGGACTATATTCGTAGTCACGAACCGTCTAAAGAAGCATTTTTTAATTTTTGCAAGATAAATGGTCGGGAGCCAATTACGATGGACACTCGGTATGGAACAGGAATTTTGGAAAAATAAATTGGTTTTTGGCGTATTATACTGTGTTAATTAAGGAGTAAAATCATGGGATACGAAGTAAATTATAAATATTATGAGAGGGCTGATAGGGGATATAATACTGAAGAAGAGAAAGACCTAAAGGCTAAGATAGGCGATCCTTTTGAGGATGTGCCTATGGAAAAATTAGCAGCAGCAATTATGGCTCAATTTGCTCGCCGCGACATTATGATTTTTGATGCCGAAATTGTTGAATTAACTCGCAAGGTAATTAAATTCAAGGAAACAAAGGGTGGCATAATTTTAAAAAACAGAAAATATAGTTTTGATCAAGGCAGCGAATTACATTGTGAAAACGTAGTTGAGATAGAGAGTTCACCGTCTTTACGGAAGCCATCATCTGTCAAAAAGGCCGTTGCTAGTGCTCCTCACAATGACGTGCAGTATGAATATTTTAATCCACCACCGGGCAGCGATGAGGAGTGGACTAAAATTGGATTAACTGTTGGCACTCGTTATACAGTTATTGAAGAAGTGGGGATCAGGCAATTTGTGCAAGATAATAGCGAGGAAGGGGGTCATTGGGCGGTTGAAGCAACGCGATATAAGATTGCAAATGACCGGGGCGAGATTATTTCGGCACCTGTGCGTAATTTTCAGAGTTCCCCAGTTCCACTATCCAGTTCAAATCAGGTGCGATTATTGTATGAAGGAGGCGGGCAACAAGATATGCCTAGTTTGAGGTAAATTTATGACAAGCAAAGCACAAAAGTTTAGAAAGCAAAAGAAAAAAGAGCGAGAAACAAAGGATCAATTGCATATTCGTCGTGTGGCAACTCGTCGCAAGGTCAAAGAGAAGAAGGCCAAGGAAGCTGCTATGGATATAGAATTTAAGCAACCTGCCGAACCTTTTGTAAAGGAATCTACTCGTAAGGCTAAAGCGGAAGCTAAAGACGCCGATATTAAAGCGCAGCTTGAAAAGAACATTCAGATTCTAAAGGCTTTAGAGGAAGAATATTTGAATGGACAGGCTGAGCGAGATAACCTTAACGATGAATTTGAAGAAATGGGTCTTGAAACCCCTAAAGAAAAGTTAGATTACCTCAAGAAAAAGGCGATGGATCAAGTTGCTGCTAACGCTGAACAAGATAAAAACCAAACAAATAAAATAAACAATTAAAGCCTATTGACCTGACTGTCGAATATAAGTATAACAACTTCATCATTAACAATATTAAACAATATTCAAGGAAATAACTGATGGGATTAGACATATCACAACTTGACCAAGTTAAACAAGAGGCCGAGAAGCAACGAGACGCCGACCAGAGAAAAGGAAAGGGCGGCGGCAATCAAAACTATCTTGAGAATTTCATCCTCATGCCAGAGGGCGAGGGATATGTAGACATTCATATTTGCCCGCCTTCTTTTGACAACCCTCATCCGATTATGAGTGGCGGATTGGTTATGCCAAGTCGAATTCATCGATTTGGTGTTAAGAACCGCGATTTGCGTAACTATCATTGTTTGCGCGAATTTCAGCCCGGCGGTAAATGGAAAAAGCCCGCTGATGGCCCAGACTGCCCCGGCTGTCTTTACTACAGTCATCTTTGGAGACTTTCCGAAGAGTTGGATGGGGAGGAAAAAGAAGACATGGAGAATCGAGCAAGGAAGTTTAGACCATTTGCACGATACTATTTCAATGCGATTGAGATGGGGCGTTCTGATGGCGAAGGAAACATGGAAAGTCCAAAAATTTTCTCTTGCGGTCAAATTGTTTATGACAAAATCGTTTTGGCGTTAGCTGGAAACGAAAAAAGAGATCCACTTGGCGATATAACTGATTTTGGCTCACAAGGCCGCATTCTGCGGGTCGAAAAAACCGTGAGTGCCAAAGGGGAATACGCCAAGTATGACGAGACCGACTTTTTCCGTTCCGAACCATTCGGAACGCCAGAACAGGTCGAGCATTGGATGGGTAATCTGCATGATCTTCATGCTCTTCGTAGGATTCTTCCTTACGAAGACTTAAAGAAGAAGTTGCAGATTCATTTAGGAGTTATCGAACCCGACTTTGGTGACGATAGCTTCAATCCTTCTGACTACGAAGTTGCAAAGGAGGTTGTTAAACACAATAACTCCGTTGCAACATCAGTAGGAGTAGTTGACTTCCCCGCCGACGAGCCTAAAGCAGAACAGCAGGCTTCGGTTGTAAGTGAGAAGGCCAAGGATGAAAAGAAGGAAAAGGATGCCGGTGGTGATTTTATGCTCGAAGATGAGTTCTTGCAGGAATTACAGAATATGCCGGATGAGTAGTAGTGAAGAATTATTAGGATGATTGGCCCGCTTGCCCTCGTTGGGCGGGCGGGCCGTCATTTTTTAAATGGAGGTAGTGAAAAATCACTGGTTAGAAGGTAGTATTATGGTGAAGGCGAAGGCTAAGGCGAAAAAGGTAAAAACAGGAGAAGATATATTTGCGGAACTTGCCAAATCAACGGGCGGTGAGTTAGCATCGCAAAAAGATCCAATTACATATTATGTAGACACGGGTAATTTGGCGTTGAATTATATTTGTTCTGGCAAATTTGTGGGCGGAGGTATTCCTGGTGGTAGAATGACTGAAATTTTCGGTCCCTCTGGATCAGCGAAATCATTGTGGGGGGTGACTTTACTGAGAGGCATTCAGAAGATAAAGGGCATTGCAATTCTTTTGGATTGTGAATACTCTTTGAGTCCTGAATTTGCAAGTAGGGCGGGTCATGTTGAACTCAATCGTTTAATTACATATACGCCCCCATCACTTGAAAAGGTGTTTAGTAAAATATACAATGTCACCAAACATATCAGGATGACCGAGAGTGATAAGGGAATTCCTCCTGCACCGATTTTATTTGTATGGGATTCCTTAACAGTTTCTGGTGTTGATCGTCAGATGCGTGAACTTGATTTGCCTGAAACATACACTAAGGAAAAATTTAAGTCTATTGTTGGTGGCAGAGAGCAGCCCGGTGAAAGAGCGGCTTTATGCAGCAAGGAATTTCGTAAATTGCAGGCATTTCTGCCAGAACAAAATGCAACTCTGTTCATAGTTAATCAGACCCGCACAGCCATCGGAGGCTGGGGTGACGATCAAGTTACTGGCGGCGGCGGTCAGGCAATGAAGTTTTATCCCCATTGTCGCCTGAGAACTTTGGGTGCAAAAATGTTTCAAGATAAAAATACTGCACGACCATTAGGCGTGAATATTAAGATTAAAAATGTCAAGAATAGAGACAATACTCCCTTTTTAAAGACGGAATGTATTCCACTTTATTTTGACCGAGGAATTGATCCTACAGGTGGTTTATTGACCATCTTAGTTGTTGCCGAACGTGTTAAGCCTACGACTGGCAATGGTTATTTTGAGATTTTGGAGCCGTGGGCAGGCGGGAAAGAGATTACATTCCGTGCGAGTTTGACCAAAAATACAGTGCCAGTTGAGACTCTTTATGAATGCCCTGCTTTAGTAGATGCAAATTCCAAAGAAGAAGTAGAACATTATTTGCATGATTTCCTTGAAGCAATTGCATTAACCATGAGTGACGAGTGTGTTGAGATAGACCAAAAGATTCAGGATAACTTTTTTGATGAGGAAGCATAATGACTGATGTAAATAAATTTTATTATGGATATAAGGCCGATCCTGCAAGCGTACATCAAGAATAACTTAATCTGCTCGTGAGGAACAATTTTTGTTCTCGACCTTTGGAAACAGAGTTAGAGCGGATCGCTTGCTATGACAATGAATCTGTTAAATGATGCTTGTTTTACAGCAATTAAATAAGAGAGTTGAAGCAGTCTTGTCGTTTTGTAGGTCAAGTGCTCCAGATTATATAGGCACAGCAAAAGTTACATGGTCGCCAATCAAGGTCAAAACCGATGCAAATAATCCATGATTTAAAACTGGATTTTAATGATGTTCTTATAAAGCCCAAGAGATCAAAAACTGCAAGCCGATCTCTGGTTGAACTTGAGACGTCTTATAAATTTCTCAATGCAAGGAATGCAAGGGAAAAGGATCGTCCTCCTGGGCCATTGTTCGCCCGTGGGTGGGCTGGCATCCCTATTATGGCGTCAAATATGGATTCCATAGGCACCATTTCTATGGCCAAAGCGTTCAATAAACATAATATGATGTGTTGTTTGCATAAGCATCATTCTATCGAGGATTTAGTAGACTTCTTTAAAACTAGTTTTTCCACTGCCTCCAACACCTTTTACACTTTGGGAATTAAAAATTGTGATTTTGCCAAATTAGCAGATGTTGCGCATAAAGGCGCTATATTAAGAAATATTTGTGTTGATGTGGCGAATGGGTATACAGAGCATTTTCAAGGGAAAGTGAAGGAAGTCCGTAATATGTTTCCTCATGCTTGTATTATGGCAGGCAATGTTGCTACGCCGGAAATGGTGCAAGAGCTACTCATCTCAGGTGCGTGTGATATTGTCAAAGTTGGCATCGGGCCTGGAAGCGTCTGCACTACAAGGCTTATGACGGGCTGTGGATATCCACAGTTTAGTGCTATTATAGAGTGTGCTGATGCGGCCCATGGTTTGGGCGGTCATATATGTGCAGATGGGGGTTGTGTTTATCCTGCTGATGTGGTTAAAGCTTTTGGTGCGGGCGCTGACTTTGTAATGCTAGGCGGAATGTTGGCAGGCACTACGGAGTGTGAAGGCGAGTGGATAACCGATGAAGACAGCCCCACGCCCACGGGGTTTAAGTTTTATGGCATGTCTAGCAAAAATGCTATGGATAAATACTCTGGTGGTGTAGCTGATTACAGAGCATCAGAAGGGAAATCAGTTACAGTGAATTATAAAGGCCCTGTGGAGAATGTAATTAAAGATATTTTGGGAGGTCTAAGGAGTGCTTGTGCATATGTTGGTGCTCCTAAATTGAAAGACTTTTCCAAGTGTTGTACATTTGTCAGATGTACAGTAACACATAACACCGTTTATGAAGGATAGGAATATGAAAAAGCTATTGGTATTATTGGCGATTTGGGGATTAGCTGCTGTTTGTGTTGCAAAGATTACTTATCACTGGCCGTATCAGTCGTATCAGTTACCTAGTGACTGGCAGTCCAAAGAAAATGCCCCGGCTGAAACCGCCGTTAAAGTCGTTGAGCTTCTGCAACACAATGATTTTTCAAAGGCTATGCAGAAGTCTCAAGATGAAAAGAAGCCAATTATAGTATATTTTACTGCTGATTGGTGAGGTGCCTGCACTGTGTTTAAGCGCGTGACGCTTAGTAAGACAGATGTGCGGAAAGAATTAAATAAAAATTTCATTTTTGTGATGATTGATTTGGATAAAGATGTTGATAAAATTGCTGATTCATTTAGAGTAGGGTCTATTCCTGCCACTTTTTGTCTTTATAAAAAAGCTAGGAGGGTTGAATATACTGGTTCGGCACAAGAGCATAATAAGTTTTTAAAGTGGCTGAAGGCATTTAAAAAATGAAGAAAATATGTCCTATTTGCAATACAGAACAAAGCCTTCGCAAGCGGGTTTGTGAGTGTGAATATGTGTTTTATGAATCTAAAAAATATACTAAGCGAATAGTTAAGGATTGGACTGCGCTGAATCCTGGTGATAAAATCAAAGTTTCAGGCGGTTCTTATTTTCTCTCTAAAACCGGCAAAAAGATTCCAATGGGACATAGGGGTCAATTTACGGTCACTGATTTATCAAAAGATTGTATTATAGCTAGCAGTGGCTTAGGCTCTGTCCAAATCATTTATATGGGCCAAGTTTATTATTGCGACAAGTTATCCATTTATCGTGAACCACATAAGGTGTTTAAACTAAAATGAGCAAAGGTAGTCAGCGTAGACAAAGCAAAATTTCTTATGGCCTTTGGGGCGAAAATTATGATGCCATCTTTGGTAAAAAGAAACTTACCGTTAAAAAGGCTGTTAAACCCAGCAATAAAGAAAAATTCAAGAAGAAGGCTTGGTAATAATATGAATAACGATGTTAAAAAACTGCTAGATAATGGTTGGTGTGTGTGCATATTTCGTAATGGCTTGGATTCATATACCGCATTTGCAACTGGTCAAGAAGACGCAGTTGCACTTTGTGAGGATTTAGAAGAACGTCTCATAACGGATGATTTTGAGCCGTCAATAGCATTATACCGATTAACAGAGAAGGTGACCACTGGAAAAATTAAGAAGAATTAACCCGATATTTGCCGGTACCAACTTTTTCAACTTCATAACCTTTGCTGTTTAGGTCATCTCGTACCCGCCGGATGTGATTGCATATTGCAGGTTTACTCAAGCCAAAACTTTTAAATCTTTTCATAATCTCTTTTAAGCAAATGGTTTGTTCGGTTAGTAATTCTGCTTCTATATAAGCTCTTATCTTGGAAGCGATTTGTAGTATTTTAGCTCTTCCATTTAGCTTTTTAGGTCTGCCGGCACGGGGGATTTTTATTTGAACCACCTTGAATTCAGGATGGTTCATATTGTAAGATGTATCGCAAATAGCGGGAGCTAGTTCATCCAAGCTCATTATGTTTAACTCGTCTGCAATCTCAACCAGTGATATTTCAGCACCTACGGCGCGTGAAAATTCAATCAATTGGGAGTAATTTTCTTCAGATGTGAAAAATCTACGTTTTTCATTTGTTCGGATCATTAGGCATTTAGACATGACGTTCCTTTTTTTTAAAATGAGAATCAATAGACATTTTAATAAAATGTTAAGCTCAGCGCAAGTTAGAAAGGAGGGAAATATATATATCTTTGCCGTTAATAATTTAAGTAGGTTGTTTTCTCTTTTAATTGGTAATGATTTTGGATATATAAGGGGTAATGAAAAGCGTCAAGAAACAAATAGAGCAACTCAAGGGGATGGGCCAATGGCTAATTTCTTATAATTACCCGCTGGGTGATCCTGCCGATGAAGATGACTTGCATTTTTTAAAACTCTCCGATATTACCGTTGATGGATATCGCGTAACGGTTCATTATAATAAGGCGGATTACGGAAACCATTTTATGGAGACATTTCAAGTGTTAGGGCAAGATACGCCATTCCTTCCTTTTAACATGGTTTGTAAATTGGCGTCATTGGCGCTGGGCGATGATCTGCTTTCTTTAGTAGAACTTTATAAAGATCAGAGAAAAATTTATTGTTGGACGTTAATGACGACTAGGGACGGTAAGCCTATGGAATATCCGTATGAAGAAGATGAAATTGAATACCTGAATTATCAGGGGCTTGATTATATCTACATGAATCCCAGTCAAGTTAAATTTTACTAAACACCTTGATGTATGGATAAAAGACCGATCCTGCAAGCGTATATCAAAAGGTCGAGGACAAAAATTGTCCCTCACGAGCAGATTGAATTATCTTGGAAAAACCAGAGTTAGAGCGGATCGCTTGCTATGACAATGAATCTGTTAAATGATGCTTGTTTATACGATTTGGTTTTAACTACTTTAAAACCTTGTTGCCTAAAATTGGTTGTGAAATTATTGTAATAAACGAAGACAGCGAAGAAGAATCTGATTTAATTAAAGATATGATATCTATTATTACCTCTTTTTGTTGTAGGTTGTACGGACTTAGAAAAGGTCAGGCTAAAGCAAAAAAGATTAAACAGGAATTGATTTGAGAACGTACACCAGAGCCATTTCCCTTAAACTGTATAACACTAAATTAAAGCAAAGGAAAATTATTGCCTTAATTGAAGCGTATCGTCATGCAGTGAACTTTTACCTCAAAAGTTTTAAAGATCAAAAAGGTAAACTCGACAAGGAAACCTTGGCAAGATTGCAAGCCACTAAATTATCTGAACGATACAAGTCCAACGCCTTGAAGCAAGCATTAGGTATCTATAAATCTTGTGTTAAAAAAACTAAGAAAATACCTTGTTTCAAAGGATATCCTATACTTGACAAAAAGTTCGTTAATATTCAATCAGGACAAAATAGTTTTGATATTTGGATAAAACTGTCTACTCTTGCCAAAGGCAAGAGAATTCACTTGCCTACCAAAAAACACAAAAGGTTAAATTACTGGTTAAATAAAGGTAAACTCCTTCAAGGGTGCGAGCTTCACCCCAATAAGTTAATTGTTTGGGTTGAAGTAGAAAAACAACATTGGAAAACAGGGAAGTCACTTGGTGTTGACTTGGGGATGCAAAAACTAATTGCCACTTCTAGTGGTGATTTCTTTGGCAAACACATTG
>SMVB01439175.1_pt1 | contig 14545 bp, 11 predicted proteins | sample 2456461 | NCBI WGS metagenome assembly SMVB01 (sample SAMN11095934, study PRJNA526329) | marine sediment metagenome | biome: Marine sediment; feature: Surficial sediment; material: Deep marine sediment; isolation source: Hadal surficial sediment | place: Pacific Ocean | collected 2014-05 | depth... | reverse complement strand
GCCGCCTCGGCGAGTATCGCGGCGTCCTTCGCGATGAGCTTCCGGTTCAGTTTTCCGCCGACCCAAAGCACGTCTTCGATGCGCCGGCCTTCCGCCGCGTCGGCCAGATAACCGCCAGCGCGCTCCAGCGCCGCGATGGCCGCGTCGTAGACCTCGTCGAGTATGAACAAGGCGTTTTCGGAAGAACACGACGTGGCGTTGTCGAAGCACTTGGAGAGCGCGATCTTGGCCGCCGCGTCGTCGAGATCGGCGGTCGAGTCGATGATCATCGGCACGTTGCCCGCGCCCACGCCGATGGCCGGCGTGCCGCTGCGATAGGCGCGGCGCACGTTGTTTTGCGAGCCCGTGACCACCACCAAATCGGCGGCTTCCATGAGCCTCTCGGTCAGGGTCTTCGATACGGGCGCCGGCAGGACCTGGACCAGATCGGCCGGATGGCCGGCGCGGGTCAACTCGGCGCGCAGGAAATCGACCGTGCGCGTGGTCGCCCCCAGACCCGCCGGCGAGGGCGCGATAATGACGGCGTTGCGCCCCTTGATCGCGAACATGGCCTTGTTGACCGGTGTCGCCGCCGGGTTGGTGGACGGGCAAACGGCCGCCACCACGCCGACCGGCTTGGCGTATTTGGTCAGCCCCAGCGCCGGGTCTTGTTCGATCACGCCGACCGTCTTGACCGCCAACAAATCGTGCAACGCGCCGAACGTCTTGCGTTGGTTCTTGGCGACCTTGTCGGCGACGTTGCCCAGGCCGGTGTCGCGCACCGCGATCTCGGCCAGGTCCCGCGCCCGCCCCGGCTCGTAAATCGCCCAGGCGATGGCCGTCACCGCGTCGTCGACGGTGGCCTGATCGGCGTCGGCGAAAGCGGCCATGGCGGCGCGGGCGCGCTCAATCAGACCGTCGATAACGGCGCGCTCGTCGCCGCCCGGGTCCGCCAGTGAAACGACGCTGTCCTGGGCCATGTCTCGCATCTCTCGCTGATGAAAGGCGGATACTATGGCGCATCGGCCCCGCCCGTCCACCGGGCGCCCCCCTGGCACCAACGATTTTCGAGGGTTGGCCAAGCGCGCGGCGTTCTGGCGCATAGCGAATTTAGTCCGACAGAGTCCTCGGCTGTTTTCGAGTCGCTCGCTTCAAGGGCGACAGCCCGGCCGGCGCCAGGCCCGCCAGATAGTTGGTGAGCGGCCCGGCCGCGCGGCCGGCGTCGTCGGCCTTGTCTTTCGCGGCCACCGCGCGGCGCACGAGGTGGCCGCCGAAATAGCGGATGGGCTCGGGCGGGAAGTCACGCCCGAAGGGGCGAACGAGACCGCATTGCGACCATTCGTCTTTCTTCTCCAGCGCGAGCGAGGCGAGGATCCGGCCGCCCATCGCGCTGGGCCCGACGCCGTTCCCGGAATAGCCGATGCCATAGAGAATGTCGGGGTGGCCGCCCAAACCGCCGAACGCCGGCAAGCCGGATTTCGAGCGGTCGATCGGCCCCATCCAACTCGATTGGATTTTCACCTCGCCGAGGTTGGGATAGGTCCAGCGCAGCCAGTCGGCGACGCCGGTCTCGCGGCGCGAGGGTCCGTCGAACATCTCGCCGACATGGCCGCCGAACGGCAAGATGCCGTTCATCCCCCCCTTGCCGAATACGATCCGCCCGTCCAGCGTGGTCCGATAGTAGTGAACCATCATGCGGCCGTCGGAAATCGCCATGCCGTTGGAATAGCCGATCTCGGCCAGCTTCTCCGGCATCGCCTCGGTCGCGACGATATCGCTCGAGACCACCACGATGCCCCGCCTGAGCTCCGAAAACCGGATGCCCCAGGCATTCATCGCCAGGACGACCTTTTTGGCGTGGACGCGCCCCCGGGGCGTGCGCAGAGTGGGTGGGCTTCCGCGTGTCAGTTTGGTCATCGGCGTTTGTTCATGGATGCGCACGCCCTTCTCCACCGCCACGCGGCGCAAGCCCCGCGCCAGCAGCGCCGGCTGCACGCTGGCCGCCGTCGCCTCGAAGGCGCCCGCGATGTGGCGCCCGGAGCCCGCCCGCCGCGCGGCCTCGGCCGGCGACACCTCTTCCAGCGGATGGAGTTGATACCGGTTGGCGGTCTCGATGGTCTCCCGCCAAAGGCCGACTTGCGATGGCGCGGTGGCCGCCCACAGCCAGCCGTCGTGGCGAAAGTGGCTGTCGATATTGTTGGTTTGGCAAAATTCGCCGATCTCGGCGACGTTGTCGGCGCTCGCCTTGGCCAGGCGAATCGCCTCTTCCTCGCCGCAGATTTTCGTGAGCGACAGCAGCTTGGCCCACCACGAAAGCACGAAGCCGCCATTTCGACCGCTGGCGCCGGCGCCGCAATAGTCCTTCTCGATGACCATCACGTCGAGGGACGGATCTTGCTCCTTCAGGCGAATCGCCGTCCACAGCCCCGTATAGCCGCCGCCGACGATACAGACATCGACCCGCGCATCGCCCTCCAGCGGCGGCGCCCGCGCGTCGTCGTCCTCAAGCGCCTCGCCAAGCCAATGGCTACGCCGCGTCATCCGGCCAAGGCTCACCGCGCTTCTTCCATTGTTTTCATTATGAGGACCGGGGGCCGATCACATGCTACCTATGGGCAATCAAAGCACTTGGGTGTTATCGTAGTCCAGTCGCGAAAGCCAGTGGTGGCGGTCGCGGGATTTGCTGGGCTATAAAAAAATCGCGGGAGGCGACAGGGTGGGACATTTGGTTGGTATCGACGTGGGCGGCACCTTTACCGACTTCGTCGCCTACGACTACGAGACCCGCCGCCTCGAAGTCTGGAAGACCTTGTCCACGCCGCATGATCCGGGCGAGGCTATCGTGGGCGGCCTGGAAAAAGGCAACGCGATCGGCGATATCGACCATCTGCGCTTCGGCACGACCATCGCGACCAACGCGGTGCTGGAGCGCAAGGGCGCCGTCGTGGCCTATGTCACGACCGAGGGCTTCAAGGACGTACCCTTCATCCAGCGCGGCAAGCGGCAGAGCCACTACGACATCACGTGGATCAAATCCAAGCCGTTGATGAAACGCCGCCACTGCTTCGAGGTGCGGGGCCGCATCACGGCGCGGGGCGAGGAATACACGCCGCTTGACGAGGCCGGCGCGCGCCGGATCGCCGAAACAATCGCGGCCGACGACCGCATCCAATCCATTGCCGTGTGCCTGCTTTTCTCCTACGTCACCCCGGTGCATGAGCGGCGCTTGCTGGAGATCTTCGGCGAATTCTGCCCGGACAAGCCGATCTCGATCTCCTACGACGTATTGCCGAAGTGGAAGGAACACGAGCGCGCCTCGACCACCATCGCCGATGCCTACATCAAGCCCCTGGTCGCCAGTCATCTGAAATCGCTGCGTGAACGCCTCGGGGAAAAAGGCGTGGTTAAGCGCATCGCCGCGATCAAATCGAACGGCGGCGAGATGACCCTGGAAGCGGCGGCGCGGGCACCCATTCAACTCACATTGTCCGGCCCGACCGGTGGCGTGGTCGGCGCCAAGCAGGTCGCGCGGATGATCGGCATCGATCATCTCGTCACCCTGGACATGGGCGGCACATCGACGGACATTTCCACCGTGGTGGACGGACGTGAAAGTTTCACCACCAGCTTCGAAATCGAATTCGGATTGCCGATTCAGATACCCATGATCGACATCCGCACGATCGGCGCGGGCGGCGGCAGCCTGGCCTGGATCGACAAGGGTGGCATGTTGCGCGTCGGCCCCGAGAGCGCCGGCGCCGCCCCGGGCCCGGCGTGTTACGGCCTGGGCGGCGACCAGGCCACGGCGACGGACGCCAACGTGGTGCTGGGACGCATCAATCCGGACAACTTTCTTGGCGGCGAGATGAAACTCGACAAGGCCGCCGCCGAGACGGCGATCGCCCTGGTGGCCAAGGAACTGGGCTCGTCGGTGCGCGAGACCGCGCTCGGCATGGTGCAAATATCGAACAACAACATGATCGGCGCCCTGCGCTCGGTGCTGACGGAACGCGGCCTCGATCCGCGCGAATTCACGTTGTTGGCGTTCGGCGGCGCCGGTCCCGTTCATATTTCGGACTTGATGCACATGGCGAACATTCCGTCCGGCGTGGTGCCCAACCACCCGGGCCAGTTCTCGGCGTTCGGTTTCATCATGACCGACCCCCGCATCGACGTGGAACGCACCACGCCGATGACATCGAAGGCGTTCAAGCGGGATCACGCCAACCGCGTGATGAACGATCTGGTGCGGGAATCGACCCAGGCCCTGACGGATCAGGGCTACACAGAGAACGTCGAAATTTCTCGCGCGCTGGAGATGCGATATTTCGGGCAGAATCACGAGCTCGAAGTTGGCATCGACTTCGACGAATTCACCGACGCCACCATCGCCTCGATGTGGGACAGTTTCCACGCGGCCCACAAGGCGCGCTACAATTTCGCCATCCCCAGGGAAACCATCGAGCTTATCAGCATCAAGATCACCGCGATCTCGGCCACCGACACACCGGTGTTGCCGGCGCTCGCCGCCGGCTCCGGCGCGCCGGAGCCGATTGGCAAGCGCGCCGTGGTGTTCGACGATGGCGAGCACGAGGCGGCGGTCTACGACCGCGCCGCGCTGCTTGGCGGTCAGCGTTTTGCCGGCCCCGCCGTGATCGAGGAACCGGCGTCGGTCACCGTGGTGCGGCCGGACATGCCGGTGCGCGTCGATGAATACGGGCATCTGCTGCTGGGCGAGATCGCGCAATAAAAAGCCCGCCACCGTTACGAAGGGAGATACGGTCCATGGATATGATCACGATGAACATCGTCGATTCGGCGATGGTCGCGATCTGCCGGGAGATGGGGGTGAATGTCCAGAAGACGGCCTATTCGACCATCTTCAGCGAGGCGGAAGACTTCACTTGCGCCCTGGCCAGCCCGGAAGGCGAAATGATCGCGGTGGCCGAATTCTGCCCCGCCCAGATCGGCGGCGTGCCCCTGTTGGTGCGCTCGATGACAAGGGAGATCACCGACATCGAGCCGGGCGACGTGATCGTCCATAACGACCCCTACCGGGGCGGTTTGCATACGCCGGAACACACCATGTTCAAGCCGATCTTCGTGGCCGGCGAACTGATGGGCTACGCGGTGGCGATCGGTCATTTCGTCGAAGTGGGCGGCATGGTGCCGGGCGGATTTCCGGGCGAGGCGACGGAGATTTTCCACGAGGGCATGCGCGTGCCGCCGGTGAAGATCATCAAGGCCGGACAAGACGTGTCCGAGGTGTGGAAGCTGATGCTCGCCAACGTGCGCACGCCGCGCGGCAATTACGGCGATCTGCGCGCGCTGATCAGCGCGGTCGACCTGGGCGAGCGGCGCCTGGTCGAGTTGATCGAGAAATACGGCAAGGACGGCTTCCGCCAGACCGTGGCCGACCTGATGGACTATTCGGAAGCTCGCATGCGGGCGGAAATCGCCGCGTTTCCCGATGGCCGGTATTCGTTCGAGGATTGCCTCGAGGATGACGGCATCGAGGACAAGGAATATTGGATTCGGGTCGCCGTCCATGTGCAGGGCGATGAGGTGGTAATCGACTACACGGGCTCTTCGCCGCAGGCCAAGGGACCGATCAACGCGACCCTCGGCGTCGCCTGGTCGGCCTCCTACAACGCGATGCTGCATCTCACGGACCAGACGATCCCGAAAAACTCGGGCTGCTTTCGCCCGATTCGCGTGATCGCGCCGGCCGGCACGATCATGAACGTCGACTATCCGGGCTCCTGTGTCGGCGGCAATACGGAAACCCATCCCCTGATCGTCGCCTGCATCTTCGGCGCGATGGCGGCGTGCGCGCCGCACCGGGTGATGGCCTCGGAAGGCACCACCCACGGCTGCTTCGTCTTCGGCGGCTATGACGAAGAAAACGAAGAGCCCTTTGGCGCGTTCGATTTCACCTATGTCGGTTACGGTGGGCGCCAGTTCGCGGACGGCAACGACGCGACGGATTCGATCAACGGCAACTGCGCCAACACACCGACGGAGGTGTTCGAAACGCGCTACCCCTGGATCGTGGAGGAATACGCGCTGCGCCCCGATTCGGGCGGCGCGGGCGAGCACCGCGGCGGCCTGAGCATCTCCAAGACCATGTTGGCGACAGGCGACGTGACGATCAGCCAGATGACCAACAAACACAAACGCACCTCGTGGGGCCTTCACGGCGGCCACAACTCGGTGCCCGGCGCGACGCTCTACCAGGCCAAGCGCGCCAAGGAGTGGCGTACCATCAAGGAAGCGTTCGGCAAGGTGTCGTCGAGCAAATACTCGAACGTGCCAATTCGGCCGGGTGAGCGCATTTCCGTCAAGGCGCCAGGCGGCGGCGGCTTTGGCGAGCCCGCCAAACGCGACCGGCGCGCGATCGTGGAGGACGTTCTGGAAGGCTATGTCAGCGCCGAACAAGCCGCCCGGGACTATGGTTTCGAGGAAAGCTGGATCGAAAAATACGCGCCCGGCGAAGGCGCGGCGCCTGGGAGACAATGATGCGGTTCTCGGACAACGGCTATTACATCGAGCGTTATATCAAGTGCGACAATTGCGGCGTGCTGATTTATGACGAGGCCGGCATCACGGCTGACGTGAAAGGCAAGGCGATGCTGTTCTGTTCCGACTGGTGCATCCAATGGAAAACCGCGCGCGCCAACGGCATCGAGGAACCCAGAATTCCACTCCCCAAGCAGGGCATCCACGAGACCGGTTAGGCCGGCGCCGGGAATAAATGGACCTGGGTTTGCCGGAGACCGGGTGGTGGTGCCGGCGGTCTGTAGCGAACTTGTCTCTTGTGATTTCCCTGTTAAGCAGGGAAAAAACTGGGAATTTATGCGAATTTCACCGCTAAAGGGTCAAGGGGAGACCCGTAACATACTGGTATAGCGCCGTTTTCTCCCATATTCGCGACGCGATATAACAGAAAATTTTCTCGACCGATCAGGGTGTTTGTTGGACCGATCAGGGAAGCGTTTCAGCACCGTATTGGTGGGCCGCTTGGGCGCCGACATATCCATGCGAATCTCGTTACACCTATCTTGATCGGGTATCGTGCCAGCCGCGGCAAGAGCCGGGTCACCCATGCTGGCTTATCGACGGCCCAGCCGCCGCGCAAGGATCGTGCATTGACGGAATCCGCGCGTATGGCCGCCAGGAGCCGATCGAAACCAGGTGTGTCCCGTCAAACCGGCCGGCCCCGCCGGCCTCGCCCGAACCGGCCAAGCGTCCGGAACGCGGCTAACATAGTCTCGACGCTACAGGTTCTGGCGACGAACGGTTGACGCCGACGGGCTCGATTTCCGCCAGGTTTTCACCGCCAGCCGGTTAAACGGCCTTCTGACCGAACCGGGCGCGATGCCCGCCCGGAGCGCGCTCAAGATGCCGGCGGCCTCCCAATAATTCTCGGCCTCGAAAAGCTGATGGTCTCGCCACGGCAGCGTGTTGAGTTCGCCGGCCATGAGGCCACTGCCCTCGCGAACCGCGATGACGGGAATCCCCTGTTCGAGGGCCGCGAGAGTCGGCAGCCCGATACATCCTTGCGGAATCACCAGGCACGATATATCCCGCGCCGTCACGACGCCGCTCGCGGCCATCCGGTCCGCGTCGACCACGATGCGCGGCGACCGTATCAGGCCTTTCAGAACGCATTGAAAGAAAGACGACGAAATCGCTTCCGCCGCCATGCGGGGATCGACCCGGCCCGGATCCTCGTTCAATATTTCACGGGATTCCATCATCGGCGCGTGCGCCGAGGGCACATTGAAACAATGCGATACCGCGTGGGTCAGCATGGCTTCGATGCCACCCCAGGGATTGATCATGGTTCCGCCGCTGGTGAAATATTTTTCGTGAAAACCGTCGGGCACGCCAATCAGCGACGAAATGGCGACGGCGTCGTAGGAATCCGCCGTCTCCTCAAGCAACTCGAAGAGCGTTTCGATACCGCGGCCCTCACCCACCGCCCGTCCCGACTCCGAGAAAGAGGAGGTCAATTCCACGGGCGGCTCAAGCTTGTAAATGCCCGTGCATTCGAGCCCATAGGTTGCCCGCGCGGATTCGACCGTGTTCAAGACGAGATTTTCGATCATCGGATCCGACTGAGAATCGAAAACCACCATCACGCGGTTCGCCCGCGCCGGTTCAAGCCCGACCGTTCCCATGAGCAGCCGGCTCAGAACGCTGCCCTCCACATAAAGCGCGTTGGCCGGCATTTCGTTGAGGTCGCTGGCGTTCACCACGTTCGGATGGGTGATAAATCGATCGCAGCACGACGCCAAGAGTAGCGCCGCCGGGGTCGCGTCGCCCGCATGGCCGCCGACCTCCGCGCCGATGCCGGTCGGCACCACGTAGACGGCGTTGAATTGCGCGGCGCTTTCGCTGTCCCGTCGCCGCTGTCGAAATATGGAATCATGGTCTTGCGCGATGGAAACATCCGCGCCGACCAAGCAACCGACTTCGCATAGGTATTTGCCGTCGTCGATCGAAGTTATCGCCAGACGAAGCGGAATTTCGCCTTCGGTGAACCGAAACGACAGGGCCTTTTCGATATGTTCTATGATCCCACGATTTCCGGGCGCGGCCGGAATCGTGAAGGATTTTTCAAGTAACCGCAATGTCGGAGACCCCCGCGTTTCGCGCGAATTCATTGAAACCATCGGTCCTGATCCGATCCAGGGAACCGTCGAGACGGCGCGCGTAGATCGTCGGCAGGCCGACCCCGTTGAACCGGTGCGCCTTAGCCATCGTATAGGCTCCCATATTGAGAAACGTGATTCTGGAGCCGATCGTCAAGGCCCTGTCGAACGAATACTGTCCAAATACGTCACCGGCCAGGCAGGTGCAACCGGCCAGGATATAGGCGTGGAGCCCACCATCGACATGCCCCAGGACGTCGGGTTCGAACTGAAACTCGAACACCTCCGACATGTGGTTTACCGTCGTGTCGAGAACCGCGATCTGAATGTCGTCGCCGTCGAATATATCATGGACCGTCGCTTCGATCGTGCCGCCGCGGCGAACCGCCGCGGCGCCGGGTTCGATGAACACCTCCAGGCCGAACGTCTCGCGGAAGATCGCGACCGCCTCGTAAAAATCGGCGGTATCGTTCACCGAATCGAACAAATAGCCGCCGCCCAAATTGATCCAATCGATTTGTTTCAGGACTTTCGGGATGACGTCTTGAATGTGCCGCGCCGTCGCCAGGAGGTTGGCGAAATCGGTGCCATCGCAATTGTTGTGAAAATGGAGGCCGGTGATGCCGCGAAGGCCGGCGGGGTCGGACTCGATCAGGTCCGCCAGTCTCCTGAGCGGCATCCCTAGTTTCGAGTTATGCCGGCACGGGTCGTATCGCGGATCGCGGACGAAAGACATTTGTGGGTTCACGCGGAGCCCGATCTTGGTCCCGGCCGAAACACCGCCACGGAGACCTCGCCACTGGGACAACGAGTTAAAGGTGACATAATCGAGCCGCCCGCCGAACGCCGCCAAGGTTTCCAACTCGATCAACGGACTGACCAAGTGCAGCGAACCGGCGCCGCCACGAAACCGATCGGCCAGACGAAGCTCGAACGGAGAGCTACAGGAAAACCCGTCTACCCGCCGGGCGGCGCTACGAAGGACCGTCGAAAGCGAACAGGCCTTGGCCGAATAGAGCAGCTTGCAGGATGCTCGATCCGCGACCTTTCGGAGCAGCGCCAAATCGCTTTGCAGTATTTTTTCATCCGTCACGAACGCCGGCGTATCGATCTTTTCCGACAAGGCCACGCCTCCCGATATATTTCCTACGCCGCCCTCTTGGGCACAACGAACGGCCGTCCCGCGCGCAAAAAAAATTCCTTAATCCAGGATGACGTGAGGAACGAAATTTGCGTCTTCGCCGGTGATCAGAGTTCGACTTTCCCTGATCGACAGGCCGGCCGGGCGGCCCGCGACCATCCAGCACCCGACCATTGGAAATTTCCCGTCGAATTCCGGCAGCGGATGAAAGGCCTGCACGACGTGGCCTTCTTCTCCATAGGGGCCGTCTTCACGGGACAACGCAATGCCGCCGCGCACGATCTCGATATTCGAGCCTTGGCGCGAAAACAGCGGTTTCCGAACGTAGTCGCCCGCCAGAGCGCCAGCCTGGGACTCGCCCTCGAAATAGGCCGGCAATAGATTGGGATGGCCTTCGAATGTTTCCCATAACAGCGCCAGCAGCCCCTTGTTGGATAGCACCGCTTTCCACGGCGGCTCCAGAAAACGCACTCCGCTGGCGACCAGATATTGGCCAAACTCTTCCTCCATTATCCATTCCCAGGGGTAGAGTTTGAACAGGGTGGTGATAACCCGGTCCTCGAGGTCGGTCAACCGCCCGGACGCATCGACGCCGATGTCTTTCATGGCGAGAAAATGCGTTTCCAGGCCGGCTTCCCGGGCGCAATCGTCAAGATAGTCGACCGTCTCCCTATCGTCCTCGATGTCGCTCAGGCAGGCCAGGTGCAAAAGCCCTTCGATCCCCATCGCCCGGAACGCGTCGACAAGATCTTCATGAAGCTCGGCGAATTGATCGCAGTCGCGCGGAATCAGACCGGCCGAAATGGCCTCTTCCAACCAAGTCCACTGAAAGATCGCCGATTCGTAGAGGGTCGTCGGCGTATCGGCGTTGTACTCCAGCAGTTTGGCGTCGCCCGCGCCGTCATAAGAAAAATCCATCCGGCCATAGAGTTCCTTTTCCCTGTTGCGCCAACTGTCCGCGACATAATTCCAGTAGGTCTCGGGAATGCGCAATCGGCGATAGACAGTCTCATCCGCCAGCGCCTGGTCCAGCAGCTGGAAGCACATGGCGTCGATCTCCGCGGCCGGCTTTTCGAGACCTTCCTCGATTTGGCGCAGGGTGAACCGGTAGTACGCGGTCTCGTCCCAATAGGGGACCCCGTCGCCGGCGCTATAGTCGTAGCCATGCCGCAGGGCCGCGCCCTTCAGGTCCGGCCGCTGGACGACGGGAATGCGTTGCATGGCGGTAGGGCCGTTCGGTGCCCGATTGGCGGCCGGAAGGTCCGGCCGGCCGGGGCGGAACCGGTGCTATCTTCGGCCCCGTCCTAGCCGCCTCGTTTTGCCTTCAGCCGGGCCAGCACATCGCCACCGCTGGCGCCGCCGCCCACGATGCCGGCGGCTTTCAACTTGTCGTCGAGGCTGACCCCTTCGGTGGATTCGGCGAGTTCACTGGCCGCCTCGAATTTCGCGGCCCGTTCGGCCTGCTTGGTTTTCAGTCTTTCCAGGCTGTCCAGCGCGCTCCGCATGCTGGAGCCGGCGCCCGAATGGCGCGCCGCCACGGCGGCCTGCGCCTTTTGCACCTTTTCGGTCGCCTTGACCGTATCGACCTGTTGTTTAAGGCGTTTCAGCCCCCCCTCGGTGCGCGAAACCGCCTTGCGGAGCTGTGCCTCGCTATCGGCAAATGTTTTTGCGAAGCTTTCCTCACCCACCAGTTCGGTCTCCAGACCGGCGAGTTTTTCGGCGATCTCGGTGGCCAGGGTCTCGTCGCCCTTGTCGAGCGCCTGCATCGCATAGCCCTCATATTCCGTAAGCGACGATTTCAGGCTTTGAACCTTTTTATCGGCCAATTTCCGTTTGGCGATGATGCCGGTCAGGGCTTCCTTCGATTTGCCGAGTTCGCTGTCGGCGTCCCGGATTTCCTGGTCCAGGATACGCAAGACCTGATGATCGACAATCGCCTCGCCGGCTTCGCTGACGCCGCCACGGATGGCTGTCGTGACTTTTGCCCAAATGCTCATGCTGTTTTAATTCCTTCGTCAGATACGAATGTCGGGGCGCGCGGTCCATGCCGTCAGGCGACATCCCTCAGGTCCGATTGATAGGCCTCGGCGGCCTGCATGGCGTTGTCGGCCAGCGTCTCGATCTCGAACAGGACCGACTCCAAGATCGAGCCCGCGCTCAACGAGCCGAACATTTCGTAATATTCCTTGCCGTCGGGTCCTTGCCGAATACCGAACGTCGATAAGGGGAGCAGCTTATGGGTCTTCAAGATCAACTCGTTGAAGGCCGCCGGGTTGGTGACCTCATCGACCGGCCACAGCAGCGTATCGACAAGGATCTGGCCGCCGCTCACGCTCATCAGGAGCGGCAAGTCGCCGAACTCCGTCATGGTGACGAGTATCCCCGGGTCGGTGCCCTCGACCAATTCCACCTTGATCGCGCCGTCGCCCGCGGGCTCGGACCCGGCGAGTGCTTGGTAGAGTTTTTCGGTGGTCCAATTTCCGTCTTCGCTCATTTCTCTCTCCGTCACGGTTTTCGGAATGATCGGCATAACGCCGACCCTTAACGCCGTTTCGCAGTCCTTCAAGACCTTCGTATAATCAGGCGGTATCCATATTTCTCGTTTTACGAACCCTTTTTCGCGCAATCGCGCGCGGTACCTGGACTGGTAGTAAGACGACTTCCTCGACACCATGCAAGAACCCATTTCCAACTTTACATGTAACATATTACATGTATAATAAATTGCAATATCTTATTTGCGGCGGGATGGCGAATAAATGTCGTTTTCGGCGTCCGAGAATTGTACGCTCACGCTGACGGGCGGGCGGATGCGAACGGTTCGCGCGTGGTTACGCGTCAGGACGGATACCGGGCATGTACCTAATATTATCGCGAGTCGCGAAGCGTCTCTACGCGCGGATTTCCGGTCTAAGCTGGGATACCATCCTATTGCTGACGGTATCTCATTTTGCGGTTTCCTGGGGTCTGATCGCCATTATCGGCGGCGAGAAAATCGCCAGCGGCGACATATTCTGGTACTTCTACGCGACCACGGCGACCACCGTCGGTTACGGCGATTACTCGCCGATCACCGCGGCGGGACGGGCGATAACCATCTTGTGGATCATGCCCGGCGGAATCGCCCTTTTTACGACGATTATCGCCAAGGTGGTGCAACAGGTTTCCGACAAATGGAGAAAACGGTTGCGTGGACTAGCAAGCTACGAAAATTTGACCGACCATATCGTCATTCTCGGGTGGCATGGCTCCCGCACCCGGCGGATGGTGGATCATATTCGCGGCGGGCAAGGAGAACATGAACGCGAAATCGTTCTGTGCTCCGCCCAAGCCATCGAAAATCCGATGCCCGATCAGGTCCGCTTCGTTCGCGGCGCCGCCTTGAACACGCCGGATGTTCTGCGCCGCGCCGCGGTCGCGACCGCAAAATATATCATCGCCCTCGGCCACGACGATAACGAGACGCTGGCCGCCGCATTGGGCGCGGCGGCGGTCAATGGCGAGGCCCACATTGTCGCCTATTTCGATGAGCAGAGTTTCGCCGACCTTCTCGGGGCCCATTGCCCCCACGCCGAATGCAATGTCTCGCTGTCTATCGAGTTGATGGTGCGCTCGGCGCAGGACCCGGGATCGAGTCGGGTCCAGCGCCAACTTTTGTCGACCCTGGAAGGCCCGACCCAGTTCAGCCTCCAGGTCCCGGCCGACGCCAACCCGGTGACCTACGGGACACTGTTTTCGGAACTGAAGGCCAAACATGACGCGACTTTGTTTGGCGTCGCCGAAAGTACCCTCGGCGATGATCTCACCTTGAACGCGCCGTCGGAGCACCGGGTCGATGCCGGCATGATCCTGTATTTCATGGCCGCCCAGCGGATCGACGCGGCGCAGATCGACTGGCGCGCCCTGGCCGCGCGATGAGGGCGGCCGAGACAGGTCTTATTATGAAAAGCGTGGAGGTAATATGTTCGGCGCAACGCTGAAGTCGCTCTTTAGCAGCGGCGTCCGTGATCTCAAGAACAAGTTCTCCAAGGCCGGCGAAGAGGACGATTTTGCCACGCCGCTTGGGCTCCGCATCGGCGCCGCGGTCGATATCGATACGCTGGCGTTGCGCATGCACGCGGACGAGCTGCATATCGAACTTCCCGAAGAAACGCTGATCATCGTCGCCCAGGGCTATGTCGATTTGGGGGATGCCAGTCACGCGCACCGGTACTACACCGCCGACGATACCATGATCCAGGTCTTGACCGTGGCGGGCATGGAAGACCAACACGTCGAGGAACTGACCCTGTTCGTGCCCTATCGGAGTTACTATCCCGACGGCGATGGCGCCTGGGCGCAATGGACGTCGAAGGGCGGCAAACTCGGCGCGCCGACATTTCGACTTGAAGACGGCAGCGAATTTTCGCGGATATGGTTCGATACCACCGAGGGTTACGCCGAGCCTGTGGAATTTACCGAATCGGTGTATGAAGATCCGGACTCCGACGAATGCGGCGAAGTGTTCCACAAGGTCATGCTTTATGGACGCAAATTAGAGGCCGGAAAGAAAAACGAGTACCTATTGGTTTCGGCTGAATCCTATGAAGGCGAACAGACCGTCGAGCTGATGGTCGGCGTGGATCTTGGACTTTCCGACCTGAAAGTGATTTAAACCCGCGGCGTCGAGCATTGTGACAGGCGACGCGCCGCGTGTACCCACGGCACAGATCTGGAGAATCGAATGAACGAGCAATTGGCGGAGTTTTTGACAAGTCTTTCCGAGTTT